>Ga0335071_10009277_pt1 | contig 10064 bp, 6 predicted proteins | sample Lox_Sample_15_FD_206724 | JGI IMG/M metagenome (GOLD analysis project Ga0335071, IMG submission 206724) | Soil microbial communities from Loxahatchee National Wildlife Refuge, Florida, United States - Lox_Sample_1.5 | ecosystem: Environmental > Terrestrial > Soil > Wetlands | place: USA: Florida...
CTTGACGGCATTGGGCGTCGGATAGAAAGACCAGCTTCCGCTGAGGGTATCCAACCGACCCGCGCCGGTTGCGGTCCCGATCCAGACCCCGCGCCCATCCGTGGCGAGGCTGAAGACCGGCCGGCCTCCGACTTGGGATATGGGCGTCCAGCGGTTGCCATCCCAGACTGAAGCGCCGTCCGAAGTCCCGGCAACGACCTCGCCGCCGGGGATGGCCGCCAAGCTGACCACCTCGCTGCTCGTCAGGCCCAGGTCGGCGCCGGTGTAGCTGGTCCAGGTCTCGTAATCCGTGGTTTGGCTGACCCCCGAAGTGGTCCCAAACCATACGCGGGTTTGCGAGTCGACTGCCAGCGCCCGCACGTCGTCGCCCGCCAGCCCGGAGTTTTTCTGGTTCAGGACGATCCACTGGCCGGATTGGTCCGTCGTCAGTGTCGGGGAATAGATGGCTGCGCCCCGGTCGGTCGCAATGAGGATTTTCCCGTCCTGTAATGGCAGCAGGTCGTTGATCGTATTACTCGGCAGGAAAGTATTCTGGGCAGTCATGTGCGACCAGCCAATCCGCCCGACGGCCAGCTTCACGGCAGCCGACAGGTAGATGGCCGCGATGAACAAAGCGAACAAGCCCACGGTCCACCAGAACCAGCGGGTGGGGGCGGGGAGCAGGTTGCGAAAATAATCCCAATAGGTTTCCTGCTCGCGCAGCCATTTCCAGATCACCCGCAGGGTTCCTGCACCCATCATGCACAGGGCCGGGGTCAGGATGAGGGCGTACTGTGGCCATTTGGTCGGCCAGGCCAGCAGGAAGGCCAGGCCGAAGGCAAACCAGATCACCAGCCAGCGGCGTTTCGTCCATTCCCGCGGCAGGCCGGCGACTGCCAGGATGGCGATGGGTCCGTCGAAACCGAAGTAGAAAAAGACGTTCGGGTGCCAGCCGGCCGGGGCGGAGGTAAAGATCCAGATGAACGGCTGGTACCATGGGTAGCCGACCTCCTGGACATGCGCTCCTTGGGAATATTGGACATGGAAGGATAGGGATTGCAGCAGCCTGTTGAGCGGATCGTGCCACAAGCTGACGTCCAAGGCGAAGAAGGTCCCAATGGCGAGGAACGAATAGGCTGCCAGCCACCCGAATGGAAGTTTCTTCTCGAACAGCGCAAGGTAAGCCAGGACGATGAGGACGACGGGGGTATAGGAATATTTACTGGCTGTTGCAATTCCCAAGGCGACTGCGGATAGCCATAACCAGCGCGTGGAACCGTCCCGCTTGACGCGCAGGAAGGCCAGCACCGCCGCGATGGACATAGCCGACGGAACGGCTTCCAGGTAGACCTGGCTCGTGTACTTGACTGCCAGGGTGTGTACCGCCAGCATCCCGGCTGCCAGGGGATCGATCGCAATGCCGACGAATGCAACCGCCAGGATGCCGAAGACCGCTGAAATCGCCCGGCTGAGGTAGAACGCATTCGTCCAGGTGGCGGCTTTTCCCAGCAGGAGGACTGCCCCGGCATAGAGCAGTTTGACGAAAGCTGGATGTTCCGTTACCAAAGGATAATCGATGACTGCGTCGAAATTCCCGGCCCGGATCTGGCTGGCGTAGTCAAATCCGACCTGCAAGTAGGTCGGCTCGTCGAAATCCTGGGGCAGGAGCGAAACCGCCCAGGCGCGCAGGAAACCTGCCAAGAGCAGGACGATCAGGATCGGTTGGGCAGCTTTCAAGCGCGTTCGGAGAGGCATATCCTTTACTTCGTGAGGACCAGTCCGCTGTGAGGAGCCAGCTTTAGCCCCTTGATTTGGCCGGAGGCGATGATTGCATCGACCTTCTTTTCTCCAAAGAGCGTGGATACAGGTCCATCCGTCCAGGCCATCTTTTGGGCAGGAAGATCGATGTTGCGGGTCTGATCGGAAACGTTGATGACGATCGCCAGGGAGTCGCCGTCCAGTTTTCGCCCGAAGGCGAATATCTCGTCTGCGGCGGCGAGCCGCTCGAAGGTCCCGCGGCGCAGCGCCGGATGAGATTTGCGCAGGGCGATCAATTCCTTGACATAACCCTGCAGGTCGAGATCCCATTTCTGGCGATCCCACGGAAAAGATTTCCGGCACTCCGGGTCGGCGCCACCATCCAGGCCGATTTCGTCGCCATAGTAAATGCAGGGGGCGCCCGGGTAGCAGAACAGGAACAGCCAGCCGAGCTTCAAGGCGGACTGGTCCCCATGGGCGGTCGAGAGAAAGCGCGGGGTATCGTGGCTGTCGAGCAAATTCAACTGGACCTGGTTGATCGCCGGGTCGTACAATCCGAGCAATTCGTCCAGACGGTTTGCGAAGGCAGGGCCGTCGAGCGGGCGCAGGTAGCGGCCGTAGTCCCCGATGTGGTACATCGCATCATCCAGCCGGTCTTTCATCAAAAAACCCAATAAGGCGCCGGTTACCATGTAATTCATGGTTGCGTCGAATTGGTCGCCCCTTAGCCAGCGCTGGGCCTCGTACCAGATCTCGGCCACGATGTAGGCATCAGGGTTTTCGCCCTTGACCCGCCGGCGGAATTCCTGCCAGAAGGAGTCGTCGTCGATTTCGGATGCCACGTCGAGGCGCCAGCCGTCGATGCCGAACTTAATCCAGTGCTCGGCCACGTTCCAGAGGAATTCCCTCACGGACGGCGTTCCGGTGTTGAATTTTGGCAGGGCGGGCAGGTTCCACCAGGCGCGATAGCCCAGCGTTTCCAGGGAGCTGGCGCCGCTGTTCAACTGGCGCTGCTCGGCGTCGGTTGGATAAGCTCCCCAGTGTTTATGGCGTTGGAGCATGGCTGGATTGAAATGGAACCAGTCGATATAGGGGGAGCCGTCGCCGGTTTCCAGGACATGGTGGAACTGCCAGAAACCCCGGCTGGCGTGATTGAAGACACCGTCCAGGACGACCTTGATATTACGGCGGTGGGCTGCATCCAGGAATTCGCGCAGGGCGGCGTTCCCACCCAGGAGGGGGTCGACGGAATAATAATCATAGGTATGATAGCGATGGTTGCTGGCGGAGGCGAAGATCGGATTGAAGTAGATCGCCGTGATGCCGAGGTCCTGCAGGTAATCGAGGCGCTCGGCAGCTCCGGGCAGGTCGCCGCCCTTGAAGCCGAATGGAGTGGGGGCGGAATCCCATGGTTCGAGATGCAAGCCTTGTTTGGAGACCCGCTCGCTTTTGGCAAAGCGATCCGGGAAGATCTGGTAGAAGACAGCATCCTTCGCCCAATCAGGGGTAATAACGGTCATCAGGGGTTCCCTATCTTTGTGGTTTATGATTTGAACTGCGGCTGAGGTGGTCAGCGGGATACGAAAGCGCCGCCGTAGGCCGGAATTTCCAGGAATGTTTTGCCATCCTTGCTTTGAACGATGCTTCCGCTCAGGCCGTCCTTGATCCGCCCCGACAGCCCGATCTCCAAGGTGAGTGTATGGGCCTTGGGGCTCAGGTTGACGGCAATGAGCACCTGGTCTTTTTCATCCCGCCTGAGGTAGGCGTATGTCCCCTCCGACCCATCCAGGTGGACGAGGCGACGTGATCCCTGCCAGAGAGCGGGATGGGCGCGCCTCAAGCCTGCCAGACGGCGGAAATAATCCTGCAGGCCGGCGTCTGCGTCGGCTCCCCATTTGACCGGAAGGCGGGCTTCCTCGAACACATATCGTTTCCCTTGCTGCATCGGGCGTTCCTGGCTTACCCCGGATTCGGTCCCGTTATAGACGATCGGCGGCCCCGACAACGTATAGAGGATCAGAGCCGCCAGCTTGAGCTTATCTTTATTATCCCTGGCCATGTACAGGAACCGGCTCATGTCGTGATTGTCGAGGAAGGACGGCCGGGAATAATCGGGCGGGAAGAACGCCTCGTGGGCCGCCAGGAACGCCTCAAACTCAGCCAAGGGCATGCGTTCGAGAGCGAAAGTCTCGCGCATTGCCCGGGCGAGATGGAAGTCGAGGGTCCCGTCCATGATCCCGGCATATGAGAGCTGCAGTTCAGGCGTGTGGACAACCTCCCCAAAGATCCAGCAGTCGGGTTTCACCTCCCGGCAGGCGCGGCGGAAATCCACCCAGAAATCGTGTGAAGGTCCGTAGGCAAAATCCAGGCGATAGCCGTCGAAGCCCTGGCGAAGCCAGTGCCTGGCGACGTCCAGCAGATATTGGCGGGCCGGGCCGGGTCTCAGGTTGAGTTTTGGCAATTCCGCCACATTGAAATAGCGGTCATATTCGTCCGGCCAGCTTTTCCAGGTGTACCAATCGTGATATGGGCTATGGATATCCCGGCGGGCTTCCTGGAAAGTCGGATGGTCCTTCGACCAGTGGTTTGCGACGAAGTCAAGCAAGACGCGCAAGCCGCGCGCGTGGGCTTTTTCGAGAAGCTCCTTTAAGTCCTCGTTCGTCCCGAAGCGGGGCTCGACATTGTAATAATCGCTGGCGTTGTAGCCGTGGTGGGAGGATGTCTTGAAGAAGGGGGAGAGCCAGAGCGTGTTGAAACCCAGGGACTGGATGTATTCCAATTTGTCGATGACGCCCCGCAGCGTTCCTCCGAAAATGTCTCCCAGGCCGCTGGTCTTGTTCCATGGCTTTCCGTCGCCGGGGTAAAACCGGTCAATGAAGACCTGGTAAACAATCGCCTGACGGGACCAATCCGGGACGGGATCGTCGTCGATCCACAGGGCGAAGTCGGTCGCCTCGCCCGCCGATCCGGCCTGGTTATCGGCAAAGGCCCACTCGCCGGTATCGGCTCGCCGGGCTGCCAAGTGATACCGCAAAAGAGTGCCGGCGGGTTGCGCGGGCAGGCTGGCGCGCCAAGTGCGGACATAACCCCAGTTGAGTTCGTCCCATTGGGTGCCGACCGGTTCGAGCTCGATGGACCGGGCGGGCGGAGCGGCCGGGTCGGAGCCGTCGGTGGTGAAAATACAACGGGCGGAGTTATACGGATGACATCCGCCCGTTGTGAGGAGAAGAAAGATCGGCTGGTTTGGAATTGGATCCAGCGGGAAGCGCCCGAAATTGTGTTTGACGCCGTCCAGCTTTTCCTGTGCGCGAATTAGCCGATCACCAGGTTCAAGAAGGTTTCCGAAGATATTGTCGATCATGCAAAACCGGTATCAACCCTTGACGCCGCCGAGGGTCAAGCCTCCTTCCAGGTAGCGTTGCAGGTAAAGGAAGATGATCAGGATCGGGATGATGATCAGGACGGCGCCGGCCGCGAACTGTCCCCATGGAACGGAAAGCGAATTGGCGATTTGATAGAGCGCGACCATGGCGGTTTTCGACGTGTCCGGGGCGGGCACGAGCACCGAGGCGAGGACGAACTCTCCCCATCCGCCCATGAAGGCGAAGAGAGCGGTGCTGGCCAGGGCCGGCCGCGCCAGCGGCAGGGCGATCAGCACGAAAGATTGGACCGGGCCGCAGCCGTCGATCATGGCCGCCTCTTCCAGGTCGATCGGAATCGTATCGAAATAACCCTTCAGGATCATCGTCGTGAAGACGAGGGTTCCGGAGACGTATGCCATGACGAGGCCCCAGAGGTTGCGATACAGGCCCATGGCGGTCAGGAGCTGGGCGATCGGGACAAGCGAGAGGACGCCCGGGAAGGATTGGATGGCCAGGAAGAGAACCAGTCCGATCTGCCTTCCATAGAACCGCATCCGGGAAAAGGCGAAGGCGGCCGAGGTAGCGACCAGCATACAGGAGATGGTAGTCATGCTAGCTACGAAGAGGCTGTTCTTGACCCAGGTCAGAAAGGGCTGCTTGAAAAGCATGATCTGGTAATTTTCGAAAGACCAGGTGGTGGGCAGGAACATGCTGGGCAGGTCGAGGGTCAAAAGGCGCGCCCCGGGACGCCCGGAAGCCAGGATGACGAACCAAACCGGATACAGGGCAAAGATGGTGGCCAGGATCGCCACAATGACCTGGAAAACTTTGGCGAGGGTTTTGGTCTTCCGGTTCATTCGTAAGCTCCTTTCGTGACGCGCGAGACACGCAGGCTGGCGATGGTGGCGATGAAGAGCATGATGAAAATGATCACTGCAAAAGCGCCCATCCGCCCATAGGCGTTGGTCTGGAATACCTGTTTATAGGCATAAGTCATGACCAGATCGGTTCCGCCGGGGACGCCGGCTCCTTGGGATGGACCGCCCTGGTTGATTGCCCAGGCGGTGCCGAACATCTGGAATCCACCTGCGCCGATCGCGCTCAGAACGATCAGAGGAACGACTGCCGGCCTGAGCAACGGCATGGTAATGCGGGTAAGTTTTTGTCCCCAGTTGGCCCCGTCCACCTCTGCAGCCTCATAAAGTTCGGCCGGAATGGATTGGAGCGCGCCCAGAATGGTTACCATGAAGAACGGATAGGAATACCAAACGTTGGCAAGGACAATGATAAAAAACGTCCAGAGTGAACTATTCAGAAAGATCACCGGCTGGACATTCAGAATGTGCAAAAGCTGATTGAGGGTTCCGGTTTCCGAGAAAAAGAAACGGAATACCAGGGACATCATGATGGAGACGTTCGATGCAGCCCAGGGGACGATCAACACGACCCGGAAGAAGGTCTTTCCCGGAAGGTCCTTCACGTTCAATAGCAGGGCCAGACCCATGCCAAAGATGAAGAAAAGCGGGATACAGACCACTACGAACAGGATCGTTCGAAGGAAGACCGTGAAGAAGTCGCTGGAAGCGAGAATGGAATTGAAAGCGCTCAAGCCGCTCAACCCAAAGAAAATGATCGCGCCCAGGATGACAGCGATTAAATTGACCGTCCCGGCAGAGATCGGCCTTTCGAGTTCCCTGGAGTATCGTCGATTGATGAAACCGGCGACGATCAATGGAATGAAGCATACTGCAACTTTTAACACGCTGAGCAGCGCGGGTGCCGTAAAGAAAGTCCCCATCAGGCTGGCATAATTGCCAAAGAGCGGCGTCTGAAGCCTGAACGGCGTCCCAAGGCCCGTCACGGCATGTTTTTTGAAGACCGCCCAGCAGGTGGGCTCCAGCAGGCCGGTCAGACCGACCGCGCAGTCCGGGTTGGGATGGAACTGATTGCGATTCGTGAAGGAAATATAAGTATTAAACAGGATTGGATAGATGCTGAAGATCAAGATGCCGATCAGGGTCGGGGAAATGAATGCCAGAACCGTGAGAACCTTACGCCATCCACGCACTTGAGCCATAGGTCAATCCTTTCTGCTCGTTCACTCACGCTGCTTCTAAAGAAGATGGGAGGGCAGACGCCCTCCCATCTTTTCGAACCTTTTACTTCATTTGGGCGACAGCGTCTTCAATTGCCTTCTGAGCTGCGGCGAGGGCGTCGGCGGGTTTCTGCTTGCCGGACCAGATCGCACCAACAGCATCACCAACGGGGCCCCACTGGGCATTCGCGTAGGGCGTGTTGGCCATCGGGACGCCCAGGTTGGCGGAAGCACCGAATCCGGCCAGGGTCGAGAGAGCCTGGACGCCCGGATCCTTCAGTGCGGCCGAGTTGGCGGGGATGGTCTTGTTCGCCAGGGCGACGGCGATTTCGTTCTGGGCATTGGTGTAGTACTTGATGATGTCCAGGGCGACGGCGGCATTGCCACGATCGACGGCGTTCTTGGTCAGCATCAGAGCCTTGATACCGACGAAGGGCTTGCCCATCGGGACGATGCCGTAATTAACATTCGCCTTGTCGAAATCGGCGATGGCCCACGGGCCGGTCCAGTCCATGCCAACCTTGCCGCTTTCAAAGGCGGTACGGCAGGCGGCATCGTCGGCATCCTGGAGAAGGTGCCCCTTCGTCTTGATATCGAGCAGCCAGGTCATTGCATTGAGAGCTTCGGGGGTGTTGACGGTCACATTGCCCTGGTCGTCGACATACTGCTTGACACCAAAGCCGAAGAAGACAGGGGCGATATGATAGGCATCGCCGCCCTTGAAGCCCTGGTTGCAAAGGAGCGGAATGTGCTTGTCGGCGTAGAATTTCTCTGCCTTGGCGGTCAAGTCGGTGAAGTTCATCGGATCGGTGGGCAGATAATCGGCGGTGACCAAGTCCTTGTTGTAAACAAGGGCAATGGCTTCCTGGGATTCGGGAAGGGCCCAAATCTTACCCTGCCAAACTACACCATTGACTGCGGCGGGCTCATAGGTGCTGGTCAGGAAATCCTGGGTGATCCCCTGGTCATCCAGAGGAACAATATTGCCGGCAATCGCGTTCGAACCAATCTGGTCGTTCGTCCAGGCGAGGATATCGGGGCCCTGGCCGGCGGGGATGGCGACTTTCAGCGAGGCGGTAACGTCATTCGGCTTGGACAGGTCGATGGTCACGTTCGGATGATCAGTCATGTACTGATTGAACACCTTGGTGATCGCGTCCAGATAGGCGCCGTCCCACTGGTGCCAGATGGTGATTTTCACCGGGGCGGTCGTGGCGGTCGGGGGAACAGCCGTAGGCGCCTCGGTGGCGGGAGCCACGGTGGCAGGGGCGGTTGTCGGCGATGCGCCGCAGGCGGTCAGCAGCATGGTCGCTGTGATGATCAAGCTAAATACTACGAAAATTGACTTCTTCATTCTCTTTCTCCTTTTTACTGATTTAAAGACTTGATATTTGGAAGCTTATGAACTTCCAGCTGGGGTGTAAGCTCATGGGCCACGAAGGTATGATTACCGGATATGCACTCACCTCCTTTCCTTCGCTTCGGCAAGTTTGTGTAAAGCCATGGATAATGCCAAAACAACCGCACCCATGCTGGATGAGCGCCTGCGCAGGACGGCGGTTTGGATCCTGAGCGTCCGAACTGCCGCCGGCAGGCTGCGTTTTTGTACTTCGTCCCGGATGGGCTGTAAAAATAGATCGCCGATTTGAGCGACGCCTCCCCCGAAAACGATCATCGTCGGGTTGAAAAGATTCACCATGCCGGCGATGGCAATCCCCAGATATCTTCCGGCCTGGACGATGATCTGTTGGGCAACCCGGTCGCCCCGGCGGGCAATGGCGGAGACGTCCCGGGTGGTGATGGCTTCTATCGGAGTTATTTCCGAGAGCATCGTGCGCTGGCCTTTCCGGACCGCTTCCTGCGCTTGGCGGGCAATTGCCATTCCACCGGCCAACGTTTCAAGGCAGCCGGCATTCCCACAGTTGCAGATCGGGCCGTTTTCGATCATCGTCAGGTGCCCGATCTCGCCGGCGGCGCCGCTGATCCCATGGTAAATCTGGCCGTCCAGAAGCAATCCTGCGCCGATCCCGGTCCCGACTTTGATATAGGCGATATTTTTTTCACCGCGGGCTGCGCCGTAGGCCCATTCACCCAGGGCCCCAAGCTCGGCGTCATTTGCGAGGGCAATCGGGCATCCCCATCTTTTTTCCAGGGTTTCGCGAATCGGGAAGCGATCCCAGCCAGGCATGATGGGGGGCGCGATGACCATGCCAGCTTTCGTGTCCACCGGGCCCGGCACCCCGACGCCGATTGCTTCGATGTCGTCCAGCTTCAGGTTCATTTTTGCCAGGGTCTCGCGGAAAAGCCTGTCCACCTGGTCAAGGCACTGGATCGGTGGCTCCTTGACGTTGAAGGGGATTTCCACCTCGTCGAGGACGCGTCCGGAAAAATCGGTGACTACCAGGTTGACGTGAGTGGCGCCGATATCGATGCCGACAATGTGCCCACCCTGCGGGTTGATCTCCAGGATGATCGGCGGTCGTCCGCTTTTACTGTTGCTGCTCTCGATTTCATGGATCGTTCCGCTGGCCAGGAGATCGTTGACGATTTGGGTCATCGCGGCGCGGGTCAGGCCGATCTGGCGGGCCAATTCGACCCGCGACAAACCCTCCGGCGCAAACAAGATCAAGTCCAGCGCGGTATGTTTGTTAACATACTTTACATTTGCATTCAGGGGGAGACGGTGATAAAAGGTCATTATTCTGAAATAAGCATCTAATCGGAATAATTCTTACAGAAATGATAACATATTTAGTGAGTTTGTCAAGTTAATTAACAATCTGCTCGTGTTGTCTAAACAAATACATGACTCATCCCGAATTTAAGGATGGGTCATGTTTTTTGTAAATATAGACCTTCTGATGTATTCT
>Ga0335071_10009278_pt1 | contig 10063 bp, 8 predicted proteins | sample Lox_Sample_15_FD_206724 | JGI IMG/M metagenome (GOLD analysis project Ga0335071, IMG submission 206724) | Soil microbial communities from Loxahatchee National Wildlife Refuge, Florida, United States - Lox_Sample_1.5 | ecosystem: Environmental > Terrestrial > Soil > Wetlands | place: USA: Florida...
CCGAATCCCGCCTCGCCCAGGCGGTGCAGCACCAGCGGCAGGATGATCACGCTCGCCGCCAGCTGCGCCAAGCGCTGCAGCACCCCGGTGGCGCCGCTCAGCAGGACGCGCCGGTTGCGCGGGGTCACGGATTTCAACATGAAATCATGATGCCGGGGACACGGCGGCGCGCCAAGGGTGCGCCGCGCCGCGTCTCGCAATTAATCCAGGGGATTACCCCCTACTTGTTTTTATATCAGCCCTCGCGGGCTTCGCGCATCAGCCGCTTCATCTCGGCAATCGCGGCAGGCAGCCCCATCAGCAGCGCCTCGCCGATCAGGAAATGCCCGATATTCAACTCGCGGATCTCGGGCAAAGCCGCCACCGGCTGCACATTGGCGAAGGTCAGCCCATGCCCGGCATGGCATTCCAGCCCCATTTCGGTGGTCAGCGCCGCCGCCTGACGCAGCCGTTCCAGCTCGCCTGGCTTGCCGTGCGCATAGGCGCCGGTGTGCAGCTCCACGACCTGGGCGCCGATTTCCGCCGCCGCGCGCACCTGGTCGGGCTCCGGGTCGATGAACAGGGACACGACGATCCCCGCACCCCGCAGCCGCTTGATCACCGGCTTCAGCGCCGCGCGCTGCTGCACCACGTTCAGCCCGCCCTCGGTCGTCACCTCGGCCCGGCGCTCCGGCACGATGCACGCGCCATGCGGCTTCAGCCGGGTGGCGATGGCGGCCATCTCTTCCGTCGCCGCCATCTCGAAATTCACCGGCTTGGCCGCCCAGCGGCAGATCACCTCGGCATCGGCGTCGCGGATATGCCGCCGGTCCTCGCGCAGGTGGATGGTGATGCCATCCGCCCCCGCGGCGACGCAGGCTTTCGCCACCGTGAACGGGTCCGGGTGGCCGCCGCCGCGCGCGTTGCGCAGCGTGGCCACATGGTCGATGTTGACGCCGAGGCGGATGGAGCCGGTCATCTCAGATATGGATCGCCCGGCCTTCGACGGCCAGCGCGGCTTCCTTCACCACTTCGCTCAGCGTCGGGTGGGCGTGGCAGACGCGCGCCACATCCTCGGCCGAGGCGCCGAATTCCAGCGCCGTGGTCAGCTCGGCGATCAGCGTGCCCGCATCCGGCCCGATGATATGCGCGCCGAGCAGCTTGTCCGTGCCCTTCTCGGCCAGGACCTTGGCGAAGCCCTCGGTCGCGCCCATGGCGCGGGCGCGGCCATTGGCCATGAAGGGGAACTTGCCGACGGTATAGGCGATGCCCGCCGCCTTCAGTTCTTCCTCGGTGGCGCCCACCGCGGCCACTTCCGGCCAGGTGTACACAACGCTCGGGATGGCGCCGTAATTCACATGGCCAGCCTGACCGGCCAAGCGCTCGGCCAGGGCCACCCCCTCTTCCTCGGCCTTGTGCGCCAGCATCGGCCCGGCGATCACGTCGCCAATGGCGTAGATGCCCGGCACGTTGGTGGCGTAATGCGCATCGGTCTTCACGCGGCCGCGCTCATCGGTCTCAACACCGGCAGCGGCGAGGTTCAGGCCCTCGGTATAGGCGTAGCGGCCAATGGCCAGCAGCACGATATCGGCCTTGATCTGCTCCGCCTCGCCGCCCTTGGCCGGTTCGATGGTCAGCGTCACGCCTTCGCCTTCCACCTTCGCGCTCGTCACCTTGTGGCCGAGCTTGAACTTGAAGCCCTGCTTAGTCAGCACCTGCTGGAAGGTCTTGGAGATCTCGCCATCCAGGCCCGGGGTGATGCGGTCGAGGAACTCGACGACCGTGACCTCGGCGCCCAGGCGGTGCCACACGCTGCCCAGCTCCAGGCCGATCACGCCGCCGCCGATGATGACCATGTGGCCCGGCACCTTATCCAGCTCCAGCGCGCCGGTGGAGGTGACGATGCGCTTCTCATCGACCGCGACGCCCTTCAGCGGCACGGAGTCGGAGCCGGTGGCGATGATGATGTGCTTGGCCGTGTAGGGCTTGCCCGCAACCTCGATCGCCCCCGGGCCGGTGAAGCTGGCCGCGCCCTTGATCCAGGTGACCTTGTTCTTCTTGAACAGGAACTCGATGCCCTTGGTGTTGGCACCGACCACCTCGGCCTTGCGCGCCTGCATGCGGGCGATGTCGATTTTCACCTCGCCCACGGAGATGCCGTGATCCTGCAGCCCATGCTTGGCGTGTTCGAAATCCTCGGAGGATTGCAGCAGCGCCTTGGAGGGGATGCACCCGATGTTCAGGCAGGTGCCGCCGAGCGTCGCACGCTTCTCGACGCAGGCGACCTTGAGGCCGAGCTGCGCCGCGCGAATGGCGCAGACATAGCCGCCCGGACCAGCCCCAATCACGATGACATCGAAATTTTCAGCCATGCTACGCTCCCTCTGCGGAATATGAAAAAAACCAATGCGCTGGTCATAATCCCACCTCCCGCCACGAGCAATCTGCCCCAGGCACGGCTGCCCCGCCCGCCTTGCTGGCCCTGGACGCTTGCTTGCCCAAGGCCAGCGGCACGGCCTAAACCCGGCCCATGACGAAGTTTGCAGCGCGAATCGCACGGACCGAACTGGCGGCCACCATGGCCATGGCGGCGCGGGCGCGCGCCTTACGGGCGGAGGGGCACGATGTAGTCTCGCTCTCGCTGGGCGAGCCGGACTTCCCGACGCCCGAACATGTGGTGCAGGCGGCGCATGAAGCCGCCCTGCGCGGCGAGACCAAATACCCCCCGCTCGGCGGTGCCGAGGCGTTGCGCGCGGCTGTGGCGGAAAAATTCCACCGCGAACATGGCGTGAATATCCGGCCCGCGGATGTGCTCGTCACCAATGGCGGCAAGCAGGCCATCTTCAACGCGCTGATGTCGCTCACCGAGGCCGGGGACGAGGTGATCATCCCCGCCCCCGCCTGGGCCGGCTATGAGCAGACTGTGAATTTCACCGGCGCCAGGCCGGTGTTCGTGCCCTGCCCGCAGGCGGATGGCTTCATGCTGCGCCCCGAGGCACTGGAGCGCGCCATCACCCCGCGCAGCAAGCTGCTGCTGCTGAACTACCCAAACAACCCCTCCGGCGCTGCCTGCACCGAGGCCCAACTCAAGGCGCTGGCGGAGGTGCTGCGCGCCTATCCGCATGTGTGGGTGCTGTCGGACGACATCTACGAGCACCTGCTCTTCGACGGCCGCAAGCATGTCACCCTGCTCGGCGTAGCGCCGGACTTGGCCGACCGGGTGGTGACGGTCTCCGGCGTGTCGAAGACCTATGCCATGACCGGCTGGCGCGTGGGCTGGTGCTTCGGCCCGGCGGAGTTCATCAAGGCCTGCACGGTGGTGCAGGCCACGGCCACCTCCGGCGTGTCCTCGGTGGGCCAGGCGGCGGCGCTGGCGGCGCTCACCGGCCCGCAGGACTTCCTGGCCGAACGGGCGGCGGCGTATCAGGCGCGGCGCGACCTCGTGGTGGCGGCGCTGAACCAGGTGCCGGGCTTCGCCTGCCACCAGCCGGAAGGCGCGTTCTACGTGTTCCCCAGCATCTCCGGCTGCCTCGGCAAGACCACCCCGGGCGGGCGCAAGCTGCATACGGACGTGGACTTCGCCATGGCCTTGCTGGAGGAAGCCCATACCGGCGTGGTGCAGGGTTCGGCCTTCGCCATGCCCGGGCATATCCGCATCTCCACCGCCACCTCCGAGGCGGTGCTGGCAAAAGCCTGCGCGCGCATCGCGGAATTCAGCGCCGCCTTGCGCTGAGCCGGAGCGTCGCCACATCCTCCGGGTAACCAACCCCGGAGGACCAAAGATGCCTGACGTGAAATACACTGCCCATGGACACGCCACTGGCGGCCGCGACGGCCAGGGTGCCAGCGATGACGGCCGAATCTCCGTGAAACTCTCCGTGCCCAAGGAGCTGGGCGGCGATAGCGGCCCCGGCACCAACCCGGAGCAGCTTTTTTCGGTCGGCTATTCGGCCTGCTTCCTCGGCGCGCTGAAATTCGTGGCCGGGAAGGAAAAAGTGGCACTGTCGTCCGAAACCAAGGTGGCGGCGGATATCGGCATCGGCCCGCGCGAGGACGGCACCGGCTTCGGCATCACTGCGGCACTCACCATCAGCTCTCCGGGGCTGGACAAAGCAAAGCTGGAAGATCTGGTGCAGAAGGCGCACATCGTCTGCCCCTACTCCAACGCCATCCACAAGACCGTGGACGTGAAGCTGACAGTCGCCTGAAGCCGCGAACAAACGCCCCGGCGCGCCGAAAGGCGCGCTGCGGGCAATGCCGCGGCGAATAATCATCACGTTTTAGGGAGTACGGTGGTGGAGCTAAGCGGAATCGAACCGCTGACCTTCTGCATGCCATGCAGACGCTCTACCAATTGAGCTATAGCCCCGTACCGTGTGGGTGCGGCGTATAAACCGGGTTGGCCCGGAAGATCAAGTGGGGGGATGGAAGGAAATGCAGATTATGTTAAGTCATCCTCCGTGCCGGGTTAGCACAGTGGTAGTGCAGCGGTTTTGTAAACCGAAGGCCGGGGGTTCAAATCCCTCACCCGGCACCAGCCTTGCTGAAAACAGCCTATAAAATTTTAAATTTTGTCTATCGCCCGGGCGGGGCTGGTCCAATCTGGACCGTGAGGAAGTGCACCCCAACCGCCGCCTTATGCCGCATAGCTGGCATGAAAATTATAACGCCACCTCACCGCTACGGAACCCGCACTACGTGCTGTCAGGCTTGCCGGAAGCGCGGCACCGCCGGGCGAAGGTGACCATTGCACGCAACGGCTGCATCAGCCGCCATGAACGGCTTCTCCACACGGTGTCGAGCTGACAACGCAGGCTTTCCGCCTCCTGCTCCATACGGCTGCGCTCCAGCCTGAGCTCGTCCACTTCAGCCTGTGTCTGGGCGAGGATGGCATCCCGACTATCCGCCTCATGGCGCAGGCGGGTCAGTTCCCGCCGGAGGGCGATGTTGTCGACCGTTTCTGCTGAAGGATACCGGTAGATCTTGTCCACCTCGCCTTGCGGCTGAGGCTGGGCGCCGGAGAGTTCATCTCCGACACGGACCTTGGCGGAATCCGCCAGCTCTGCGAGCACCCGGGCCGCCCGGGCCTCATCGATATCCGGCGGAAGGAGCGGACGTAAGACGCGGAACAGATAAGCCGCGTCTTCCGTAAATCTCGGGAAGGAGAGGAAGACCACGGGGATCTCCGCCGCCACGAGCCGCTCCAGCAGCTTGTGAAAACCCACCGCCAGCAGCCGCGCCTGGTCGAGCGCGTTGAGCGAATAGAGAATGCCGCCGGGCGTCGCCCCCCACGCCTCCCAGTTTAGGTCGGACTCGGCCATCCAGGGCGCGGCGCGATGGATGGCTTGGCGCTCCAGGATCGCGCGGCTGGCGGCGGCCTCCACCAAGTCGCGCATCGGGATGATGACGGCATCGAGCGCGATATCCTTGCGCGCCAGCACCTGGTCGATGGAGGCGAACAGCCAGGGCGACTTCACGACATAGGGCATCAGCCCGGCAACACCCGTGGCCAGCTCCTGCTCGAACCCCGCATTCGCATCCTCGTTCCAGGCGGTTGAATCGGGATTGCGCGCCAGCGTCGTATCCAGCCCCAGCGCTGTGAGGTAACGAACAAGAAAACTCGTACCGGCCCGGCCCGTGCCCGCAATGGCGATATGCCGGGACGGTGTGCTCGTCTGGTCCATGGGGGCGGTTTCAGTCGTGGGCATGTCGGTCATGCATCACGGTATAATCTGACGGGCAATCCCGTACACTGCTCAGGCGGCGGAATGAAGGAAGCGCCGTTATCCCTCGCCTCCCTCACCCGGCACCGGTATTCTCCCCTCATGATCATCTCAGCCCCGCGCCTGTTTCTGGGCGATTCCTTCACCGGCCCCGGCGCTGTGGCGCTCGAGGACGGCCGCATCACCCGCATTATCGTTGGCGACGTGGATGCTGACATGCAATTAACGCATGGCTTTCTCGCCCCGGGGCTGATCGACCTGCACAACAATGGCGCCTTCGGGGTAGATTGCGCCCACGCCACGCCGGGGGAGTGGGATGTGTTCGTTTCTGGCCTCGCGGCCTGTGGCGTCACCTCCGTGCTGCCCACCGCCATTACCGCACCGCTGGCCGATCTGGCACAGACAGCACACCGCGTGGCGGCGGCCCAGCTGCGGCATGGGGCGATTCTCGGCCTGCACCTGGAAGGCCCGTTCCTGGCCCCTGAAAAGCGCGGCGCGCATCTGCAGGACTATCTGCACCTGCCCGTTGAAGCGGCGATCGAGGAGGTTCTGACCATGGGCAAGGTGCTGCGCCTCGTCACCCTGGCGCCAGAACTGCCAGGGGCCATAACCGCCATCGCCCGGCTGCGCGCCGCCGGGGTGGCGGTTTCGCTCGGCCATACCGGGGCTGACGCCGCCACCATGCGCGACGCCGCCGCAGCCGGTGCGACTCTGGTGACCCATGTGTTCAACGCGCAATCCCCCCTGCATCACCGTTCCCCGGGCGCGCCGGGCGTGGCGCTCACCGACCCGCGCCTCTCCCCCTGCTTGATCGCCGATGGCGTGCATGTCGCGCCGGAGCTGCTGGCCATTGCCTTCGCCGCTTGCCCGCGCGCCATCGCGGTCACCGACTCCATCCTCATCGCCGGGCTGGAACCGGGCGCGGTGCGGCAATTCGGCGGCGCTCCGGTCACGCTCGGGCACCAGGGCGTCGGCCTGCGGGCGGACGGCACCATCGCCGGAGCGGGAATCACGCTGGATGAAGGCGTTCGCCGCCTCATCGCCGCCGGAGTTGCGCCCGAGACCGCCCTCGCCGCCGCCACATCCCGCCCGGCCCTTGCCCTGGGCCTGACGGACCGCGGCGTGCTCACCCCCGGCGCGCGGGCGGACATCGTCTGGTTCAGCGACGATCTTCACCCCCAGCGCGTCTGGACCGCCGGGGTAACGCACGAGCCCACCGCCAAGCCGCGCGGCACGGAAAGCGCGCAGCCGGAGCTGATGGACCTGGACGAGCGGGACACGCTGGAAATCGTGAACACCTTCCTGGCACAGGAGCAGGCGGCGCAGCGCGCGCTGGCCGCCGCCGCGCCTGCCCTGGCCCGGCTGGCCGATGCCGCGGCGGCGCGGCTGCAAGCGGGCGGGCGGCTGTTCTACGCCGGGGCGGGCACCTCCGGCCGGCTCGGCTTTCTCGACGCCGTGGAATGCGGCCCAACCTTCGGCATCGGGGACGGGCTGATCATCCCCCTGCTCGCGGGCGGCCCCTCGGCCTTCATCAAGGCCGCCGAGGGCGCGGAGGATGACACAGATGCCGCCATCGCCGCGCTCACCGCGCATGGCTTTGGCCCCGGCGACGCACTCGTCGGCATCGCCGCCTCGGGCAGCACGCCCTTCACCCTCGCGGCCATCCGCCACGCCCGGGCGCTCGGCGGGCTCACTGGCGCCATCGTCAACAACGCCGCCTCGCCCATGGCCGAGGCCGCCGACATCGCGGTGCAGATCGTCACCGGAGCGGAAATCATCGCCGGGTCCACGCGGCTCTCCGCCGGGTCCACCCAGAAGATCGCGCTCAACACGCTCTCCTCCACGGTGATGATCCGGCTCGGCAAGACCTACGGCCCCTACATGGTGGACATGCGCGCAACGAACGCCAAGCTGCGCCGCCGCGCCTTGGCAATGGTGCAGCAAATCACGGGCGCGGATGAAAGCGGCGCAGCCCTTGCACTTTCCGCCTGCGATATGCATGTTAAAAGAGCGGCGTTGATGATCTTGCGCCGGCTGACCGCCGAACAAGCCGAGTCGAGGCTGGCGGCGGCATCCGGTTCCCTGCGCCGCGCATTGCATGACCAATGAGGTGAGAACAGGACCAGCATAAGGTGGCGGAGAAGATCATCAGTATCGCACGGCGCGTGGATGACTTCATCATCGACCGGGTGTTGCAGCCTGGGGTCAACCATGCCGGCTGGCATCTTGGCCTGCCTCTCTATACCCTGGCGCGGGCCTGCTTGGTCCTTGGCGCCGGCACCGGGCTGATCTGGATCCACGCTTTCGACACCGCCTTCAGCGCCGATTTCCTCGAGGACATGTTCTGCCTGCTGATGATGGCGGGCACCGCCTTCATGCAGATCAGCGCGCATGAGCGGCACGCCCCTCGCCGCCCGGCCTTGGCCCCTGCGGTGCGGCTCACCGGCCTGCTCTGGCGCACGCTCTGGCTGCTGGACCTCGCACTCTTCCCCTCGCAATGGCCAATGATGAGCCACGGCGCTCTGCTCGGCAGCTTCGCCTGGACGCTGCTGCTGGTGCTGCCCTACTGGCTCATCTGCTGCCGCCAGCCACCTCCGCCCGAGCCGCTGGCACGGGGCACGTTCCGTCCAGCCACCATTCCGGTACGTTGACAACTTGGCCTGCTGGGCTTTTGTGCGCAAAACCCTAACAAAGGCCGCAACGTGACGATGACTAATTTCAAGCAAAAAATGGAGTGGCTGAACGACCAGATCGCCATCCGCGCCAACGCGGTCTTCGCGACGATGGGGTTCTTCTGGTTCTGCCTGATCCTGACCCTGCTGCCGCTGAAATGGCCGGCGACCATGCCCTTCGTGCAATATGCCAGCTCTGGCGTGCTGCAGCTTATTGCCCTGCCGCTGCTTGGCGTCGGCACCATCCTGGCGGCCCGCTCCTCCGACCAGCTGGCCAAGGAGCAGCACGACGCGGTGATGGAGACGGTGAATGATGTGCGCGAAATGCTGAGCGAGTTGCACCAGCTGCATCTCGACCTGCACATTAAAGTGAGCGAGGTCATGGAAACCCGGGAGCGGGAGGAGCCTGGCTCCCAGTCTCAAGCGTAAAAATTTGGCCGGGGAAGCTGCCTTCCCCGGCCCGTCTGATCAAGCGGCCTTCGCCTCGCGGCGGCGGCGGGTGAGAATGAACTCGGTATAGCCGTTCGGCTGGGTGCGGCCCTCGAACACCAGGTCGCACGCCGCCTTGAAGGCCGGGCCGTCATAGGCCGGAGCCATCGGGGTATAAGCGGCATCGCCTTCGTTCTGGCGGTCCACCACCAGGGCCATGCGCTTCAGCGTCTCCAGCACCTGCTCCTTGGTCACCACGCCATGGTGCAGCCAGTTGGCAAGGTGCTGCGAGGAGATGCGCAGCGTGGCACGGTCTTCCATCAGGCCGACATCATGGATGTCCGGCACCTTGGAGCAGCCCACGCCCTGGTCCACCCAGCGCACCACGTAGCCGAGCAGCCCCTGGCAGTTATTGTCCAGCTCCTGCTGGATTTCCTCAGGGCTCCAGTTGATGCCGCCAGCCAGCGGAATGGTCAGCAGGTCGGAGAGCTTGGCCGGGGCGCGGGATTTCAGCTCCTCCTGCCGGGCGAACACGTCCACCTGGTGATAGTGCAGCGCGTGCAGCGTCGCCGCGGTGGGGGACGGCACCCAGGCGGTGTTGGCGCCCGCGCGCGGGTGGGCGATCTTCTGCTCCAGCATCGCGGCCATCATGTCGGGCGCTGCCCACATGCCCTTGCCGATCTGCGCCTTGCCCTGAAGCCCGCATTCCAGACCGAAATCAACATTCCGGTCCTCATACACCTTGATCCAGGGCTGGGTCTTGATGTCGTTCTTGCGGATGAACGCCCCAGCCTCGAAGGAGGTGTGGATCTCGTCGCCGGTGCGGTCGAGGAAGCCGGTGTTGATGAACACCACGCGGCTCTTCGCGGCCTGGATGCAGGCTTTCAGGTTGGCGCTGGTGCGGCGCTCCTCGTCCATGATGCCCATTTTCAGCGTGTTGGCGGGCAGGCCCAGCAGTTCCTCCACCGCGCCGAACAGCGCGTTGGCGTTGGCCACCTCTTCCGGCCCGTGCAGCTTGGGCTTCACGATATAGACGGACCCGGCGCGGGAATTGCGCTTGGCCTTGAGGTCATGCATCGCGATCAGCGAGGTGATGACGGCATCCACCACCGTCTCCGGCACTTTCTCGCCGTTCAGCGTGATGACGTCGGTGAGCATGTGGTGGCCGACATTGCGCACCAGCAGCAGCGAGCGGCCATGCAGCGCGAGGCTGCCGCCATCCGGCGCGGTGTACACGCGGTCCTGGTTCAGCGCGCGCTC
>Ga0335071_10009279_pt1 | contig 10063 bp, 10 predicted proteins | sample Lox_Sample_15_FD_206724 | JGI IMG/M metagenome (GOLD analysis project Ga0335071, IMG submission 206724) | Soil microbial communities from Loxahatchee National Wildlife Refuge, Florida, United States - Lox_Sample_1.5 | ecosystem: Environmental > Terrestrial > Soil > Wetlands | place: USA...
CAAAGAATTGTACTAGTTATATATAACACTATTGTTCTATATGAATGAGCAAGCCAGCTCCGCCCGCGGTCACGATCGAAGCTTCCGTTTTGGACTCGATCTGCACAGCGGGGTTCCCGTTTATCGTCAGTTGATCGACCAGGTGCGCGGCGGGATGGCCTCGGGCCGGCTGATCGCAGGCGATCAACTGCCCACCGTGCGCCAGTTAGCGGTCGATCTAGCGATCAATCCGAATACTGTCCTGCGCGCCTATCGGGAACTCGAACTCAGCGGTCTCCTCGAAACTCACCAGGGCACCGGAACCTTCATCAGCGACAAGAAAATGGAGAAGAAGTCGGCCGAGCGCGAGAAACAGTTGACGCAAATGGCCGGTGAGTTCGCCGCACGAGCGGGAGCTACCGGGTTTTCCCTCGAAGAATTGATTCAACGCTTGCGCGAGTTGCTGCCTCATCCCGCGCAACGGAGGTAGACGTCATGCCAAAAACTCGAATCCAAGAATTGAATGGTGTAGCAGTATTGCTGCTAGTCATCTGCTCTTTCACGGGAATTGCCGTGGCGCAGGCACTGCACCGGCCCGAACCGATGGTCGCGGGATGCTTGGTGGGCTTGTATTTCCTCTTCGCGGTCAAGGTGGTACGCCAGTGGGAAAAAGTCGCCGTACTCCGCCTGGGGCGCTATGTCGGCCTGCGCGGGCCGGGATTATGCCACATCGTGCCCGTCTTCGAAACGCTCAGCCCGTTCGTCGATCAGCGCGTGAGAGTTGCCAGTGTATCCGCGGAATCTACCCTCACCCGGGATACCGTTCCGGTGAACGTGGATGCCATCGTATTCTGGATGGTGTGGAATGCAGAGAAGTCGATCCTCGAAGTCGAAAACTTCATCGACGCCATCACATTGAGCGCCCAAACCGCGCTTCGCGAATCGATCGGCCGTCATGAACTCGCGCAGATGATCACCGAACGCGAAACGCTGGGCCGCGAGTTGCAGCGCATCCTCGACGAAAAAACCAATCCCTGGGGTATCACCGTGCAGTCCGTCGAGATCCGCGACGTGAAAATCCCGCAGGCGCTGGAAGATGCCATGTCGCGGCAAGCGCAAGCGGAACGCGAGCGCCAGGCGCGTAACATCCTGGGGCAGGCGGAAACTGAAATTTCCGAGAAGTTCGCGCAGGCCGCAGCCACCTATCAGAACAACCCTACGGCTCTGCATTTGCGCGCCATGAACATGCTCTATGAAGCAATCAAAGAACGCGGATCAATGGTCATTGTGCCGTCTTCAGCAGTAGAAACCATGGGACTCGGCGGCAGTCTCGCGACCGCAGCCATCGGCGGTGTGAAGCCTTAGCCCGTATCCAGACCTGACACTGAGGAGAAGAGTGATGAATCGAATATCGAAAGTGTGTCTTGCCATCCTTGCCATTGGCGGCCTCGCTCTCGCCCAAACATCGGCAAAGCCGCCGCTTCAGAAAGGAATCAGCGTTGATATGGCCCTGACCCACGACGCGGCGGCAGCGCCCGATGCGGACGCTCCCCTGGCATGGATCGTCACCATCACTGCCGAAGGCAAGTTCTACTTCGGACTTGACCCCGTCACGCCCGAGAAGTTGGCGGAGGATATGAAGACGCACCCCCGCGACCGCGACGCCAAACTCTACGTAAAGGCTGACGCCCGCGCGCGATTTCTCGATGTGCAAAAGGTCTTCGCCATCGCACGCGAGGTCTATTTCGAGCAGGTCGTCCTGCTGACCGCTCAGCCCGCAGCCGCCAGACCCGCGGGCCCCGTGGCACCCTGGGGGATTCCGGTCAGCCTCGGCGCCGCGCCCAAGCAGCCGGCTGTTGCGCTGCAGGTCGCCAAATCTTCACGGGCGGACCTCGTCATTCTTATTAATAATCAGCCGGTCAAAGAATCGATCTTGCGGAGTACGCTTGACCCTCTCCTCCGCGATAAGACCGACAAGACGTTGGTTCTGAAAGTGTCGGGGCCTTTGGCATTCGCCCAGATCGCGCAAGTCTTGGACATGTGCTCCGGCGCAGGGGCCAACATTGTGATACCGGTTTCTTAACTCTGCTGCGCAGTGCGGGCATGTGGCACCCGTGTTGCCGCAAATCGCGGTGGTCGGGCCGAACGCTACCAGACGTGGCAAGCGTTTTCAGCGACCATCGGCTGGCCGGCTTTGCAACCCCATGCCTTCTGGAATTCCGGCATGTTTTGCACCACGCCATTCACGCGGTACCTTCCGGGAGAGTGCGGATTGGTACTGACCTGCATGCGCAGATATTCCGGACGCTGTTTCTCGCACCACACCCGCCCGAAGCCCAGGAAAAAGCGCTGTTCAGGGGTATAGCCGTCGACGCTCTGCCCTGCTTTTCCCGTCTTGTCTTCCGCGATCATGCGTTCGAGAGCGGCAAACGCCACGCGCGCGCCGCCATTGTCGGCGGTGTTTTCGCCTAGAGTGAGGCGGCCATTCAGCTTCATATTGTCAACGGCCACGAAGTCCGAGTACTCATTTGCGATGCAACTCACCCGTTTCTCGAATTCCTTCCCGTCCTGCTCGGTCCACCAATCACGGAAGTTTCCCTGCGGATCGAACTTGCGTCCCTGGTCATCGAAACCGTGGGTGAGTTCGTGCCCGATCACCAACCCGATTCCCCCGAGGTTCACGGCGTCGTCCATATTCTTGTCGAAAAACGGAGGCTGCAGAATGCCCGCGGGAAACACGATTTCGTTGTAGGTCGTGCTGTAGTAAGCATTGACTTCCGGCGGAGTCATGCCCCACTCGTTGCGGTCAAGCGGCTTGCCGATCTTGCCTACCTGCCTTTTTGCTTCGAATGTATCCGCTCGCTCGATATTCCCCAGCAAATCGTCGCGCCTGATCGCGACCGAACTGTAGTCACGCCAGACATCGGGATATCCGATCTTGTTGCGAATGGCCTGTAACTTGATCTTCGCCTGCTTCTTGGTCTCGTCGCCCATCCACGAAAGATTCTCAATATCACGGTCAAGCGATTTCTCGAGTGCGTCCACCATCTTCAGCATGCGCTGCTTGCCGTCCGCTCCGAAGGTTCTCTCGACATAGCGCTGGCCTAAAGCCTCGCCCAATTCCCCGTCGACCAAATTCACGCACCGCTTCCACCGGTCCTGAATCTGTTTCTGTCCGGTCAGTGCCTGTCTCATCCTGAAGTTGGCTTCGACAAACGGCTCGGAAAGCCACGGAGATGCCGACCGCAGCAAGTGCCAGGCGACGTAGGTCTTGAGAGAGTCTAGCGGCATGATGGCCAGGACTCCGTTCACTTGCCGGAAGAATTCGGGCGTGGTGACATTCAGCTCGGTAAATTTAGGCGCCCCAACCGTATCGAAGTAGCGGTTGAGCGAGAACTCAGGCGCGAGCGCCGCGGCATCTTCACGGCTCATTTTGTGATCGCGATTCTTGGGATCGCGGAGCTTGGTCCGGTCCGTCGAGTCAGCCGCCAGCAAGGTTTCAATCGCAAGCACCGATTGCGCCGCGTGCGCAGCCTCTTCCGGTGTGTGCCCCGCGGAGGTAAAAACCTCGGTTACGTATTCCGTGAGATGCTTCCGCATCTCGACTTTATCCGCGTCGTCTTTGACGTAATAATCGCGATCCGGCAGCGAAAGGCCTCCCTGCCCGATATAGGCAATCACCTGGTCGGCATTGTGCATATCGGAACTGGAATAGAAATTGAAAAGTGAATTCACGCCCATGCTGTGCAAGCGCGCCACCTCAACCATCAGCTCGCCTTTATCCTTAACGGCCGCGATGCGCTCCAGTTCTGGCTTGAGGGGGGCGATCCCTTTTGCGTCGACCGCTTTCTGGTCCATGCACGAGCCATACAGATCCCCAATTTTCTGGTCGATCGCATTGCGTTCAGCGCCCCCTGCCGCAGCTTTCTCCAGAATGTCCTTCTCGATCTCTAAATTGCTCTCATTGAGTTCTGAAAAGCTCTGCCATGAAGGCCGGTCGGCGGGAATCTCAGAATTCTTGATCCAGTTGCCGCAGGCGAACTGGTAAAAATCCACGCAGGGATCGATACTCCTGTCGATGTTGTCAATGGAGAAGCCCGGCCCGGGCTTCCCGTTGGAAGATGTTTGTGAGAACAACGCGGCAGCGCCGAGCAGAACCAGGACAACGAGAGCACATGGAGTGCGCATGAGCAAAGCCCCCTTGGAGTAGAGCGACTGGAAATTCTAACTGGAATCCGCGCTTCGGGATGGCGCCTTTCTCGTTTATCAACGAAACGTAAACAGTAGAATAAGCGCAGGGAACACCGGGAACCGTGTCAGACGAGCAACAAGTCATTTCGTCAACAAGAAATAAGGGGAAGCAATCAAACCGTGCTGCAGGGGACCCCATTGCGCATGCCCCGCGTCAAAGCCGCAGGCCTGTGGAAGGCTTTGTGGTGTCTGATCTCAGTGTTGTGTCTGGGGGTGGCCGCTTACGCGCTCAGGTACTTCTTGGGTAGATCTGACAGTACCCATTTTGCGTGCTACATTTTTCCGTTGCGTCTTCACATCGCCGGCGGAATCGGGGCCCTTCTCCTCGGTCCCTCGCAGTTCGTGAAAAGGATCAGGACGCGAAATCTCAACCTGCACCGCTGGCTGGGTCGCTTCTACCTGCTCTCTGTCGCGCTTGGTGCCACGGCCGGATTTGCGATGGCCGCCGTTTCCTTGGAAGGCTTGCCGACACACTTCGGATTCGGTGTCCTGGCGGTGCTTTGGTTCGGTACCGGGATGCAGGCTTACCGCATGGCCCTCGCTGGCAGAATTGCGAATCATCGCGAATGGATGATTCGCAATTTCGCCCTGACCTTGGCAGCCGTTACGCTGCGCATCTACCTCCCGCTCATGCTAGGAGTGCTGCACTGGAGCTTCCGCGATTCTTACATCGCCGTCTCCTGGCTTTGCTGGGTTCCCAATCTGCTACTCGCGGAATCTCTGACCCGGAGCCGTTCGGTCGCGGCTCTTACCTGACTAGCTCGCCTTGCGCCGCTCGCTCTCAGGCAGTCTCTCCCGGTCCGCCCGCTTGGCATTGTCAATCGACGACTGCAGCACTTCCTCTCGCCTGCGCCGCAGCGTGTCTTCGAATGTAGTCCAGCGGTAGGCAGGATTGTTCGGCGACACGTCCAGTCCCGTTTCCGGGTGCAGCGCCGTGATCTCTGTCTCGTCATCCAGTTCGGATTCCGTTTGGTCCGCAGGAAGCGTTCCCCGGTCCGAGGAGACCATCCGTGGATCTGGTGAGTTGGTACCAGCCGCTGACGTTGTCCCCGTGCCAGGAATAGCCGGGATCGTTCCCGATCCACTGTGTACCTGCTGTTTGGTGGTCGGAGTGATATTGCGGTCGGTCGCGGTGCGATGCATCACCGGTCCTTCTTCCCAGTTCGACCGGTATCTCCGCTCGTAATCCGCCCAATCCTGGTCACTATTCAGAGTGGATTTGTCATAAGGCGGGAAGCTCTCGATTTGATCTTTCGTCAGATCGACGCGGAAGTTGTTTTCGTGCTGCATGGAAGGCCGGATTTCCGACGGCGGTACGATGAATTTGTGGCTGGAGAGCCACCCGCCGGTGTCGACCACCACATAGACGATGCCGCCTGAACTCTGGTCAAACACTACATCGTCGATTTTCCCCAGTTCGTGATCATCCTTCCCGTAGACTTTCGAACCGCGGATATCGCCGGCGGCTTCCTTCGTATCGGCAAATCGGTAATCGCCTAAAGTTCCGTAACGGGCCATAGCCCCTCCAAGAAAAAAGTCGGGTTCCGAATGCTTGCCACCCTAAGATGCAGAAAAGCTGGCCGCGTTTGGCGCGGGAAATTCGCCTGCTGCAGCCGGGTATAATCTTTGGATACAGACTCTGCCGAGGATTGGAAAGATTTCATGACTTCTAGGTTTTCCGAGAGCAGTAACGGTAACGGCGCGGGTTATGCGGTCCCCAAGCCGCGCTCTGAATGGATCGCCGCGAGAAAAAGCGAGAACCGCGACGGCAATTTTTCCCAGATGCATTACGCGCGCCAGGGCATCGTCACCGAAGAAATGCGCTACATCGCGCATCGGGAAAAACTGACGCCGGAACTGGTGTGCGATGAAGTCGCCCGCGGCCGGATGATCATTCCCGCTAATATCAATCATCCTGAACTCGAGCCTATGGCGATCGGTGTGGCCTCTCTCTGCAAAATCAACGCCAACATCGGCAATTCGGCGGTGAGTTCCAATATCAGTGAGGAATTGAAAAAACTGCACACCGCAGTGCACTACGGTGCCGACACGGTCATGGACCTATCGACCGGCGGCAACATCCACGAGATCCGCGAAGCGATCCTGCGCCACTCGCCCGTTCCCATCGGCACCGTGCCCATTTACGAGGCGATTGCACGCGTGAAGCGCGTGGAAGACCTCAATGCCGAAGTCATGCTGGAAGTGATCGAAGAGCAAGCGGCGCAAGGCGTCGATTACATGACGATCCATGCTGGTGTGCTCATCCAGTATCTGCCCATGATTTCCAAGCGCATTACGGGCATCGTGAGCCGCGGAGGTGCAATTCTTGCCCAGTGGATGGCCTATAACCACAAGCAGAATTTCCTTTACGAGCGCTTCGACGACATCTGCAAGATATTCAAGAAGTACGATGTCAGCTTCTCTCTCGGCGACGGCCTCCGTCCCGGCTGCGTGGCGGACGCCAGTGATGAAGCCCAATTTGCCGAACTGAAAACCCTGGGCGAACTGACGAAAAAAGCCTGGGCACACGACGTGCAGGTCATGATCGAAGGCCCGGGCCACGTGTCCATGGACAAGATCAAGGAGCAGGTCGACAAGGAAGTCGAATACTGCTATGAAGCACCCTTCTACACGCTCGGACCGCTGGTGACCGATATCGCTCCAGGCTATGACCACATTACTTCCGCCATCGGCGCTGCGATGATCGGATGGTACGGCGCTGCCATGCTGTGCTACGTCACCCCGAAAGAGCACCTTGGCCTGCCCAACGAGAAAGACGTGAAGGACGGCATCATCGCCTACAAGATCTCGGCCCATGCCGCCGATATTGCCCGCCAGCGTCCCGGTGCCCGCGACCGCGACGATGCCCTCAGCTACGCGCGCTATAAATTCGACTGGGAAAAGCAGTTTGCGCTTTCACTCGACCCCGAAACGGCCCGCTCCATGCACGATGAAACGCTTCCCGACGACTATTACAAGGAAGCAGCCTTCTGCTCGATGTGCGGCCCGAAGTTCTGCTCCATGAATTACTCGTCGAAGGTCGACGAGTACAACAAGCAGGTTCACGGGATCGAGAAGAAAGACTACTCGGAACTAGTCGACAAGCTGGTCACCCTGAAGTAGTCGTAGAGCTCATGTCGCCGCGGACCCATTGGTCCGCGGCTGCGCGCAAAGCGCGCAATAAGCCCTTCTACCAAGCATGTTTTCCGTGCAGATACCGTCGCGAGGGCATCGGATGGCCGTTACCGAACCGATTCGTGATCGCCCGGCCATTCTTTCCCCGGAAAGCTGCACAGTCCTCCGAGTATCTTCACCTTCTGCACCATGATCGTGTTGTAACCCACACCGGTCGTGGTGCCTTCGTTAGAAGGCCGGGTCACGTTCTCTTCCGGATCATTCTTCCCCACCATTCCGACCACCTCCACACTTTGCCCGATCTCGCCTTTCAACATCAAAGTGTCGCCGCCGATGATGCGGAACTGCTTGGGCCCCGGCCCACCTCCCGTGATCACGTAGGTATGATCTGTCTTCGAAAGGCACCCGACTACGGTTCGAAGCTCTGGCTTTCCCTGTCGGTCTGGATTTGTAGTGCTCATGGAACCGTCCTGCGCCGGGCCCGCGGCAGCAAACGTCAAGAGTGAAAAAAGCATCAAGATTTGTTTCATGGAGTTCCCTCCCCTAATTTCATTGGAAGCATGTGCGAGCCGGATTACTCGCCTAAATCGAGAGCCGGTTGCGATGACTTGAACCAGGCGAGATATGTTGCCCCGCCGTGCACTGACTGGAAAAATCGGTCTGACCTGAACCACTAATCTGCGCAAAGGCCGTAACCCCGAGAGCCACTTTCGTCATCAAAGCGTCAGGCTGAACGCTTGTTCTCGGAGCCCATGCACTCCAAGATCACACACTCTGTTCCCTATCCCGCAGACGGGCACATCCACATCGGCACCTCCGGATGGCACTACGGCCACTGGCGCGGCCCGTTCTATCCTGCCGGTCTGAAGGCCGACAGCATGTTGCGTTGGTATATCCAGCATTTCGACACGGTGGAGATCAATAACAGCTTCTACCGCCTTCCGACCAGTGCCGCCATCGCAGGCTGGTGCCGCGAAACACCGCCGGACTTCTGCTTTGCGGTGAAAGCAAGCCGTTACATCACCCATAACCGCAAGCTCAAAGATCCCACCGAGACCATCAAGCGGTTCATGCTGCAGGTCACCGAACTTGGCGCAAGGCTGGGACCGATCCTTTTTCAGCTTCCCCCGGCGTGGCACGCGAATGTCGGGCGGCTGGAAGAATTCCTTCAAGCCCTGCCTGCAGGGAGACGATATGCCTTCGAATTTCGAAATCCCACCTGGAATATTCGTCCCGTTTACGATGCCCTGAGGAAGCACAATGCTGGGTACTGCGTCTTCGAGCTGGCAGGTTTCCATTCACCGGTGCATGTCACGGCCGATTTCGCCTACGCACGGCTCCACGGTCCGGGCCATGCTTACCAGGGCGATTACAGCCGGAGTGAACTCGAAGAATGGGCCAGTAGAATCGAGCGCTGGCGAAAGGAACTCAAGCACATCTTCGTCTACTTCGATAATGATCAAGCCGGGTATGCTGCCAAGAACGCACTGGAATTGAAAAGACTTCTGGGATCCGCCGGCGCTCCCGCCCGCGTAGCGTAAGCAGTAAGGTTTTTCTTACCCCTGAAGGATGCGATGCACGATCTCGGCATTCTCGCGCACCTCGTCCTTGCCGCGCGGAAACATGCCCACGAAAATCCCGTCATTCGGCTTGATGCTGCTGAATGCCGTGCGGAAGGCCTGCTCTACGCCCCAGTCATCCACGCGTCCCGCAGCTAGCACCTTGAATGCGAAGCAGGGCTTGCGAGTCTGGCGCATCACGTTATACATCCGCGCCGGATCGCTCTGGATATAGATCTCGTGCGGCATCTCGGTGATCTCGCCGTTCAAAACCTTCTTCCATTCGTCCTGGGTGCGGGTCCGGTTGTAGACGCACCCGGCATAGAAGTCGACGTCCCATCCTTCTTCTTCCACCTGCATGATCACTTCCGGCTTGTGCGTCCCCACGCCCACGATGATGCCGAGGTCGCGCACCATCTTGCACCAGTCGCGGATTCCGCTCATCTTCCCCTGCTGGAATGCCTGGTCGACGACTTCGCCTTGCCGGTGCATGGCCAAAGGCTTTAGCGTTTTCGCCTGCTCGAGCGTCGCGGCGTTGTCGTGCAAAACCTGTGCGATCAGGTGCATCTGCCCGCCCTCGGCCCGGAATCGCAGCCAGTCCTGCGGCATCCGCTCCAGCGCGACATAGTTGAACGCATTGATGCCGAAGCGCGCCGCCTGGTGCATCACTGAGCAGACGCGGTCGGGCGTGTACCACTCCTTCATGGCACCAGAATAGTTGTTGTTGTAATGCGAATATCCGCAGAAGGGATTCACCCCGAGCACCATCCGGCTGATCTCGACGTTGAAGAACTTCATCTTCGGCACTTGCACATCGGCCGAAGGCTTCGGAGGAGCCTCTGTCGTGGTATGCGCGTCCATTGTCGATAAGGCTTTTGCGCTTAAAGCCGAACCGGCGCCAGACAAAGCAGCCGCAGCCACTGCGCCCGATTGTAGAAATCCTCTTCTGGTCGTATTCGGCATAGATCGCCTCTCCTCTTGGAATCGGCCCCTCTGGAAAGGGCGCAAACGCACAATCGCACTGCTCTCATGAAAGGCTTAGGGAGGAGGATTGTCTGTGACGACTGTCACATCACTGCAACGGCGTGATCCTGAGCGGGGCCGCTTTTCAGGCGGAGAGAAGGATCTCCTCCGCGCAC
>Ga0335071_10009282_pt1 | contig 10063 bp, 8 predicted proteins | sample Lox_Sample_15_FD_206724 | JGI IMG/M metagenome (GOLD analysis project Ga0335071, IMG submission 206724) | Soil microbial communities from Loxahatchee National Wildlife Refuge, Florida, United States - Lox_Sample_1.5 | ecosystem: Environmental > Terrestrial > Soil > Wetlands | place: USA: Florida...
AAAAGGCCCAAAGCGCTGTAAAGGCTGACGAAGCATCCCGCCGTAAATACGAAACCAGTATTAGCGATCTCCGCGGCAAAATCTCCAAGTATCGCGACCAATCCCTCGACGTAAAGACCAACGACCAGTACAAGGCGCTGCTGCACGAGATCCAATTCGCCGAAAAAGAAATTAGCTCCAACGAAGACAAGATTCTCGAACTGATGGTCAATGCAGATGCCCGCGACAAGGAGGTGAAAGCCGCGCAGGCGGAACTCAAGGCCGAAACGGCCGAGATCGAGCAGGAAAAAGAACAGGCGCGCCAGCGCACCGCCGAAGACGAGAAGCTGCTCGCCGAAGCCAAAGCCAGGCGCGATCAGTTCCGCACCGGCATTCGTGAAGATCTGCTGCGTCACTATGAGCGCGTCTCGAAATTTCGCGGCAGCGGCATCTCCGAAGTGCGCGATCACAAGTGTATGGCCTGCCAGGTGATGCTGCGGCCACAGACCTACAACGACGTTCGCTCGGGCAAGGAAACAGTCATTTGCGATTCGTGCCAGCGAATTCTTTACTTCAATCCGAAGGAAGAGTTGGTCGAGAAAACGGAAACGGTCCACCGCCCCAAGCGCCACCATCCCAAGATCGATGCTCCGCAAGCCTGGTATTACCGGCCCGAGTTCGCTGGTAACGGCGAGGTCTTGTTATGCCTGACGAACGCAGGAGGCCAAGCCAGCCGTCGTGTCTATGACGTACACACTGGACGGCAACTCGGTGACATACTGATTCGAGAAGGAAACTACCGCGAGGCATTTCCTGAAGACATCACCGGATCGACGCGACTGAACGGTAATTGGAGCGAAGAAGAACTCGATGGCTTCGGCGACGAACTCCCGATGGTGATCCTTGATGCGCTCAATGCTGACCTGGATGCCGCTCGCCATGAGGCCGCATCAGGGTCGCACGCCAAGCAAGTAGTCCCGGCCGCCCCGACCGAACAAGCCGCAAGCTAGTAGCCGCCACCCTGCCCTCAAAGCCTCGCCTGCATCTCCACTAAAAGCATCCCGGATCGCGCATTAATTTAACAAGAAGGGGCTTGAGCACGAACCAGCGATCTCGAATGCATCGGGTCTCCCGCTAGATTAGTCTAATCGTGTAGTGACGCAGTTGCGGTTGGACCCCATGCTCATTAAACCGCCAGGAACCGCCCGCCCATCACAGCGAGCGCAGGACTTCGCAGCACAGCTTGGCATCCGAGTGCCGATTTTGCTCGCGCCTATGGCGGGAGCCTGCCCTCCGTCCCTTTCCATCGCAGTGGCCAATGCTGGAGGGCTCGGAGCGTGTGGTGCTTTGCTCATGAAGCCGGAGGAGATCACGCATTGGGCAGCCGAATTCCGCAAAGATAGCCAGGGCGAATTCCAGATCAATCTCTGGATCCCGGATCCACCGGCAAAGCGAGACGCCAGACTGGAGGAACAACAACGTGAGTTCCTGAAACGTTGGGGACCTCCTGTTCCTCCCGAAGCCGGTGACGCAGTCTTGCCGGATTTTGAAGCACAGTGCCAGGCCATGCTCAGTGCAGCGCCGAAAGTCATCTCCTCGATCATGGGCGTCTATCCGCCCGCATTCGTTTCGGAGATGAAGCGTCATGGCATCCTATGGTTCGCCGTCGCGACCACGGTTGGGGAAGCAAGGGCTGCCGAGAAAGCTGGGGCCGACGCGATCGTCGCTCAAGGTATGGAAGCGGGCGGACAATCGTGGGGCGTTCTCGGCCGAAAATGCCGAGCGCCAAATGGTCGGCCTGGTATCACTCGTGCCGCAGGTCGTCGATGCCGTGTCAGTTCCGGTGGTCGCAACCGGAGGAATTACCGATGGAAGAGGGATAGCTGCCGCGCTGATCCTGGGGGCTAGCGCAGTTCAAATCGGAACCGGATTTTTGCGATGCCCGGAAGCGAAACTGCCTCCGGCCTATGTCAGCAGACTTGCCGCTACTGAGGCGCACGAAACTGTCATAACTCGCGCTTTCAGCGGACGTGCCGGACGAAGCGTCGCAACTGACTACGTTCAGTCAGCGAATGATGCCACTGCTCCGCCGGCCGCGCCTTACCCCGTGCAGCGCGGACTAACCCGAGCCATGCGCGAGGCCGCAGTGAAGACTGGAGACCCTGAGAGAATGCAGATGTGGGCAGGGCAGTCCGCGAAATTCGCGCAAGACAAACCTGCAGGCGCTCTCTGTCAGCAATTGTGGAATGATGCCATGCACTTGCTCTCCTAACTCAGGATCTTCAAGCCCCCCGGCGGCCGCACCTGAACGGTTTACACTTGCCGCATGCCCGACACTCACCGAGTCAAGATTTCCTCTCGTGGCGCCGTTCGCCTGAAATCCGGCCATCTCTGGGTCTACAAATCTGATGTCTCGGCGCCCGAGGACATCCCGCCTGGGTCGCTGGTGAGCGTTACGGACCAGAGCGGCAAGTCCCTCGGCACCGCCCTCTACTCCAGTTCCTCACAGATAGCAATCCGCATGATTTCTCGTGAGCGGGTCCCCGATCTGCTGGGATTGATTCGCACACGGGTTTCAGACGCGATTGGCTATCGGAATAAGTTCATCCGCGACACCAACGCCTATCGCCTCATTTTCAGCGAGGCAGATTTGCTCCCCGGATTGATCGTCGACCGCTACAACGACATTCTCTCTCTGCAGATTTTGACCCAGGCGATGGATGCCGGCCCTGTGCGAGACGCCCTCATCTCCCAACTGACCGCGCAATTGAAACCTGCTTCGGTCATCGAACGCGTCGATCCGCGCGTGAGGGAGCTCGAGACGCTTCCAGCCCGCAACTCAGGTCTTTTATACGGTGCGAAGACGGCAACCACATTCACAATGAATGCAGTGCAGTTTATTTACGAGGCCCTCGAAGGCCAGAAAACAGGCGCTTTCCTCGATCAGAGGGAAAACTACGCAGCCGCAACGGACTTCGCACATGGAGAAGCCCTTGACGTGTTCTGCTACCAGGGCGGATTCGCCCTGCACCTGGCGAAAAAGTGCAACAGCGTGACTGGCGTCGACAGCTCGCGTCCCGCATTGGAGGTTGCCGACCAGAACGCCACCCTCAATCATCGCGAGATTGAATGGATTGAGGCCAACGCCTTCGACCTGCTTAAGGATTATTCCACCTCTAGTCATTCATACGACACGATCGTTCTCGATCCGCCGGCGTTTGCGAAGAGCAAGCGAGATCTCGATGCCGCAATACGCGGATATAAGGAACTCAACCTCCGCTCCCTTAAGATGCTTCGGCCCGGCGGAATCCTCGTCACCTGCTCATGCTCTTACCACGTGGGCCGCACTGACTTTCTCGAGATGCTCGCATCCGCCGCCTCAGACGCTCGGCGAACCCTCCGCCTGCTGGAGGTTCGAGGCCAAGCCAAGGACCATCCGGTACTCCTGAATATGCCCGAAACGGGGTATTTGAAATGCGCAATAGCAGTTGTAAGTTAAAGAAAAAGAAGGCAAATTATTACTTGACAGTAATACACTCAAGTTTTATGCTTCTTTTACGCTAACGATGCGTCTAATGTAGTGGCCGCAGCCCTGAGCCCCCAGCAAAGGGCCAGTCACAAGAGCAACAACAAGTTCTGATGAACACCAAATATCTGAAGGAGGATTTAGTCATGACCGTATTAACTCGTTGGGAGCCGTTCCGTGAATTCGCAACCTTGCAGGACCGTATGAACCGTTTGTTCCGCGAGTCCTACAACGATGCTGGCCGGGATGAGTCCCTCACCACCTCGAGCTTCGCCCCAGCCGTAGATGTCTACGAAGACGAGCACAAGGTCACATTGAAGATCGAAGTGCCCGGAATCGAAGAGAAAGACATTGATGTCCGCGTGGAAAACAACACGCTGACCGTCACCGGCGAGCGCAAGATCGAGAAGGAAGAGAAAGAAGAGAACTATCGGCGCGTGGAGCGTCAGTATGGCAGCTTCACTCGTCACTTCACACTGCCTCAGACCGTGGACAGTGAAAACGTCTCCGCCACGTACGACAAGGGCGTGCTGAAGATCAATCTGCCCAAGAAAGCCGAAGCCAAGCCGAAGCAGATCAAGGTCAACGTCGGATCGGCGCAGGGCACGGAAAAGCAGATCGAAGGCAAGGGTCCAAGCAAAGCGGCGTAATGTCGCTGGCCAGCAAAGGCCATGTGGGACAGCCGCCTTCGGCTGTCCAGTCGAGCGAAGCTCGACAGGTTTGGCGGGAGGCGGCAGAGGTGACCGCCTCCCAAAATTTTTGATTCTCTCATCGCTAGTCTCTGGAGACTTCAGTTATGCGCGACGACCGAATCAACCAGGATCCATGTGAAAAGAGGTTTTGCAACTGTATAGACCTCGAACCTTGCCCTTGCATCAACTATCCGCCGTATCATTGCGGAGTATGTGGCCGCGAACTCACGGCCGGGCAGGTGGCTGAAGCAAAGAAGAAGGGCTGGTATGCCAATGGGCAACCAAGGCCGGAAAAGCTGTTGAATCGAAATTAGGAACCTTTATGGCAATTCGTTGGGACAAATTTACTGTTAAGGCTCAGGAAGCCGTCCAGCGCGCGAGTCAGCTTGCGTCGGAGCACGGCAATCCTGAGCTGCAGCCGCTGCACTTGCTTGCAGCACTGCTGGAAGATAAAGAAGGGATCGTTCCGCCGGTTCTCGAAAAGATCGGCATTGGTCCGCAGGCTGTCTTGAGCTCCGTTTACGGCGAGATCGACAACCTGCCCAAGGTGTCGGGCGAGGCCGCGCAGCCTGGGTTGTCGAACGAAGTGAACAAGCTTCTGGACCACGCGTTCAAGGAAGCCAGCAACTTCAAGGATGAATATGTTTCGACCGAGCACCTGCTCCTCGCGATCACGAACCTGAAGCGCGACAAGGCGCAGCAGATCCTGGCGCAGGCGGGAGCAACTTATGACGCTATTCTCAAGGCGCTTACGGTTGTTCGCGGATCGCAGAAAGTTACTGATCAGAATCCGGAAGCGAAGTACCAGGCGCTGGAGCGTTACGCTCGCGATCTGACTGAGCAGGCGCGTCGAGGCAAGCTCGATCCCGTAATAGGGCGAGATGAGGAAATCCGGCGCGTCGTGCAAGTGTTGTCGCGAAGAACCAAGAACAATCCCGTGCTGATCGGCGAACCTGGTGTTGGCAAGACTGCCATCGTCGAAGGTCTCGCGCAACGCATCATCTCAGGCGACGTCCCCGAAGTTTTGAAAAACAAGCGCGTCGTCGCGCTCGATCTTGGGGCAATGCTCGCAGGAGCGAAATACCGTGGTGAGTTTGAAGACAGGCTTAAAGCAGTTTTGAAAGAGATTGAAGACTCGCAAGGCCAGATCGTTCTGTTCATCGACGAACTACACACGCTGGTTGGCGCAGGCGCGGCGGAAGGGGCGATTGACGCTTCGAACATGCTGAAGCCGGCGCTGGCTCGCGGAGAACTCCGCGCAATCGGCGCGACCACGCTGAACGAATATCGAAAGTACATCGAAAAAGATGCGGCGCTCGAACGCCGCTTCCAGATCGTGTTCGTTGGCGAACCAAACGTCGAAGATACGATCGCGATTCTGCGCGGGCTTAAAGAAAAGTACGAAGTCCATCACGGCGTTCGCATTAAGGATTCGGCCATTGTCTCCGCCGCGACCCTTTCGCACCGCTACATCTCCGATCGATTTCTGCCGGATAAAGCCATCGATCTGATCGATGAAGCGGCAGCATCGCTGCGCATCCAAATCGACTCGCTCCCGACGGACATCGATCAGCTCGAACGTCGCGCTACGCAGCTTGAAATCGAAAAGCAAGCGCTCAAGAAAGAAGACGATCCGAACTCGAAGGAGCGGCTTGGCGTTATTGTGCGCGAGCTAGCCGAGATCCGAGAGAAATCGAACACGCTGAAGGCGAACTGGAAAAAAGAAAAGGACTCCATTGCCAAGACGCGTGCACTGAAAGAAAAGATCGAGCAGCTCAAGATCGAAGAGCAAGCCGAAGAGCGCAAGGGCAACCTGCAGCGTGTTGCTGAAATCCGTTACAGCCTGATTCGCCAGGCGGAAGAAGAACTTGCCAAGCTCACCAAGCAGATGGAGAGTGCTGGCAAGCAGCGCATGCTGAAGGAAGAAGTCGATGAAGAAGACATTGCACGCATTGTCTCCAAGTGGACCGGAATTCCGGTCTCAAAGATGCTCGAAGGCGAAGTCAAGAAGCTGGTCACGATGGAAGAGCGTCTTCGCCAGCGAGTGATCGGTCAGGATCCAGCGCTGGAGCGCGTCGCGAATGCGATTCGGCGGTCACGTGCAGGCTTGAGCGATCCCAAACGGCCAATTGGCTCGTTCATCTTCCTGGGGCCAACGGGCGTTGGCAAAACCGAATTGGCTCGTGCTCTCGCGGAGTTCCTCTTTGATGATGAGCATGCCTTGATTCGCATCGATATGTCTGAGTACATGGAGAAGCATTCGGTCGCGCGCTTAATCGGAGCTCCTCCTGGATACGTTGGCTACGAAGAAGGCGGGCAGCTGACCGAGCAAGTGCGTCGTCGTCCGTATTCGGTGATCCTGTTTGACGAGATTGAAAAGGCGCATCCAGATGTGTTCAACGTTTTATTGCAGATCATGGATGATGGTCGGTTGACCGACGGCAAAGGCCGCGTGGTCGACTTCAAGAACACGATCATCATCATGACGTCGAACATCGGGTCGGCGTTCTTGCAGGCCGAAGGCGTTCGCTCCGATGACGATTTCGAGAAGGCATCGCAGCATGTGATGAACCAATTGCATGCGCATTTCAAACCGGAGTTCCTGAACCGCGTCGACGACATCATCGTGTTCCGTCCGCTGGGCAAGGAGCAGTTGGCGAAGATCATCGAGTTGCGTCTTGAAGACGTTCGTCGGCTGCTGGCAGACCGCAAGATCTCGCTCGAATTAACCGATTCGGCGAAAGATCTGCTATTCACGCAAGGGTATGATCCAAACTTCGGAGCACGTCCGTTGAAGCGGGCGATTCAGAAGCTGGTGCAGGATCCGCTGGCGTTGAAGATCCTCGACGGCGAAGTGCTGCATGGCGATCACGTCGTGGTTGACGCTGACAAGAAGGCAGGCAAGATGAGCTTCGAAGTCAGCAAACGCGTTGGCGAGAAGGAACCGGCGAGGGCTCGAAAGTAATTCCACCACGGAAACACTGAAACACGGAGAAGGTCAATTCCTTCTCCGTGTTTCTCTTTTATTTGAGCTTTGTAGTGAAGGCGTCGAGCACGGTTGGTGCTTGCGCGAGGTACCACGCTGCTGCGACGCGCAACGCGATCTGCAATCCATACCAGAGAACTGGAACGCCTAACTCTGCCATCGAGATCTTTGGCACAAGCGGAGCGAGGCTTAGCGCGATGATCAGCATCGCGCTCCAGCGTGCCCAATTCTTCACTCGAAATAATCCATACGCGACGATTCCGTAGACGGCGCTTCCGATCAGGATCATGATTGGTCCGGCGAGTTCGAGGCCGTAGAGAAAATACTTCGCTGACATTAGAGAAATTGCGCCTGGAGAAATCAGCCGGATTGCCGCGATCGCGCAGAGATAAATCGCTGCTAGCGCGAACAGGGCTACTATCGCGATTACGCATTTTGGCCGCTGCATAAAGCTTTCACCACAGAGGGCACAGAGGTTACAGAGTAAAGCTTTCTGGTTCTCTGTGTCCTTTGTGGTGAGTTATTACGCCAGATCGAAGAGCAGGACTTCTGCGTCTTTCGCGCCTTTGATGGTCAGCTGCTTCTCGTCGCTGATTGCCGCTCCGTCGCCTTGAGTCAGCTTCTTTCCATTCAACTCGACTGCTCCTCGCGCAACTTGCAGCCAGCCGTGACGTCCTGCGGCGAAGTTGTGCGTCACTTCTTCTGCGGGCTTCAGGAGCGTGACGTAGAGCTTTGCGTCCTGATTGATCTTTACTGATCCATCGCTCGCGTCGCGCGAGGCGATCAGGCGCAGCTTGCCTTGCTTCTCTGATTCCGGAAAAGTCTTCTGCTCGTAGCTCGGCGGAAGCGCAGCTTTCTCGGGCTGAATCCAGATCTGCAGAAGATGGACTTCTTCTGTTGTCGATGGATTGAATTCGCTGTGGCGAATGCCGCTGCCTGCGGTCATGCGCTGTCCATCGCCCGGAAGAATCACCGAACCGGTTCCGAGGCTGTCTTTGTGTTCGAGCTTGCCCGCTAGAACGTAGGTGATGATTTCCATGTCGCGATGCGGATGTGTTGGAAATCCGGTATTGGGGGCGACGTGGTCTTCGTTGATGACGCGCAGCGATCGAAAACCCATCCACTTCGGATCCCAGTAATCCGAGAAGCTGAAAGTGTGTTTGGTGTTGAGCCAACCGTGGTTTCCTCCTCCACGTTCGGCTGAGGGACGAATGGTGATCATGAATTGCTCCGTTGTGCTGCTTATTTGATCTTCTACTTAATTAGATGATTTGAGGATTCAGGCGGTCCTGAGTCGCGAGCTTTGGCAGATTGTTCGGAAATGCGGGCAAGACTTTTCGTGCAGGAATCGAAGAGATTTTTGAGTTCCAAATTGGGAAGGGTTTACTGGTTAGCACCCCACCCCCCTTCCCCCAGTATCTCTGGAATCAGCGAGTTAGCGCGAAATTGACAAACAATCTATGGGACTCAAGGACTTGCGGGCAAAATCTTGAGCCTTAAGGACTTAGGTCCCTGGAGCCGCCTCTGATTTTCATCAGCCACGGCGTCGCCGTCCGGGAGCATGACAGAATCGCGGAGTTGTGCGCAAGGTCAGATGTCACACGATTTAGCGTTTTGCCTGTGGAAATCTCTCGTGAGTGCCATTCCACCACGAAGACACAGAGACACGGAGGAACGCCAATTCTTTGGTTCTCTCTGCGGCTTCGCGACTCCGTGGTGAAAAGGGATATGGCACACTGAAATCATGCATCGGATAGCGCTGGGAGATCTTGAACTTACCGCTTTTTCGGATGGGACTTATCCGCTGGATGGCGGGGCTTTCTTCGGAGTCATCCCGAAGGTGATGTGGTCGAAGCGGGTGTCGGCTGACGAGAACAACTATTGCACGGCCGGACTGAACTCTCTTCTGATTCGTACCGGGAAGGAGACCGTGCTGGTTGAGACCGGGATGGGGAACAAGCTGTCGGAACGGATGCGGAAGTTTTATACGCAGCCGGCGAAGTTGCTGGACAATCTGTCGGCGGCTGGGATCGCACCGGAAGATATCGACATCGTCATCAATTCGCATCTGCATTTCGATCATTGCGGATGGAATACGGTCCGCGACAAGAATGGAAAGATCGTGCCGACATTTCCCAAGGCGAAGTACTATGCGCCCGAAGGCGAGTGGCAATACGCGCGGAAGCCGAGCGATCGGGATGCGATCAGCTATATACCGGAGAATTACGATCCGCTGGTTGAGAGCGGGCAGATGACTTTGCTCAAGGGCGGGGAGGAGATTGCGCCGGGGATTTCGGTGCGGACGTTTCGGGGGCACACGGCATCGATGCAGGGGATTATCGTGCGGCCGCCCTCTGGGGCTAAAGCCGTGCCCTTCCCCGGGCGTGAACTTGATCATGCGGTGACGACGGACAGCCAGAATTCCCATGTCTCGCAAAATCGGCGAGACATGGGGCATCCCCATTCTTCTTTTGTTCCGACAGCCTGTTACATCTCTGATCTCATGCCGACTACCGCGCATATTGATGTGACTTGGGGGATGGGGTTTGATCTTTATCCGCTGGATACAATCGCCAGTAAGAAGGAGTATTACGCGCGTGCGCTTCCGGAACGATGGCTGACGGTGTTTACGCATGATCCGAAAATTCCTTGGGCTTATATCGAGAAGGAAGAGTCGGGAAAGATGGTGGCTCGGGAGGTGAGAACTCACTGACCGGTGACAATCTTCTCCTAGGGCTCTCTAACCGCTTCCGGTGAAGGCTCCTGGCATCTACAAGCGAATTGCTTAGTTCCTTCGGCCCGCAGAAGGCGCGCCTCAGGATGGCAAACTTCAATCTGACGGAATTCTGGAAGTCTTGAACGGTTGGGACCCTAGCTAGC
>Ga0335071_10009283_pt1 | contig 10062 bp, 8 predicted proteins | sample Lox_Sample_15_FD_206724 | JGI IMG/M metagenome (GOLD analysis project Ga0335071, IMG submission 206724) | Soil microbial communities from Loxahatchee National Wildlife Refuge, Florida, United States - Lox_Sample_1.5 | ecosystem: Environmental > Terrestrial > Soil > Wetlands | place: USA: Florida...
CTTGATATTCTGTAGCGCCATGCTTTGAGAATTGCCCTTTGTCAGCCTTCTTAACGGTCCCCCTCACTCCTCCCTCTCCCGCGAGGGGAGAGGGTTTTCTGATCCCCCTCCCTTGATGGGAGGGGTTAGGGGACGGTGATCTTTGGCGCAATTCTCAATGCCGGAGACTATAACGTTTCAACATCACTCTCGGGACGGGTTCCATCGCGGTCCGGACCGCTGCCAGCTTGCGTGCCAGCGCCAGAGCCTCAATCGGCTTGGCTTCCGAACTCGCCACGCTGCGACATTCTCGTATCAGGCCGGCCACATCCTCTTTTTCTTCAGTTGCCGACATGACAGCGCCATTCAGAGATTCAGGCGCTAAGGTTTTCAATGGAATTCCGGTCCTGCGGGAGAGTTGCGCGAGAAATCGCGCGAGAATAGCTTCCAACGCGGCCGAGCCTGCGCCGCAGGACTTAAATATATTTGCCATGGAATCAACATATTCCAGCGACGATCTCCCTTTGGGCGCTCCAAGTGATTTGAACCTTCCCGAATAGCTTGCTCGCTTTGAGTAAAAGAACAGCGCCGATCCTACAACTGCTTGGAGCAGCACAAATACAAACACGGATGAACCGAGGTAGCTCCAAAGGCTTTCTTCAATTCCGTAGCCGTGATGATATTCGTCAAAAAGCAAATGATTAGACTTGTCCTTTTCCAGCAACAGAGCCAACGTCCATTTCAGGTTCTGGTCATGGGCCAACTCCGCGTTGGATGGAAATGTCGCATCGGATACTGCTACGATATCACCACTCCCCAATTTTCGGGTCACCACAAGTGCGCCTGACTTATCACCCAAAATCTCCTTCCAGGCCCCCAAAGGTCTCTTCCATCGGAACGCGGAGGACATACTGATCCTCGCGGGTTCATCCAGTCCTGGTAGACTCGTATTAAAGATCTTGCGAGAGTTGTCCGAAAAGCGCTTAAGACTCAGTCCAAAATTATCGGAGAACCTCTGTATCGGATCGGTTTTCGCTGCGGCCCCTTCCCCGTGGGAGGACTCGCCCTCCTGTCCTCCGAAAATCGCTTTTGTTCTTCCGAAAAAGATTACCAGACGATTTCCTCTCCTTATCCAGTTCTTCAGTTTTGTGATTTCACGGCTTGTGAAGGGGACTTGATCAGGATTAGTGATCAACAGCACTCCTTGATCACGATCCAGCCTGGAAAACGGTTTCCGGAACCGTGACACCTGCAATTGGATCTCCTGAAGAAGCAGATACAGGGCTTTGCAGCCCGCCGGACCACTGGAATAAGTGGACGAGCTTGACAGACCTCGTTGACCCGAAAGGCCCCCTGCCAGCAAGACCCAGCCTGCCGCGGCCACGGTCAAAAGAGCAATGAGCAACACTTTGTTTTTTGGGGACATTACAGCCCGGACCTCTGGGTGACCGCTTGGGACAAAGCCAAAAACCGCTGAAATTCCGCGTTGCCGCAAACATAGTCGCCATAACAGACGCGGTTGAAAACTGAAATCATCTCGGCAAGGTGTTCGTGCACAGCCGTTTTGTCATCCACACTCTTGAGGATCTCCCTGTTCGTCTTGCACGGGTGCCACTTAATGTAACCGAGCCCATCCAGTTTAAGCAGAACGAACCGGAAGAGCAGAATGAGAGCTTCCCGATAATTACCTTGCTGTGCGATGCTAAGGGCCTGTGCCTGCAATTCGCCTATGTCCCAGAGTTCAGGCCCTTGTTCGGCAAACTTTCGGCCCGCTCCTCTGATTTTCCTCGGCCTCAAAAAGATGAATCGAGCGTAGACCATAACGACTGAGGCCAGTAAAGCTATCAACAAAACGATAGCGACGGTGGTCCACATGAATTCGCTACCCAAATTAACCGGCCCAAGTCCCGCAAACCGACTGAATAGCCAGACAAGCGCCCTTTGCAGGAAATGGCGCAGGGTCTCAATCAGCTTATCCAGGACGGATTCGGTTGCTGCTTCTTTGAACTCCCTACGGGACAGAATGTCCGCGAGCAGGGCCTCAGGATCTTGCTGAAGTTTAAATTTTTCTTGGAACCGGTCGGAAGGTGGGGCCGGGTAGCCGAAGGCAGGAAAGCAATGCCCGCAGAGCAAAATCAGCAACAGTAAACACAAACTCAGTGATATGGATTTGGAATGAAAAGGAGCCCACATGATAGATTATTGCGCTATCCGGTACTTTACCCTCGACTCCGATCACATGATCCTGCATCACCGACCGCAATGATCGCGGAACATGTCTCCGAGGCTAAAACAACAACTCCCGCAAAAACAATGCGATTCATCATACACTATTCTCTGCTTTTGGACGCCATTTCGCCCAAAATAACCGTGGCCCGGAAAATCTTCCGGGAAGGCCGGCTATCAGCTCGAATCAGCGATCCCACACATGCTCTCTCCGCATGCCTCGCACGATATGCTTGTCCTGCGTATCATAGTCCTCTCATCCACGTCAAAGGCCGGACCTATGTATGCTATATCGGACCCTTTACATACAGGACATTGCAGCGGCGCGTTTTCAGGTGTTAAGACCAGCTTGGGGAAAGCATTGCCGCAAGTATTACATTTGTAGTCAAGGATGGGCATAATAACCTCCTGGTTCCAAGAGTTCGTGAGTGATTCGTAACAATACAGATGCATGTCGGATGAAAAGAATTCAGCGAACCGCATGCAATTTAAATGTGAATCCACCCTCAAACTTGCGCCGGAATGACTGTAAAGGCAAGTCCACACGTCCGAAATTCCAATCCATCCTCTTCTGCTTTTTCCCTTGACTTGCCTGGCCGCGGGGCTGATACTGTAGTCAATAATTTTCTCGACGGAAAAGTGACGGGTAGTCCCATGAAGGGACGTAAGGGAAAGCGGTGAAAATCCGCTGCGGACCCGCCGCCGTGACCGGGTACGAAAGCCGCGAAGCCACTGTCGTCAATGATGGGAAGGGCGGCCGGAGAGCGACCCGGAAGCCGGAAGACCTGCTCGCACTTGAAAACTGTCACGCTCTTCGTGGATCGGGAGCTTGGCAATAGGGATGAAAAACGGCATCCCCGGGTGATAATTCACCCGGGGATTTTTGTCCTTGTGAGCCTTTCTTCTTCCGTCCGATTTCCAATCCCCGATTCCAAACGCGGCAGTTTCGATCCGCATCTAAATGTCTTGTGACTAGAGGACGCGGGATTGGCTCGACTAATTCTTGTTACCGGGGGAACGCGAAGCGGAAAAAGCGAGCATGCCAGGACCGTGGCTGAAGCACTTCCCGGCCCGCGCTCTTTTGTCGCTACTTGCCAGGCCGTTGACGACGAAATGCGAGAGCGTATCAGAAGACACCAACAAGAACGGCTCAAGTCGGATTGGGACACCATCGAAGAGCCTTTGGAGCTGGCAGACGTGCTGCGGAAGCACGAAAAAGTCAACGTATTTCTTGTGGACTGCCTTACACTCTGGGTAAACAACATCATGTACAGGGCTCACCAACAAGGACAGACCTTTTCTGAAGAACAATTGACATCGCGGGCGGATGAGCTGGTCCAAGTGTGCGCCGGTATTACAGGTACCGTGATAATGGTAACCAACGAGGTCGGATCGGGAATAGTGCCGGATAATCACGATGCACGGCTGTTTCGAGATCTGATGGGAAAATGCAATCAAATCATGGCCCGCTCAGCGGACGAAGTCATACTCGTGGCGTGCGGGTTGCCGCTAACACTCAAGAATGGGAGGACTCGTTGACGCTTTTGAATGACACAAGGGACCGTATTGTCGGTCAAGACGGCTCTATTCGCGATAAGGCCAAGGAGCGGTTGGATCAGCTTACCATGCCTTATTGGGCGCTCGGCAGACTGATGGATCTGGCCGTGGACCTGGCCGGGATCACTCGGTCTCTGCACCCTCAGGTAGATAAACGTGTTGTCGTGGTAATGGCCGGAGATCATGGTGTGGTTCAGGAAGGTGTGACTCAGTATCCCCAGGAAGTTACATGCCAAATGGTATTGAATTTCCTCCGCGGAGGCGCGGGGATCAATGCGATTGCGAAGGTAAGCGATGCCCAAGTCGTCGTTGTCAACATGGGAGTGACAGGAGATTTCAGTGAGACGGACGAAGGTGGCGGCCTGATCTCGCGATTCATGGGACCTGCTACGGGTAACATCGCCGTGGGACCCGCAATGAGCCGTGAGGATGCGATCCGGTCCATAGAGGCTGGTATCGACATTGCCACGCAGCTCGGTTCGTCCTTCAATCTCTTCGCCACCGGAGATATGGGCATAGGAAACACCACTCCCAGCAGCGCAATTGTGGCGGCCTTCACCGGGGCCCCACCGGAACAGGTTACGGGTCGTGGGACCGGAATCGACGAAGAAACATTCAAGCATAAAATCTCAATTGTGGAGAAGGTCCTGTCAACCAATAATCCCGACACAACAGACGGCATTGACGTACTGGCAAAAGTTGGAGGATTTGAGATTGGAGGCATAGCCGGTCTGATTCTCGGGGTCGCTGCCATGCGCAAGCCGGTGCTGATCGACGGATTCATTTCCACCGCCGGCGCCTTAATCGCTCACAGTATTGCCCCCAGTTGCGCAGACTACATGATAGCCTCCCACCAAAGTGTCGAGCAGGGCCATCGCCTGGCTTTGAATCATCTCAACAAACGACCGCTTCTCGATTTGGATCTTAGGCTCGGCGAAGGGACAGGGGCCGCTCTGGCGATGCCTCTGGTAGAGGCTGCGGTCCGTATCCTGACCGAGGTAGCCACTTTTGATGAAGCGTCTGTTTCCCGCGCGGATAAGTGAACTATGGAAATCTTCAAACATGGCGGAAACTTGACGCGACTGTCCCGAATTTCGGGACGTCGTGAAGACGAGATCCTCGATTTTTCAGCGAACATAAATCCGCTGGGCCCGCCCGAATGGTTCCGGTCTGTGGTCAGCGCCTCGCTATCCAAAGTCATTCATTATCCGGACCCCGACTGCACTGAACTCGTCGAAGCAATCGCAGAAAGGTACCAAGCTCTACCTCAGCAGATCGTCGCGGGAAACGGTTCCGCGGAGATTCTCCATCTGGTCCCGCGATCTTTGAATGCCAGGCGTGCGGTAATACCCGTCCCTTCTTATGCGGACTACGCGTCCAGCTCAACAACGGCCGGACTCGAAGTCGAGACGTTGACTCTTCAAGAGAAAGAGGGTTTCCGGCTGGATTTGTCATCGCTTGCCGAGCGGTTGGCGGGCGATGAGGTGGTTTTCCTTTGTCAGCCCAACAATCCCACCGGTTCGCTTTTCGACGCGGATAAGTTGCGGCGAGTCGCGTTCGAACATCCTTCCACCGTTTTCGTTGTTGACGAGGCTTTCGGATCTTTTGTTCACGCCATGGACAGCTTGACTAAGGATCGGCCCGAGAATGTTGTCGTAGTCCTTTCTCTGACCAAGACTTATGCGATTCCGGGTTTGCGGTTAGGCTGCGCGATTGCGAATCAAGCGATAATAGAAAGGCTTCGCAACATTCAACCATGTTGGTCGGTGAATTCCATCGCGCAGGCAGTGGGCGTGGCCGCATTGAAGGACACTGGATATGTCAGGCGCAGTCAACAATTCATAATGGAGCAGCGGGAAACGCTTGTGACCCAACTCAAATCAATCCCGCAACTCACGGTGTTCCTCGGGGAAGCGAATTTTCTGCTATTGCGCATCGACCGCGATGATTTGGATGCACGGACGTTGTCTGACCGGATGCTGGTAAACGGCATCGCCATCAGAGTCTGCGACAATTTTGTCGGGCTGGACCGTCGCTTCTGCCGGGTGGCGATCAGGACCTCCGAAGAAAACCACAAGCTTTGTGAATCCCTCAAGTCGGCCATGGGAATCGCACGATCCGCACGAAGGAAGGCTCGAACACCTGCCCTGATGTTTCAGGGTTGCTCTTCGAACGCAGGTAAGAGTGTGCTCACTGCTGCCATGGGACGAATCCTGCTTCAGGACGGATACCATGTGGCCCCGTTCAAGGCACAGAACATGTCGTTGAACTCGTTCGTCACTCGCAGCGGAGATGAAATGGGTCGGGCCCAGGTCGTACAGGCCCAGGCATGTCGCCTCGATCCTGATGTGCGGATGAATCCTATTCTGCTCAAGCCGAATACCGACACAGGCAGCCAGGTTATTGTCATGGGAAAGCCTGTAGGCAATATGGATGTCATGGAATACGTCCAATACAAACCCAAGGCCTTCGAGGCAGCCAAGGAAGCCTATGATTCGCTCGCCAGAGACTTTCAGGTGATGGTGCTTGAAGGCGCCGGCAGCCCGGCAGAGGTAAACCTGAAGCATCACGATATCGTAAATATGCAGATGGCACAGTACGCGGGCGCGCCGGTATTGCTGGTGGGGGACATAGACCGCGGCGGCGTTTTTGCTTCTTTCATCGGTACCATGGAACTTCTGGCTGAATGGGAACGGGTCCTGACGGCCGGGTTTGTGATCAACCGTTTTCGGGGAAATAAGGACCTGCTCCATGAGGCGATTGAATACACCCTTCGGCATACAGGCCGACCGGTGTTCGGCGTGGTCCCTCATTTTCCTGACCTTGGATTGCCCGAAGAGGATTCCGTAAGCTTCAAGGCCGGTTTGTTTGATGAGAGCGCCGAAGATGAAGATTGCGTCGAAATAGCCGTTGTGGATCTGCCGCATATTTCCAACTTCACGGACTTTGACGCGCTTCGCGGGGAGCAAGATGTACGACTGAAAATTGTGAGATCAGCGGACGACCTGAATCGACCGGACGCTGTAATCCTGCCCGGAAGCAAGAACGTGATCGGTGACTTGGAATATCTGAAGGACAGAGGAATTGTAAGCAAGCTCCAGGAGCTGGCTCACAGCAAAGATGCTGAGATCGTGGGAATTTGCGGCGGTTTTCAGATGATCGGCTCGGCTATAGCCGATCCTCACGGCCTGGAATCCGATCACAAGGCGATTCCTGCTTTGGGTTTTCTGAATGTGACTACGGTACTGGCCCTCGAAAAAACGTTGACCCGCGTCACAGCCAAGCATTTGGAATCTGGATTGACGGTGCACGGATATGAAATACATCATGGCCAAAGCGATTCCTCAGATTTGAAGCCTTTGGTGAAAAAGGAAGACGGGTCGATGGATGGCTGCAGCTCTCCCGAAGGAAGAATATGGGGAACCTATCTCCACGGTATTTTCGACGCGGACGAATTCCGGCGTTGGTTCATTGACCGACTTCGCGACCGTCGCGGCCTGCCCATGAAGAACAAAGTCTGTTCGAGATACGACTTGGAGCCAGCATTGGATCGGCTCGCGGACGCGGTTCGCCGCAGCCTTGACATGGATAGAATTTACAAGCTCATGGGGATCGCATGAGGCTCGAGTACCAGATCTTGGCGGCAGTGGTTCTGGATCTTGTGATCGGGGATCCCAGGCGATTTCCTCATCCGGTTAAGCTGATGGGAAAGCTGGCGATGGGCCTGGAGCCTAGTTTTCGCAAAATGATCGAGAATCCCCGGTGGGCCGGTGCGGCCACGGCTTTCACGGTGATAGTCACAACGGTTATTTGTTCGGCGGGTCTTGTTTTCTCCTTCCGGTTACTTGATCCCCTAGCCGGTGACCTGATCTCGGTCTTTTTGATTTACACAGGAATAGCCGCCCGGGACATGGTCCATCACAGTTCAAACGTGTACCGGGCCCTTGAAGAGGGGTCGCTGGTCACGGCCAGGCGTAGGGTCGCAATGATTTGCGGGCGAGACACGGATCAATTGGACGAGCCCGCGGTCATACGGGCCACGGTGGAGAGCGTAGCTGAAAATGTGGCGGACGGGGTCACTTCTCCTCTGTTCTACGCGGTCATAGGTGGACCCGTGGCAATCATGGCTTATAAGGCCGCCAATACGTTGGACTCGACGTTCGGTTACAAAAACCCCAGATATCAGGATTTCGGCTGGGCATCCGCGAAGCTGGACGATCTGGCCAATTTCATTCCCGCTCGGCTTACAGCGGTCCTCGTTCCCGTTGCCGCTGCAATCCTCGGGTTGAATGCCGGCCGGTCATTTCGGATATTCCTGCGTGACCGTCTCAAACATCCGAGTCCGAACGCCGGTCAATCAGAGGCTGCAATCGCCGGTGCTCTTGGAATCGAGCTTGGCGGGTTAAGCTACTACTCGGGAAAGCCCTCGAACAAGCCCAAGCTGGGCGATCCGTTAATGTCCCCGGCGCCGGAACACGCTCTCCAGGCGAACCGGCTGTTGTTGGTAACCTCGGGTCTGGTCTTGGCGCTGTTTTTGGCAATCAGGTTTATGTTGACGCGGCAATAGCCCTTTGCAGAACTGAAGAGGAGAAGTGTTTGAAGTTCTCATGCCCCAGAGTGATAGTTGCGGGGACCGGTAGCGGGGTAGGGAAAACCTCCGTGACTCTGGCCTTGATCAGTGCGATGAAGAAACGAGGTCTGCGCGTCCAGTCCTTTAAGGTGGGGCCTGATTATTTGGATCCCACATATCTGAGTATTGCCTCGGGAAGGTCATGTTACAACCTGGACGGCTGGATGACCGGTGAATGTTATGTTCGAGAGCTTTTCGTAGAGCGGTCCGCCGCTGCAGACATTGCAGTTATTGAGGGAGTGATGGGCCTGTTCGACGGTAGCGATCCGGTCACTCCGGAAGGGAGCACCGCGGAAATCGCAGCCTGGCTGAATGCCCCGATTCTATTGGTAGTGGACGCCTACGGCGTTGCCAGGAGTTTTGCAGCACTGGTCAAGGGCTACACCGAGTTCCAGCCGCAGCTAAACATAGCAGGCGTTATAGCGAATCATTGCGGCTCTGAGAAACATGGTTTTTGGCTGGGTGAATCGCTTTCCGCGTTCGGTCTTCCCGGTCTGGTGGGGGCGCTGCCGAGAGGCTGTTTTCCCGAATTACCGAGCCGTCACCTGGGTCTGGTGACCGCGGACGACCGGCAACTGAGTGAAAGCGTCCTGTCCGCTCTGGCTGATGCTTTGGAACGACATGCGAATGTGGACGCTATTTGGGACATCGCCCGAGCAGCGCCGGATATTCAAGCCGAAGCTTGCAATGAAGAGAGAGTATTCTGCGACAAACATGTGCGACTCGGGTTAGCTTTTGATCCGGCTTTTCATTTCTATTACCCGGATAATCTGGAGAAACTGGAAGCGGCAGGTTGCGAATTGATTCACTTCTCGCCTCTCAGTGACAAATCTCTTCCTGAAGCGCTTGATGCGATCTACATGGGAGGCGGCTATCCTGAAGAATACTCGGACATTCTTGCAGAGAACAGCGTTATGCTGGATTCCATCAGGCGGTTTGCAGCATCCGGCAGACCTTTGTATGCCGAATGCGGCGGGCTGATGTACCTCGCGCAGGGTATCCAGCGTACGAACGGGGAACGCCATGAGCTTGCCGGGCTTTTGCCTGCATGGACCGCGATGAAGGATCGGCTCAAATCGCTTGGCTACGTGGAAGTGACGCTCGCCGAAGACTCTCTCTTCGGGAAACGCGGAAGAAGTTTCAGAGGTCACGAGTTCCATTACTCGGAACTGTTGGACGATCCCTGCCGCAATACAGGTTGGAAATCGGTTTATCGCATGGCTCGCCGTCGTGATGAAAACGTGTTGTCTGAAGGCTTTCAGGCCGGTCAAGTGCTGGCCAGCTACGTACATGCACATTTCGCCTCGAGACCGGAATTGGTAGACCATTTTGTTTCAGTATGCGCAGCCGGGATATGACAGGGCAGGCATTACGCTATGAATGAAGACTCCAGCCGAATAAAGCGGTCAGGCATCTCCCTGATACATGCTCTTTACGATAAACCCATGAGCGGGGAGGCCATTGAAGCACGTTCCCTTGAAATCATCGAGCAGGAAGCGCCGTCGAGACCGTTCTCGCATGAACAATGGCAGGTAGTTAAGCGAATGTTACACACGACCGCTGACTTCGGACTGGTTGACCACATCAGGTTCTCGGATGACGCTATCGAAGCCGCGGTCATGGCTCTAACCGGAGGATGTCCCATTCTTGTGGACTCTAACATGATCCGT
>Ga0335071_10009285_pt1 | contig 10061 bp, 8 predicted proteins | sample Lox_Sample_15_FD_206724 | JGI IMG/M metagenome (GOLD analysis project Ga0335071, IMG submission 206724) | Soil microbial communities from Loxahatchee National Wildlife Refuge, Florida, United States - Lox_Sample_1.5 | ecosystem: Environmental > Terrestrial > Soil > Wetlands | place: USA: Florida...
CGGTCGATCTCGTCGTTGATGGACGAGTCCTTCTCGATGTAGGTGTCGGTGGAGGGGACGTAGGCCTCCGGCTGGTAGTAGTCGTAGTAGGAGACGAAGTAGTGGACCGCGGCGCTGGGGAAGAGCTCCTTGAACTCGCCGTAGAGCTGGGCGGCCAGGGTCTTGTTGTGGGCGATGACCAGCGTCGGCCGGCGCACCCGCGCCACCACGTTGGCCACGGTGAAGGTCTTGCCCGAGCCGGTCACCCCGAGGAGCACTTGGTGGCGATCGCCGCGCAACAGGCCCTCGGAGAGCTCGACGATGGCCCGCGGCTGGTCGCCGGTGGGTTCGAACTCGCTCTGTATCTCGAACGGCACCCGGGCGAGTTTAGCCGGTCGGGCCGACGCCGGCCGCGGCGGTCCGCGCCGCGCATGGACCCGGTCGGGTGAGAACGTCGCCACCCGCCCTGGCGGGCGGGCATCCGATCCGGCGCTGCCCCGGCAGGAAGATGGTCCGTCGAGCCGCCGGGGGGCGGAGCTAGTGCTGCAGCGCGGCTCCGGGAGGGGTCGGGGCGGAGGCCTGGGACACCCCGCGTACGGCCGTCGCGCTCTTTCTCGCCTCGAAGATCCGCTGCAGGAAGCAGAAGAGGAAGACGAGGAAGCCGATGACGATTCGCGTCCACCAGGAATTGAGCGTGCCCTGGAAGACGATGAGGACCTGGATGGTCCCGTACACCAGCACGCCCAGGACCGTCCCGAGGATGCTGCCCGCCCCGCCGGTGAGGAGGGTACCGCCGATCACCACCGAGGCGATGGCGTCGAGCTCCATGCCCTTGCCGTCCAGGGCGTAACCGGAGAGCGTGTAGAAGGTGAAGACGACCCCTCCCAGGCCCGCGCAGAAGCCGCTCAAGGAGTAGATCATGATCTTCGTTCGTCCGACGGGCAGCCCCATGAGCAGGGCGGACTGCTCGTTGCCGCCGATGGCGTAGACGGTGCGCCCGAACCGGGTGAAGCGCAGGATGTAGGCGCCGGCCAGCACCACGACGATGGCGATCACCGCGCTCGGCGAGACGAAGTTGTTGCCGATGAGCTTGATCTGCGAGTGCGCCGCGGACTGGAAGAAGGCGTTGTTGATCCCGATGGTGTCGATGCTCACCACGTAGCACAGGCCCCGGGCCAGGTAGTAGCCGGCGAGGGTGATGATGAAGGGGGGAAGGTCGAAGAGCTGGATGAGGCACCCCATGAAGAAGCCCAGGGCCGTCCCGAACCCGACCACGATCAGGATCACCAACAGAGGGTTGAGGTGCTGCTTCTCCACGAGGCTCGAAGCGAGCATCGTCCCCAGCCCCAGCATCGAGCCCACGGACAGATCGATGCCTCCGGAGATGATGACGAAGGTCATCCCCACGGCGAGGATGAGGAGGTAGGCGTTGTCGATGAACAGGTTGAAGAAGTTCTGGACCGAGAAGAACCCGGTGTAGGCGAACGAGCCATACCCGAACATCAGCACGAACAGGCAGAGGATGACGAGGATGGACAGGCTTTGGCTGTTGAGGAGTTTTCGAGTCATGCCACCGCTCCCCGCTTGACGAAAACTCCAGCGATCCGGCGCCGGAACCGCTCCGACTGCAGCAGGCTGACCCCGTAGACGACGAAGGCCTTGACCACCTGGGAGATCTCGGGGGCGACGTTGAACGCGTAGATGGTGGTCGTGAGGGTCTGGATGATCAGGGCGCCGACCATGCTGCCGAGCAGGTAGAACTTGCCGCCATTCAGGGAGGTGCCGCCCAGCACCACGGCCAGGATGGCGTCGAGCTCGTAGAGGTTCCCGGCGTTGTTGCCGTCGGCGCTCATGACGGTGGAGCACACGACCAGCCCCGACAGTCCGGCGCAGAACCCGCTGAAGACGTACACTCCCAAGAGGATGTTCTTGGCGTTGATGCCGGAGAAGCGGGCCGCGGTCGGGTTGATGCCCACCGACTCGATGAACATGCCGATGGCCGTCCTGCGGGTGAGCAGCCAGGTGACCAGCAGCAGGCCCACCACCATGTAGATGGAGAACGGCAGGCCGAAGAGGTAGCCCTGTCCGAAGATCGCGAACGGCTTCACGTAGAGCCAGATGACCATGGCGTTCGTGAGGACCATGGCGATCCCCCGGCCGGCGACGAAGAGGATCAGGGTGGCGATGATGGGCTGCAGGCCGATCCGCGACACCAGGATCCCGTTCCAGGCACCGGCGGCAGTCGCCGCCAGGACTGCCGTGACGAGGGCCACCGAAAGGGGATGCCTGGGCACGCCGCCCAGGTCGCCGCCGAGCATGATGGCGACGACGCCGGCGGAGATCGCCACCACCGAGCCGACCGAGATGTCGATCCCCTTCGTGGCGATGACGAGCGTCAGCCCGATGGCGAGGAGCATGATGGGGCCGGCGTTCTTGATGATGTCGATCAGGTTCCCGTAGAGGTGTCCCTCCTTCACCTCGATGTGGAAGAAGTGGGGAGTGAAGAAGAAGTTGAAGATCAGCAGGCATGCCAGGGCGGCGAGGGGCCACACCAGCTTGTTACGACTCAGTGAGCTCGCAGATGGCACGCTATCTTCCCTCCGCGATGGTCCGCATGATGTTGGGCTCGTCCACTTCCGGCCCGGCCAGCTCTCCGACCTTGACGTGGTCCCTGAGGACGGCCACTCGGTCACTGCAGCGGACGACCTCCTCGAACTCGGAGGAGATGAAGATGACCCCCCTCCCCTGCCGGCTGAGGTTCAGGATGAGCTCCATGATCTCCACCTTGGCCCCGACATCGATGCCGCGCGTCGGTTCGTCGAGGATGAGCACGGCCGGGTCGGTCGCCAGCCAGCGAGCGAGCATCATCTTCTGGAGGTTGCCGCCGCTGAGCTGGAGAGCGGCATTCTCGGCGCTCGGGGTCTTGATCCGCAGCGACTCGATGAGCCTGTCCGCGATCTCGAGCTGCTTCTTGTAGGGGATGTGCTTGAACACCCCGTTGCGGGCCTGGAGGGCGAGGATGATGTTCTCGCGGACGGTGAGCTCGCCGAGGACCCCCTCGTTCTTCCGGTCCTCGGAGCAATACCCCATCCCGGCCATCATGGCGGCGTGGGGAGAGTTGATGTTCGTCTTCTTCCCCTTCACCTGGACCTCGCCCTGGTTGGGGCTGTCGATGCCGAAGATGAGCTTCGCCATCTCCGTCCGGCCGGAGCCGAGCAGGCCGGCGAGGCCGAGGACCTCGCCTTCGCTGAGGTCGAGGTCGAACGGCGCGATGGAGCCGCGCAGCCCGAGCTGGCGAATGCGCAGCACCGGTTTCTCCGCGCGGACGGGGGTGGCCTCCCCCTTCTTCTGCTTCTGAGCGGCTCCCTCGGCCGCCCCGCTGAACTCGGAGAGCTCCTTGCCGAGCATCTTGGCGATGAGCTCGAGCTTGGGAAGCTGGGCGGTCTTGTACTCGCCGCCGAAGAGGCCGTCCTTGAGGACGGTGATCCGGTCGGAGATGCGGTAGGTCTGGTCGAGGAAGTGGGTGATGAAGAGGATGGCCAGGCCCTGTTGGCGGAGCGTCCGGATGAGCCCGAACAGTCGTTCCACCTCGGCCTCGTCGAGGCTGGAGGTGGGCTCGTCCAGGATCAGGATCTTGGAGGAGACGTCGAGGACCCGGGCGATGGCCACCATCTGCTGGATGGCGATGGAATAGGAAGACAGCGGCAGGGTGACGTCGACGGCCACGTTCAGCCGCTTCAGGGCTTCCTCCGCCCGACGGTTCAGCTCCTTCCAGCGGATGCTACCGAACCGCATCGGCTGCCGGCCGATGAACATGTTCTCGGCCACCGACAGGTTGGGGCAGAGGTTGACCTCCTGGTAGACGGTGCTGATGCCCAGCTTCTGGGCGGCGAACGGCGAGTCCGGCCTAATGGGCTTGCCCTCGAGGAGGATCTCTCCGGCGTCCTGGGCGTGCACGCCCGTGAGCACCTTGACGAGGGTGGACTTGCCAGCGCCGTTCTGGCCCATCACGGCATGGACCTCGCCCCGGAAGAGGCGAAAATCCACACCGGACAGCGCCTTGACCCCTGGAAAGACCTTGCTGATCTTGCGCATCTCCAGGACGGGAGCTTCCTCGGCCATTCCCAGCACCTCCGCTCACCAAGTGATCTGCGGATACCGCAGCCCGGCTACTCCTGCCAGACCCACGATCCGGTGGGGCCTCGCTCCAGCGGGAGGGGCTGGTAAAGGGCTGCCCAGGACCACTCCCTCAACCGAGGTGATCCTGGGCAGTAGCATGTTTCGACGGCGTACTTCCAGCGATTTAGTACTGACGGTTCGGCAGTTCCTTGGCGGCGTTGGTCTCGTCGAAGATGCCCTCGATCGTCCAGATCCTGCCGGGCAGCTTCTTGCCGGCGCGGAGGTCCTTCACCGCCTGGAGGGCCTGCGGGCCAAGCAGCGGGCTGCACTCGACGGAGCAGTTGAGCTCGCCCTTGACCATGGCCTCGAAGGCGCCCTTCACCGCGTCGATGGAGACGATGGTGATGTCCTTGCCCGGCTGGAGGCCGGCTTCCTTGATCGCCTGGATGGCGCCGAGGGCCATCTGGTCGTTGTGGGCGAACAGCACCTGGATGTTCTTGTCGGCCTTGAGGAAGGCCTCCATGACCGCCTTGCCCTCGGAGCTCGTGAAGTTACCGGTCTGGGAGCGGGTGATCTTCCAGTTCGGGTGCTTGGCCAGGATGGTCTCGAAGCCCTTCTTCCGGTCGATGGCCGGGGCGGAGCCGGTGGTGCCCTGCAGCTCGACGATGTTGATCTGCTTGCTGCCGTCGTCGATCCCCTTCGCCTTCAGGTAGTCGCCGAGCCAGTTGCCGGCCTTCTCGCCTTCCTTGATGAAGTCGGACCCCATGATCGTGAGGCGCAGGCCCCGGTCGGACGCCTGGACATCGCGGTCGATCATGATGACCGGGATGCCGGCCTGCTTGGCCTCCTGGAGGACGGGGCCATAGCCCGTCTCGACGAGGGCGGTGAAGAGGATGACGTTGACCTTGCGGGCGATGAAGGACCGGATGGCCTTGATCTGGTTCTCCTGCTTCTGCTGGGCGTCGGAGTAGACCAGGTTGAAGGTCGGGTCCTCGAGGAACGCATTCTGCACGGAGATGGTGTCGGCGGTCCTCCACTCGCTCTCGGAGCCGATCTGCGAGAAGCCGACCGTCCAGGTCTTGGGCGCCGCGTAGGCGGTCATTGCGAACAGCCCAATTGCCAGACTCAGCAAAACCTTCTTCATATGGAACTCCTCCTTCAGGAGAAGTGAAGCCGTCTCGGCGGCCATTCCCTTGTAAAGAAACGAACTGCCCTCGAACGACGTACAGCTCTCTGGTCCTAGATTCTCCTCCTTCCCTCGATCATCTCGGCACGTTCAGGAACTTGTAGAGCTTCTCGTTCTTCAGGACCTTGTCGACCTCGAACTTCAGCGGCCCGATGACCGTGGTCACCTTCCCACTGGCGTTCATGAGGGTGATGGTGTTGTTGATGGCGATGATGGTCACCCTGCCGCCGGTGGCCAGGACGTCGCCGTACTTCACGTCCTTCTCGTCGCCCTTCGGGTCGGTGTAGATCTGCCGCCCCAGGTACTCGGTGACGACCAGCTTGTCCTTGAAGGCCGGATCGGGACTATCGCCGCTGCCCTTCGGAGTCTTGACGGTCCGGGCCGTGCCCTTGACGACGTCCGCGACCTTCTTGGTGACCGGTCCGTTCTCGGCGTTGAGCTCGTACACCGCGCTCGGATTGTCCGAAGGCGTGAACTCGACCCAATCCCGATCGACGGTGACCTCCACCTCCGCGTCGGGGGGAATGGTGTCGCCGACCTTGACCACCGTCCAGGCACCGGTCCCCACCCGGTAGCTGACGTAGCCGGCATCGGTCTCCGAGTAGAGCCCGACGCACTTCAGGCTGACGGCCTTGGGCTGAGGGGCAGGCGCCGGCGCGCTCTGGGTGGCGGGCGGGGTCTTGCTCGGCGCCTTCGGCTTGGGCTTCGCCTGGGCGCTCGCTGCCGTGGCCGTAGCAGCGAGCACGAGTGCCATCAGCCATGGGAGAATCTTTCGCATGACTCAACTCCTATCTGGACCATGAAGGTGTGATCGATCCTGGGAACGGACTGGCCGTTCGCGATCTCTTATCCCAGGTTGAGAGATAGGGGTTTGCGAAGCGGGTGGAGGCGAGGGATATCGGCGAGGCGAAGGGGGCGATGTTGCCGGCCGCAAAGGCTCGGCCTGGCGCCTCGAAGACCGGGGCGCACCCGTGGCCCGTCCCGGGGTTGTCCTTCAAGGCCGAGGCATCACTCTTCATGAGACCCTTCTCTTGGCTTCGTCCGGCCTGCTCTCGGGCCATGCCCCAGGCCGCTGCGCACAGCGTCTTGAAGCCCTGCTGCGTGCTGACGCGGGATGGTCGCTTTTCATGCACTACAGCCCACCCCGCACCCGGCGGTCAAGTGTTAACGTTCACAATGCTACATTCCCTGCCGCAGATCGAGGGGTTGCGGGCGCACAAGTGGGGATGGTTGTAGGGCGGCCCACTCCGCCCTCCCGCACCCTCGGAACCCCATAATTCCCGGCGAGAATCCGGTGAATGGAACCGGCGCGAGATGGGTCTAAGCGCTCCTTGCGACCATGGCGGGTCGAGCCCCCAGGCCCGGCTTTTTGTGAGCGTACACAAAAATACCCCGATCGGGTAATCGGGGAGGCGCCGGAGCATCCAGTCCCCTGGGGCCGTGTGCGGGCGCGAGGCGAACCGCTCGCCAAGGCCCTTTCACCCTTTCTCGCCGCTGCACTCCCCGCGGGCCAGAGCGGCGCCCCGGAGGTCAGCGGATGCCGACCCCCAGCAGGGCGATGAGCGGCACCTGGATCGATTCGGTCCCGAAGCGCGACTCGATGCGCTCGGCGATGCGCGAGGAGAGCGCCGCCCAGCGCTCGGGGGGGACCGTCTCGCGCGCGGCCAGCAACGGCGGGGCACTTCGCTCCAGCGTGCGCCAGTGCTCCACGGCCGAGGCGACCTCGAGGTGCTGGATCACCTCCCGCACCTCGACTCCGCGAAACCCCGCCGCCCCGATCGCGGCGCGCAGTTCCCCCGGCTCGGCCAGCACCGGGCGAACTCGCGAGTAGGGAAGGTCTGGCAGCTCGGAGCCGAGCACCGTCCAGACGTCCGCCATGACCGGCTGCCGTGCCGCCGGCACCCAGCTGGAGATCACCGCCCGGCCGCCCGGCCGCAGGATCCGGTGGAGCTCGGCCAGTCCCCGGGCACGATCGGAGAAGAAGATGAGGCCGAAGAGCGAGATGGCCGCGTCGAACTCCCCATCGGGCCAGGGGAGCGCCATCCCATCGCCCACCTGCGCCTCGACGCAGGAGACGCCTTCGGCCGCCGCCCGCTGGCGCAGGAGCTCGACCATCTCCGCCGAGAAGTCGAGGGCCGAGGCGCGTGCGCCGAGCCGAGCCGCGGCGAGGGAGAGGCTGCCGGGCCCGCAGGCCACGTCGGCCACCCGCGACCCCTCCCCCACCCGGGCGAGCCGCAGCGCCTCCCCGCAGAAGAGCGCCAGCCCGGGGGCGACATCGCGAAGGTACCCCGGGGCGACACGATCCCAAAGGCGGGGGCCGGAGAGAGGGTTTTGCGGGGGATCGGTCATCCGCCGATTGTAGCGAGAATGGTCCGGCCGCGGGGCGGGACCGAGGCAGCGCCGACGGGAACGGTGAAGGCGATGAGAAGCGCTCCACCGTCACCTTTCTGGCCGCGCAAGCGGAAGGCCGGCGCCAGTGTTCCCGGGCTTGTCGGAGCGCGCTCGAAGGTGAAGGTGGTGAATCTGCCCGTCGGCCGGGTCTTTGGGCACATCCCCGCGAGCAATCCCGCTCAATCTCGCGGCGAACGCGCCCTCTCACCCGTCTAGGCCAGCTCCTCGCGCATCTCGCGGACGAGGGCGGCGCTGCCCATGAGCCCCACCGGGACGAGGTGTACCGCGTGATACAGGAGCGCGAAGGCGAGAGAGGCCTCCCGGGGCAATCCCACCCCGGAGAGCGCCAAGACGATGGCCAGCTCGAAGGTGCCCGCGCCGCCTGGCGAGAAGGCAACCACCCCGGCGGCCGTGGAGGCGAGCACAGCCAAGGCCGACGCCTCGAGCCCGGCCGGCAGCCCCAGCGCCGCCAGGGCCAACCGGGCGATGAGTACCTCGGCCGTCCACCCGGCGAGCCCGAAGGAGAAGGCAAGAGCCAGGGCGCCCGGATCGCCCGTGGCGGCCAGGCCCCCTCGCAGGCGTGCCGAGAGCCGGCCCGTTCCCGGGGTGGTAGGCGTGCGCCCGCCACGAGGACGGAGCGCGGCTGCCGCAGTCCCGCCCAGGACGGCGACGGTCGCGAAGACGAGCAGGGCGCGGCCGGCCCAGCCGGGTAGCGGTGTGGCCAAGGCCAGTGCGGCCAGGAGCGGCACGACCGCCGCCGCGCCCACGACGTAGTCGAACCCGGCCACGGCCACGACGGTGGCGGTGGAGAGCCCGGTGCGGCGTGCCAGGATCCAGGCTCGCACCACGTCGCCGGCCCGCGCCGGGACCACGATGGAGACGGCGAAGCCGGCGGTCACGGCGGCGAAGGCGTCGCGGAAGCGCGGACGCGCCGCGCCGCGGGGCACGAGCGCGGTGAAGCGAAGCGTATGGAAGGCGAGGGAGAGCACGTTGGCGCCCATGGCGCCGAGCAGCAGGCCGGGGTCGGCCCGGGAGAGGGCCGACCCCACCGAGCCCAGGTCGAGCGTCCGCAGGCCCAGGGCGACGACCGCCGCCACGAGCAAGAGCCCGACGGCCCGCAGGAGCCGTCGCCGCGCCGAGGCCCGCCCATCACCGGGCGCGAGCACGCCCCGCAGCCGCTCCAGCCTCGTCCCCCCCCGAAGGCCCCCGAGCGCCGACACGGTGACGAACTGGTAGCCGGCGGCCCGCCACCGCTCCACGATGCCCGGCACTGCCGCAGCCGTCTGGTCCCGTCGCGGATCGATCCCCGGCGTCCCGCATCCGTCGTGCAGGAGGAGAATCTCGCCGGGGCGCATGCGGCGCGTGGCCCGGGCCACGATGGTCGCCGTCCCCGGCCGGGCGCTGTCGAACACCCCTCGCGTCCAGCCCACGAGCGTGAGGCCGCGCGCATCCAGTGCTCGGGTGAGGAGTGGCCCCTTCCAGCCGTGGGGCGCCCGGAAGAACGGAACGGGCTCGACCCCGGCTCGCCGGACAGCTTCGACGCAGCCGTCCAGTTCCCGGGCGATCCGGGCCGGCCCGGCGAAGGCCAGCCGGGCATGGGTGCACCCGTGCAGCGCGACCTCGTGACCCCGCCCGGCGATGGCGCGGACCAGGTCCGGCCGGCGCCGGGCGGCCTCGCCCAGGACGAAGAAGGTGGCCCGTGCGCCGGCGGTCTCGAGCGCATCGAGGACGGCCGAGGTGTCCTGCCCGGGCCCGTCGTCGAAGGTGAGCGCCACCGCCCGCCCGTGGCGCGGGCCGCGCCTGAGGCTGCGGCGGCCCAGGTCGAAGCGCGGCCAGAGGGCCTGGAGCCCGAGGAGGGTGAGCCCCGCGGTCAGGGCGAGGATCGCGAGACCGGGCGCCTTCAGGCCGTGCCGGACGAGCGCCGCTCCGAGCGCCAGCAGACCGGCATCGGCCGCGAGCGTGAGTCCCAGGATCAGCCGCTTACCCAAGGGCACGATGTCCTCACCCAGCGACGCCCAGCGAGCGGTACAGCCCGAGGATCTCGCGGGTGATCGACGGCCAGGCGTGGCGCTGGGCGGTGACCCGCCCCCTCTCGCCGTAGCGCGTCGCCCGCTCGGGATCACCGGCCAGCCGGACGATGGCTCGCGCCCAGGCCTCGGGGTCGTCCGGGGGCACCCGCTCTCCCTCACGCCCGTGCTCCAGCACCTCCCGGAAGCCGTCGATGTCCGCCGCCAGCACCGGGCGGCCCGCGGCCATGGCCTCGAGCAAGGTCACCCCGAAGCTGGCGATGCGGGCCGGGGCGCAGAACACGTCGGCGCTGGCGTACCAGTCGGGCCGCTCCTCGAGGACGCGCCCGGCGAATACCACGTCCCGTGACAGCTTCCGG
>Ga0335071_10009286_pt1 | contig 10061 bp, 6 predicted proteins | sample Lox_Sample_15_FD_206724 | JGI IMG/M metagenome (GOLD analysis project Ga0335071, IMG submission 206724) | Soil microbial communities from Loxahatchee National Wildlife Refuge, Florida, United States - Lox_Sample_1.5 | ecosystem: Environmental > Terrestrial > Soil > Wetlands | place: USA: Florida...
GAGCACTACGGCCGCACCGGCCTGAACCGCCTGACAGACCGTGTGGCCAGGGTCGAGGAGCCGCGCGTGGACGGTGCCGGCGACGGGCGGCCGCAGTGGGACCCGGCGATCGGCATGCTGCACCAGGCGTTCGCCGCGATGGAGACGGGGCAGCCCTACGGCATCGGAGCCTACATCGCCTACCGGCACGATCCTCTCACCGGCCTGCCCGATCCCGAGGCGACGCGACGGGCGCTGGACAAGCTCAAGCTGCTCGTCTCGATCGACGTGCGCTACTCAGAGACGGGCTGGTTCGCCGACGTCATCCTGCCTGAGTCGACCTACCTCGAGCGCGCCAACATCCTGGCCCAGATGAACGGCCCGGTGCCGGTCTTGTTCATGCGCGACCAGGCGATCGCCCCGCGCTTCGACAGCCGCCCGGCCTGGTGGATCTTCCGGGAGATCCTGCGCCGCATGGGCGCCAGGGAGGCGCTCGACTTCGAGACCATCGAGGAGCTGTGGAACTACCAGCTCGACGGCACCGGCGTCACCGTCGCCGAGCTGCGCGAGACCGGGGTCGTCGCCCTGGCAGGCGCGCCGACGCTGACACCGCGCGAGGAGCTCAGGTTCCCGACCCCCTCCGGCAAGATCGAGATCGAGAGCGGGAGCCTGCGCCAGGCCGGGCTGGCCAGCCTGCCGCCGTACCAGCCCAAGGAGCCCCCGACGGGCGACCGCTTCGTGCTGCTGTTCGCGAAGACGGCGACGCTGGCGCAAGGGCAGTCCCTCAACAACCCGATCCTCAGCGAGGTCGCACCGGAACAGGTGCTCTGGATCCACCCCGACCGCGCCAGGCCGCTCGGCATCGGCGACGGCGACGAGGTGGAGGTCAGCGGGGACGGACGTTACGCCGGAAGGATCAAGGCCAGGGTGACCCCCTGGATCCATCCCGAGGCGGTTTTCATGCTGCACGGCTACGGCGCCACGGTGCCGCTCGCCACACGTGCCCGCGGACGCGGCGTGGCCGACCAGCGCCTCCAGCATGGCAAGCTCTACGACTTCGACCCGGCCGGCGGCGGCTGTGCCCTCACCGAGACCATCGTCCGGGTCAAGCCCGCGACGGGGGGAGGAGGAGACCGATGAGCGACTACATCCTGCGCCACGACGCGGCGAACTGCATCGGCTGCAAGGCCTGCGAGGTGCACTGCAAGACCAACAAGAACATCGAGGCCGGCCCGGCCCCGTGCAAGATCATCACCCTTGGCCCGGTCGATGTCGACGGGCAGCCGCGCCTCCGCTTCGAATTCATGCCCTGCTTCCACTGCGAGGCCGCGTGGTGCGTCAGGGCCTGCCCGACCGGCGCCATGCAGAAGCGGGAGAAGGACGGGATCGTCTTCGTCGAATCCAGCCTCTGCATCGGCTGCAAGAGCTGTATCGCCGCCTGCCCCTGGGGTACGCCGCAGTGGGACCCGGTCACGCGCAAGGTCGTCAAGTGCGACTACTGCATGGATCGCATCGACGCCGGGCTGCAGCCCGCCTGCGTCACGACGTGCGTGACCGGCTGCCTGTCCTTCGGGCCCGCCAACGAAGTGCCGGACCCGCGCCGCGAGCGGTATGCCCGCCAGCTGCTCGCCGAACCCGAGCCGCCGGGCAGTGACGAGGAGTCGTCGTGAGCGAGATTCAGCTGCTGCCAGCATGGCTCGACTCCGGCGCTGCGGTCCTGGCAGGCGCCGAGCCGCCGGCGCCGACGCTCGCCGGCGCGCTGCCGGGCCTGGCCCTGGCGCAGGCCCTGACCCCCCTGGAGCGGCTGCGTCGCGTGCAGGAGTCGGGCCTGGCCGAATCGGGCGGTGCGGGCGAGCCGATCCATCTGGCCTGGCGCCAGTTCCTGCGCGGCCACGGGCCTTCGGTGCTGGTGATCGACGCGACCGGCTTCGACGTTCGTGCCCGTGGCACTGCCGCGGTTCTCGACGGCGCTCCCTGGCTGCTGGCCGAGGGGGTGCTGATCGCCGCCGGCCTGCGGGACAGCCTCACGGTCGAGCTGCGCCTGCCGAGCGAGCTGAAGGGCCACGAGAAGGCCTTCCTCAACGCCGTCGACGCCATCCGCTCGCTCGCTCAGATCGCGAGTCCCCGACGCCAGGTGGAGGTGCGGCGCGACAGCCAGCCGGCCTGCTGGGGAGAGGGGCATGTCACCGACGGGTCGCGGCTGATCCACACGCCCGAGACCTGGTGCAGGCTCGCCCTCCTGTTCGCCGGGGCGTCCGGCCTCGATGCGTCGCTGCTCACGCTCCGGCGCGGCATGAAGCAGCGCGGCCTGGTCGAGCTGACGCATACCAGGGAGCTGCGGCGGCAGATCCAGGACTGGGGTGGCGGCATCGAGGTGGACGGCGAAGACGCTGTGCTCGTCTTCGACGACGGGCTGGGCGGCTTCTTGCCACTCTCCGAGGCGGGCCTGTCGTGCGTGCCCCTGTCGTTCGCGTCCGCGGGCATCATCCCGGCACCGTCCACCCTGATGGTGATGGCGCAGGGCGTGTGTGCCGTCAAGCAGACCCGACGTGCCCTGTATCGGCATTGGCTCCTGGCCGACGACGAAGCGGCGGTGCGCCCGCTGCTCGCTCGCGCTGCGCGGCTGACGACCGAGATCACCCTCGGCCGCGGCGCGCCCGGCCATCTCGCCGCCCTCGACGAGGTGGCGCTCGAGCTCGCGGTGCAGGGGCTGGCGGCCGCCTGGCCGCTGGGCAGCTCCCTGCGCTACTTCCGTCAGCAGTGGGAACAGCACGCCCGGCAGGAGTCCTGCCCGGAGGGGGTCTGCCTGGAGCGCAAGCCGGCGCCCTGCCACGGCACCTGCCCGGCCAACATCGACATCCCGAGCTTCATCGCTCATCTGGGTCACGGCGACTACCGGGCTGCCATCGAGGTGATCAGACGGGACAACCCGCTGCCGCTCACCTGCGGCCTGGTCTGCCCGGCGCCGTGCGAATCGGCGTGCGTGCGAGGCGGCAGCAACGGGGCCGTGTTCATCCGGCCGCTGAAAGCCAAGGCGGCCGAGCACTGCCTGGCCGAGGGCGGCTACCCCAGGCCCGAGCTGGCACCCGACAGCGGCAAGCGCGTCGGCATCGTCGGCTCCGGCCCGTCCGGCCTGACGGCCGCCTACTACCTGCGCACCTACGGTCACCAGGTCGAGGTCTTCGAGGCGCAGGAGAAGGCCGGCGGGATGCTGCGCTACGGCATCCCGGCCTATCGCCTGCCGCCCGATCTGCTCGAGCAGGAGCTGGACCAGATCCGGGTGCTCGGCATACCGATCCACACCGGCGCCACGATCGGGAGCCTCGAGACGTTCCGCAAGGAGTACGACGCAGTGTTCCTCGGTCTCGGCACCCAGCGATCGCGGCTCATCCCGATCGACGGCGTTCATCAGCCCTTCGTGCTCGGCGGCATCGACTTCCTCCGTGCCGTGCGCAGCGGCGATCCGGTCCGGGTCGGGCCCCGGGTGGTGGTCGTGGGTGGCGGGAACGTCGCCATCGACGTCGCCCTGACGGCATTGCGGCAGGGCGCGGCGCACGTCGACCTCGCCTCCCTGGAGAAGCGCCGCGAGATGCCGGCCAGCCCGCACGAGATCGAGAACGCGGCCGCGGAGGGGGTGCAGCTGCACCCGGGCTGGGGTCCGGTCCACATCGACGAGGACGGCGAGGTCACCTTCCAGCTCTGCGAACAGGTCCACGACGAGACCGGCCGGTTCGACCCGAAGTTCGACACCGGCCGCCTGCTCAAGCTCGAGGCCGATCACGTGATCCTCGCCGCCGGCCAGGGCACGGACCTGGCGATCCTCGACGGCAGCGGCGTGACCGACACGCACGGCTTCATCGTCGCGGACTCGAAAACCCTCATGACCGAGGTGCCGGGGATCTTCGCCGGCGGTGACGCCGAGCACGGCCCGCGGACGGCCGTGGAGGCGATCCGCTCCGGAAAGATCGCCGCGGCCGCCATCGACGCCTGGCTGCGCGGGGCACCCCCGGACGCCGCCACCGGGCAGCCGGTGTCTCGCGCCGACGTGATTCCCCTGCAGATCACGGCGGACGAGCGCACTCATCGCCGCCGGGCCGTGATGCCGGAGAGGAGCGCCGAAGAGGTCGTCGGCGAAGGCAACTACGTCCAGATCGAAGAGGGCCTGACCGACGCGATGGCGCACGGCGAGGCGATGCGCTGCCTGCGCTGCGACGTCTGCATCGGCTGCGGCCTGTGCATGGCGGCCTGCAGCGAGATGGGCATCGACGCGCTGCGGATGGCCGACACGCCGGCCGGGCGGCTCGCGTACTTCGACTTCACCCGGCCCGCGGACCTGTGCATCGGCTGCGGCGCCTGCACGCAGGTCTGCCCGACGGGGGCCATTCACCTCGAGGACCGGGACGGCGTGCGGCGCACGATCATCACGGGAACTGCCGTCTGCGAGCAGCCGCTGCTGACCTGCAGCGAGTGCGGCGCGCCGACGCAGACGCCTGCGCACCGCGACTTCGTCCGTGACCGCCTGCCGGATCACATGACGGCCCACCTCGATCGCGAGCTCTGCCCGTCCTGCGCACGGCAGCGCGCCGATCGTCCCGCGATCAGCGCCATCAGGCGGCCGCGGTGAAACCGCCGGCCGTCCGCAGGGACAGCACTGCCGGAATAACAGCCAGCAAGGTCATGGAGGGGAATCATGAAGGCCGTCACTGTTCAGCCGGGAGTTGCCGGATCGGTCCGCTTCGAGGAGGTGCCCGAACCGGACGAGAGCACCGGGTCGATCCTGGTCGAGGCGGTAGCCGTGGGCATCTGCGGCACCGACGTCGAGATCGCCTCGGGCGCGTACGGCTGGGCGCCTCCCGGGCGGGACCGCCTGGTCCTCGGCCACGAGTCGCTCGGCCGGGTCGTCGACCCGGGCCCCAGCAGCGGCCTGCAGCCCGGTGACCTGGTCGTCGGGATCGTCCGGCGCCCGGACCCCGTGCCATGCCCGAATTGCGCGGTCGGTGAATGGGACATGTGCCGCAACGGGCAGTACACCGAGCGGGGCATCAAACAGCTCGACGGGTTCATGTCCGAACGCTGGAGGATCGAGCCGGGCTACTACACCAAGATGGACCCTTCACTCGGCCTCCTCGCGGTGCTGCTCGAGCCGACCACCGTGGTAGCGAAGGCCTGGGAACTGGTCGCGGCCATGCGAGCGCGGGCGTTCTGGGTACCCCGGCAGGTGCTGGTCACCGGCGCCGGCCCGATCGGCCTGCTCGCCGCCATGGCCGGTGTCCAGAACGGGCTCGACGTCCATGTCCTGGACCGGGTCACCGAGGGGGCCAAGCCTCAGCTGGTGCACGACCTCGGTGCGACCTACCACTCCGGGGCCATTGCCGATCTCGGGTTCGAGCCCGATGTCGTCATCGAGTGCACCGGGGTCGGGCCGGTGATCGTCGACTCGATCCTCAAGGTGGGCGCCGGCGGGGTGCTCTGCCTGACCGGAGTCGGCAGCGGCGGGCCGGGCAGCGGGCTCTCCTCGGCCGACGTGGCCAAGGAGCTGGTCCTGCAGAACAACGTGATCATCGGCTCGGTCAACGCCAACCGGCGGCACTTCTACCGGGCGGCCGAGGCGCTCGCCGCCGCCGACCGGGCCTGGCTCGCGCAACTGATCTCGCGCCGGGTGCCGCCCGCGAACATCGCCGATGCGCTGCAGCGCGATCCAGACGACATCAAGGTCGTCGTGGACTTCGGAGGCTGACAATGGGAACAACGGAACATGTGCAGGCCGGCGCGGTCCCCTGCTCCACCGGGGGGCAGACTCACCTTGGTGAGGGCATCCGGTGGGACGCCCGCCGGGACGAGATGCTGGCGGTCGACATCCTCACCGGGCGCGTCTACCGCGCCCGTATCCGCGACGACGGTACGCTGAAGCGCGTCCGGGCCTACCAGCTGCCGGGGCCGGTCGGGATGATCGCGCCCGTAGAGGGCGACGAAGGCTGGCTGCTCGGCGCGGGGCGCAGCTTCGCGTACCTGGCGCCCGACGGCACCCACCGGACGATCGCCGAGGTTGCACCAGCCGGGACCCGCATGAACGACGGCGCATGCGACCCCCAGGGCCGGTTCTGGGGCGGGACGCTGGCCGACGACCACCACGAGGGAGGCGGCGCGCTCTACCGGCTCGGACGAGACGGACAGGCCGAGCTCATGCTCGACGGCCTGACGATCTCCAACGGACTGGGCTGGAGCCCGGACGGGCGCACGATGTACCTGGTGGACAGCGGCCCGCGGGTGATCCATGCGTTCGCGTTCGACGCCGACCACGGCACCATCTCTGCCGGCCGGATCCTGGTCACCGTGCCCGAGGACACCGGGGCACCGGACGGAATGACAGTGGACGCAGCCGGCGACCTCTGGGTGGCGATCTACGGCGGCGGGCGGGTCAACCGCTACGCACCCGACGGCACGCTGCGCAAGGTGTATCTCATCCCGGCCCGGCAGTGCACCTGCTGTGCGTTCGGCGGCCCCGGCCTGCACCGGCTCTTCGTCACCACCGCGACCGAGGGCTGGACGGACGAGCAGCGCCGCGCCGAGGCTGCCGCCGGGCTCGTGTACCGGGTCGACACCGATGCGACCGGCCGGCCGGCATTGCCGTTCCGCCCGGACCCTGCCTGGTGGCCGACGTGAATGGCGAATCCGCGACGAAGCGTCGATCGTCCCGGTTGGCGTTCACCCGAGTGAAATCAGACGCTCGGCCGTGCAGAATCGCGGCTGGGTCGTAGGTTTAATGATCGTATGGCAAGGACGCCGGTGGAGGGCCGGGATCGATTGGTGAAGGCCGAGGCGGCGGTGGTGGTCCTCGAGCGCAGCCCGGCCGAGCACCCACGGCGACGCCTGCCCACCGAAGCTCTTCATTCGTGATCGGCTGCCAGATCACGTGACTGCTACCCTCGACCGCGAGCTCTGCCCGTCATGTGCGCCAGCCAGCCTATCGTCCCAGAGCCTGCGGAAGTAGCCGTCCGCTCTGAAGCTGTCCGCATCACCCGGCGGCGAGAACCTCCTCAATCCACGCCATCGCGGCGATCGCCGTCGGGAATCCCGCCGTCGAAATGGCTAGCAGCGCAGTCTGACGGATGTCCTCGTCGCTCACACCGGCTGCCTGCGCCTTGCGGACGTTCGACCGAACCGCGCCCTCCGCGAGAGCACCGATCGCGATCCCGAGCTTCACCAGACGCTGAGATCGGGCGTCGAGACCTCCGGCGTCCTGCGTCGCCGTGCCCAGCGCATCAAGCGACTGCGCAACGTCCGGATAGCGCTCACGAAACCGTACGTACACATCCGGCAGATATTCAGACATCGCGAGACCTCCTCAGTCCTGTCTAGATGATCTATTCAAGGGAGGGCGATCCGGTGTCTCGCGCCGGGAATGTGGCGAAGGTGCCAAGATCGGATCTGCCCGGGTGACGCGTCAGGGCTAGTCTCCTGACGGGTTGCTGGCGGAGGACGGGGGTGCTCCGCTCCCGGCCAGCGCCGTCAGCTGGCGCTGTGGTCCGGCCACCAGATCGGCGGCAGCAGTCCGGTCATGGTCTGGCCAGTGACTTACTTTGACCCGGGCTCACGGCAATGTGAGCCGTCTCAGGACAAGCTCGCCGCCGCGCCGCCCGGCCGTCCTGGGCTCAGCCGGCTTTCTCGATCGCGACCTGGGTGCCTTCCGGCCTTACTTTGCCATGATGCCCTCCCACTGCACATGCTGCCACCGCCCGGGTGCGGATCCCTCACCCGCTCAGGGTGGTGCTGGGCCGACCCGCGTCCTTGATGTTGGCCTAAGGTCCCCGCCATCAGGAGCATCCATGGCAGGTCCGCGACGAGTTCCATCAGCCGCCGCGGAAGGCCACGTCATCTCGACATCATCGGGCGGGCGCAGGAGCTTTTCGGCCGCATCACCGTGCTCGTGGCGGTCAACAGTGACAAGCAGCCGGCCAGCAGCGAACCGGAACGGGCGGCCCAGTTGCGCCGGGAGCTTCCGGCGGACTGGGATAACGTCTCGGTCGCAGCGTGGGCTGGGCTGACCGTCGCGTTCTGCCAGGCGCATGGCGCCAGCGTGATCATCCGCGGCGTCCGCAACCGACATCGTGCCGGAGTGGCGCCGGGCGACGACGGCTGCGAGGGGCGATAGCGCGACGCGACGGCGGACCACGGGATGAGCAGGCAGCCCGTTTTAGACTGACCCGGTGAGCATCGCCCTGACCCTGCTGGAGGACGTGCGCTGGCGGGGCAGGCCGGTCGTCGGCGACCGTCCGCAGGCGCTGCTCGCGGCGCTCGCGGCGCGTGACTGCCGTCCGGTGCGGGCCGAGGACCTGATCGAGCTGGTCTGGGGCGACGACGCGCCGAGCAACGGCCTGAAAAGCCTGCAGGTGCTGGTGTCGCGCGCGCGGAACGCGTGCGGCGCGGACGCGATCGTCCGTGACGGCGCCGGGTACCGGCTCGGGGCCGTGCCCGGTGAGGTCGACAGTGGCATGCTCTCCAGGCTGGTCAGGAACGCGGCGGCAGCGCTCGGCCAGGACGCGGCGGCCGCCGTGCGGCTGGCGCGGCAGGCCCTGGCGCTGACGAACGGCCTGCCCGAGGTGAGCGACGGCGAGGCCGGGCCGCTCGCGGAGGTCCGCCGGGCCGCATCCGCGGACGCGGCCGCCGCCCGGGTGATCCTGGCCCGGGCGTCCAGCCGGACGGGTGCGCACGCCGCCGCGCTCCCGGCGCTCGAGGCGGCCCTGGCCGCAACGCCGCATGACGAATCGCTGCTGGCCGATGTGCTGCGCAGCGAAGCCGTGGTGCGCGGCCCGGCCGTAGCCCTCGACCGCTTCGAGAGCTACCGTCGTGACCTGCGCGAACGGCTGGGCGCGGATCCTGGCGAGCCGCTGCAGCGCGTGCACCGCGGCCTGCTGGCGCTCGACCGCCCGGTACGCCGCGGGGTGCGGTACGACGCCACCGAGCTGATCGGCCGCGACGGCGACCTGGACCGGCTGCGAGCCCTGATGGCCAGCTCCCGCGTGGTTTCCATCATCGGAGCGGGCGGGCTGGGCAAGACGCGGCTGGCGCACGCGCTCGCCCGTGACGCGGCCCAGCCAGCGGTCCACGTCGTCGAGCTGGTGGGCGTCACCGCAGCCGAGGACGTCGCGGTCGAGGTCGGGTCCGTGCTCGGCGTCCGCGACTCCGTCAGCAGCCGCAGGACCCTGACGGCCGAGCAGCGGGCCGACATCAGGGCGCGCATCGCCCAGCGGCTCGGGCAAGCACCCGGCCTGCTGGTCCTGGACAACTGCGAGCACCTGATCGAGGCGGCGGCCGAGCTCGTGGCGTTCCTGATCTCGGTCACGCCCGACCTGCACGTGCTCACCACGAGCCGCGCGCCGCTTGCGATCGCCGCCGAGCGCGTCTACCTGCTCGGCGAGCTGGCCACCGGCGACGCGATGGAGCTGTTCAGGGAGCGGGCCACCGCCGCGCGGCCGAGCGCCCGCCTTCCCGGGCCGGTCGTGGCGAGCATCATCGGCCGGCTCGACGGCCTGCCGCTGGCGATCGAGCTGGCCGCCGCCAAGGTGCGCGTCATGGGGGTCGAGGAGATCGACCGCCGGCTCGAGGACCGGTTCGCGCTGCTGCGCGGCGGCGACCGCAGCGCGCCTGACCGCCACCAGGCGCTGCTCACGGTCATCGAGTGGTCGTGGAACCTCCTCGACGCCGGCGAGCGGCGGGCGCTGCGCCGGCTGGCGCTGTTCCACGACGGGTTCACGCTCGAGGCGGCCGAGGCGGTACTGGGGCCCGGCGCCGTCGACGCGGTCCTCGGCCTGGCCGGCCAGTCGCTGCTGAGCGTCAGGGAGACCCCTGCCGGGGTACGGTACCGGATGCTCGAGACGGTGCGCGAGTTCGGCCGGATGCAGCTGGCGGCCGCGGGGGAGGAGGCCGGGGCCCGGGCCGCGCAGCGCCGGTGGGCGGCCGCCTACGCGGGCGCCCACCTGGCGCGCATGACGGGCGCGAGCCAGTTCACGGCCATCGACGCGCTGGCCGCCGAGGAGACCAACCTGGCCGACGAACTGCGCGGCACGATCGCTGACGGCGAC
>Ga0335071_10009288_pt1 | contig 10060 bp, 8 predicted proteins | sample Lox_Sample_15_FD_206724 | JGI IMG/M metagenome (GOLD analysis project Ga0335071, IMG submission 206724) | Soil microbial communities from Loxahatchee National Wildlife Refuge, Florida, United States - Lox_Sample_1.5 | ecosystem: Environmental > Terrestrial > Soil > Wetlands | place: USA: Florida...
GTGCTTTCGTTGATGTTTGTTTGCATGGGCACGAGTCCGTGGGTGCTCGCGGTCGGTATCTGGCCGGATGTGCCAACCCGGGCGGGCAAGGTGGGCTTGTGGTTTCTAATCCTTGCTGGCCTCGGCGGTGCGATGGCTTCCATCTTTGATGTGACTCATGAGACTGGGCACATGATCGCAGGGCTGCTCGGAGTGCTCGGATTCCCAATCGGGGCTTTGCTTGTGAGTGTTTCACTTGGCCGGAACAAACGATGGCGTGGCGCGAGACGAGGCATGCTTTGGCTCGCAAACCTGAACTGGGTGAGTGTTGTGCTGCTGGTGGCGACGCTGGCGATCATGACGATGCAGATGATCGCGGTCACGGGAGGTCACCTACCCCAGCACGCGCCGAAGGAACTGCCACCGGGAGTGCTTGCCTTGGATGGATGGGCGGATCGCCTGATCGTGCTGTCTAATTGCGCATGGGTGCTTTTCGTTGCCTGTCAGAAATTCGGGCAGAGTCGCAAGCAGGCACGCCGCGAGGAATAATTGCAGTTCAGAATCCCGGAATTCGTCCGTAGGTCCGCACATTGCATTCTGTGCGCCGAAGGTTCGTTTTCCGAAAGCAGCATCCATCGCGTCGACGGAATCCCCCGATGAGTTAACTTCCGGAACGAGCGATTTCGAGCAGTTGAGTGAGCCTCCTGGTCAATCAGCGGTAAGGCCTGTTTGCGTAAACCGACGACTGGCGATTGACAAGAAATTGCATACATAATACCGTTATGCCTATGGTTGATACACCTAAAGCAGGAATGCCTGCGGGCGCGTTGCCCATGCTCATTCTCCGCGTCCTTCAATCCGGATCGCTGCACGGGTATGCGATTGCTCAGCGCATTCATTTGCTCTCAAGCGAAGTGTTGGGGGTGGAAGAGGGGTTACTTTATCCAACCTTGCAGAAGATGCTGGTCAAGGGCTGGGTGACGGCCGAGTGGGGAATTTCAGAAACCAATCGCAAGGTGCGCTTCTACCGCCTCACGCCGGAGGGACGCAAGTATCTGAAGGCCGAGTTGTCCGAATACGATCGCGTGACGCAAGCAATTCAGAACATATTGCGCACCGCATAACAGACACAACCAGGAGGCCTGCGACTGCGCCACCGCTTCCACCAGCAGAAACGCGCCGTTCGTATCCTCGCCCGTGCTGAGGAATGTGAACAGCGCACCCATGTACCAAACGGAATCTTGTCGCGACGTGCGTCGCGCATACGACGGCATGCTCATCGCTCGCCCTCCTGTGCAAGGCGATTGGTAGTCTTGGGGAGGGAAAGATGACGTCCAATCTACATGGGAAAGGGTGGACGACGCAATTACTTGTTTGGAGCCCGTTACTCATGCCGGAGTGCCACCATCGGTTCCACGCCCGCGCCGGAATCTCTCAGGACTCACGGGATGAAACCGGGAAACCGGTGCCGAAAAGCCGAGTTCTGAGTGGTTAACCAGCAATTGGGAGTTGCACCAAAACCAGGTCACTTCCCAGTCGCCCACCATCCAGGCAAGCTCGATTCTTGGACCTAGCGGCGCTTACCGATGCCAAGGCCGTAACGCTGCCAGGATTCGACCTTCTCTGGTTGCGAATCCGGATGAGTTTGTTTGACGGACTCTAGTCCACAGTGACAAGGTGTCGGCGCGACCAGTAAAAAATCGTATGGAGAAGTGACCCGTGCGCGTGGAAGATATCGTCGGCGACAGTTTTTTCGGCTTGTTGATCTCCGCCATTGTGGTAGCGATCTCCGGGTCCAGGACCACGCTTACCCCGAGGCAGCGAGCGCTTTGGCGGGGCTGGGGAATTGGTCTGATCGGCGGTGCTGTTTTTGCGTTCGGGCTCGTGAACTTTGAGCTCGTCCACAAATCGCCACGGCTCGTTGTCGAGGGGAATTTATGGGACATCCGGGATAGGTTTGGCAGCGGGACGGAATTGAACCAGTTCATGATCACAGATGCCGCCGGCCATGCTGTTCTCATCCGGTGCAGGTACAGGGGGCCGGGGTTGGTACAGGGGGAGCGGGCTCGAGTGCGCTACGTCGCGTACAACAGGAAACTGGTGGAAATGGATATGCTGACCGGACCCTACCAGAAGTGGCACCTGCTGGAATCGTCGGGCGAGCAGGGTTGGTGGTGGTGGGTGGTCATTGGAGCGGTTTGCGGGTTCTTCGCGTATCGCCAGGTGGCGAAGATCAGCCGTGGACGCACGACGGCACCCTAGGCTCATCAAAATAACAATCAACACCACCCGAGAAGTAGCTCCAAGATTTGGTTCGTTCCCACTTGGCTACAATCCTTCCGGCAACCCAATTTGTAAGCGAGTATTGTAAGTTTGTGCCACGAATGAAACGGCGACGCGCAGTTTTTCTAGACCTGAATGGCACGTTGGTATTGCCCATCAAGCCGCGGAATCTCAGCGAACTAACCCTGATTGAGAATGCTGGGCAAGCGATTGCTCGACTTTCGCAAGCGGGGCTATTGTGTCCGGTTGTGACCGTACAGAGCAGGATTAACAAGGGCGTTTTCTCGATGGAAGATTTCCAACAGTGGTTCAGCAATTTCACCCGCGATCTCAGAGTCTGTGGTGCCGACATTCTTGGGCCTTATGTATGCCCACACCGCTTTCGGGAACCCTGTCAGTGCAAGAAGCCATCTGCTTTCTTGTATGCACTGGCTGCCAAGGACCATGAAATTAATCTTCAACGTTCCTTCGTAATCGGAGACTCGGTGGAGGACGTCTGCGCAGCTCGTCAGTTCGGCGGTCAGGGCTGCTTGGTACGAACAGGATGGGCCGAGAATCCCACCGTAGTAGAGCGTGCTGCGCCTTACTGCTCTTTCGTCGCAGGGTCGCTCGGCAGAGCTGTGGACTGGATCCTAGCTCAATCTTGAGTTGCCGTTGGGTGCTAGGTTTATCCGGTTCGATCCAAGCTCAACTGGGCTGCTGAAGAAATCGCCAAGGACATGTCGACGGGCGATTCTCGAACCGTCCATTCGGTCGATGTTGCCGTGAGGCTCAGCCTCCGCCAAAGGACCTCATCGTTCAGTCGGGGGACGCAGCGGCAGCATGGCGCAACACGGAATCGGTAGCCCTGGTTCGTGCTCGCGCCTCACAGGACTGTACAATCAGACGTCTAGCCTCAGCAGGAACCAGTTAAAATGACGCTCGCGCATCCTCACCTCCTCTTCTGGATGCGGAGGAAGACATGCACCGTACGCAAAGGCTTGAGTGCCGGCATCGCCCGATTCGAGCAAGATGCGCAGCGCTCACTCTCGGCCTGCTCATTGCGCCGGCTCTCAACACGGCCCAGCCGGTCTATCCCTTGAAGGTCTCGGCCAACAAGCGATACCTGGTCGACCAAAAGAACGAGCCGTTTCTTATCGAAGGCGACGCCGCATGGTCGCTGATCGTCGCAGCGAGTGAATCGGAGGTCAGCGAGTACTTCAGCAATCGACGGCAAAAAGGCTTCAATACCGTGATGGTGAATCTGATTGAACATCGGTTCAGCAACCATCCTCCTCTGAACTTCGATGGCGAACCGCCCTTCGCGATTCCGGGCGACTTCACTACGCCGAATGAGAAGTACTTTGCTCATGTGGATTGGGTGATTCGCAGGGCTGCCGAAAATGGCTTACAGGTGCTGCTGTTTCCTATTTACCTGGGCTACAAGGGAACCGATGAAGGATGGATCGAAGAACTCAAGAAGCTGTCTCCTGAGAAATGCTTTGCGTATGGCCAGTACCTGGGAAAACGGTACAAGGACTTCGATAACATCCTTTGGGTCATGGGAGGGGATAGGGATCCAAGAGACGTACAGGAGAAGATCGATTTGATCGCTCTTGGAATCCGTGAATTCGATCGACGTCACCTTTTCACCGCGCACGGCAACTCAGAGCCTTCCACCCCCGAACAGTTCGCAAGCGGAGGATGGCTCGACGTCAATGCCAGCTATAACTGCGAATTCGTCCACCAGCGCCTTTCGAGTGATTACAACATCCGGCCGGTCCTGCCCACCTTCTTGATCGAGTCATGCTATGAGGGTGAGCACAATTCCTCTGCAGAACAGATCCGCAGGCAGGCGTACTGGTCGGTGCTGTGTGGCGGCTTTGGGCACGTTTTTGGAAACAATCCTCTCTGGCACTTCGACGGTCCGACTCTGTACCCCTTTGAGGGAACCTGGCAGCAGGCGATGGATCGTCCCGGCTCGATCGACATGATGTACTGGGGGCGCCTGTTCCGGTCGCGCGCCTGGTTTGATCTCGTGCCTGACCAAAAGCACGAGGTGGTCACCGCCGGCCTCGGAGAATTCGAGGGCAATGATTATCTGGCTGCAGGCCGGACCTCTGATGGCAACACGGTGATCGCGTACATGCCGACCAGCCGGACAATTCGCGTGAACATGGCGAAGCTCACGGGTGGCGAAATCAGGGCCTGGTGGTTTAATCCAAGAGACGGAAAAGCTGCCGATGCCGGAACCGTTCCTGCAAGTGGGTTCCACGAGTTCACGCCGCCTGGAGAGGGCGACTGGGTATTGGTGCTGGACAACGCTGCCGCGAAACTCGGGCCACCCGGCGGAAGCCTGTAACGACCGTTCCCGGCTTGGAGGTGGGCGGACCGCGAGCGGGCTTCCGATTATGCTGCGTGTTCGGTCACATCCTCGCAGGCGAGCGAGAGCGCGGCCTCAGGCTGCGCAGGAACTGGGGTCTCAGGCAGCTGGATCGCGCGGTCAATGGCGGCTTGAATGCGCGCGCGGCTCCCTTCAGTGTCGGCTTCAATCAGATCGTCTTGCTTTTGGGAACTAGAGAATAGGAACCTCACCGTGCGGCTCTCCCTTTAATCTTGAATATGTTCTGACTATGCCTCGACTCGCGCCGAACTGGAATTCCCATTCAGTATTGTACCGGTGGAACTCTGGTAATCCGGAAACGGAGGTACCGGGACTTGTACGTAACCATCCGGTAATAAAGCGCTGGGCAAAGGGCCCGGCGAATCATCCGCTGCGCCGGTGCACAATAGTCTCAGGACCCGGGCTGGGAGCAAGGGGACAAGGGCCCGAACCGCCCGCGCCCTCGCCGGCCCTACTTGACTGCACCAAGAACAGTGCAACTCTTTGGACTGCTCAACGTACGGAAGCTCAACTTGACGACTGATCCCACTGGTTCCTCTCGCCCGTTCTTCTACCCCGGAGCTGGACGCGCTCTGCACTGTGGCAAGGTCTCGCTCGAGGCCCTCGCCCGGAGATACGGCACACCTCTTTACGTCTACTCCGCCGACCAGATCCTCGAGCGGCTCGCGCTCTTCCAACAGGCCTTCGCCTCGCGTGGTCATCTGGTTTGCTACGCCGTGAAAGCCAATTCCAACCTCGCCATTCTCAGGCTCCTCGCCGAACATGGCGCTGGGTTCGACATCGTCTCCGGCGGCGAGCTTGATCGTGTCGCCGCTGCCGCTCCGAAAGCGGTCAGCCGCGTCGTCTTTTCCGGTGTCGGGAAGGCTGCAGAAGAAATTGACAAGGCCCTTCGTGCCGGAATCCTTCAGTTCAACGTCGAGAGTGAGCAGGAACTCGATCTCCTCAGCGCGCGTGCCCGCAAACTCAGAACGCGTGCCCGCTTTGCACTGCGCGTCAATCCCGACGTCTTTGCCGAGACGCATCCGTACATCTCCACCGGCCTCCGTGAGCACAAGTTCGGCATCGATATTCGCCGCGCTCTTGTGATCTATAAGCGTGCCGCCGGCGATCGCTGGCTCGAGCCGCATGGCATCAGCGTCCATATAGGCTCGCAGATTCGCTCTGCCGATCCTTTTGGCGCAGCACTCGAGCGCGTGACAAAGCTGACCCATCAGCTCGACCGCGCCGGCATCCAGATCAGGGCGATTGACGGAGGAGGCGGTCTCGGCATCGACTATCACAACGCCGGCTTTGATGCAGAGGCCAAGGTCAACGAATATGCCGCCGCGCTGGAGAGGTCTCTTGCCGGCTTCACCGGCCGACTGCTTCTTGAGCCAGGCCGTTTCATCGTCGCACAGGCCGGGGCACTCCTCACTCGGGTACTCCACGTAAAGAAGAACGGAAGCAAAACGTTTGTGATTGTCGATGCCGCAATGAACGATCTGATTCGCCCGGCCCTCTACCAGGCGCATCACGAGATCGTTCCCGTGCGTCCCCGGTCCGGCAAGGCGCGTCCGGTCGATGTCGTCGGTCCTGTCTGCGAGACGGGCGACTTCTTCGCACGGGATCGGGTTCTCAAGCCTGTTCGCCCTGGCGACCTGATCGCTCTGCTCGACGCCGGCGCCTATGGCATGGCGCAAAGTTCCAACTACAACTCGCGCCCGCGTGCCGCCGAGGTCCTGGTAGAGAGAGGGAAGCAGCGGCTGATCCGCCGCCGCGAGACGATGGCCGACCTGTTGACTGCAGAGATCGATTTGGTCAAGTTGCCTCGTTAACGAGCTAAAACCTTTTTCTGGACTCTTTTCTGCAACTCGCGCACTCCTGCGTCCGTCGTGTATAAGGTATTTCCGCGGAGGATATAGGGATGCACATGCGCACGAAAATGACGTGTGCCCTGGCGGCTTGTTTGCTGCTTGGGTTCACGGTCAACTCATCTGCTGACCCGCTCAAAGTCAAAACAGAGCAGGGCAAGGTTCAAGGCAAGACAATCAATGACGCCAAGGTGAAGGCGTTTCTCGGCTTGCCGTATGCCGCTCCGCCTGTGGGCGATCTGCGCTGGAAGGCGCCGGAGCCGTCGGCCAAATGGAAGGGAACACGCGACGCCACCAAGTTCGGTGCGCACTGTGCTCAGAATCACGTCTTCGACGATATGGTCTTTCAGGGACCGCCACCGAGCGAGGATTGCCTTTTCCTGAATGTCTACACTCCAGCAGACGCGAAGTCCAAGAGCAAGCTTCCCGTGATGTTCTGGATTCACGGCGGAGGCTATTCGGGAGGCGGAAGCGACGAGCCGAGGCACAATGGCGATTTCCTGCCGCTGAAGGGCGTGGTCCTGGTGACCATCAACTACCGTCTCGGTGTCTTCGGATTCCTCGCTACAGACGAACTGGCAAAGGAAGCCAATGGAGCCGCAGGGAACTACGGACTGCTCGACATGATCGCCGCGCTGCACTGGGTCCAGAACAACATCAAGAACTTCGGCGGCGATCCGGGCAACGTCACGATCTTCGGCGAAAGCGCCGGCTCATTTGCTGTCTCGACGCTGATGGCCTCCCCTCTGGCGCAGGGCCTGTTCGCGAAAGCGATCGGCGAAAGCGGTGCTGCATTCCCGAGCGGTCTGACCCTCGGTGGAGAGACTGTGGGCGAGAGAGCCAAGACCGATGGCGCATGGATGGAGTCCATCGGCGCCAAATCGATCAAAGACCTTCGCGCCATGCCGGCGGACCAAATCCTCGAAGCCGCGAAGAAGAACCAAGCAGGATTCCCGCCCGATATCGATGGCCGCGTGCTGACTGAACCGGTTGCGGACACCTACGCCGCCGGCAGGCAGGCGCATATCCCGCTGTTGGCCGGCTGGAACGCAGATGAAGGTAGTTTCTTCGCCATGCGCGGCATGACCGCGGCGCAATGGACAGGGATGGCAAACGGCATGTTCAAGGATCGCGCTGCCGAATTCCTGAAGCTCTATCCTGGAAACGACGACGCTCAAGCCCTTCGCTCCGCCATCGACTTCGGCAGCGATTCCTTCATTGCCTTCGGAACCTGGAAGTGGCTGGAGGCCCAGAAAAAGACTGGCCAGGCTCCCGTCTATCGCTATCACTTCGAGCTTGCCGCGACTCCGAGCAAGTTCCATCCGGGCACCTTCGCCTTCCACTCCGACGACATCGAGTACGTCTTCGGCACCCTCGATACGCGGCCCGGCTGGAATGTCCGTCCAGAAGATCGCAAGCTGAGCGACGAGATGATGACCTACTGGACCAACTTCGCGAAGACCGGCGATCCCAACGGATCTGGCTTGCCGAACTGGCCGAAGCTCGATGCCGAGGACTCGCTCATCCACCTGAACGATCCCATCACTTCGGGCCCGGATACGCTTCGCGCCCGTTACGATTTCCTGCTTCAGGGAATTCCTCCCATGCACTTCTAGCGATCGCCGGACAACGGGCCAAACGCAGAGAAGCCACTCCAGACAGAGTGGCTTCTCTTTTGCTTAGGGTGCGTACGATGAATCTCTACGGCATTTGCTGAGTGCTGTGGCGTTGGAATACTGTGCAACGTCGCCGCTCCTCAGGGTCGCGTCGACCTGGATGTTGCGACTTCGGTGCACCGTGACTCAGGAAATGCGTTAGCGGTCGGTCCCGGAAGCGGCGGCGAATCCAGCGGCCTGTTGCGTGGGGATCGAGCTGATCGGTGGCGGATCGGCAAAGGAAGCGTTCTTGGCGTTAATGGCCGACGAGTAGTCGGCGCCCAGCCCCAGTTTCTTCAGTGCCCGCGAATCCGGCATCAACTTTGTCTGCCAGCCCTGGTCTGCCTGGTACTTCTGCATCGCGGCCTGTGTGGCCGCGTCCCATTTCCCGCTGGCCTCGCCCGTCAGATAGTGCTCGCGGATCAAGGCCTGCTGGATCTCTGTCGCTCGCTCCGGTTCGATTGCTTGCTGTCCCCGTACCCGGTGGCCGCGGACTGTCTTGTGCGTTCCACGTTTGGAGCGAGTGTTCGAGAGGTGCGCTTTACTGGTCGACAGGTGCGAGCGAGTCGTAGCCGACACCTTATGCACACGAGAGGCAACAGCAGGTACTGCAAACAAAGCCGAAGATAAAACAAATCCCAGACTTGCTCGGAATGAAAGCATGCTGGTTCACCACCTGAAAAAATGACTGGGTCGGATGATCTTTCCCGGCATTCTATCCGACGTTTGGATCGTATGCAATTGAAAACCCGTTTGTCCTCTGAGGACTACGGTCACATCCTTCGATGCAACTTGATAGGCCCGCGTGCATTTCTGCGGTCGCCAATTTTTGCGAAATTACTTGCAGATTTTCCTTGCAAGTATCAGATTACAAAACAGATGGCCAAGGCGACATTCTATCCGCCTTGGCCATCTCCCTACTGCAGGGTCCCGCCCAGGTAGTTAATGCCGTCGCCCGGCCGCCGGGGGTCCATGATCTCGAACACCACATCGTCGCCGGTCTTGAGCTTGCTGACGATGGCCTCGTACTCGGCCTTTGTGGCGGTCGATTGCTTGTTGATCCGGGTGATCACCAGGCCAGGTTCAAGCCCCGACAGATCGGCGAAGGACCCGGTGCGAACCGACTGGATCACCATTCCCTGTACATTCAGCTTCCCGGTCACGGCCGGCGGGGCCTCGCGCACCACAATGCCCAGCTTGGTCTCGCCTGCATCGCCCTCCTCGCTCGGCGCTGCATTCATTTGCGCATTGCTCAACTCGGCAAAGACCTTGTCGCGATCACCCACAGTGACCGTCGCATCGCTTGGCTTGCCATCGCGAATATATCCGAGGCGAATACTCGAGCCCGGTCGGCGGCTGGCGATCTCGTTCACCAGATCGTCGCCGTCCTTGATGGGACGCCCGTCCACATGGGTGATGATGTCTCCCGGCTTCAGTCCCGCCTTGTCGGCTGGGCCGCCCGGCTGCACGCCCTGCACCAGCACGCCGGTCTTGAACCCGTAGATGCGATTGACCGCGCCGGAGAGGTTCGGCCGGAATGTGATGCCGATCGATCCGCGAACCACTTTGTGGCTTGGGCTGACCAGGTCGTTGTACACCGAAACGACCGTGTTCGACGGCATCGCAAAGCCGATGCCCTGATAGCCCGCCGACTGCGTAAAGATTGCGGTGTTCACACCGATCACTTCGCCGGCCATATTTAACAGTGGCCCACCCGAGTTACCCGGGTTGATCGCCGCATCGGTCTGGATGAAGTGCTGGAACTGCCCACTTGCGCCCGGCTCAATGGTTCTGTTCTTGGCCGAGATGATGCCGGCCGTCACGGTTTGCGAAAGAGCAAACGGGCTGCCAATCGCTTCCACCCAATCGCCTACCTGGGTCGTGTCGGAGTTGCCCAACTTCACCGTCGG
>Ga0335071_10009289_pt1 | contig 10060 bp, 10 predicted proteins | sample Lox_Sample_15_FD_206724 | JGI IMG/M metagenome (GOLD analysis project Ga0335071, IMG submission 206724) | Soil microbial communities from Loxahatchee National Wildlife Refuge, Florida, United States - Lox_Sample_1.5 | ecosystem: Environmental > Terrestrial > Soil > Wetlands | place: USA...
CGGACACCGGTGCTCCGCACACCCTCACGGCCCCTCGGCCGGGGTAGGGAACTCGGAGCTTCTCCCGGTGAGCTCCTCCGGGCGGAGCACGCGCAGCAGGTCCTCGCCGAGCAGGCTCGCCACCGCCGCCCGGCGGGAGAGGAGGAGCGCTTCCCGCTCCCGCAGTTCGATCCAGCGCGGGACCTGCTCGGCCTGGAGCGGGTCGGGCATCCGCTCCAGCTCGGCCCGGACCTCGGCCAGCGCCCGGTCGTCGGCGACCACCCGGATGGCCGGGATCCGGCCTGGCTCCTTGCGCCGGTCGATCTCGTTCGTGTCGTTCTCCGTCCAGAGCGGAAGGAAGTCGGCACCCACCACCTCCACCCGGATGGCGCCCCGCCCGTAGTCGCGGCGGGCCAGCGTCACCCGGAACAGCACCCCGTCGCGGGTGGCCGCCACCGCCTCGGGGGTGACCCCGGGGACGAAGTTGCGCGACTGGTTGGAAACGAAGTTCCCGAGCGAGTAGGCGATCACTGCCACCCGCCCGTCGGCCCGCCGGTAGAGCTCGATGGGTTGGAGCACGTGCGGGTGGTGGCCGAGCACCACCAGCGCCCCGGCATCGGCCAGCCGGTGGGCCAGCTCCACGTCCGCCGCCCGGGGCTGCTCTTCGTACTCCACCCCCCAGTGCAGGGAGACCACCACCGCGTCGGCGGTGGCCGCCGCCGCCCGGACGTCGTCGACGATCGCCTGGCGGTCGATCTCCGCTGCCTGGAGACAGTCGGCCGCTCCCTGGCGCGGCGGGGGGCAGGCGTTGCCCGTCTGGTTCAGCCCGTAGGTGTAGCCGAGGAAGGCTAGGGAGAGGCCGTTGCGGTCCACCCGGACCGGGCCGGCGGCATGGGGAGCGACACCGCCGCCGAGGTAGCGCATCCCGGCAGCATCGAGCCAGCGCAGCGTCTCCTCGAAGCCGGCCCGGCCCTGGTCGAAGGCGTGGTTGTTCGCCACCGACACGAGCTTCACCCCGGCGTGCTGCAGGGCCGAGATCACCTCCGGGGGCGCGTTGAAGACGAAGGCCCTAGACCCGTGCGAGACCTGGGGCGCGATGGGCGTCTCCAGGTTGGCGAAGGTCAGGTCGGGCTGGGAAAGGAGGTCGGCGACGGGGGCAAAGAGCCAGGAGAAGCCGGCATCCGGAGCGCCCGCGCCGTGCGCCGCGGCGCTCTTCTTGACGGCCTCGTGCATGAGCACGTCCCCCACCGCGCCGAGGGTCACGCGGGCGAGGTCGCGCACCCGTTCCGGCGGCGGAGAGGTCGGGACAGGCGCCCCGCCCTGCCCGACCATGGCCGGCGGCGGAGGGGGAACCTCCGCCCGGGGGGCGGCGGTCGCCGGCTCCACGGCGCGGCGAGCGGTCGCGCATCCCGAGAGGATCTCGAAGGTTAGGGCCAGGAAGGCGAGGTGGCTCCGCAGGGGCGCTTTCAAGTCATCCTCCGTGGAAGCAGGCTATCCTGGCCGTCGCCTTGAAAAAAGGCGACCGCAGACGCATCTCAGCCGGAGCCGCCCGACCCACATGCTCCACTACGCAAGCGGTGCAGCCTTCGTCGACAGGAACGGTACCCTCGTCGCCGCCGACGACGGCTTCCTTGTCGCGCTGAACCTCCCGGCGCACGACCCGACCGGTGCGCTCCGGACGCGGGCCGCCGAGAGCCCCGCGCTGCGGATGCTCCTCGGGGGCGAGGGGCCGGAGGTGGCCCGGCTCGGGTCGAAAGCCGAGGTGGAGCTCGAACGCCACCGCTCGGCGGTGGGCTTGCTCCTCGTGGTCCGCACCCGCGAGCTCCAGGACGAGCTGGAACACGCCCAGCGCTCGAACGCGCTGTCCCGGGTCATCTCCGGGGTGGCGCACGACATCAAGAACCCGCTCAACGCCATGGCCCTCCAGCTCGCCATCCTCTCCGAGAAGCTGGTCGGGGCAGAAGCGGCCGCTGCCGGACCGCACCTCGGCGCCCTCCGCGAGCAGGTGAGCCGGGTCAACGAGGTGCTGCGGCGGTTCCTGGACGTGGCCGACCCGCCGGCGCCGCTCGGGTACACGGACCTCTGCGGCTGGCTGGCCGATGCCAGCGCCCTGTTCGCGCACGAGGCGCGCCGGCGCCGGCTGCAGTTCGTGGTGGAGCCGGGGCGGGGAAACGCCCGCAGCGGCGGCGATCCGGCACGGGTGGGGCGGCTCGTGCTGGTGCTCTTGGCCGGGGCGGTGGCCGCCACCCCGGACGGCGGCCGGATCGAGGTGGGCCTGCAGGCCGCGGACGGCCAGGCGATCCTGCGCCTGGCCCATGCTCTGGGTGATGGGGAGTCCGAGAACGGCTATGACTGGGAGGTCGATAGGGCCGCCGCCCGGGGGCTGGGCGGCGAGTTGGACCAGCAGCGGGAGGAGGGCGTACGGCACATCGTCCTCCGGCTGCCCATGAACGAGCGCACATGAAATACCGGGTCCTCATCGTCGACGACGAGGCCGACAGCCGCGACGCCCTGGCCGAGCTGACGCAGCGCTGGGACTACGACGTCCAGACGGCCAGCGACGGGAGCGAGGCCTTGCGGCGGGCCATCGAGTGGCATCCCGACGTCATCCTCACCGATCTGGTCATGCCCAACATGGACGGGCTCTGGCTGCTGCGGGCCCTGCGGGCCGAGCTGCCCGACTGCCCGGTGGTGCTGCTCACCGGCCGAGGCACCATCCAGACCGCGGTCCAGGCCATCCGCGAGGGGGCCTTCGACTTCATCGAGAAGCCGCTCGAGGTCCCCCGCCTGCGCATCGTCATGGAGCGGGCCCTGGAGAAGAAGGAGACCATGCGTGAGGTGCAGCTGCTGCGCCGGCGCCTGGCCGCCCTCGCCCCCGGGACCGACATGATCGGCTCCGGGCCGGCCATGCAGAAGGTGTTCGAGCTCGTGAAGAAGGTGGCCCCCTCCAATGCCAGCGTGGTGATCACCGGGGAGAGCGGGACCGGCAAGGAGGTGGTGGCCCGGGCCATCCACAATCTCTCCCCCCGCCGGGAGAAGCCGTTCCTCGCCCTGAACTGCTCGGCCATTCCCGCCACCCTCATCGAGTCGGAGCTGTTCGGCTACGAGCGCGGTGCCTTCACCGGCGCCGACCAGCGGCGGCTCGGCAACTTCGAGCTGGCCCAGAACGGCACCCTGTTCCTGGACGAGGTGGGCGAGCTGCCGCTCGAACTCCAGGCCAAGTTCCTGCGGGTGCTCGAGGACCACCGCATCCGAAGGCTGGGCGGGCGGACCGAGGTGGAGGTCGACGTCCGGGTCATCTGCGCCACCAACCGCGACCTGAAGGAAGAGACCAAGAACGGCCACTTCCGCGAGGACCTCTACTTCCGGCTGCACGTCTTCACCATCGGCCTGCCGACCCTCAAGGAGCGGCGGGAGGACATCCCCCTTCTCGTTCACCACTTCATCGAGAAGTACAACGCCGAGACCGGCAAGCGGGTGCAGGGGCTCGCTCCGAGCGCCATGACCCTGCTCCAGGGCTACGCCTGGCCCGGGAACATCCGCGAGCTCCGCAACACGGTGGAGCGGGCCATGATCCTCGTCGACGGAGAGATCATCGGCGAGGAGCACCTCCCGCCCGACATGCAGGCGAGCCGCCCCGAGGCGGCCACCCTGCGGGTCCCGCTCTGCATCCCCATCGACAAGGTGGAGAAGGAGTACATCCTCGCCTCGCTGCAGCGGAACGGCGGCAACAAGGCGCGGACCGCCGAGGTGCTGGGGATCAGCGAGAAGACGCTCTACAACAAGCTGAACCGCTACGCCGCCGAGGCGCGCAGCCGGGTGGAGGGCGAGCAGCCCTCCTCGCCGGCGAGCGGCTTCAAGGCCTAGCGGAGCGAAGAGCCCCGCCTAAACCGGACCCCGTCGCTCAGATCCCCGGCCTTAGGGCGCCTTTCCCGCCGGAGGACGCGGGGCGGCGGCCTGGGCCGGCTCCGCCGGGGCGCCGGGGGCGGGGAGGGCCCCGCCAGCCAGCACCACCCGGCCGCGCCCGGCCCGCTTGGCGGAGTAGAGAGCGGCGTCGGCGGCGTGGACCAGCTCCTCGGCCGGGCCGTCTGCCTCGGGGGTGCGACAGGCGACCCCGAACGACGAGCCGAGGACCAGCCGCCGGTCGGAGATGACCAGCTCGGCGTGCAGGACCCGGGCGCAGATCCGCTCGGCCAGCACCCGGCCCTCCTCGGCGGCGGTGTGGGGCAAAAGGAGCACGAACTCGTCGCCGCCATAGCGCGCCCCGAAGTCGGTCTCGCGCAACTCGTCGCGGATGATCGCCGCCACCGCGGCGATGGCTCGGTCCCCGGCGGCGTGGCCCAGCTCGTCGTTTATGGGCTTGAGCTCGTCGAGGTCGGCCATCACACAGGTGAGCGAGGTCCGGTAGCGGCGGGCCCGCTTCACCTCCTCCTCCAGCCGGGCCTGGAAGGCGCGCAGGTTGGCGAGGCCGGTCAGCGGATCGGTCTGGGCCATCTGGCGCAGCGCCGTCTGGCGGCGGAAGAGGCGGATCGTCCGGTCGACCCGGGCCCTCATCTCCCGCTCCGAGAATGGTTTCTGCAGGTAGTCGACGGCGCCCTGGTCGAGGGCGCGCACCTTGCCGGCGTCGTCGCCCCGAGCCGACACCAGGATCACCGGGATCTCCACGGTGGCGGGATCGGCACGGAGCTGCTCCAGGACCTGGAACCCGTCCAGCCGCGGCATGTTGAGGTCGAGCAGCACCGCGTCCGGGTGCTGGGCCCGGGCCAGATCGACCGCCTCCTGCCCGTCCGAGGCGGTCAGCACCTCGTACTCAGCACCGAGCGCCTCCGCCAGAAGGTCGCGGGCGTCCGGCTCGTCGTCGGCCACGAGCAAGCGCGGGCGGCGCCGCGGCTCGGCCGGCGACGGAAAGGACGGCGTGGCCGGTGGGCGGGCCATTCGCTCGAGATCCTCCGCCAGCCGGCGCAGCCGCCGGGCGGCGTCGTCGCGGCCGCGCTCGTCGGCCTGGGCCCGGAGGAGCTGGGCGGCCGCGTTGAGCTCCGCCGCAGCGCTCGCCAGCAGCTGCTCGTTGCGCTCGTCGCGCTCGCGCAGGGCGCGGGTCGCGTCGGCGAGCTGGGCGACGGCGGCCTGGAGGGCGGTGCGCAGCCGCTCGGCGAGCTCGTCCGGATCCTGCCGCCCGGCGGGCACGCCCACGGCCGGCCGGGCTGGTTCCGGCTGCTCGAGCCGAGCCGCCGCTGCGGGGCGCCCATCGTCGTGGAAACCTTCCATGCTCCCGGACCGAACATAGCCAGGGGTGGGCCGGGTGGCCGCAGCGCGAGGCCTCCCGGGGCGTTCCGGGAGGGGCTCGTCCGGGTGGGGCCGGTCGCCCGGGACTCGCCCGGGCGAGGGCCTTGCTGCTCATCCCCTCACCGCGCCAGCGTCGGGTGGGCTATGGTCCGCGCCATGGCCGTCGAGATCTACGGGAAGGACGACTGCCCCTACACGAACGCCGCCCGGCGAGCGTATGAGTCGAAAGGGGTGGAGGTCCGATACCACGACGTGACCGAGGATGCGGAGGCGATGCGGCGCTTCCTCGCCCTCGGCCACGGCAGCCGGCGCGTGCCCCTCATCGTCGAGGGAGAGCGGGTCACACAGGGCTTCGGAGGGAGTTGAGGCGTGTGATCACGCCCTCGGTCGAGGGCGAAAGGGGAACGGGTCGACGGGGCGGGGCGAGCGGTCGCTCGCCCGGGGGGGCGGCCCAGCCTAGCCGCGGTAGAGGGCGCGCCGGTTCCCGCGGAAGCCGGGGCCGACGAGCTGGGTCGGCGGCGGCTCGAGGTGGAACTGGAACCACTGCTCCTCGTAGAGCTTGCCCAGCTTGAGCTTCTTGCCGTTCTGCAGGGCTTGGAGCGAGGCCTTGAGCTTCTCGTCGCTGGGGTTGGCGCGCACCCCCCGCCCCAGCACCGCGATGGCCTCCTCGTGCTGGTTCTCCTTCTCCAGGATCCAGGCGTACTCCGCCCAGAGGACCCCCTCCTTGCGGTTCGCGCTCACCGCGTCGTCGAGCACCTTGCGCGCACCGGCGAGATCCTTGCGCTGGTATCGCAGCGCCGCCAGCATGCCCCGGGCGATCCAGTTGCGGGTGAAGCTCTTCAGAAGATGGGGGAGAGCGGCGTCGAAGTCCTTCTTCAGGTAGTGGAGGATCCCGATGTTCGAGTGGATCTGGGCCGCCACCAGGAACTGCCAGGGGGCGAGGGAGAACCCGGCCTGGAGCGTCTGGATGGCCTTGTCGACGTGCCGGGCCTGTACCTCGCGCTGCATGGCCTCGAACAGCCGCTCCAGCCGCTTGAGGATGCGACGCACGAGCAGGAAGTAGGTGGCACCGGCGGCCACCACGCCCGGGAGCAGCGCCGCGGGCCAGGGGAACTCGGTTCCGAAACGGATGGCGGCGGCGACGGCGGTGCCGGCGGCCAGGCTGATGAGCAGGTTCCACATGATCGCTGGTCTTCCTGGCGCGTACCGATACACGCCCGCCGCCGCCGGCCGCAAGGGAAAAGGCCGGCGGGCCGAAAGGGCATGGCCCTCCCCGGATTCGAACCGGGACGGGGGGTCGCCCCGCTCGATTTTGAGTCGAGTGCGTCTACCGTTCCGCCAGAGGGCCTTGGCGCCGCAGGCTAGCAGATATTCGACAAGGTCGCATGAACGAGCGACCATGGACCGCGAGTTCGCAAAGCCCACGCTTTCTTTGGACGCGGGTGCCCCCGCGTGAGGAGCGACCCAGATGCCCCGCCCCGCCGGCTCCACCTCCATCGATGCCCTGGTGAGGGGGGCGATGGACGACGTCGTCCGCCGTGCCTCGGCGCAGATCGCTCGTTCCATCGCCGAGATGGCCGCGGCCGAGCTCACCCGAGAGCTCGAGGCAAAGGTCGCGGGCGCCCGGCGCGGGTCCCGGCACACGCCCCGCCGCCCCCCCCGCCGGGAGATGACCCGCTGGGCGGCCGACCGGCGTGCCCGGCGCGTCCCCACCTTCGTCATCGAGCAGACCGGCCTCAAGACGAAGAAGCAGATCGTCGCCAAGTACGGCGATAACGCGGTGTTCGAAAAGGGGAAGGCCGCGCCCAAGGCGCACGGCTAGCCTTGTCGCCCCCGCCTCCGCCGCGGAGACGGTCCGCGCCGGGCGGGCCTCGTCCCCGGCTCGGCCGGACCAGCCCGGGAGCGGAGCCGGGGCTTCTCCCCGCGCCCGGCCAAGGGCCGCAGGCCCCGGGCACTTCCGAGGTCGAGCCCGATGCGCCGGGCCAGCGCCAGCGCCGAGGCCGCGGGGAGCCCCACCGTGTTGGCGAAGGCGAGGTCGAGCGCCGACCCTTGCTGGCCGGCGCGAAGCGCCCGCAGGTGCTCCGGCAGCCGGGCCGCCAGATCCGCCTCGAATTCCGCGAGGAGCCCCAGGTCCTCGAGCAGTGCCACGTCCCGCGCCACGAGCCGGCAGCGCTCGGCGAGCGTGGCCCGGGCGCGCAGTTCCGCCCGGCGCTCGTCGCGGATGCGCTCCGCCTCGCCGACGGCCCCCAGCCGCTCGAGGGACGCCCAGTACGCCCCGCCCTCCACCCCGAGACTCTCCGCGGCGGGCGCCCGCTCGCCTCGCGCCGCCCGCAGCGCATGGAGTAGCTCCTCCCGCTCCCGGTGGGCAAAGGCGCGGGAAAGGCCGTGGTGATCGAGGAGGGCGTCCAGATCGCCATCGGCGGGCGGGGCGCCGTCCTCGCGACGGAAGGCCGAGAGCTCGCGAAGGATGGCCGGCCTCCGTGCGCCGTGCCTGCGGACGAAGCCCTCGAGGATGGTCCGCCCCGAGGGCTCGAGGAGCCGTCGGAGCGGCGGCGGGGAGGGCTCCGGGTGCGGCGCGGCCGAAGAGTGGGCCCGCTTGCGGCGGACCACCGGCGGCGCGGCGGTCCTGCCACTCCGTCGCCGCCCCCGGGGCGGGCCGGCTTCCTCCGGGGGCGGCTCCTTCGGGGCGAGCTCGCCCCGCTCCGGCTCGTAGCGGCCCTCACGCTCCCGTTCCGCCGCGACCTCCGGCAGCGCCCCGCGGGCAATGTCGGCGAGCGCCTGGGGGCCGAGCGGGCGGGCGATCGGTCGGTCGGCCAGCAGGGCCCGCACCAGGAGGAACTCGTCCCAGGTGAGCGGCGCGAGCGCGGCTCGGATCTCGGCCGCGCCAGCCTCGCGCCCAGCCTCGGCGCACCAGCGGCGCACCCGCTCCAAGGTCTCCGGATCGATCTCGGCCATGCGCCGCGAACCTTGCCGAGCCGGCGCGGCGAGTCAAGGATCCGTTGCCGACCAGGGCACCCCGTGCTTCATTTGTCCCCGTGAAGAGCCCCGCTCCGGGCGAACCCCCCTCGATCCCTCCCTCGACGGCGACGCTGCGAAGGGCGCTCGTGGTGCTCCTGGCCTTGTCCGCCGCCCTGACGATCGCCTGGCTTCCCTGGCTCAGGGTCGAGGTGGCCTCGGGAAGGTGGCCGCGCGCCTTGCTGGCCGTGCCCCCCGGCCTGCTGGGCGCCTTCATCTGCGGCTACGCGGTGTACCGGCTCGTGCTGGTCCGGGCCGGGCGCTACCCCGCGGGCAAGGCCCTGGCGCAGCTCGGACTCATGCTCCTCGCCCTGGGCGTCGTGACCGGCGTCTCCGTCGACCCCGGTCCGGCCGTGCGCGTCCCGGGGCGCCTGGCGCGAGCCCTCGCCTCGGCGAACCCGGAGGTGCGGGCCATGGCCGCCGAGCTCGTGCGCCACCGGCCGCCCGAGGTGGCCCGCCCCCTGCTGCCGCGGCTCGTGGAGCTGCTCGGCGACCGCGACGGCGAGGTTCGCCGCGAGGCGCACCAGAGCCTCGTGGAGGTGGCCGGCCGGGATCTGGGAGAGGGGGAGGGGGCCGCGGCGCGCTGGCGGTCCTGGCTCGCGGGTGGGGAGAGGTGAGGACCTGTCCGCCGCGGGCCGGGCGCTGAGGCAGGCGGGGCCGGGCCGGCGAGCGGGGCGCGACCTGCTGTCCCACCGGATCTCCGGGCTTGCCTGGCCACCCCGGTTCCGCGATAATGAGAATCGCTCTCATCATGGAATCCATCGAACAAGCAAGAGGAGTCCGCCTGCGACGCGCCCGCGCTGCCGGCTCGGTCGCGACGCTCGGCGCGCTGCTGGCCGAGCGGGGCCTCAAGCACTCGCGGCAGCGGGAGAGGGTCGCCCAGGTCTTCTTCGGCCAGGGCGGCCACGTCAGCGTGGACGAGCTTCTCGTCCTGGCCCGGCGCGAGGACCGGCGCGTCAGCCCGGCCACCGTCTACCGCACCATGAAGCTCCTCGCCGAGTGCGGCCTGGCGGCGGCCCGGGAGTTCGGCGACGGCCAGACCCGCTACGAGGTCGCGGCCGGGCGAGCCCACCACGACCACCTCATCTGCACCCGCTGCGGCGAGATCGTCGAGTTCGCCGACGAGGAGATCGAGGCCCTGCAGGCGGCCGTGGCGCGCCGCCACGGGTTCGAGGTGGAGCGACACCGCCTCGAGCTGTACGGCCGCTGCGGCCGTTGCCGCGACGGCCGGCGCCGGGGAGGGCGGTCTTGAGCCCCCCTCGCCCCGCAGCGGCCTCCTGCCACGGAGGCGGCGCGCTGGACCGCAAGCAGGTGATCGCTGCCGCCCGCTCGGCCATCCTCGTCGGCAACCCCAACGTGGGCAAGAGCGTCCTCTTCGGCGCGCTCACCGGCCGCTACGTCACCGTCTCCAACTACCCCGGCACCACCGTGGAGGTCACCCGCGGCTCGGCCACCATCGGCGGGGAGTCCTGGCACGTCCTCGACACCCCCGGGACCAACAACCTGCTCCCCATGTCCGAGGACGAGCAGGTGACCCGGGACATCCTGCTCAGCGAGCGAAACTACGTCTGCGTGCAGGTCGGCGACGCCAAGAACCTGCGCCGGGCACTGCTCCTCTCCGCCCAGCTGGCCGAGGCGGAGGTGCCGTTCCTGCTCGCGCTCAACATGGCCGACGAGGCGGAGAGCCGGGGCATCGAGGTCGACGACCAGGCCTTGTCGAGGGCGCTGGGCATCGACGTCGTCCCGACGGTGGCGGTGGAGCGACGCGGACTCTCCACCCTCC
>Ga0335071_10009290_pt1 | contig 10059 bp, 8 predicted proteins | sample Lox_Sample_15_FD_206724 | JGI IMG/M metagenome (GOLD analysis project Ga0335071, IMG submission 206724) | Soil microbial communities from Loxahatchee National Wildlife Refuge, Florida, United States - Lox_Sample_1.5 | ecosystem: Environmental > Terrestrial > Soil > Wetlands | place: USA: Florida...
GTTTCGGGTTTCGGATTTCGGATTTCGGGTTTTTGCCGAGCATCGGCGCCCCCCGTGTCGCGGCACCGATCACTTCATAGCCTGCTTCGTCAAGTTCGCGCAAAAACGCCGGCAGGTCATGCACGAGCCAGACGGCGAGCGCTTCGAATCCGCCCTCGGCCACGCGGAAGGCCGCGTCGTTGGGCCGGGCCGCGGTGGGATCGCTGCGCAACACGAGGTGGGGCACGCCAAAAAAGGCCGCAGTGCGTGCCAGTGCGCCCAGATTGTGGGCGTTGCCGATGCGGTCGATCAACAGCAGGGGTGTCCCTTGCGTGGCCCAGGTCTGCACGTCATGCTGCGTGGGCGTGCGTAGTAACGATTCCTCGACCACGGCCACGATGCCGCCGTGGTGCACGGTGCCGGCGACCTTCTCCAGCTCGGCCGGCTCGACGCAGCGGTAAATCTTGCGCGCCGCCGAAAGCGTCTTGCACATCACGCCTATTTTCCGCCCGGTGGCATAGTCGAAATAGAGGCGCTTGATCGACGCCGGATCGCGCTGCCAGCGCGCCCGCACTGCCGCCAGGCCACAGAGCTTCAGCTCGTCGGACCGCGCCGGTCCGTTACGCGGGCTTGGCGCAGGCACCGCCACTGGCCGGGCCACTGGCCGGAGGTTGGGATCGCGTCGCGGAAAATGAGGCATACCGCAGGCTGACCCAGTCGCCCGCGCAAAACCAAGCAAAAGTGCAGGACTCCACAAAAATCGGTGAGAGTACCGCCGATCCAAATCCCATCACGGCCAATTCATTTTACCGCGAAGGAACGCGAAGCGACGCGAAGATCGGATCAGCGAAAATTAGCGTGAATTAGCGGTTTCCAATACGGCCGACATAAGATGCCTGCAGGCCACAGCGTTTCTTTGGCCACAAAAAACACGAGTGCTTGTAAGGAGTAATCGCTGCACCCTGCGTCGCGCCATTCCGCCTATAGGCGCGCGGAATATTCTCGCCGGAGCCCCAAACCCTTTTGCGTTTTTTGTGGCCAATCGGATCAGGGCCTTTGATTGCGTCGGAGCCTGGTCACCCGGCCGCCACTTCGCCGACCACCGTGAATTCCTCCCGGTCGTGGTACAGGTGGCGGATGCGGACGTTCGTGGCGTGGGCGACAAAGGGCGAGGTCGGCGCGCGCAGCTCGGACAGCAGCGCCAGCGGATCCACCCGGCCGAATTTCAGATTGATCACGAAGCGCCGGCACCAGCGCCGCGCGAGCCAGGGCTCGACGATCTGGTGCAGCACGTGATGCGGATCCTCCAGCAGGTCGCAAAAGAGCCAGTCGTAGACCGCGCCCTCGGCGGGCTGGTGGCGGAAAGCATCCTCGCGCCGGTGTTCGATCAGCGGATGATCGAGCGCCCCGCCCTTGAGCGGACCATTGTCGATGGCGACGACCCGCGCGCCGTGCTTCGCCGCGCTGAAGCTCCAGCCGCCCGGCGCGGCGCCAAGATCGGCAACCGTCTCGCCCGACGCGGGCTCGCGGCCCAGCACGATGTAAGCCTCCTCGACCTTCAGATAGCTGCGCGACGGCGCCACCGCATCGTCGGCCATGCGGCGCTGGCCGTTGAGCCAGACCTCGCGGGCTGCGAAGGCGCGTCCGAAATCGGCGAACCACACGAACAGTCCACGCGCCGGCGTCACGCCGCGCGGTCGCTCCGGTGTGGCCAGCTTGGCCACGCGCGAAAAGCGTTTTCGCAGGATGTCGTGAAACGCCTTGTCCACCCCGCTGAGGCGCCGCCCGAGCCCGACGAGCTCCGCCGGCCCATCGAAGACGCACGGCCACGCCGTCTCCACGCGCTCGGCGCCAAGGCTGCGCATGAAAAAATCCGCGAGCTGCGCCGCGAGCGCATTGACCGAATCGCCACGAACCTCCGCCGGTTCGCGTAAAATCATCTGTGGGAAAACCCAGTCCTCCACCTTTCCGCCTTTTGCCTCCTGCTTTCCGCTTTTCGCCCGCCCAGGCGGGCAAGCTTTCCGCTCTCCGCTTTCCCCAAGCACCCATCCCGGTCCGTTCTCGCGCGGCACGATGCCACCCGATTCCAGCTCCCGCGCGAGCAGGGTTTCGTAACCAGACTGGCAGATGGACAACATAAGGATTCGATCCGAAATTTCGCAGATGTAGTAACCACTAATGAACATTAATTGGCACAAATGAAAGGATCAGTCCTGAATTCCACCGTGCCGTTGAGGATTTCCACCGCTCGCCCCGGCCGGCATGACCGCCAGCATGACTTTTCTCCTATATCCGAAGGGCGCCAATCTGTGCTAACCTCCCGCCGATGCTCGCGCGCCCCCCTCAAAGCCCAAACTCCTGGTACACCCAACTCGCCTTCGGGTGTGTGATCGTCACCGCTTTCGCATCGTTCGTTTTCGCCCCCCGCATCGTCGGCCAGGAATGGCAGGTTTGGGCCACCTTCGGACTGGGTGGTCTCTATGCCGTGCTCGGCGTCCTGGGCGACAACTTCATCGGTGACCACCGTCGTCCGGCCCTGGCGTTCTACTATCTGGGGCAATGCGCCGTGTTGACGACCATGCTGTTCGTCAGCCCGGTGCGCGGGTTTTTCTTCATCCTGGTATTGCCGGTGGCCAGCCAGTCGATTTTCGAACTCAGCTGGAAAGCTGCCACCGTCGTGATTGCCTATCTTTTCGGCGTATGCGTTGGCGTGATCGGTTACTATTACGGAACCAGAGACCTCGTGCAGGTCGCGATCGACTATCTGGCGGCATTCGTCTTCACGGTCGCCTTCACCATCGTCGCGGTCCGGGCCCTGGCGGCCAAATCCCGCGCCGAGTTTCTCACCGCCGAGTTGGCGGCCGCCAACGAGAAGCTGCGCGCCCACGCCCTGCAAACCGAGGAATTCGCCACCGTGCGCGAGCGCAACCGCCTGGCCCGGGAAATTCACGATGGCGTCGGGCACTATCTCACGGTCATCAAGGTGCAGCTCGATGCCGCCGCCGCCCTCCTACCGGCCCAGCCCGGGCCGGCCCAAACCTCGGTCGAGACGGCGGCCCGCCTGGCCGGCGAGGCGCTTGACGACGTGCGCCGTTCCGTCGGCGCGTTGCGCACCGATGCCACCCGCCCGCCGCTGGCCGAAGCGCTCCGCCAACTGGCCTCTGCGACCACCCCACCGCCCGGCCTGAACATCGAGGGCACTCCGCGCACGCTCTCCGCCGCGGTGGAACACGCGCTCTACCGCTGTGCGCAGGAGGGGTTGACCAACATCCGCAAACACGCCGCCGCCACGGCGACCGATCTCATCCTCGATTTTCGCGACCCGGCCCGCTTGCGGTTTTCCCTGCTCGACAACGGCCGCGGCGCGACCCCTGCGCCAGGCGACCCGGCGGACAAACCTGGATATGGGCTGCGTGGCCTGCGGGAACGGATCGAGCTTCTCGGCGGCACCGTTGTGGCCGGAAATCGTCCCGGAGGCGGCTTCGCCCTGGTGGTGGAGGTGCCGGCTTGAAAACGGTGCGTCTCCTGCTGGTCGACGACCAGTCCCTGTTTCGCGAAGCGCTGCGCACGCTGCTCGCGCTGCAACCGGATTTCGAGGTCGTGGGCGAGGCGGCGAACGGCGAACAGGCGCTCACCCTCGCCGCCACCTGCCGGCCCGACGTGATTCTCATGGACTTGCGCATGCCGGTGATGAACGGCATCGAAGCCACCCGCCGGCTCGTCGCGAGCCAGCCGGATGCGCACATCATCGTCCTCACGACTTTCGACGAAGATGCCGAGGTATTTGAGGCTCTGCGCGTGGGTGCCCTCGGTTATCTGCTCAAAGCCTGTGCGGCGGAAAAACTCTACGATGCCGTGCGCGCCGCCGCCCGCGGCACGACAGTGCTCGATCCGCTCATTGCCGCCAAGGTCGTGACCGAGCTCAACCGGCTTTCTGCGCGGGAGCCGAAGCGTTCGGCCGCACCGCTGATCGAACCCCTCTCCAGTCGCGAGCGTGAGGTGCTGCAACTGCTGGCCGAAGGCTGCAGCAACAAGGAGATCGGAGCGCGCCTGCGGATCGCCGAGGGCACGGTGAAGAACCATATGACCAATGTGCTCGGCAAACTCGGCGTCCTCGACCGCACCCAGGCCGCCCTCCGCGCCCGCGACCTAGGCCTGATCTGACGGGCGCAGATCTTCAGCCACTGCAGAATCAAACTGGTTCTCTTGCCCTGAATTGCGCGTTAAAATGTAACAATTGCTACACTATATGTATGGGCGGCTGGAGACCAAGGGAGGCCCAAAATCCCCGTGTCCGCTCTCTAATCAACCTGTTTTCATGGCAGAATATGCTTTTTACGGCGCTGATCGGCCGGGAGATCCAGTGCCGATAAGCGACATAAAAATGTAGCAATTGCTACATTTTTGTGTCGCTTCCGGCTGGTCCATCGGGGAGGAGCAGGCGGGTATGGCTGAACCGGGCGGGGACGTTATCGCGGCTGTCACGCCACTGCTACTGGCGGCCGCGAGTTCCCCGGACGTGACCGCGAGCGTGCCGGAGCATGACCACGAGCATGACTTCCGTCGGATGCGGTGGCTCCGCGCGTCTGCTAGCGTGCGGCCATTCACTCCACCATGACCATTCTGCTCCTCGAACTCCGCACCGCCTGGCGCCAGCTCCGCCGCGCCCCCGGCTTCGCCCTGCCGGCGATCGCCATTCTCGCCCTCGGCATCGGCGCCAACGTGGCGATTTTCTCGATCTTCCGGTCAATCGTGCTCTCGCCGCTGCCCTACCCCGCTCCGCACCGCCTCGTGGGTTTCAGCGCCCGCAACGCCGCCAAGGCCCTCGTCCAGCCATCGCTTTCCGCGGCCGATTTTCGGGACCTGCGCGAACGCGCCACTTCGTTTGCCGGGCTGGCGGCGTTCCGCCCCGATTTCACCTCCTATGTTTCGCCCGCCGGTGACTCCGTGCAGCTGGTCAGCGGTCTCGTCACCGAGGAGTTTTTTTCCGTCTTCGGCATCGCCCCCCGGCTTGGCCGGAGTTTCCACCCGGAGGAGTTCAGCCTGGGCGCGCCACGCACCGCGCTGATTTCGCACGCCTGCTGGCAGCGCGTCTTCGGCGAACAGCGCGGCGTCATCGGTGAAACCGTGATGCTCGGCGAGCAGCCGACCACGATCATCGGCATCATGCCCGATGAGTTTCGCGAGCCGGAATTTGTCGACGTATGGCTGCCGTTTGCCGTGGAGGCGCCGGAAAACCTGGCCCGCGACTCCCGGTTCTGGACCACCATCGGGCGGCTCAATGAGCACGCCTCGCTGGCCACCGCGCAAAGCGAGGTAACGGCCATCGCCGGCACGCTCGCCCGGGAATATCCAGCGATCGACCAGGGCTGGACGATCACCCTCCAGCCGTTGCTGGAACAACGCATCGGCAGCCTGCGTAGTTCGCTGCTGCTGCTGATCGGGGCGGTGGGGCTCGTCCTGCTGGTGGCATGCGTCAACCTCGCCAATCTCATGCTTTCGCGCGGGCTCGTGCGCATGCCACAACTGGCACTGCGCCTCGCGCTGGGCGCCACGCCCCACGCGCTGGCCCGCAGCGTGCTGTGGGAAAGCCTCCTGTTGGCGGTGGCCGGCGGCCTCGCGGGCGCCGCGCTGGCAGCCGGCGGGCTGCCGTGGCTCGCCCATCAGCTGCCGCCCGGACTCGTGCCGCGCTCGCACGCCATTGCCGTGGACGGCACGGCACTCGGATACGCGCTCGGACTCTCGGCGCTGACCGGCGTGGTCTTCGGATTATTGCCGGCCTGGCAGGTGCTGCGCAGCAACGTCAACGAGCTGCTGAAATCCGCCGGCACGCGCGGGACCTCGAGCCATTTCACCAGTCGCGCGCAGGCGGCCCTCGTCGCCGGCCAGATCGCGCTGACGCTGATCGTGCTCACCGGCGCGGCGGTGCTCGCGCGCAGCCTGCTCGCGCTCCAGCGCACCGACCCCGGCCTGGATCCGCGCGGCGTGGTCGCGGTCCGGGTCGCTCCAGGGCAAAGCCGGTGGAACAACTTCGACGAGCTGGGCCGTTATTATGAACGCCTGCTGGAGGAATTGCGCCGCACGCCCGGGGTCGAATCCGTGGCGCTCGACTCGAGTGCGCCGCTCTGCGGCATCTCGCTGCGCTACCCGTTCTGGGTGCAGGGCCGACCGCGCGAGGCCGGCAACGCCGATGAGGCGGTGTTCGACTCGGCCAGCGCCGGCCTGCTGGCCACGCTCAAGCTGCCCCTGCGCTGTGGCCGTTTCCTGGAAGAGCGCGACGACCTCCGTGCACCCCGGGTCTGCGTGATCAACCAGGCTCTCGCGCAGCGGCTGTTTCCCGGCCAGGATCCGCTCGGCCAGCGCATCCAGACAGTACCCTGGCTGACGAGCGATTATCGCGAGATCGTCGGCGTCGTCGGCGACACGCGGCAGGACAATCTGGCCGATCCCCCGCCGCCGCGCATCTACGTGCCGTACCGGCAATCGCCGTGGTTTTTCGCCACCCTGCTCGTGCGGCTGAAGGGCGGGGTCGCGCAAACCGCCGTGGTCCAGGCCGCGTTGCGCCGCGCGGAACCGGGGCTGACCATGACGCTGCGCACGCTCGAGGACAATATCGCCCAAACCTCGACGCAGCCCCGCTTGCGCGCCTGGCTGTTCGGGTTGTTCGGGCTCGGCGCATTGGGGCTGTCGGCCTTTGGTATCTATGCCAGCACGGCTTTCACCGTCAGCCAGCGCCGGCGGGAGATCGGCGTGCGGATGGCACTCGGTGCCAGCCCGCGCGGGATTTTGCGCTGGATGCTCGTCCGGGCGGGCCGCCTCGCCGCAATGGGCGTGATCATCGGCGTCGCGGGCGCACTCGCGTTCACCCACCTGCTGCGCAGTCAGCTGCACGGGCTGGCGCCGGACGAACCCTGGATGCTCGCCAGCCTCGCCGTATTCCTGCCCCTCGTGGCAATCGCAGCCAGCACCCTCCCCGCCCTCGCGGCCGCGCGGGTCAGCCCGACCCAGGCCCTGCAACAGACCTGAGAATTTCTCCCACCAAAACGATGAAAACAGTCCTCCAACTCATTCCGCGCAGCATCGCCACGGCGCTGCTGCTGTTCCTGGCCAGCACGATTCACGCGCAGCCGACCACCCTCCTGGCGCAGGCCAAGGCCGCCTTCGACCAGGGCGATCTCGCGTCCGCGGAGACGCTGCTCGCTCCGCTCGCCACGGGCGACACACCCGACGCCGCCGTATGCCACCAGCTCGCGCTCGTGCGGCAACGCCAGAAGCGCACCGAGGAAGCGGTCACGCTGCTGGAACAAGCCACGAAGCTCGATCCGACCAAGCCCGACTATTTCTCGGCGCTCGGCATTGTTCTGAGCCAACGCATGGCCGAGGCGCCGTTCATCCAGGTTCCGTTTCTCGCGACGAAGCTGAGAAAGGCGTTCGAGCGCTCCGTCGCGCTCGATCCGAACCATCTCCCCGGCCTGATCGGTCTGGCGCGCTTTTACCGCAACGCCCCCGAGATCGCCGGCGGCAGCCCGGAGAAAGCCGGGGAGTACGCGCAGCGGGTGCTCAAACTTAATCCGTTTCTCGGTGAGATCGAACTGGGGAACATCGCGGAAAATGCCGACGATTTTGCCGGTGCCCTGACACACTTCGAGGCCGCCAGCCAATTGCAGCCCAAGAATGCCGCCATGCATGCCGCCGCCGGCCGCATGCTCGCCAAGCTTGATCGCAAAACCGAGGCCCGCGAACGCCTGCAACTCGCGCTCAAACTCGATCCCAAGCACCAGGCGGCGCAAAAGGCCCTGGCCGAGCTCGACGGATCGGCAGACCAAGCGTCTACAGCCCACCAGTGAGCGACGCCTCGCAGCCGGATTGGCAGACGATCAACCTGGATCTGTTGGCTCAGAATTCGGAGATACATTAACCACTAATGAACGCTAATTGACACTAATGAAAGGAACTGCCCCGTGATCGATTCCTTGCGGGAGAAGGTGACCTCCGAATCTCCGACACCCTTATCCCGTTTTCATTCGTGTATATTCGTCAGGTCCATTCGTGGTTAAAACCGCCCGGGGTTGGATCAGTAGTAAATCCAACTGCGCCTTTGGGGGTGCGATCCCCATCCGGTATCCGCTTTCCGGTTTCCGCTATCCGCTATCCGCTATCCGCTTTCCCTCAGATCACCCGGTCGGTCATCGGACCGCCGCGCGTGAACGCCTCCAGATTGGCCAGGAAATGCCGGACGAGCGCCTCGTCCTGATCGTGACGTCCGCCGCCGGTGTGCGGCGTGATGTAGCAGTTGGGCGCCGTCCAGAGCGGATGATCCGGCGGGAGCGGCTCGGGTTCCATCACATCGAGGTACGCCGCCGCCAGCCGGCCGGCCTCCAGCGCGTGGAGCAAAGCCCGCTGGTCGACGGTCGTGCCGCGGCCGGCATTGTAGAACTTCGCGCCCGGCTGAAGGCAGGCCAGCCGCCGGGCGTTTACGAAGTTCAATGTCGCGTCGTTTTCCGGCAGGATATTGACCACGTGGTCCGCGAGCGGCAGCACCCGGGTGAGGTCGTCCACCGGCACGATGTGCACGCCGAGTTCGCTGCGGGTCTGCCGCCGCACTGCGTAAATCGTGCAGTGGAACGGCGCCAGCAGCTCCATCAGCCGCCGGCCGATGGCGCCGTAGCCGAGCAGCAGCACCGTCTGCCCCGTGAGGTGGCGCGAGCGATAGCGCCGCTCGGTATGATGCCAGGAATGATCCTGCAACTGGTCGCGGTAGGACGGCAGGAGCTGCCGGCCCAACGCCAGCATCATCGCCAGTACGTGCTGCGCGCAGGACTCGGCGAAGACCCCCGAGGCGTTGGTGAAGATCGCGCCGCGAGCCCGGAAATTCTCGCGAAAGGCCTCCGTGTCGTAACGCGTGTAGCCGGCCGTGGACACCTCCACCCAGCGTAACCGCGGGCTTTGCCGGCAATCGTCAGCCGTGGGCTGGCCAAACGCGATGTCGGCCTCCGCCAGGGTCGGGTCGGATTCGCCCGCGGCCAGCACCGAAGCCTGGCGGTGGACGGAAACGATGAGGCGGTGCGGCCGGAGGCCCTCGTGCAGCAGGCGGGTGGCTGCGTCGTCAAATTTGCCGTTGCACCAGATCGTGAGCGCCATCGCGCAACCTCACTCGTTTTCGTCGAAACCGCAAAGCGTGTGCACCCGCAGGCCGGCCTCGGTGAGCCGTTTCGTGCCGCCGAGTTCGGGCAGGTCGATGATCGCACCCACCCCCACCACTTCGCCGCGGAGCGAACGAAAGAGCCTGGCCGCCGCCAGCAGCGTGCCGCCGGTGGCAATCAGATCGTCGATGACGAACACCCGGTCGCCGGGCTTGCAAGCGTCGGCATGGATCTCGAGCGTGGCCGTGCCGTATTCGAGCGCGTAATCCTCCGTCACGGTCTTGAACGGCAGCTTGCCCTTCTTGCGCACGAGCACGAATGGCCGGTGCATCTGGTAGGCGAGCGCGCCGCCGATGATGAAGCCGCGCGCATCGATGGCGGCGATCAGGTCGATCTTGAGGGCCAGGCAGTCGAGGGAAAACGATTCCACCATGACGCGAAACGCCTCGGGGTCGTGGAAGAGCGTCGTCACGTCGCGGAAATTGACGCCGGCCTTGGGCCAGCCGCGCACGGTACGAATCTTCGGTTTCAGGTAGGCGGCAAGTTCGTCGGGTTGCATGGGCGCGAAGGGGAAGCATCGATGGAGCCGCCGTCCGCCGGGAACGGCAAGGAAAACATGGCGGGGCCGCCGGGCCGGAGGCGCGCAACAATCGTTGACCGAGTATTAGTCGGTCGCCCCGTTCTCCTTCGTCCGTGCTCCCACAGAGAGAATGAGACCCGGCAATCTCCCGATTCCCGGGGCGTTTATTTGGTCGCCGAATCCATCCAGAGTGCGATCTGGGAGTCGGCATTGCCCGGTGTGACGGGATAGGCCGCGACCGAGTAGAAGCGCAGTTTGCCGTTCACCGCGAGGCGTGCCTCGACCCGGGCCCGTTTCGGCGGCTGGATGTCCTCGGCCTTGTAGGTGAGTTGAAATGGCACCGGCGGATTTCCGGTG
>Ga0335071_10009292_pt1 | contig 10057 bp, 5 predicted proteins | sample Lox_Sample_15_FD_206724 | JGI IMG/M metagenome (GOLD analysis project Ga0335071, IMG submission 206724) | Soil microbial communities from Loxahatchee National Wildlife Refuge, Florida, United States - Lox_Sample_1.5 | ecosystem: Environmental > Terrestrial > Soil > Wetlands | place: USA: Florida...
CTCGTTCTTGTTCGAGGCAAGGTTCGTGAAGTAGTAGTTGGCGCCGGCGGCGTGCAGCAGTTGCTGTTCGAAGCTGCGCTGCGCAGGCGTCGGTTTGAAGTTGTATTTGTCCTCGGGAAAGTCTTCGGCCATTGCGATCAGCTTGCGGCCGATGTCGTTCCACGAATCGAGGACGACCTTCGACGGCGGATCAGCAGGTTTCGGAGTGGCGTCTTTTTTGTCCTGGGCGTGAACGGGGAGAGCGAAGAAGACTGCGAGCAGGGCTACGGCAAGAAACGGGAATTTGTTCATTCAGTTTTCCTCCGGAGTTTGCGGACGACATTGTAATTGGACTGAAGCGCCGGGGAAAGGCGAGCGCCGGGACGGCACAGACTCGCGTTCCGGCGACACGCTAGGAGTACGTAGGTCCTTCGCTACGCCCATGATTGCAGTCCGCTTTTTGCGTGCAGGTGCTTTCAGAGAGTGCCCGTTGTCGGAAGGACTTCGAGGTTCTCCGCTGTCGCGTTTTGCGGGAGGAGGATTGCAGTTAGCGTAAGGTGAGCCACCGTTTCTGCGGACATCATCTTGCGGCGCGGGGCTTCCGGCCAAAGAGTCTTCCAGATGTCGGTGTCGGTAGCTCCGGGGAGCAGGCCGATGACCCGGATGCCGCGCGGGCGCAGTTCTTCCCGCAGTGTGTTGGTGAGGCCGAGAGCTGCGTGCTTGGAGGCGTTGTACGCTGCCGATCCCGGGAAGACGCGGTTGGCGGCGATCGAGAGATTGTTCACGATTGTGGCGCCGCGCTTCATCATGGCGAGCGCAGCTTGAGTTACAAGGAAAGTGCCGTCGAGGTTGGTGGCCAGGACATCCTTCCACATAGGGAATGGTAATTTTTCGAGCGGGAGATTGGGATGAGCGATGCCGGCGTTGTTGATGAGAATGTCGAGGCGGCGGAATTCGCGGCGGATGCCGCGGAACAGGGCGTCGACGGAGTGGGGATCGCGCACGTCGCATGGACTGGCCAGGACGGTGATTTTACGGGATGGCAGTTCCCTGCTGGTTTTTTGGAGCGCTCTTTCGTCGCGAGCGGTGAGGATCAGATTGCATTGTTCGGCAGCCAGAGCCTGGGCGAGGGCGCGTCCGATGCCACGGGTGGCGCCGGTGATCAGGGCGACTTGGTTCCGGAGACGAGGCTGTCGGTTCAAGGGCGCAATTATATCTGGCGGGTTAGGGGCGGGCACCTAGGTCTACGTGCCCATGCATGGAGATCCTTCGCTCTGCCGAATAAAGGCTCCGCTCAGGATGACGCGCTCTTCTCTATCGCTCTCCCTCGGTGCGTTTAGCGTTCTACGAACTTGGCGAACATCTTTTCGGGATCGATCACGATGAACGTTCCTCGACTTCGGGCGAGAACTTCGCCGGTTTCGTTCAGGATTTCGGCTTGATTGATGTGCTGGCGGCCGTGGACGCTCACTTCCCTGCTCTCGACAGTGAGTGATTTCCGGAGCGGGACGGGCTTCAGGTATTCGACGGTCATTTCCTTCGTCAAAGCAACGACGTTGCGCAGCTTGTTGACCTTGCCCATGGCATCGTCAAGGATCGTCGCGATAATGCCGCCGTGGCAGTGTCCGGGTGGTCCGGTGTAGCGCTTGGAGAGACGGAAGCGGCAGACGAAGGTCTGTCGGGCTTCGTCGAGGGTGAATTTGAGGCGCATGCCTTGGGGATTGTCGGGTCCACAGGCGAAGCAGTAGTTCTTCTTGAGTTTGTGCTGGCGGGTTTCGTGGCCGTGGATCTTGCGGGGCATGGTTGGATTAAACCATAACCGGCGAAAGCGGAGGCGGAAGCTCAACGCAGAGGAGGCTGAGGGCACGGAGGAAGAGCAGATATCTCGAGCAGGTTTTCTATATTGCTTCACTTGCTGTATACATATCGGTTTTGGGTTCATGCACAGGTCTAACGGTTTGATCGGTCCTTCGGCGCGAAGAACACGCCTCAGGATGACAACGTCGTTTGGAGTTTACACATGAAGTCATTTGCCATTCTCGTTCTCACTTTGGCCACGATCGGCGCGATAACAATCTCCGCACAAGAAGCTCGCGACAAAGATTCCGACAAACCCTCGGCCTCGCCCACCGCTGCGGCACGCGGGAAGAAATCCGCGAAGAAGGAAGAAACAAGAACGGAACCGCCGAAAAAAACCTGCGGCGGGCAGGAGTGCCCGCCCCACACGGACTTCTCCGGGCTGAAGTGGCGATCGATTGGGCCTGCGGTTGCGTCTGGGCGCGTGATGGCGATTGCCGTGAATCCGAAGAATAAGTTTGAGTATTACGTTGGCGTGGCTTCTGGCGGCGTTTGGAAGACCGTTAATGATGGGACGACATGGACTCCGCTGTTCGACGGCGAGGGATCGTATTCCATTGGCGACGTGGCACTCGACCCGAATGATCCTTCGGTGGTCTGGGTAGGGACCGGGGAGAGCAATTCGCAACGCAGCGTAGCCTGGGGCGATGGCATTTACCGATCGGAGGACGGCGGCAAGAACTGGCAGAACCTTGGACTGAAGAAGTCGGAGCACGTCGGACGGGTGTTGATCGATCCGCGGGATTCGAAAGTCGTCTACGTCGCGGCAGAAGGACCATTGTGGGGTCCGGGCGGAGATCGAGGGCTGTACAAGACGACGGATGGTGGGAAGAACTGGAAGGCGGTGCTGACCATCAGCGAGAACACGGGCGTGGCGGATGTGGCGATGGATCCGTCGAATCCCGACATCCTGTATGCATCGGCATATCAGCGGCGGCGGCATGTCTTCACGCTGATTGATGGCGGTCCCGAGAGCGCGATCTACAAGTCGACGGATGCGGGTGCGACATGGAACAAGCTGAAATCCGGATTGCCGTCGGTCGATATGGGGCGGATCGGGCTGGCGGTATCGCCGGCGGATCCTAACGTGGTGTATGCCGCGATCGAGGCAGCCGATGGCAAGGGTGGCATTTTCCGGTCGGAGGATAAGGGAGCGAACTGGGAGCGGCGGAATGAATTCGATGAAGGCGCGATGTACTATGCGCGCGTTGTGCCGGACCCGAAGAATGTCGATCGGATTTTCGTGATGAATGTGCGGTTGAAGGAGTCACTCGATGGCGGCAAGACGCTGAGAAACGTCAACGAGCGTAACCATCACGGAGACAATCACGCCCTGTGGATCGATCCAGAGAACACGAAGCACTGGATCGAGGGCTCCGATGGCGGCATGTGGGAAACCTGGGACGATGCCAAATCGTGGCAGTTCAAGGCGAATCTGCCAACCGTGCAGTTCTATGACGTGGCGGTCGATAATGCGTCTCCGTTCTACAACGTGTGCGGAGGAACTCAGGACAACTTCTCGTGGTGCGGGCCGTCGCGTACGCGAAACGTGAACGGAATCATGAATTCGGATTGGTACGTCACGACCAATGGCGATGGGTTTCGGGCGCAGGTGGATCCCGTCGATCCGAACACGGTTTATTCGGAGTCGCAGTATGGCGTGCTGGTGCGCTACGACAAGCCGACAGGTCAGGAGTTGCTGATTCAGCCACAGGAGGGCAAGGGCGAGGCTCCGCTGCGGTGGAACTGGGATTCGCCGCTGATCGTTTCAACGCATTCACATACGCGGTTGTATTTCGCGGCGAACAAGTTGTTCCGGTCGGATGACCGCGGGGACACGTGGAAGGCGGTATCGGGCGATCTCACGCGACAGATCAATCGCAACACGCTACCGGTCATGGGCAAAGTCTGGGGGCCGGATGCAGTGGCGAAGAATGCGTCGACTTCGTTCTACGGGAACATCGTGGCGTTGGCCGAGTCGCCGAAGAAGGAGGGATTGCTGTACGTCGGGACTGATGATGGGTTGATCCAGATGAGTGCCGATGGCGGTGGGAGTTGGACAAAATACGAAAAATTTCCTGACGTGCCCGAGATGACATACGTCTCGCGGTTGGCGGCTTCGAGTCATGACGAGACCACGGTGTATGCGGCTTTCGACAATCATAAGAACGAAGACTTCAAGCCCTATCTGCTGAAATCGACGGATGCCGGCAAGACCTGGACTTCGATCACTGGAGACCTGCCGGAGCGGGGACCTGTTCTGGCGTTCGCAGAGGATCCCGTCAATGCGAACCTGCTGTTCGCGGGGACGGAGTTTGGGGCGTTCTTCACGGTGGATGGTGGGCATCACTGGGCACAGTTGAAGGGCGGCCTGCCGACGATCGCAGTGCGCGATATGGTGATCCAGTCGCACGAGAGCGACCTGGTGATTGCCACCTTCGGACGTGGTTTCTACGTGCTGGATGACATCACGCCGTTGCGGCAGGCCAAGCTGGAACCGGCAGAGCAGGCGACGTCAATTTTCCCGGTGAAAGATGCGCTGTTGTACGTGGAGCGGCATCCGCTGGGCGAACCGGGCAAGGGTTTCCAGGGAGACGGATTTTATACGGCGGGCAATCCGGAGTACGGGGCTTTGTTCACGGCTTTCTTAAAGGAAAAGATTAAGACTAAGAAAGAGAAGCGGCAGGATGCGGAGAAGGAGGTTGAAAAGGCTGCGGACAAGAATGCCCGCTCCACACCCGCTCCCTATCCTTCGCATGATGAGCTGCGGGCCGAGGCGCAGGAGCAAAAGCCGGAGCTTTACTTCATGGTGTATGACGACAGTGGGGCGGCGATCCGGCGCGTGGAGGGCAGTACAGATGCGGGATTCCAGCGGGTGAGCTGGGATCTGCGATATCCGGCGGCGCGGGTGAAGGAGAAGGGCGAGGATGAGGCGGAAGGGTTCTCGGATTCGGGCGACCTTGGTCCCCTCGTCATGCCGGGAACGTATTCGGTACGGGCGTTTACCAGGATCGATGGTGTGGTGACGGAAATCGCTGGGCCGCAGTCGTTCAAAGTAGCAACCGAAAACTCGGCTTCGATGAGCGCGGGGGATCGAGCCGCGCAAGAGGAGTTCCTGCGCAAGGTCGGACGACTGTACCGGGCCGAATATGGCGCGATCAAGACCGCCGAGGACGTGCAATCGCGGATGAAAACCATCCGCGAGGCTTTACGCCAGTCTCCCGCAGCGGAACAGAAATTAGGACGGGACGCCGATTCGATTCTGCAGCGCGACCGCGACATCCTACGCGTGCTGCGGGGCGATATCGATATCGCGAAACGGAGTGAGCAGGTGCCTACGTCGATCAACGATCGTATCGGCGGGATCATGGAAGGCGAGAGATTCTCGCTGGCGAAGCCGACGCAGACGCATGTGCAGGCGTATGAGATTGCGGCCTCGGAGTTCGGGGAGCAACTGACCCGGCTCCGTACCCTTGTCGAAGTTGACCTGGCGAAATTGGAGAAGGACATGGAGACGGCTGGCGCGCCTTGGACTCCGGGGCGGGTTCCGGAGTGGTCGGAAAAATAAGCTTAACGCAGAGGGTGGGAATTCAAGCGGGATGGGCCAATCGTATGGATATACTTGTCCACCCGTGAATTCTACTGAGGCCGATTTCGAATCTTCCGAGCAGCGCGTGCGTGCGCACCAGACCGAGCTGCGCAAGGAACTGGGCACGTTCGATCTGGCGATGGCGCAGGTCGCCTACATGATCACGCTCGAGTTTTTTGGGACGGCGACCAAGGCCGGACCGGCGCATACGCTGCTGTGGCTGACTGGGATTGTCTTCTTCTTCGTGCCGCTAGCCATCGTCGTGATCTTCCTGAACGACCGCATGCCGCTCGAAGGAGGACTCTATGAGTGGGCGCGGCTGGGTTTCAACGAGGGCATCGGCTTCCTGGTGGCGTGGAATCTGTGGCTTTACATCGTCCTGCTGGTGGGTGAGTACGGATTTGTGTTGATCACCTACGTCGCGTTCGCGATTGGGGACAAGGCGCAGTGGATGGCATCGAGCAAGGGCATTATCCTTGTGGCTTCCTTGCTGCTGGTTGGGTCGCTTATCGTGATCACGGCCCTGGGGCTGCGAATCGGGAAATGGGTCATCAATCTGGGTGGGCTCATGACCATCTTTGCGTTGGGCCTGCTGATCGTGATGGCGGCGAAGCTGCATTGGCTGGCGGGCGATCCGGTGGCAAAAGCACTGCCGCTGGCCACGCCTCCCCCGACACTGGCGAGCGTGAGCATCTTCAGCAAAATGACTTTCGGCGCGCTGTGCGGATTTGAGTTCGTGGCTATTCTCGCCGGGGAGTGCCGCAACCCGGCTCGCACCATTGGAAGATCGGTCTTGATCTCGGCGCCGATTATTGGAGCGCTGTACATCTTCGTGACCAGCGCGATCCTGACATTCATCCCGATGGATCAGATCAACCTGATCGGCCCGGTGCCGCAGGCGCTGGTGCTGGCGCTGCACGGTCATGGGGCAACGAAGTTGATTGCGCCGGTCACTATCCTGCTGCTGTTCACGAATGTATTTTGCACCGCTGCATTGGTCTTCGCCGCGGGCGCACGGCTTCCCATGGTCGCGGGATGGGAAGGCATCGTGCCCGCGTGGTTCACCAAGCTGCATCCGAAATACCGGACGCCGGTGAATTCGGTGTTCTTCGCCGCTGCGGCCACTGTGGCGGCGTGCCTTATCGCGCTGGCTGGGGTCAAAGCAGAAGAGGCGTTCTCGTTGATCCAGATCTGGGGATTCACGTTGTATGGGCTGGTCTACTTGGCGATGTTTGCTCTTCCCGTGCTGGGGGGCCGACGCCTGGGAGTAGGGGCCAAACTTTGGGTGAGAGTGGCAGCATGCTCAGGTTTCGCGGTGACTGCGGTGTTCGTAGTGCTGTCGATCTTCCCCGTGATCGATGTGCCGAATCCAGCGTCCTATGCGTGGAAAACCGCGGCGGTGATTGTGGGCGTGAATCTGGCGGGCGCTGCTTTGTATACGAAGGCGCGGCGCGTGGCGGGCAGAGTTACTTCCTCCAATCCGGCGACTGTCGTGTGATGCGCGCATCTTACGGTTCAAAAGAATCCCCACTTCTGGCACAAAAAAGCCAGAAATGGGGCACCCACCTTTCGCAGATTCTCCGGACGCCTTTAGACGTCCCTAGTCGTAGTACTCCAGCCCCAGGTGCGTGATCAGTTCTTCTCCCTTGAGGTGGCGGAGCGTGTTCTTCAACTTCATCAACTGGATGAAGAGGTCGTGCTCCGGGTAAAGTCCGGGGACGGTCATCGGAGACTTAAAGTAAAAGCTCAACCACTCCTGAATGCCAAGGCCGCGCAATTCCGAGCAGCGCTGGGCGAGATCAAGGAACAGGACAAGGTCTAGCACGATCGGGGCCGCAAGAATTGAGTCCCGACAGAGGAAGTCTACTTTGATCTGCATGGGATAGCCGAGCCATCCGAAGATATCAATATTGTCCCAACCCTCTTTGTTATCACCACGGGGCGGGTAGTAGTTAATGCGGACCTTGTGGAAAATACTCCCGTAGAGCTCAGGATAAAGACCGGGCTGCAGGATGTGGTCGAGAACCCCAAGCTTCGACTCTTCCTTGGTCTTAAAAGAGCCAGGGTCATCGAGGACTTCGCCGTCGCGATTTCCGAGGATGTTGGTCGAATACCACCCGTTGAGGCCCAGCAGGCGCGCTTTAAACGCGGGAGCGAGGACGGTCTTCATCATGGTCTGGCCAGTCTTGAAGTCCTTGCCGCAAATCGGGGCGTCGTTCTTACGGGAAAGCTCCAGCATGACTGGAAGGTCCACGGTAAGGTTGGGCGCCCCGTTGGCGAAGGGTACGCCCTCCATCAGTGAGGCGTAGGCATAGATCATCGACGGGGCAATCATCTCGTCGTTCTCGCGCAGGGCCTTCTCGAACGATTTCAGAGACTGGTGGGCCTCAGTCGGCTCAATGAAGGACTCGGTGGATCCGCACCACATCGTGACCAGGCGAGTGGCGCCGCTGGTTTTCTTGAAGTCCTGGATGTCGGCGCGAAGTTGCTCGGCCAGGTCCATTTTGGACTTCCCTTTTTTCACGTTCGGTCCGTCGATTTTCTTGACATAGTTGTGGTCGAAGACGGCGGGACGAGGCTTCACGGATGTGAGGAAGGGCTTCATCTGGTCGAGCAGGCGCTGGTCCAGCACGCCCGCGTTGGAAGCGGCTTCGTACATGTTGTCTTCGAAAATGTCCCAGCCGGTGAAAACCATGTCATCGAGGGCGGCGATGGGGACGAATTCCTTGATCTTGGGGGACCGGCCTTCGGTTCGCTTGCCGAGGCGTACGGTGCCCATCTGGGTGAGCGACCCGATAGGCTTCGCGAGGCCCTTGCGGATGGCTTCGACACCGGCCACAAATGTGGTGGCGACGGCACCCATGCCAGGGATCATGACACCTAATTTTCCTTTAGCCGGTTCCATGGTGACGGTATTATTCCCTTTCGGTTGCGCTTTGGCGCCACCTGTGCGATTGGCTAGCTTCAGCTCGCGGCTGGCGCGTTCGGCATGGGCAAGAGCGGTCTCGCGATGCTCGTGTTCGCGGGCAGACTGAGCGTTCGAGAATTGCTTTCGGTGGCGGCGGCCGTCCGCATCCCACCAGTCGGCCATGAATACTCCGGGGCGTTTTTGGTACATTGTCTTCCTTTCGTGGTGACGGTGGCTGGCCACTGCCACCTAAATTCACTCCTATCTTTTCATGGCCGCGCGAGGATTGACAAGTAAGTACGCCGGAATGGGAGAAAAACCGACCGAAGGGGCAGGAAGGGCACCGAGCGGCGACGGGCCGGGATCGGTTCGCATCATTTGAGCTTCTTCGCTTTTTCGAAGGAAACCCAGCCTCAAGTACTTGCTGAATTCCTGGGCGACGACGCTGTGACTCCGACGAAGACGCGTACGGAGGCAATCACGTTTGGGAAGTTCGCCTTAGGGAGGAGGATCTCCTTTCCGAACCTGACAACCAAGGTACAGAGATCACCGGATGGACGCTCTTCTTCTTCGTCCCGCAGATTAGACATTTATAGATGCGTGGCAGGGACGGCACCGTGCCGCGCGAACTTTTCGCAAATCGGAGACAAGACACAAGCATGGGCCAATTGGATACTCCGCTGTCCACCGCAATCGAATCCCGCTGCCGCTCTGGATGCCCTGGTCTCGATGACGTGCTCGGCGGCGGATTCCCTAGAGGTTATTTCTATCTACTCGAGGGAGAGCCTGGGACGGGGAAAACTACCCTCGCGCTCCAGTTCGTTGCGGAGGGTCTGCGCTCAGGGGAGAAGGTACTCTACATCACACTGTCCGAGTCGCCCGATGATCTGAGGGCCGTTGCGCGGGGCCATAGCATAGGGTTGGACGGTGTCCACTTTGTCGATTTGAAGCCCAGTGATGAAGACCTGAAGCCCGATGGGCAATACACGGTGTTTCATCCTTCTGAGATTGAGCTGGGAGATCGCCTGCAATCGATCGTCGGCGAAATCGAACGGCACAAGCCGGACCGGTTGGTGATCGACGCTCTGTCGGAACTTCGCATGCTGGCGAAAGACCCGCTGCGATATAGGCGCCAGATCGTGGCTTTGCGCGAGTACACTCCCGACAACTGCACGGTTCTGTTGCTGGATGACCGGAGCAGCAGCCACTCGGACCTGGAACTGCACAGCATTGTGCATGGGGTCGTACTCCTCCACAAAGTGCACAGGCAATTCGGAAAAACGAGGAGGCGCGTCGAGGTTTCGAAGTTACGCGGCTGTGCCTTCCGTGAAGGCTATCACGACTACATACTGAAGACGGGGGGATTACAGATGTTTCCGCGGCTGGTCGCGGCAGAACATCTGACGCCGACGGATACGGCCGAACCGGCACGCAGTGGAATTGAACAGTTAGATGCCCTGGTCGGTGGAGGCCTGGACCGCGGAACGAGCACGCTTCTGCTCGGCCCCGCTGGTTCCGGAAAAACTACCATCGCGTTGCGCTGGCTGCTAACGGCAGCGCAACGGGGCGAGAAGGTCGCGGCCTTTATATTCGAAGAAACGATCAACACCCTGCTGCATCGGGCGAAGGGGCTGAACATGGATTTGGAGCCATCTCGCAAATCCGGCCTCATCCGACTCGATCACCTCGACCCTGCCGAAATGTCCCCGGGAGAATTCATCGAG
>Ga0335071_10009293_pt1 | contig 10057 bp, 14 predicted proteins | sample Lox_Sample_15_FD_206724 | JGI IMG/M metagenome (GOLD analysis project Ga0335071, IMG submission 206724) | Soil microbial communities from Loxahatchee National Wildlife Refuge, Florida, United States - Lox_Sample_1.5 | ecosystem: Environmental > Terrestrial > Soil > Wetlands | place: USA...
GACGGTCACCGCGAATTTTCAGGCGGCCTGGATCACCGCGTTCACCGTTTACAACGTGAACAGTGATTACGCGTCGATCGTCGCCTGTATCTGCTACCTGGCCCGCATGGTGGAAGACGCCACCGTCATGGCCGGCGACATGATCACCAACCTCGCGGCCACCGACGTCAGCAACACCCGCGGTCTCATTCAGAATTTCCAGCACCTCGAAAGAGACGTGCTGCCCGCATGGGGCGGACTGGCGAAAACCTACACCGACCAGGAGGTGACCCACGAGGCCGGTGACCGGGTCGCCAACATCAACTCGGTGCACCAGACGATCGACGGTGAGATAGCCAACGCCATATCGAACGATATCTTGCAGTGGACCGCGGCGATAGCCCGTGAGGCGGCGCTACGCAACTCCGGTGACCTCGCTGAGGCCAACGCGCGGATAGCCGCGGACGCCGCTGAGGTGAACGCGCGGATTGAGGCGGTCAACAACACTCGTGAGCAGGCCGCGGCCGGCATATCCGCGCTCAATACGGCGTTGTCCGCCCAGATCAGCACCGTGCTGAAGTACGCGCAGAGTATCCCCGCGACGATCGACCAGCGGGCCGCGGCCGGATACGATCCGACGCTGCCCGACCGCGGGACGCTGCTGCAAAGGCTCCTCGATACGGTGGTGGCGCATGATCCGGCGGTGCGTGACCTGGTGTCCAACCTGTCGACGTTTATCATTGACCTGGCCGGGGTCGAAGACCCGGTGCTGAGGATCGCCGCGCAGTTCGTCCTGAATCAGGTGATCGACAAGCTAGGTCTCGACAGTGCCCTTAAAGCGATGCTGAATGATCTGGTCGGGGGAATCCTCGGCGGCGGTCAGCCGGGCACGTTGCAGGCCATCATGGGTGACATCGGCAAACGTCTATCTGCACTCGAGAGTGCTACCTCAGAGTTGTCACCGCTCGCACCGGAAGCCGATGATCTCCACGAGATGGGAACGATCATCTTCGACGCCGCGCTCCTGGCCTATTTCGCGGCGGCGGTCGGTGACCCGGTAGCGACCGCCAACGACACCGTCGACGTGATCGGCACCATCACCGGGCCGCTGCTGGCACCAATCCGCGCACTACTGGGAATGTGAGCATGAGCGCACTAGGTGACCTCCTCGGCAGCGGCTCGGTCGCTGAGCAGCTGCTGGTCTGGGGCCTGATGAACCAAGCGATCGGCGCCGCCGCCGCCCCCTACTTCAGTCAGCTGCAGCAAGACGTCAGCGCCCGGACGCCGGTCGAGCCGCTGTCACCGGGGGACCTGGCCGACGCGGTCGTCCGCAACTACATGACCCTTGCCGACGCCACGCAAGAGGCAGCGAAGTCTGGTCTTGACGCCAGCCGTTTCGCGACCATGGTCCCGTTGCACGCCGATGCCCCAGGGCCGCAGCAGCTGGCAGTAGCTCTGCTGCGAGGCCTGATCGATGAGACAGGGACCGGCGCCGACTCCGCCTCATTCGAGCAGGGTATCCGGGAGGGGCGCCTAGCGGATAAGTGGGCGCCGATGATCAAAGAGCTGTCGACCGCGATCCTGTCGGCGCCGGATGCCGCATCAGCGGTGGTTCGTAACTTTCTCGATCCCGCGACAGGCGCTCAAATAGCCGGCCAAAGTGGCGTGCCAGCAGCCACATTCCAGACCTTGGTGCAGCTTTCGGGTGATGCTCCCGGGCCGCAGCAGCTAGCAGAGGCATTGCGCCGCGGTGCGATACAGGCGGACGGAACGGGACCGGAAAGTACTTCATTCACCCAGGGTATTGCTGAGGGCCGGCTGGCGGATAAGTGGGCGCCGGTCATTCAGGCACTGGCGGTTGACTGGCCGACTCCGGTTGACGCGCTTAACGCTGCGCTCAAAGGCCAGGTGTCGGCGGCGGACGGCCAGGCGCTGTACGTGAAACTCGGCGGTGACCCACAGTTCTACCAGTGGCTGCTAGACAGTCAGGGTGACGGTCCGACCCCGTTGCAAGCGGCGGACTGGGCTCGGCGCGGCATCATCGCCTGGGACGGCACCGGGCCGGAAGCGGTGAGTTACGCGCAAGCGGTTCTTGAAAGCCGCTACCGCAATAAGTGGGCGGACGCTTATAAGGCGTCGGTTCAGTACCTTCCGCCGCCATTCTCGATTATCACGCTGCTTAAAGATGGTGCGATCACGAAGGATCAGGCAACCAGCTGGCTTACTGAGGCGGGTGCCAGCACGGATGTTATCGCCGGGATGATCGCGGAAGCCGACGCGACCGGCCTGTCGGATTACCGTGGCCTGACGACAGCAGCGGTGCTGAACATGTATTACGCGCAGCTGATCTCTGATACCGATGCGACATCGATACTGGAATCACTGCACGTGTCAGCGGAGGCGGTGCCGTTGATGCTGGCCTACGCTGATTTGCAGCGGGCGATTACCCAGCAGAATAACGCGGTTAACCGGGTGGGTACGCTTTATGCGGCACGGAAGATCACCGATGCGACGGCTAAGCAGTCGCTGCTGGCGTTGCAGGTTCCGGCGACCACGGTGAATGACATCATCACCACCTGGCAGCTTGAGAACTCGATCAACGTCAAGCTGCTCACTGAGGCGCAGATCATCGACGCATGGGCGTACGGGATCATGGACGAGGGCACGGCGCTGACCGAACTGGGCAACATCGGGTACACGCCTTATGATGCGTGGGTGCTGCTATCAGTGAAGAACAAGGCGCCGTTGCCCGGTGAGCCGTCACCAGGTCCCGCGGCGCCGCAGGGATCGGTTATCCCAGGGACCACGTGATGGCCGCCCCGGGTACGATCACTCATGTCCTGGAAGTGGCTCGGCGGCTGGTCGCCGCGGACGCAGCCCACGTCGCGAGTATTCAGGACACCGCGTCCGCGGCGGACACTGTCACCCCTGCCGCCGCGGACGCGCCCCCCGCGGCCGGCGGTCACTGAGGCGGAACGGTCAGCGCGAAATCGAAGACATGGGCGGCGGCGCCGTCGGTGTTGTCGATCTCCACTTGGACGATCAGGTCAGGGATCGAGATCTGCTGCTGCACGGCGGCAGTCGGGAAACCGAAATAGGCGATCAGCTGACCGGAGTTGCCGAGCTCGTCGACCGCGTGGATACTGACACGGTTCTTCCCGGTGGCATCATGCGGGTTGTAGAAGAAAAGCGCGGTGCCCGCGCAGATTTCCCCCAAGTTGGTAGTAAACGTGCCGTTCGCCGCGAGCGAGTAGCCGAACTGGCTCACGTTCTGCTGGGCGACCGGGAAGCTGATGTGATCGGACGTGGCCGACAGGAAGTTGGCCCACGTGTGCGCGGTGAGGCTGCCCGCTGAGGTGACGGTGATGTCGATCCGGACGTACTTGCCGCGCAATGGTGTCCGGACGACGAGGACCGTGGTGGTGTTCACCGACCAGGTGTCAGAGTCGATCTGCTGGGTTCCGGCTAGGTCGGCGAAGTGGTTGACCTGCACTTTGCAGGCGCCGGCGGACGGGGTGACGATCACCATGAGGGATGACCAGGACAGGGCCGCGATGATCGGCGTGGAGTGCAGGCCCGGCGCGAGCACCTGGGCGAACGCACTGAACAGGTTGTCTGACTGGGCGTTCGGGTAGGTCTGCCAGTCGGGGTAGTCGGTCATGGTTTCATCGTAGGACCCTACCCACCCCCATATCCGTTTGATACGGTTGCTCTCATGGATGAAATCCAGCTGAGAATGCCACTGGACCGGGTTGTCCTGGTGGCTGACTCGATCGAACGCGACATCACCACGGGGGCGGCCGAAGAGAACGAACCTGAGCTACGAGAACTACTCACCTGGCTCCGCTACCGGGTCAGCCGCTGGAAAGCCACCCACCCCTAGGAGACCATGAGCGTACCCATGACGAAGAAACTCACCGCGAGCGAGGAAGAGCAGCGCCTGCGCCAGGCCACCCGCGAAGCGCATGAGGCCATGCAAGGACTAGCCGACCTGCTACGGCAAGCCCACCAGCTGGCACCCACCCTGATCGACCAGTTCTCGAAGGTCCACAAGGCAGAGATCAAGCAGCTGTCGGACTACATCACTGACGAGATGAACCGCCACGCCAGGTCACTCAACGCCGACGTAGAAAGAGCCAAGGACATGATCTTTAATCAGATCATGACCGGTGACCTGGTATTCGACGCCGACAGCCAGACACTGCAGCTCAAGCTGGGCACCATGAGATTCGATGACCAGCAGCCCTACACCACACCGCAGATCGCATCCAAGGAGACCAGCAAATGACCATCGCAACCACTGAGACCACCGGGGTCGTCGTCCCTGTCGTCTCAGACGCCACCATGGCGCTGTTCGCCCAGATGGCGGTGAACATCCCCGAGGCTGACGACGGCGGCGCCTACGAGAACATCGTGCTGCAGCTGCTCGGCGCCACCGACGTCGACGGGCTCAACGCCCCGTGGGACACCAGCGACACTGAGAAGCTGGTCGGCTGCCGGCTCAAGATCGAGACGATCGAGCGCCGGCCGTCCGACTTCAACGCCGGACTCGGCCTGTACCTGGTCTGCAAGGGCACCAACATGGACAGCGTAGAGAAATTCGTCTGGTCCAGCGGGTCAGTGTCCGTCGTCGCGCAGCTCGCCCGCGCGCACTTCCTGAACGCGTTCCCGGTGATCGCCGAAATCGTCATCAGCGACACCCCCACCAAGAACGGGTACCGCCCCCAGCGGCTCAACATCATCGCTTTCGGAGGCAGCAAGTGACCACCCCCAGCTACAACCCCAACCTCGGCCTTACCCCGTGGGGCCGCTACCAGGAATCCGAGGCCATCGCCCGGGACATCTACCTGAAAACCGTGTCCGGCGCGCACGTGCAGTACCTGACCGGGCCGTGGCCGGACCGCACCGCCTACGAGGCAGTCGAGCGCAGCGCCTGGCAGACCTACTACCACGACTGCAGGACCGCGTGGCAGAAGTTCGTGAGCAGCTTCGAGCCCCAGCAGCCGCCGCCGTCATCCAACCCCTACCCGCCCGCCCGCGCGGCCGGCGACGGGCTCGGCTGGCCCAACGGGCAGGGAAGCCGCGACCAGCCCGTCTACACCCCCCACGACGGAGGAAACCAGTAATGGCGCAAGCGATCCCGTGCGACATCTGCGGCGAAGAACAGGCCATCCAGCTGCTGACCAGCATGACCGACGGCCAGACGATCGCGATGGGCCCCGCGTGCCTGCCGGTCTTCTACGGCCAGTCGCTGCTCCTGGTCCTGGAAGCCGGCGAGCACAAGGGACCGGCGTCCAAGTGCCAGGCGTGCCGCCGCACCCACGAGCACCTGACCACGCCGGTAACCAAACTGGGCACGCACCCCGCCGACCCGGACGAAACCGAACAGGCACCGGACGGCGCCGCTGGGACAGCATCGTCATCGTGACCGCCCAGTCACAACAACCAGAGTCGCTACCAGTCGCTGACGAGCACGCGATCGCCCTCATGTACGGTGCCGCGGCGTTCACCCTGAAACTGGGTCACCGGCTACGCGCCGCTAACTGCCTGGTCTGCCAGGAACTGATCGGCGGGCACCCCGTGTCCGTGGTCGGGATCGCCGCGCTCAACACCGAACCGTGCGTTCACGGGTGCCTGCTCAGTGACTCCTACCTCGTTCACGATCAGCATCTGCCGATCGACGCTGAGGAATTGCAGGCCGCGATACACCGCGGCCTGCAATGCCCAGAAACCCACGAATGACCACAACCGAATCACACAGTTAGTCGCGTTGCCGCCGTTACCAGCATAAAGGGGCCGTCGTGGGTGTGCTAGGCAAGTACGGCGGTAACGCCCTCAAGTACTACGGGTCAATCCTCGCCAGCGCCTATCAGAACCTGTCCACCTCGGACATGTGGACCGCGATACGCACCACCCAGGCGAACTACGGGCTTCCCACCCCGCAAGCGTCGGCACCGGACGTGTCGGTGATCCGCGGATACGCTAACCGGATCGTCGCCGGGGCCGCGGCCTTTGAGGCCGCGGACCCCGGCGATTCCATTACCAGCGACATGATGGCGGTCGCCCCCTACACCAGCCGTGACCTCAACTCGATCGCCACCAGCCCGGTGTACCAGGTGCGGTACCTCAACACCGTGCAAGCCGACGACGGCAGCACCACCCAGGTATGGAATACCAGCGTATTCACCGCTACTGACTTCCCCGATACCGTCGGCGGCCTACAGGACGCCATCAACACCAACGCGGCCGAGCTGGCCGCCCAAGGGGCACAGGGATCGACCACCACACCACGTGGCACGTCGGTGTCCACCAGCAACTACGAAATCACCCTGATCTGACATGGGCGCCGTCGGCGTGCACTACCTCGCATCGAATGACACCAGCTGGACCCCGCCCGCCGTCATCACCCTCGACACCGAAACACGGGTGATCCAGGAATACCCCGAAGTGCAGGAACTGCGCTGCTGGCATGTCCGCGCCGACTACCGGCTAGGCAGGCAGCGGCTATCCGGTGAGCACGTCGAAGGCGGCGGGCTCACCGCCACCGACCTGGCCAGGCGGGTAGACAAGTGGGCACGCAAGTGGGATCAAACCTGGCTCTACTGCCATAACCTGAACTTCGACCTAGCCGTGACCAAACTGCCGCTGCTACTCGCCAGCCGCGGCTGGACAACCACCGACATGGCGGTCGACGGCGCCTCACCCTGGATGGTCCTCGAAAGCGACCGCGGCAAACTGATCATCACCGACAGCCATGCCATCTGGCCGGTACAGCTAGCCGAACTCGCCACCATGATCGACATCGTCAAGCCGCCGCTGCCCGACGGCGACGACATCGATGCCTGGATGGGCCGCTGCGCGGCCGACACCCTGATCTTGCACACCGCGCTGCTCACCGCGATGGACTACCACGACACCCACCAGCTAGGCCGGTGGGCGATGACCGGCGCCAGTATCGGCTGGAACACCATGAGGCACCTGCAGCAGGCACGCACCAGCAAGAAAGCCCGGATCGCCCGGCAGAACCTCGGCCTGCCCGCGGTAGACCCCGCCGCCCAGCCCATCGTGATCGACCCCGACCCCGCCGGACTCGCCCACGACCGCACCGCCATCTACGGGGGTCGCCGCCAGACCTGGCGGCACGGAACCCTGCCAGCCGGTGACTACCACGAGGTCGATTTCGAGCGCGCCTACCAGACGGTCATGGCAAGCTGCAGCTTGCCCCGTAAACGCGGGCGGTGGTTCGACTCGCTGCCACTCGACAGCCGGCTGATCGATGACCCCTGCCACCAGTGGGGCATAATCGCCGAAGTAGAGATCGACACCGATCAGCCGCGGTGGCCGTGCCGGGTGCCGGTCACCGCGGCCAGCCTGGACCCTGGTCACGAACGCGACCAGACCGGGATGCCGAAGAACGCCAAGACCAGGATCTTCTACCCCGTCGGACGGTTCCGGACAGTTCTCGCCGGACCCGACATCGCGGAAGCGCGACGGCTAGGCTGCCTGCGCGGTGTCTTCCACGGGCAGGTTCACCAGCTGGGACGGGCCATCGCACCGTGGGCAACCTGGTCACTGACCGCGCAGGATAACCCAGACACGCCGGCGGTCGTCCGCATGGCCCTGAAACACCAGGGCCGGGCGGTCGCCGGCAAATGGGCGCAACGCTCCTGGACGAAAACGGTCATCGGCTTGTCGACCACCTACGGCTGGTCGTATGAGGACGCCTGGGTGAACGGGTCAGACACCCGCGGCGCCGTCATCGACATGGCCGGAACCAAGTTCCTCAGCGTTCCCGATAAAGACGGCGACAACGCCTACCCCGCGGTACTCGCCTGGATCGAGTCCTACGTCCGGGTAGCGCTTGGACGGGCCATCGACCAGCTAGGACCGGACGTGATGGTGCAGTGCGACACCGACGGGCTGATCCTCGACACTCGCGCGCTGATCGCCGCCGCACCACAAGTAGAGGCCGCCGCGGTAAGCCCAGGAAGACACCGCGACGGCCTCATTAGAGCACTAGCATCGGTCAATACCCTAACCGTGCCGCTGAGACTCCGTGATAAGACAGCCTACCGGAACCTTGAAGTGATCGGCCCCCAGCACCTCACACTGGACGGTCACAAACGGTGGTCGGGGGTACCAGGATCAGCCCGGCGCCAGCCAGACGGCTCCTATGAAGCGTGGACGTGGCCGAAACTGGCCTGGCAGATGACCAACGGCGACCAGCGCGGCTACACCAGGGTTGTCCAGACCTACCGGCTAGCCAGCAGCTACGCGCCCGGCTGGCTGCTAGCCGACGGCACCGTGGTACCACCAGAGGCCACCACCGCACCCGACGGGACCACAATACTGGTGTCGTATAGCGAATCGCGTTACGCGTCACGCGGTGACCGCCTGGCAGCCGGCCAGCCCGCGGTACTCAGTACCCTAACCGAGGCACCAAGTGCCAGTTAACGCCCGCTGGGTGATCATCAACGGCGAAACCCTGCTGTCGATCACCCTGCCCGGTCATCAGCACGTCACTATCGACCGGCCAGCCGGCTGGAAGCTACTCATGGCCATGCGGTACGCCATGCGAGACGACCCGAACGGGAAGACAGGTGATTATCCAGGCAAAACATAGGAGGATAGCGACTATGAGCGAATACACATTCAGCGGCACCGTCACCATCGACGGCGTTCAGCACCAGGTAACAGCCGACCTAACAGGCACACCCGTCACACCGCCACCAGTAACCACACCGCCCGTCACCACACCCCCGGTCACCACACCACCAACCCCCGCAACCAGCCAGTGCTATTTCGGCATCTGGGACGAGGCCACCGTCAACTGGAACACACCAGACGGCAACCCCGTCGGCACCTGGGCAGGCGCCCAGAAATTCAGTGCGGCACCGGTCAAGAGCGTTTCGTACTTCAACGCCTGGCTCGGACCATTCCCCACCGTACTCGACCAGCTGGCCGGCCAGAATAACGCCACCGTCTACCTCAACCTAGAACCCTGGAATACCTGGGGCAACGGGCCGACACCCACCATGAGCGACATCGCCAAAGGCGTCTACGACTCCAGCCTTACCGCGATCGGCAACGCCATCAAAGTCGGCGGCAACGACGTCTGGGTGACATTCGCCCACGAAATGAACGGCACCTGGTACCCCTGGGGAATCCAGGCCGTCTCACCCGCCCAGTGGCAGGCCGGGTACAAGCACGTAGCCGACGTGATCCGGGCCGCGGCCGGCGGCCACGCAAAGATGGTCTGGTGCCCGTCTAACAACGATGTCGGGCCGGTTACCCCGTACTGGGTCGGTGACAGCTACGCCGACATCGTGGCCGCGGACATGTACCTCAACCAGTACGCGGTGGCCGCGGGAAAGACGTACAACACGTTCAACAAGCCCACCGCCGATGAGATACGCACTCTCACCAGCAAGCCGATATGGAACGCTGAGACAGGCGTATCCGGCACCGGCCGGGAGCAGGCGATCACCCAGTTCGTCTCCGACATGCACGCCGACGGGCTCAGCGGATTCACCTGGTGGAATCAGGACTCATTCGCCCTCACCACCTCAGAGATAGCCGCACTATGCGCAGCGGTAAACGCCTGGAACGCATCCTGACAATGTGGGAAACACGCGTTGTCATCTATATCACACTCGCTACCGTCATCATCGGATTCATTACCGCCGTCATCGGAATGAGACGCCAAAATGATCGGCTAACAGATATACACGTGCTCGTAAACGGCCGGTATAAAGCCGTTAATGATCGCGTAGAACAACTCATAGCAACACTCAAGAGACACGGAATAGAAATACCAGACGACCCTAGCATACCTAGTGGACCATCAATAGAATAATCAGGTGATAATGGCTAAGCATACCGCGCAATGGGAAATAAAAGTACGAACCGGGGGTACGATAAAGTTTAAGTGCAGCAGATGTGGACAAACGATAAGCGGTAATGAGAAGCAATACGACCAGGGGACATGGGCGCCGCCTGAGGAGCACTAGCGAACCGCACCGTTCACATGCACACTGCGGAAGCTAAGTCAAGGTGCACTAGCAGGTGAACATGATGA
>Ga0335071_10009294_pt1 | contig 10057 bp, 5 predicted proteins | sample Lox_Sample_15_FD_206724 | JGI IMG/M metagenome (GOLD analysis project Ga0335071, IMG submission 206724) | Soil microbial communities from Loxahatchee National Wildlife Refuge, Florida, United States - Lox_Sample_1.5 | ecosystem: Environmental > Terrestrial > Soil > Wetlands | place: USA: Florida...
AGGTGAAACTTGAACTCCGATCTTTACTGCTTCAATCCCGCTTTCCAGTTCATCCGCTTGTCAACCCATCACAGCCTCCTCTAAGTCGGTTGAAGTTCCTCAACGAGAGGGTAGACACGCTGAGCGTCTTGTGTGAGGTGTGGTACGCCGACCGACCCGCAAGAAGCCCACGGCTCGCGAAAATAGCTCACCGTGGCTACCCCTGCAAGGAATCGACACGGTGCGGATTCGACAGTCAACGACTTTGACGGGACCCCCCCATCAACGCATGGGGCGAAAGCGCCAGACGTGGGCTCTCATCGGTTCCCCCATGGCGAGAATACGGCCGTCACCCCCCCAAGCGGAGAGCCAGAGGTCACCTATGTAATTAAGCGGGACTCTTGTGAGCTTGCCGGTTGCAGGATCGAGGATCGTCAGACTGAAAAACCAGGAGTCCCTCGGCTGTACCCCGACCAGGATCCTTCCGTCCTTGTGAACGCCATTGCCCCCCAGAGGGACAGGATCGATTGGGAGATCGCCTTGAACATGGATGTCCTGTTCCGGACCCCCTGGAATCGGAACTCGGACCAGACGCATCCCGGTGTTTCCGATCAAGTTCACAATAAGGTCTCGCCCGTTCGGATCGACCGCTACCCCATCACCGGCACAGATCTTACACGGCGTCCCGTCGGAGGCAGGGATGGCCCACACGTTCCCCGAAGCCGTGTAATAGAGTGTCTTCCCGTCGATTGAAGCCGCAAGACCGGTAACGTGTTCTCCTTTCACCCCCTGGAGGCGGCGGGTGATCCGGCCGTCACGGGCCGAAGCGATGACGATCGTCTGGTCCGAACCCGTTCCAGCCATAAATGCCACCTCGTTATTGGGACGCAATGCCGCCGGCGGACCCGTCTCCTCTGGGGTATCCACCAGGGGGAAGAAATTGTCCCCAGGTTTGCCGATCAAAAGGCATGCACGACCAGAAAGAAGTGACGGGAGGAGGAAACGGCCATCGGGAAACTCCACCGGCTCCATGTTCTCCGGAGGGTAAGTCTCCGAACTCGCAATTACTTCCGGCGTACCGCCAGTAACGGGGAACCGTAAGACTTCAAGCGGTCGTTCCACCTGGTCGAGGTAGATGGTGCCGTCGGGCCAGGCGTCCATCACCCAAGGAGCTATTGTGAGGGTTATCAGCACCTGTGCGGGTCCTGAGCCTGAGCGCGGGATGGCCACAATTTGATGTAGATTGCCGGAGGGAAGATCAATCAGAACCGAGCGATTGTCCGGCGTGACGGCCACGGGGAACGCGAGAGCAGATGTTTGACGGATGGGCAACTGTGGAGCCAGTTGACGTGCTCGGCCACTGGCGATGTCGAGCGCGTACAAATGAGGTAAGCCGTCAGAGTCTTTTCCACTGGTCGTCCCGAAAAAGACCGCCTCCTTGCCATCGGGGAATACCCGAACTGCCGTAACAGGCATCTGCGTTGTCCAGGCACCCAGGGCCTGAAGCTTTCTTGAGTCCGGCCAGTAGTGATAGATCTGTTGCCTCCGGTCAGGGTCAACCCGGCAGACCAAAAGGCTCCCATCGCGAGCCACTTCCGGGTACTGTGCGTCCTCCAGCACAAGCCGTTCATCTCCGCCGAGAGATGGAACCGAGTAGATTCCCTTGGGCTTGCCATTGAAGCGATCGAAATGGAGCTTTGAACCGTCCCCCGACCAGGCGATCTCGGTAACGCCTCCATGTGACCTATCATGAGTGAGCATGGTCCAGTTCCCCGAATCAGGGTTTAACACCGCCACCTGCGTCAAGTTGTCCACCATCGCCTGAAAGGCCACGAGGTGACCGTCGGGCGAAATCCGTGGCCCATAGGCGGCGCTCGATCCGCCCAGGAGGTCGCCGGACCAGCGCGGCGGCGGCGTTACCCGCCAGCTTTCAAGCCACATACCCAGGGGGACCGCGAGGCAGATCAAAATCACGGCAAGGACCATGACAACGGGCCGCGGCCTGAGCCGGGTCTTTGTGGCTGGTGGCGCTGATTCAGACACCGCCGTTACGGCCGAAGATCTCGCAGGAGCAGAAATGGCGTCCCCAATCTCAATGCGAGCGTCGCCGATGGCCTGAAGCCGCTGCTTGGGATCTTTCTCCAAACATCGGCGCAAGAGCTTGCGGATGCCTGCCGGGATGTCGGCGGGGAGGACGTCCCAATTCGGCTCCGACTTGATCACCGCGGCGAGCGAATCGGAAATCGTCTCGCCTTGGAATACCTGCTTCCCCGTCAATATTTCGTAGAGCACCACACCGAAGGCCCAAATGTCGGCACGGCGATCGACGGGCTTGCCGCGTGCCTGCTCGGGACTCATGTAGCCTGCCGTGCCCAAAATCACACCGCCCTCGGTCGCCATCCCTGTCAACGTGGGTGAGTTCTGGCCCTCACCCGGCCCTTCGGGCCACCCTCTCCCCGAGGGAGAGGGGCTGGAGGTGAGGGGTGCTTCAAGCGCCTTCGCCAAGCCGAAATCGAGCAGCTTGACATTCCCCTCGGTCGTGACCTTCACGTTGGCGGGTTTGAGATCCCGGTGAATGATCCCTTTTTCGTGCGCGTACTCCAGGGCTTCGGCCATCTGTTTCGCGATTTGCAGGGATTCGTCGATTTGTAGGGGCGCGGCATGCCGCGCCCCTGCAAGACCACCGGCGATTCGCTCCGCCAGCGTGGGTCCCTCGACCAGCTCCATCACCAGGGCGCGAACACCGCAGGACTCTTCCAGTCCGTAGATCGAAGCGATATTCGGATGATTGAGCGAAGCCAGTACTTGCGCCTCGCGCTGGAACCGCGCCATGAGCTCAGCATCGTTTACAAATGCAGAGGGCAGGACTTTCAGAGCCACGTCGCGGTTCAGGTTGGTGTCTCGTGCCCGGTACACCTCTCCCATCCCACCCGCGCCCAGCGGAGCCAGGATTTCATATGGACCCAGTCGTGTGCCGATCGCGAGAGTCATCACCTTAGATCGGTTTGGAGTTCAACCTTTAGGTTGCTCTTTCGTTCACGTTCGGAGTTCGCGCTTTAGGGTGTCGTTTTTCGAGCGAAACAAGCTAAAGCTTGAACTCCAAATAAAGGTTGAACTCCCAACTCTACCGTTTTAGCTCAGCCTGCCAGTTGGTCACTACTGTAATCGGTTTCCCCTGCGAATTCTCGGCGGGACGCAAAATGAGGAATCGCTGCCCGTCACCAAAAGGTTGCCAATAGACCGCCCATCGGGACCATGCCGTGGCCTGCAGCGGAAACAGAACTCTGGGCTCCCCGCCTACAAATCCCGTGGGTAGCGATTTGACATCCTCCACCATCAACTTGCCGTCCGGCGAGTTGAAAAAGAGCTCCTTCTCGTCGGCTCGCCACATGGGATTAAAACCGCCACCGTTGGAAATCCGCCGCTTGGCGCCGGGACGGGGAAAGGCCTGCACATAGACCTCGTCGGTTCCGGATTCATCGGTAGTGTATGCCAGCCACCGGCCGGAGGGAGAGACTCGACCGCACACCTCGTCGAACTCAGTTCGAGCCAGGGGAAACGACTCTCCTCCTGCCAGCGGCAGGGCCCAGAGATCAGAGGTGTTGGATGATTCTGGGATCTCGACATATACAAGGTATCTCCCATCCCTTGACCAGTCCCTCGGCCGCTGTTGAGCTTTGGAGGCACGAAGTAACTCTTCATTCCCAGTTTCTTCGCTTCCTTTCCGGTAGAGGTTAGCCGGCCCACCTCTGGTGGATCCGAAGACGATCTGTTTTCCGTCTGGAGACCACACGGGAAGCGTCTCGCTGGCAGGATCGAATGTGAATCGCCATGGAACGCCACGGGCAAGCTCCATCAACCAGATGTCAAACGTCCCGGAGGAAGGATCGGCGCGGGTGAGCGCCACGCGCTTCTCGTCCGGGGATAGTTCCAGGTAGATGTAATGATCCGGTTCCCCAATAATGCCCAGCGTATTACCCTCCCTCCCGACCAGAGTTATTTGCTGCAAGCCCGGTTCCACGCTCCAGTATGTGAGCACTCCGTTCTGGGAGGCTGAGAAACCACCCTGTTGCGTACCCCAGCGACGACCAACTTCATCTGCAATTGCAGTCGGTTCCCCTTCGAGTTTGAGGCGTTCCGCGTCAAAGGGCTGCGCCAATAGTGTCCTATCTCGAAGGAAGAGCATGAACCCGCGACTGCGGTCGGAGCCTGGCACGTAGAGGGCGCTTCAGATCGTGTTCAAGATCCGCACCCGACTTTGCGACTCGGGCGTTGCGCCCAGCGTGGCGACATAGATGCCTGTCAGGTCGCGATGTGCACTTTTATTGGAGTAGATCAGGTGTTGGCCGTCGGGTAAAAACCGCGGCCAGTAATGCGTCTCCTCTCCACGTCCCAAATCCCGGAAAGTGACCGGACTGGGCTCCCCTCCGTCGGCGGATATCTTCAGGAGGCCCCTGCCTAAAGCAACACCAAAAACAATTACTCCTTGCTGATTCCAGGTGCCACCCCGCAGGTTGCCAACCCTGCAAAGATCCTTGGTGGCGCCGGTTGATACCTCGATCCTCTTCAGCCTTCCGGATGCCCAAAATCCGATGAACTTCCCATCTGGGGACCAGAACAACCCGTCAGCGTTCTCAGTTCCATACAGCGGTCTGGCCGTGAGTGAATCGAGCGGCCGTACCCAGATCCTGGTCGTACCTTGCGAGATTGTGATGAAGGCCAGCATCTGCCCATCGGGCGAGATGGCATGCATTCCCGACGCGGCGTCAAAATGGAAGGACGTGCCTTCCGGCTGCAGGATCGAAAACTTCATGGGGCGCACTTCTGCCGGCTTCTGGCTGAAATGAGCAATTGTCAATGGTAGTAGCGCGAGCAGCCCGATCAACAAAACTCCCGCCGCTATCCAACCAAGTTCTCGACGTTTGTACCAGGAAAACGAGTCCGGCTGATATAGCTCAGTAGGGATACCGATACTTGACGATCCACTGAGTGCCTCCAATGCAAAGGCCAGATCGGTTGCCGACTGAAAGCGATCGTCCGGATTCTTCTCCAGACAGTGGTTCACCACCCGTGCCAATCCCGGGGAAACCTTGCCATTAATCTCCACTAGATCCGGGGGCTCTTCCTTCAGGATCGCGTTCATCGCTTCCACCGCTGACTGCCCCTGGAATGCCCTCCTGCCTGCCAGCATCTCGTAGAGAATCACTCCGATCGTAAAGATGTCCGAGCGCTGATCCGCCTCCTGACCGCGCGCCTGCTCAGGCGACATATAGTCGACTGTCCCCATAACCTTGCCCGGCTCGGTCTGGGTGCGGGTGGGTGTTTCCATCCCCATCCCTCCCGCCCGATTCGTCGGCTTCAACTTGGCCAGCCCGAAGTCCAGGATTTTGACCCGCCCGTCCTGGCAGAGGAACAAGTTCTCCGGTTTCAGGTCCCGATGGACGATCCCTTTGCCGTGGGCGGCTGCCAGTCCCTGTGTAATTTGCAGAGCATAATCCAGGGCCTTTCGTACCGGCAGTGCTCCGGGCTCGACTCGCTCCCGTAGGGTCTGGCCTTCGAGGAGTTCAGACACGATGTCGTGAGTCCCGATGTCATAGATGGTGAGGATGTTGGGATGATTGAGAGCGGAGGCGGCTCTGGCTTCCTGCTCGAAGCGGCGCACCCGGTCGGCGTCCGTGGTGAACTGGGCGGGTAGGATCTTCAGCGCGACCTTTCGGCCCAACCGCGTGTCTTCGGCTAGGTAGACTTCCCCCATGCCACCTGCGCCGATCTTGTCGAGAATGCGGTAGTGTGAAAGAGTCTGGCCGATCATTCTAGTCACTCCGTGGGACCTGATCAACGGATACCTGGCTCCAAAGCAGTATTGTTATGGATGCGGGTAATATTATTCCGGAAATGAACGCGATGATACGACGGATAAGCGGAAAACGCCAGTCCGAACAATTCTCGGACTCTCCTCTGAAAATATCGTTCGGGGGGGCAGTCGTAGGCCGCTGGAAGGTGTCCCGTCATTAAGTGAACCGGTCAGGTCGGAATGGAGACAACCCCCTTACCCCCTTCAAAGGGGGAATCGGATGGGTTTTCATTGTCGATGGTGCCGCCCTGCAGCATGAATGGCTCTCTTGAAAATCTCCTCCCAAAAACTAATGCAACGGAATGCAGTCTGAAGTTTTATACTAAGCGCTTCAACATTTGATGACAGTAACAGTAACAGTAACACCACATGAAGATTTCAATCCATCTATTGGCGGCAACAAGAAGCCCCAACACAGCGCGAGTTCACTGAGACAGTCCGCATGGAAGGAGCAAACAGGGAGGCGTCATGCAGACAACCATCACAAATCATGAGCCAGTATCGGACGATTCACGCCGCATGGCAGTTCATGTCATGCCTGGAGGCTGGCGAAGGTGGGCGTGGCTGGCCCTGGCAGTAGTGCTTCTGTTGTTTTCCAACGGTGCGAACAGTGTTCCGCTTGCCGCGTGGCTGTCCCCGGTTTTTCTGTTGCGGTTTGTGCGTACACAGCGAGCAGCGGTGGGATTGCCGATTGCCTACCTATTGCTGATAGCGACCTTTAGCTTTCAATTTCGAGGGATGGTACCAATTCCGGGAGCGATCTATCTCATCTTCCTCGCCTTCATAGGGGCCGTAAGCGTTCTGCCCTACCTTGTCGATCGAGGGCTCGTGCACCGGCTTAACGGCTTGGCTGCAACTCTGGTCTTCCCCATGTCGTGGGCAGCGGTGGAATACCTGAACTCATTGGGACCGTATGGAAGTTGGGCAGCGATTGCCTACTCACAGTATGGCAGTCTGCCACTGCTGCAAATCCTTTCGGTGACTGGACTATGGGGCCTCACTTTCCTGATTGGATGGTTTGCCTCCGTTTGCAATTGGGTCTGGGAGGAGGGCCTCGAAACGAAGCGCGTGCGCTCCGGGTCCCTGTTGTGCCTTGGAGCTATCACCTTGATCGTGCTGCTGGGTGGGGCGCGGATGACGCTGTTCCCTCCATCTTCTCAAACGGTCCGCGTGGCCTCGCTTTCGCGCCTCAAGGTCTCAAATGAGTTGAGCGATGTTGTTTGGAAAAACATGATGCACAATCGGCTCTCGCCTGAAGAAGTCAGGCAAGTCCGGGATTGGGGAAAGGCCGTCGATGACAATCTGTTGGCACGCTCTGAGCGGGAAGCACAAGCAGGTGCGAGAATCGTGTTCTGGGGCGAGGCCAACGCGCCGGTCTTGAAAGAAGACGAAGCCGCTTTCATCGCTCAGGGACGCGAATTGGCTGCAAGGTACCGAATCTACCTGGGGATGTCCCTGGCGGTTTGGAACGCAGGCCAGCAGCGGCCGCTCGAGAATAAACTGGTGCTTATTGATCCGGCTGGCCAGGTGGCTTGGGAATACTATAAGGCCCGCCCAGTCCCGGGCAGCGAAGCTGCAATTTCCGTCATCCAGGACGGCAAACTTCGGGTTTCAGACACGACATATGGTCGGCTTAGTTCAATTATCTGCTTCGATGGCGATTTTCCGCAGTTGCTGGCACAAGCGGGTAGGCTAGGAGCGGACGTAGTCTTGGATCCTTCGAACGACTGGCAGGCGATTGACCCTTGGCACACCCAGATGGCCAGCTTCCGGGCCATCGAGCAGGGATTCAACCTGATTCGTCACACTAGCCATGGGCTTTCGGCGGCATTTGACTACCAGGGTCGGCGATTGGCGGCGATGGATCACTTTAGCGCGACTGACTATGTCATGATCTCTGAAATCCCGAGCAAGGGTGTTCGAACCTTGTACGGAAAGCTGGGAGATTGGTTCGCATGGGCCTGCCTGGCGGGCTTGCTATGGCTGATTGGGCAAGCCACGAGAACTGGACGAAGCATGGACCCTGCAGCCTGAGGAAAGGCCTGGTCAGGAGAATTGGTATGAAACGGTAAAACCTACCCGGACGAAAAGTGGAAAAACCTTTATGAAAATGCGGTTCTTGGTGGAGGGTCGCGCGGGTGACTGCTGTCACCCGTGGCGACCGTAGCCCCGACAAAGCGGGGCCCTCCAGCATTTTCATTTGCGGTGGTGAACTTGAAAAGGTCATGGGCACTTCTATGAAACAGCGTCGTCGTGCATTTGTAAAGTCTCTCGCAGCAGGTGCTGCCTTCTCAACAGGCCTTCGAGCAGCCGGGCAGACTTCGGGTGGCTTCGCGGTAAGAACAGGTACGTTTTATGACGTGGCCGTCGTTGGGGCTGGAGTCTTTGGCGCATGGACTACCCACCATCTGCGAAGAGGAGGGAAATCCGTGGTACTCCTGGACGGCTATGGTCCCGCCAATAGCCGGGCCAGTTCGGGTGGGGAATCTCGTGTGATCCGCTGCAGCTACGGTGATGTGGAGTTTTACTCCCGCTGGGCGCAGCGTTCGCTCACAATGTGGCAGGAACTTTTTGCACGCACGGGGCAGCATTTGTTTTATCAGACGGGAGTGCTAATGATGGCGCGGGCTGACGATCCACTATCGTCCAAGAGCCTCGAAACCTTGGGGAAGCTGGGTGTCCGCCACGAGAGACTGTCGCGGACCGACCTGGAGAACCGCTATCCTCAGATTACTTTCGGCCCAGTCACGTGGGCTATTTACGAACCCGAAAGCGGAGCCATATTGGCGCGGCGCGCCGTGCAAGCGCTGGTGGAAGCGACGGTCAAAAGCGGGGTTGACTACCTGCCCGAGGCGGCAATATCGCCACAAGGCAAGGGTAAGCTCGACCACGTTACCACACGGGGCGGCGCAACGATCATCGCCGATAGCTTCGTCTTTGCTTGCGGGCCCTGGCTGCCCAAGGTTTTCCCAGCGGTGCTTGAAGGGCGCATATACTCCACGCGTCAGGAAGTCTTCTTTTTCGGTGTGGCTGCTGGAGACCGCCGTTTTGCGCCACCTCAGATGCCGGTGTGGATCGAATTTGGCAGCGAAATCTACGGTCTTCCTGATCTTGAGAACCGTGGTTTCAAGGTCGCGCTGGACCGCCACGGTCTGCCGTTTGATCCTGATACCGGCCAGAGAGTAACGACGGCAGAGGACCTCGCCGCGGTGCGGGAGTACATTGCCGGGCGCTTTCCCGCGCTCAAGAGTGCGCCAGTCGTTGAAACACGGGTTTGCCAGTATGAAAACACATCGAACGGCGATTTCCTGATCGACCGTCACCCTGATTTTGACAATGTGTGGCTAATCGGGGGAGGGTCCGGTCACGGTTTTAAGCACGGCCCGGCACTGGGTGAGTATGTGGCTGCCAGGGTCAGTGGTGAGGAGAAGACCGTCGACCGTCGTTTTTCTCTAGCGACAAAGGACCAGGTGCAGAAACGCACAGTATACTGATCGGAGTTCATGGCAGAATTAACAAAGCTCACCGCTGATTTTCCTGCTCGTCGCGCGCTTTTATGTGCTTGCATCATGGCCTTTGCATTTTCTGCAAACTACACGAATCATGCCCCTCTGGTGCCGGCTCTCACTGAGACTTTCGGCTTTAGTCTGGCTCTAGCCGGGCTTCTCACCACAGGGATCTTCTTCACTCATGCCGTGATGCAAATTCCAGGCGGCCACCTGGCAGATCGCCTGGGACCGAGGCCGATCGTCACGGTCGCTCTGGCGGTGGTTTGCATCGGGAATTTTGCGATCGCGTTCTCCGAAGCCTATTGGCACCTCTTGTTCTGGAAGGTTTTTGCCGGATTGGGAACTGGTTCGTGCTTCGTGGCCGGCGCTCGCTACATCGCGGGATCGTTTTCAGGCCGCAGACTCAACCTGGCGCAGGGATTGTATGGCGGTTCCATTCTGCTGGGCTCCGGCTTTGTCATCTTCGGCGTCTCCCGCTTTGCCATGGCATTTGACTGGCGAGGCGCCTTTGTCGTCACGGCAGGGGTGGCCGCCGTTAGCTGGATCCTGTGGGTGATCGTAGCGCCTTCACCCCCGTTCAGTGGCCAACCAGCCGGCAGCTTCCGTGGCCTGCTTTCAGACTTTCAACTTTGGCTGCTGGGCATCGTCCAGATGGCCTCCTTCGGCCTGGTCATTGTCGTCAGCGCCTGGATCACGGTTTTCCTGCGGAAGGATC
>Ga0335071_10009296_pt1 | contig 10055 bp, 9 predicted proteins | sample Lox_Sample_15_FD_206724 | JGI IMG/M metagenome (GOLD analysis project Ga0335071, IMG submission 206724) | Soil microbial communities from Loxahatchee National Wildlife Refuge, Florida, United States - Lox_Sample_1.5 | ecosystem: Environmental > Terrestrial > Soil > Wetlands | place: USA: Florida...
CACCGCCCAGCGCTATACTCGAAGTCTGCAATCGCCTTGTATCCATCTAAAAAGTATGTAGACTTAGCCCACATTGGCTTACCGGTTTCCTATGGTTACACCGTTTCGATCGCCACGGTAGGGAGAGAACAGTGCTGAGTGGTGTCACGGTGCGTCGGTCGCGGTGATCCGGTGACCGGTGAGAGCGCCCATGGACAGGGCTCGAGGCACGGAGGAGACGTTTCGGTCGATGAACGTCGCCGCAATCACGACTTGCCGCGCGCCAATGCGGCGCTGCCGCTCGAACATCAACACAGCATTCGCACCGTGAATTCGCTTCGGGTGCTGTGGCTTTCGCCGTGGATGCGTCCGCTGGCGCGCGTCCAGGCCGAAGCGCTGGGCCGACGGGGTGTCGACGTGCTGCTGGTGACCTCCGACCAGCACCCGGAATCCGACGCGGCCCGTGACTACGAGCTGGTGCTCGATCCGCGGTTTCGCAGGGCCGCAACTTGGCCGGCTACCCTGGCGGCTCGGCGCCGGATCCGCGAATACCGGCCCGACGTCGTGATCGCCGAGCTGCTCCGCGATCCGCGCTGGATCGCGCTGGCCGGGCGGGCCCCACGCCTTCATCTGCTGCACGACGACCGTCCTAAGGACCCGGCCGAACAGCGGCCAGTGTACGAGCGCGCCATACTCGACCGCTGGGCCGCGCGTTCGGCGGCCACCGCTACCTACAGTGACTATGTCGCGGCCGCGGTCGCCAACCAGCGTAACCTGGCCAGCCCCCGCATCCATGTTTTGCCACTTTGCAGCGAACTCGATCCGGCCCTGGTTCCTCCGCTTGTCGGCCCCGAAGGGCGGCACGACTTCGTGATGTTCGGCCGGCTCAACCCGTACAAAAACGTGGACCTGGTGCTGGAGGCCTGGCAGCGGCATGTTGCCAGCGGCGGGTGGCGCGGTGACGATCTGGTATTCATCGGTTCGGGGGACGCCATCCCCCGCACCCTGCCGAAGCACACCCGGTGGCTCCCCGGCAGCTACCGCTACTGCGACGTCACCACGACACTGGCCTCCGCGAAGGCCACGATCGTCCACTGCCGGCGTGCCTCGCAAAGCCTCGCGCAGGTGGTGTCGCTGCAGCTGGGTGTCATGCCGATCGTTTCCACGGCCGGTGGGCTGCCCGAATACCAGCCGCCGGGCTGCCCGCCGGTCGGTGTCGACGACGTCGCCGGGCTCGCCGCCGCGTTTGACGAGCTGGCCGATCCAGTCACTGCGACACTGCGCGGAGCCGCGGCAGCGCGCCACTACGCGCAGCGGTTCGCCGTCGACTGGGCCACGGATCGCCTGCTGAACGTGCTCACCGACGTGCTGGCCGCTCGCTCGCCAGCGGCTCCCACCAACAGGAACGCGCCATGACACCGGAACCGGTTGGCATCGTTTCGACACGCAGGTTGGCCGGTGTGGCGACTGCCGTCCGGGCCTTCACCCGCCCTCGCCACGGCAATTCGACCTTGGAGCCGGAATCCGGTTGGGTGCGAGCAAACTTCGACCGGTTCATGGCGATGCGCCGCTTCGCCGCCTTGGATGGTTTGCGGGCGGTGAGCGTGATCGCGGTGGTTTGGCATCACACCTCGGGGACCCCCGGTCTGTCGTTCACGCACAAGGCCGGCTTCCTCGGGGTGATCTTCTTCTTCGCGATCAGTGGATTCCTGATCACGAGTTTGCTGCTGCGCGAGCGGAACGCGGTGGGCGGAATCTCATTGAGGAAGTTCTACGCGCGCCGCGTGCTGCGGATCTTCCCGCTGTACTACGCGACGCTCCTGGTCTACATTGTCTTGGTTGCCGCGACCCGCCGCGACAGCCCGGAAGGAACTCAGTTCTTCCACCATCTGCCGGCTTTCGCGACGTATACCTTTAACTGGGTCTCCGGCAAAGAAGAGACGTTCAGTTTTGCCTGGTCGCTGGCGACCGAGGAGCAGTTCTACCTGCTGTGGCCGCCGCTGCTGGTCGCGACGTTGACGATAGGGGGCTGGAAGCGGACCTGGCCGCCACTCGTCGCGTTAGCCGTGTTGATCGCGATTTCACAGGGCATCGACCTGGCCGGGGGCTCGTCGGTAATGCCGTGGCGGATTCCGGCGAGCTTGTCGCTGCCGATCCTGCTCGGTGCCGCCGCAGCGCTCGTGCTCAGCACGCGGCGTGGGTTCGCGGTCCTGAGCGTCGTTGTCGGGCGTGTTTGGTCGGCGCCGGTCGCCGCGCTGCTGTTGGCGGTTGCGATCACGGCGAATGCCGCGCAGCAGATCACGGAGATCCTGATGGTTGTGGTGGTGGTCGCTACCTGCATCGTTGAGTGGACCCCATTACACCCGATCCTGCGGTGGCGTCCGCTGGCGTTTGTCGGAGTGATCAGCTACGGCGTGTACCTGCTACACAATTTGTGTGCGAACATGGCCCGCATTGCGACCCGCGAATACGAGGGGATCCTGGTGTTTGCGGTCACCCTCGTCACGGTGGTCGCCGTCGCCTACCTCAGCTTCCGGTTCTTCGAGACACCCTTGCTGAAACTCAAACGCCGATACGAGACAAGCCGCGAGCGTGACGGCGACGAACTGTCCCGCATCGCAGCGATATCGCGGCCCGATGCGCCCCAGGCTGTTTGTGACAAAGGGGCTTACTAGCCGTGGTATTCGATTCGGGGCTGTTGGACCTTAACCGGGCAATCGGTTTGAAGCCTGGGTTGCGGCCCGCTGTTTGCGGGTGCAGTGGAATCGTATCGGGCGGGCCGAGCGGTCCCGGTTCCTGAACCCGCAGCCGATGCGTTTGACCTGCTTGACCAGCCGGTTGTAGCCTTTGGCGCGGCGTTGGTGATGCCGGTGGTGAGGAAGGCATTGATCTTGGGCCACCCACTGGTCGATGGTGGCCGTCAGGGTGAGCAGTTGGATTGTGAGTCGGCACCACGTCAGGAAGCGTTGGAGCCGGTGCCGGGTCAGGTGGGGATCCCACCGATGCGCACTGTGGACAGCAGGGTGCGCAACTCTTTAGACCAACAACGCACCCATAGAAGAGTCAAGAAGAGCCTGAAATAGCTCTATTTATTTTTTTGAGCGAGCTCTATTTATTTGAGCGTCGGGACCGCGTCCACACAGACGACACACCAGGAAATCCGCAGATCAACAACACAGAATTACCGACCGGGCACGAACTACTTGTCAGGAGTCCTGGACACTAAGATCGAAATGAACCATAGCCTTTACGATGTCGTCGAAGGACATCGTGGGTTCCCAGCTCAGAATCGCTCGAGCCTTTGCCGCGTCACCCACCACGGCAGCTCGATCGGCCGGACGCAGCAAAGCCGCGTCAGTCTCGATACGAGATTCCCACTCGGTTATGCCCACCGCAGCGAACGCCGCAGCGACGAAGTCGGAGACCGAATGCGCGACTCCGGTGGCGATGACGAAGTCGTCGCCTTTGCCGTACTTGGCCGTACGATACATCGCGTCGACGTAGTCGGGCGCCCACCCCCAATCACGCTTGACGCTGATGTCACCCAACACAAGCCGATCTCGGCGTCCGGACGCGATTGCGGCCACAGCGCTGGTGATCTTGCGGGTGACAAATTTCTCTGGGCGACGGGGTGATTCATGGTTGTACAGGATGGCGTTCGATACCTCCAGTCCCTTGGCTCGGTACGCCTGCGACATCATGAAACCGAAGGCTTTCGAAGCGCCATACGGTGAGATTGGGCACAGCGGGGTCATCTCGGTTTGCACAGACTCGACGGCACCGGCGAAGATCTCGCAGCTGGAAGCATTGACGACCATGATCTTCTTCCCACTGCGGTCCTGCGCTCGCAGGCAGCCCTCGAGCAAGTTGACTGTGCCCAGCGCATTCACTCTCGTCGTGGCCACGGGTTCTTGCCACGACGTGGCCACTGACGAAACGGCGGCCAGGTGAAACACGAAGTCGGGTTGGACCTCCGAAATCAGCCCGCTGACCGTATCGGTATCGGTCAGGTCGGCGTTGTGCGTGTGGACCGGTGGCAAACCGGTGTACCACCGACCCGGTCGTAGCACGCCATGAACCTGAAAACCCTTGCCCAGCAGCAACTCAGCCAAGTAGTACCCGTCTTGTCCAGTCACACCGGTGACGATTGCCGTGCTCGATGGACCGTCGGGGGACATCTACCGAGCCATCAGATCGTCGACCGCCGCATAAATCTTCTCGGCGAAGCGCTCCTCGGCGAGCTGCTCAACGTGTTCGTGCGTTCTGGCGGAATCGAACGCAGACGCCTCGAACGGGTCCAGCGCCTCAGCGATCGCCACCGGCTCTGGCTGATCGAAATAGATCCCGGTAACGCCTTCGTCGACAGTGTCGAGGTCGGCCAAACCTGCCGGATGTTCACCACCGCCTGGACGGCACATCACATCAACTCGTTGCTGACGACGTCGTCCTGGTGCTCCGAATACCACGCGACGGTGCGCTCTAGGCCCTCGTCGAGGGTCACGGCGGGCGCATACCCGAGTCGGCGCATCTTTGTGATATTGGGGCAGCGACGCGGGGTGCCGCCCTCGGCGCCCTCACCGGGACGAATGTCCAGGTCAACTCCGACCGTCTTGCCGATTCGGCTGGCCAGGTCGCGAATCGACACCTCTTCGTCGTTGCCGATGTGGTAAATCTCGCGATGGCCGCCCCGGGCGTACATCGCCAAAATCCCGTCGACGATGTCGTCGACGTAGCAGAACGCCCGGGTCTCGGTGCCGTCACCCTGAATCTCGAACGGGGCCGTGCCACCCAAGGACGCCTCGCGGGCTTTGAGGGCGCAGACAATGAATTGCGGCACAACGTGCTTCCAACCCATGTCCGGACCGTAGACATTGTGCGGCCGGAACACCTGCACCTTACGGTAGTAATCCCGGGCGTAGTTGAACGCGATCAACTCGCTGATGATCTTTGAACCGCCATAGGAGTACCTCGGGTTGAGGCTATCGGGCAGCGTCAGCGGGATCGTCTCAGGCGTCGGCACAACCGTCGGCGTCTGGTACACCTCAGCGGAAGAGGCGATTACCAGGTCGGGCACACCTGTCTTGCGGCCAGCGTTCACGACGGCCAATGCGCCGCGTAGCCCGACATCGAGCACCAGTTCGGGGCGCTTGTAGAAGTTTTCGGTGCCGTTGATCGCGGCTAGATGCATGACCATCTCCGCGCCGGCGAAGGCACGCTCGAGCGCGTCCTGGTCGCGCACGTCGCACGTGAACAACTCAACGTCACCGGCCACTTCAGCGAGGCGTCTGGTGTCGCCGCGCACCATTGTGTCGACCACGGCAACGTTCCAACCGTCGGTCACCAGGCGCCTCACCAGATAAGAGCCGATGAACCCGCCGCCGCCGGTAACTACCACGCGCTTACTCATCGGGCGGGACCCATCCGCTTTTGCCCACCGTGAAGTACGAGTCGCCGAGCTCCGACGCCGGCAAGTGGCTGAAGTGGTTCCAGTAGTCGAACACGAACCCTTCGGGAATCATGAATTCGCTGATCGTGCGTGGCGAGATCGTCCCGAGCGACGGGTGGTTGTTGGCGATGACGAGCACGGAGGTGCCGCTGACCGCGTCACCGAACCGGTCGAACGTGCGCTCGTCAGGGAACTCGGCCGCTAGTACCTCGCGTGGGATGACCGAATCATACAGGCCGATCTCGGCGTCAGGATGCGCCTTCTTGAGCGCGTCGAGCACCTTCACCGACATCGATCCACGCAGGTCGGACGTTTCGGGCACGCCCTTGAACGCCATACCGAGAATATTGATCCGCAGCGGCGACGGCAGCTTGCGCTTTTCGATCTCGCGGCTGATGAATCGCAGCGTCTCCTCAGGCTGGCGCTCGTTGACGAACCGGGCCGCCGAGGTGATCTCCAGCTCGATACCTCGTGTCCGTGCGCTCTGCATCATGAGGTGGGAGTCCTTCTCAAGGCAGGGCCCCCCGACCAGACCGGGCAGCGGAACGCGAGTGCGGCTATAGCCCAGCTTGCCCGAGGAGATCACCTCATGGGCGCTCACACCGAACGCATCGCACAGCCGCGCGACCTCGTTTGCGAACGCGAATTGCACGTCGCGGAAAGTGTTTCCGACGAGTTTGACGATCTCGGCCGTCTCCAAGTCGGAGACCAGCACGATCGAGTTGGTGAGCTGCCGAAAAATCGCCGCCGCACGGTCTGTCACCGCCGGGTCATCCGCACCGACGATCTGCGGCAACTCCCGCAGCTCCTGCAGCGCTTTGCCTTCGAGCGTGCGCTCTGGACACATTGCTATGCCGAACCGCTTGCCCGACCGCGCCAGAATCGGCGAGACGATGTTACGAGTCGTCCCGATCATGACCGTTGACCGCAGGATCACCAAGGCACCGTCCCGCATGTTCTCGGCAATGTCGCGAGTTGCCGCCTCGATCATGTCGACGCGGGCGACGCCTGCAGCAGACAGCGGGGTGCCCACGGTAATGATGTAGGCATCACAGGTGAAGCCGTCGTCGAACCGCTCAGTTGCGACGAGTTTCCCGGACTTCGTGACACCGGCCAGGGCATTTGGCAGCCCAGTTTCGAGGAAATGCGGGATCCCTTTGTTGGTCAGCTCCACTACCTCGGGCCGCGTCTCCACTCCGATCACCTTGTTGCCGGCTTCCGCGAGCACCGTCGCCAGGGTCAGTCCGACATAGCCCAGTCCGACTATTCCAACGTCGTACTTTGCTGGCGAGCCAACGCCCTGCGAGTTGCCAGCCGAGGCCATCGGTGCCTCGGGCTGCTTGGTCACGAACGACACCTGCTTCTCCTAACAGGACCGAAGGGACGCGGAATGGGGCCCCAGCCGCCGCGGTGCTGTCCCGGGCGCGGAGATCAAGACGGCCGCTAAGATACCGAGTTTTGACATCACCTACACTATACATACTCCCTGGATGGTATTCACCTCTTGAACAGAATTACGGTATTGCATGTCAACGGCCGTCTTGAAGTCCCCAGTAGCAGCCAGCAAAAGATAAGAGTGTTGAGAACCCCTTAGCACAGACGACCAAACCCGACTACTTGGGCCTGCGCCCATCCATCATGGGGCGCACCGAGCGACTCCGCGCCCACGTGCTGATCTGCATGCTCGCCGGATATCTCCCAACAGCACAATCGCGTCGCGGCTGCCCAGCGCTCCACCCACGCCCGGCCAAAGCCTCCCGTCAACGCGATTCTTACGGCACCCCTTGCGCAGCTTGCGCGACCTGCTGACCACCTGGCCAGCATCACTCGCAACCGGATCCGCTTACCCCGACCCACGCTTACGGGTCTCGTTAACAACGATCGTAAATATCGCGAGCTCGTTTGAGGACTTTACATCATCCGAAAAGTATGTATCGTGGCAGTAATATAAGTATTCGGTTTGTGCGCCCGGCCGGCGTCTCGATCGCCGCGCCCGGACGCGACCGGGGCGGCCGCGGCCCCAAATCCGCGCCGGTTCGGTCCTGTTAGGAGAGGCACGTGTCTCATTGCCCAAACGGAGCGCCTGTGCCGGTAGGCCGACAATGCTCATAAAGCGGTTCGGTCCCGATTTCGCCTTCCGACGAATTGAGGTCTAGGTGCGTTGCCGACTATGTGACTCGGATCGTCTGATGAATGTGCTCGATCTTGGAGCGACACCGCCGTGCGAGACGTTCCTCACTGTCGACGAACTCGACTTACCAGAGCCGACCTACCCTTTACACCTTCGGCTGTGTGAAGACTGCCTATTGCTCCAAATTCCCGCGCTGATAACGCCGGAGGATACGTTCACTGAGTACGCTTACTACTCGTCGTATTCAGACAGCTGGGTGCAGCACGCGAAGAGATTCGTCGATGACACCGTGCGACGCCTTGGACTCGGCCCAGAGTCGTTCGTGGTTGAAGCCGCAAGCAATGATGGCTATCTCCTCCAACATGTAGTTGCGGCGGGCATACCTTGTCTAGGCATCGAGCCGTCGCAAAATATCGGAGAAATGGCTCGTGAGCGCGGTGTGCCGACGAAAACAGCATTTCTGGACGAAGGACTCGCCGCCGCCGTGCGGGAGGACCACGGTCCGGCAGATCTGATTGTCGCCAACAACGTCTATGCGCACATTCCCGATCTCATCGGCTTCACACGGTCACTGCGCGGACTCCTAGCCGAAGACGGTTGGTTAAGTATCGAAGTGCATCACGCTCTGAACTTGGTCACTCTCGGTCAGTTCGACACCGTCTACCATGAGCATTTCCAGTACTACACCGTGCTTTCCGCTACACGCGCGCTTGCGACAGCTGGCCTAACCGTCGTTGATGTGGAACAGATTCCGACGCATGGCGGTTCAATACGCCTTTGGGCACGGCCTGACGAAATCGCCGGGCCGCGGAGCGAACGCATGGCCCACGTGCTTCGAACTGAAGAGGAAGCGGGTCTGCATCATGTGCAGGGCTACCTGCAACTGCGCGCGCGTTCCGAGGCTCTTCGACATGATCTGTTGCGATTCCTGCTCGACTGTCGCGCCGAGGGAAAGCGAGTGGTCGGGTATGGAGCACCGGGCAAGGGAAACACACTACTCAATTATTGTGGTATTCGCAGTGATCTATTGGAGTACACGGTCGACCGCAATCCGTACAAACATGGCCGCTATACTCCGGGGACACGAATTCCAATTCACGATCCCGCCCAGATTGTAAAGGACCGGCCCGATATTGTGCTCGTACTGCCCTGGAACCTTGAAGCCGAGTTGACCGAGCAGCTGGCGTATATCGCGGAATGGGGAGGCCAACTGGTATTCCCGCTGCCAACCCTACGGTCCATTGCCTTTTCGCAACAGTCAAGCATTAAGGGAAGCGCATGAAAGTCGTCTTATTCTGCGCTGGCTACGGGATGCGAATGCGAAACAGTAGCGACGACGGATGCCTAAACCGATGCAGATGGTCGGCCCGGGTCCGCTGATATGGCACGTGATGCGCTACTACGCACATTTCGGCCATAAGGAATTCATCTTGTGCCTTGGCTACGGAGCATCGCACATCAAGAACTTCTTCCTGACCTACCAAGAGGTCGCGTCGAATGATTTCGCGATGCGCGGCGGTCGAATCGAGCTGATGCATTCCGATATCAGCGACTGGTCCATAACGTTCGTCGATACCGGACTCGAATCCGCCATTGGTGAACGCCTCCGCCGGGTGCGAAGCCACCTTGACGGCGACGAGTACTTCCTCGCCAATGACGCCGATGTGCTCACCGACGCGCCGCTAAACAAGATCATCGATGAATTTCACAATTCGGGTGCCGCGGCGTCAATGATGATCGTCCCGCCAGAGTCGACTTTTCACTGTGTGCAGGTCAGTGAGGCGGGGGAGGTCAAGGACATAACCCCGGTCGCTGATCTCTTGATCTGGATAAACGGCGGCTACTTTGTGCTCTCCAGGGAGATATCGACGAGGCCATGCGGTGGGTCAAGGCAGATGCGTGAGCAATTCTCTCCAACTGCCGGCATTGGCGTCGCGGGAAGATATCGCCGAAATCGGCAGTGGCCAATCGATCGCGAGATCGGGGTCATCGTGCGCGACGGCCAGGTCCTCGGAGGGGTCATGGGGACGATCGATGCGATAGCAGACATCGGCGGTCGTGGTGAGTACCTGAAAGCCATGCAGGAAACCGGGTGGGATGTAGAGGTGCCGAAAGGCGTTGTCGTCGAGAAGGAATGTCTGCCGTCGGCCGAAGGTCGGCGATCCCCGACGGATGTCGATCAGCACGTCATGCACCGCTCCGTTCGCGCAACGTACCAGTTTGGCTTCGCCACGCCCGGAGCGTCCGTGCATGCCGCGGATAACGCCCTTTGTCGAACGGGATTGGGAATCCTGCACGAACAACGCAGAGGTACCCGCCGTCGCGAGGTATTCGTCGAAGATTTGAGCGTCAAATGTCCGGGTAAACAGTCCGCGGTCGTCCCGGAACGGTTCTGGAATGAGGATGAGAACATCTGCGAGTTCCGCTCTTTCGATGCGCACAGGGAGATGCTCTCATGAGCACGTGCCGTGGATGTGGAGAATCCGATCTTGCCCGAGC
>Ga0335071_10009297_pt1 | contig 10055 bp, 10 predicted proteins | sample Lox_Sample_15_FD_206724 | JGI IMG/M metagenome (GOLD analysis project Ga0335071, IMG submission 206724) | Soil microbial communities from Loxahatchee National Wildlife Refuge, Florida, United States - Lox_Sample_1.5 | ecosystem: Environmental > Terrestrial > Soil > Wetlands | place: USA...
TTCACCGTTATTTCCGGGACACTGGTATTGGTAGGGCCGTCCCCAGGGATCCTGTGGCAGTTCTTTTTTCAGGTAGGGGCCCTGCCATCGATCCACGCCGGGATTCACATTCAGGGAGTTAAGCCCTTCCTGGGTGGTCGGATACCTTCCCACATCGAGCCGGTACTGGTCCAGGGCTTGGCCCAACAGCTCGATCTGCGCCTTGGCGGCCGACTGCTTTCCTTTTCCGAGCTTGGGGAAGAGCCGAGGGCCCACGAGGGCTGCGATGAGCCCGATGATGACCATGACGATGAGAAGCTCGATGAGTGTGAAACCCTTCTTGCGGCTTTGACGGGACAGGGCGAGGTTCATGTTATCCCTTCTTGGAGTCAGTTTTTACGACCGCAGGGCGGCCGTTTGATAGCGCAAGGGTCTAATTTTTCTAACATTCGCCACCCCGATTGTCAACAACCGATGTTGTTACAAGTGCCTGATCACGATCATCATTCGAAGAGTCGGATATCGAAGAACTTCCCGCCCTGGGAAAAGCGGACGTGGTCGGGGCGGATCTCGACAACCTTGGCGCCCTGGACCGTATCCCCTTCGCGCACGGGAACGTCGTTGACGAAGGCGCGCCGCGCAGGCCGCTCCTCCTGCCAGACGATCCCCGATACCTTGAACTTTGACCTGTCGGCCGGGGAAACCTCGGTACTCTTTTCCGGCGCCCTGGCCGGCTCCTGAGCTGCAGGGGTTCTTGCACGGAGCCGCTCGACGGGCTTGGGGACTTCGGCTGCAGGAGGTCGGGGAGTTGCGATCTGTTGTTTTTCCGGCTCAGCTGTGGGTGCCGGCTTCGCCTCGGCCGCCGGCTCCTGCATGGCTACGGGAGGGACAGGCTGCGGTGCGGGGACTGTCTGAACGGCGGGAGTCGTTTGTACTGTAACGGGTGTTGGAGAAGGCGTGCCTGTCCAATAGTAGACCATGGCAACCGCTGCAATCGACGTGAACAGAACGGCAGCAATGGGCACGAGGATCCTGCGGCGCCGGGCTTTTTCCTGCAGCAGGATCCCGGAGGCGATATCCACCGCACCGTGCCGCTTGGCCGCCTTTTCTCGATCCAGCTTCTTTAATGCGTCCAGTATGAGGCTCATGTCCCGCTACCTGTTGAGTCCCGGTGTCTCGAACCGGGCGTTCGAACGATACAAAAGCATCAGAGTTCTCTGCCCAGCCAGACCGTCCGGTGCGATTCCCTTGGCTGCTTGAAATGACCGGACCGAGGAGCGGGTCTCCCGGTCATAGACACCCGTTTCCCGCCCGTTATAAATCTTCATCTCAGCGAGGAGACCCTGGAGTTTTTTTACATTCTCCCCCTTTGAGCCCGGGCCCATCGATGGCAGGTTCAGCGCATTCCGCCAGGGAATGAAGCCCTGCCCGGTCCAGTATCGCTCCAATTCGACGGGGGACAGCCAATCCTTGCCTGACGGGGCTGGCCGTATCTGCAGCAAATCTTCCCTTATCCCTGTGAGAGCGATGAAGCGCTTCCCTTCCAATCCGGGAATGTTGAGCTCGAGCAAGGCCGGACTGTTGAAGCGTAGGAGGGAGCCGAGGTTGCCCGAGAATCGCAACAGGGAAAGGCCCCTTTCCTGTGCTGTGTTCTCAAGGACCTGCGCCTGGCTGAAGTCCATTGCATCATTTACGGGCGGAATCTTCCATGCCTCGGCAACGGTATTGAAAGCGGCCCGGGCGGTCTCGGCGGAAGACAGGCCCTGAAGGGCTGCGACAACGGTATGTGCCGCCTCCTCGGGCGGCTTTACCGCAGCCTGCACGGCTGGTTTTACCGGCGAGTGCTCGGTGGGGCGTCCCGTGAAACCCGACCCCGCGAAATAGAAAAATGCTGCAGCGATCAAAACAGCCACCGCCACGCCCAACCCCGCGGCGGGCTTCCATGCGGGCCGTACCGTGTCCTTCCTTACATCGGCGATCGCCTTCCAGGCGACCCCCGCGGCGATCCGGTCGGTGTCCTGAGTGTAGGCGGCCAGAAGCGCCCTGTCGCAGACCACATTGATCAATCGGGGAAGCCCGCCCGAATACCGGTAGATGAGCCGAAGTGCCCACGGGGTGAACTGTACCTTCCCTTTCCCGTCAACCACTTCCAACCGGTGTGCGATGTAGCCCGCGGTGTCCTCGAAATCCATCGGCCTCAGGTGATAACGCACGGCAATCCGCTGATCCAGTTGGCGAAGATCCGCCTGCGCCAGCATACGGCCCAACTCGGGCTGTCCGGCCAGGACGATTTGGATGAGTTTTTCCGTGTCCGTCTCCAGGTTGGAGATCAGACGAACCTGTTCGAGCACGGCGGGGCCAAGATGCTGCGCCTCATCGATGACAAGGACCACCGTCTTTCCACTGCGGTTTTTCTCGAGGAGAAACTCGTTGAGGGTGTCGAGGAGCCTGGCCGGATCCTCTCCGTCAAATGGGATGTTATATTCCCGATTGATGCTTCGGAGAAGCTCCAGGGGAGAAGGGGACGGGTTGAAGATGAGCGACGTGCAGTAGCGCCCCGGGTCGAGCTGGGTCAGCAGGGTTCGCAGTACCGTCGTCTTGCCTGCACCCACCTCGCCTGTCAATGCGATGAATCCGGCTCGGTTGTCGATACCGTAAAGCAGGTGGGCGAAGGCCTCCCGGTGATTCCGGCTCAGAAAGATAAACCGGGGGTCGGGCGTCATGCTGAAGGGTCTTTCCTGGAAACCGAAGTGCTCGCAGTACATCGAATTCACCTGCGGGTTATACTTCTTCCCGCTCATTTTTTCGAGGACAAAATCCCGCCTTGTGAACCGCCTTTGCCTGGACAACAGGCGCTATGGAGACGGTGAAACGGACTGGGAGTTGAGGTGATGCCACCGGATCTTGCCCGTCAGCCAGTTCGGGATTCCGATCTTGTCCTTCGCGGCATTGTAGTAGTAGGCGCTACCGCGGAAGGGATCGAAGACCTGGACGACGGGAAACTCGATCACGCTCGTGTTCTCGAGCGCGATGCCGTTCATGACGGCGGTGTTCTTCACAATCTCCCAGCAGGCTGCGGCGTTGACCATGGAGACGAAAATCTTGCAGTTGCGCGGGGGGATCTCCCCGCGCTGGACCTTCTGCAGCGCATCAGGGCGGAGCCTCTCGGCACGCCCTGGGAACATGTAAATCCGCATGAACTTGGGCAGAATCGACTTGTAGTCGATCTCGCGGGCATCGATACCCTCCGTCCCGAAGCCCCCCACGCTCTCCAGCGAGACCTTCCCCTCGTGGGTGAAGGTGCTCACGGCCCAGCAGTTCGACGTGCCGGGCCCCACGACCATGCGCCTGCGAAGACGATGGCAGACCCGCGGGATCAGAAAATTGGCCTCGATGTCCGTCATTCCCAGCGCTACGATGTCCACGCCCCCGATGACTTCCTCAAGCCACGCCTCGTCGTTCTTTGTCACTCTGCGGCAGTGGACGGTCACGTCGCAGGCGGGGTTAAGTCTCTGCAGATATTCCTTCCAAGCCTCGGGTTTGGTCATTCCGACCGCGTCGGGCATGAAGGGCAGACGGTTGAGATTGGTGGCCTCGACGACATCGAAGTCGATGACGACGAAGCGCTGGAAACCCGTGCGGACGAGGAAGTCGAGAACGGCGCCGTTTCCGCCGGCGCCCGCCACGAGGACGCGGGTCCGTCCGATAGCCTCGATCAGCTCGTCGGTGAAGTTGACGATACCCCGCTGGCGGTCAACGATGTCTTTCCACATGGATGGCCATCCTTTCAGCCGTCAACAGTGCCCATCTGCCGATAGCTCTCTTCCAGCAGGGCGATCGCGGCGTCACCAGCCTTGGCCAGGATGTTGGTCCGTGTCGCGCCGAAATAGTACAGCTCCTCCAGGGACATGGGGACGCAACCGAGGCGAAGCCATTCGACGGTGGCCGGCTCTTCGTCGTTCCGGAAGAACCACCGGTACAGATTCCGCCTTCCGCTCGCCCTCGCGTAACGCCGCTCGTAACGGTCCCGCATGGTTTCGAGGTTGAGGCGCACATACGATACCTGCTGGCTTGTCTTGGGGCTCAGGCGCGGTGTAGGAGACGCCTCGTCAAACAGCAGGAAGCGCGAGTAGAATTTTGCATGATGCGCCATGACAGAGGCCACAATGTCGGTACTCCTGTGCAGATGGAGGCTCGTGATGTGGGTCAGCCGATATAGGTGCATCGCCAGCTCGGGGGGAACCCCCCCTGACTCGTCGGTTACCACGAGCGACGAGATTTCACTCAAGCGGCGTCCGGCTCCACGCAGTCCGGTCAGCGGCTCAGGAAAGATGCGGTCGGTGGGAAGCCCCAGCGGCGAGTCGGGGATCACCGTCACCGAACCCACATGAACTCCTTCCCTCTCGGCAAGGAATATCACCGTGCCGGGGTGCAGGTGATGAATCGTGCACCAAAGGCCGCTGTCACGCCCGAAGCGTAAATCGTACCCCTCGCGGATGTAGACATCGTAGACCAGACGGAAGGCCTTCTCACGAAGTTCCCGCGTGTTGGCAATACGGATCTGCCACTGGCCGCCGGGTCCGAAACGATATTCAAAAGGTTCGTTCAAATCGTCTCCGTTGCTCGCGCAGTGGCACCTAGGGTATGGCAAAGGCCGTCCCCTGTCAATACCGCGTTGCCCCTTTCGCTCTTTCCAGAGTAGGAAAGAAGAAGCTTTTCATGTAGAATAAACAAATATTGTTGCACTCTCTTACGAAAGGAGACAGGCATGGAGCTAGAATCCGCCGTGCGTGAAAGACGAAGCATCCGGAAATACAGACCCGACCCGATCCCGAGGAGGCTCATCGATGAGCTTCTGGAAATCGCCCGCTGGTCCCCGTCCTGGGGAAATACCCAGCCTTGGGAGATTTACGTCATCACGGGGGAACCCCTCGAGGCCTTCCGGAAAGCCAATGTGGCCAGCATGGCCGCCGCGGAACCGTTGCGCAACGAAATTCCCATGCCGGAAAAGTGGCCCGAAGAATTGAAGGTGCGGTACATGGAGGTCGGCAAGGCGCTCGTCACCTCCCTCGGGCTCAAGCGCGAGGACAAGGAAGGCCGCAACCGGCACATGCTCACCATGGGCGCTCTTTTCGGGGCACCCTGCCTGATCATCATCACCGTGCCGAAAGATGTCCTGCTGGAATATGCCATGCTGGATGCAGGCTTACTGCTGCAGACCCTCGCACTGACAGCCCACGACAAGGGCCTCGGGACCTGCATCATGGCGAGTGCTGTCCATTACGCCGATCTGTTGCGCAGGCACGGGGGCATCCCGGAGGACAGGCGGATCGTCATGGGGGCTGCGCTCGGGTACCCCGATCGTGAAGCCGCGATCAACCGCTTCGAACGGCAAAGGGCCGGCCTCGACGCCATCGCGAAGTGGGTGGGGTGAGGGCATCTGACCCGTGAGCGAGCGGCGCGTCTCCCGGACAGGCTACCTGCTTGCCGCCCTGGCGGCCCTTTTCTGGGCCTCGTCGGGAACGGCGGCCAAATACCTCTTCTTGAGCGGCATCACCGCTTTTGAACTGGTGCAGATGCGCACCACGCTTGCCACGGTCATTATCCTGATCTGGCTTGCCCTTCGCGATCGATCCCTTCTCGTGGTGGATCGACGCGACTTGCCCTACTTCATCTCCGTCGGCGTCGGGCTTGCGGCAGTTCAGTTCACCTACCTCTTCGCGATCAGCAAGATCCAGGTGGCGGCAGCCATCCTGATCCAGTACCAGGCACCCCTCTTCGTCTCCCTCTACACGTTTTTCTTCCTTCGAGAAAGGCTTCCGGCCGTTGTTTTCATGGCCATGGCCGGCTCACTTTTCGGGTGCTACCTCGTTGTGGGCGGCTACAGCCTGGATCTGCTGCAGATGAACCGAATGGGGATATGGGCCGCCCTCGCATCGGCCGTCACCTTTGCATGGTACACCGTGCGATGCGAATACGGCATGAAGCGCTACCCGTCCTGGACGGTGGTCTTCTACGGTCTCGCGTTTGCCGCCGCGACCTGGAACATCCTCCACCCGCCCCTTGCAGGATTTCTGAAGCCCTCGGGTCTTGCGCAGTGGGGTTGCGTCCTCGTCGTCGGCTTTTTCGGCACGGTGCTGGCCTTCATCTGCTACAACGAGGGCATCAAGCGGATCGGTGCCGCGCGGGCCAGCATCACGGCCACCCTGGAGCCGATCACGGCGGGATTCATCGCATGGTTTCTGCTGGGCGAGACGATGGAAGTGTGGCAGATTTTCGGCGCCATCCTCGTCATCGCCTCCATCATCAGCCTGCAGATGGGCAGGCAACCCGCGAAAAATGCCTGAGACCTATTGACATTCCATGCATCCAGTCACATCATATTGATAAGAAAGAAGTTCCCCTTCTCAAAGACCCGCTCGTCGGGTGTTCATCCCTGAGCGGGTGCCTGAGAACAATTACCCGGCAGAAAGGGGTATGGGCAACCGGTCAACCATCCAGCCAACCCTCTCATCGGATTGAAGCTGCATCACACATCGCATCTGCAGCAATCGAAAAAGGAGGGTATCATGTCACTCTTCGGAATCCAGGCATCTGTAATGGTGCACGTCCTGTTCGGCGTGCTGGGGATCATGCTGGCGGTGGCGCTTCTCGTGTACACCCTGAACCTGAACGAGAAGAACATCCCCAGGATCCGTAGTCTAAGCCTTTATACGGCGGTGTCCATAGCCCTCTCCTATATCATCGGAGGCTGGTGGTATGTTGTCTACTACGCCAGCGAGAGGGACATCATACGCGCCGGCTCCTGGAAATGGGCGCATACGTTTTTCATGGAGTATAAGGAGCACCTGTTCTTTGCGCTGCTTTTCCTGAGCATTTTTCTGCCGATCATCGCCTACCGGAACGACCTCATGGTTCCTGAGAACCGCAAGCTTCTCCTCCTCGTCACCGCGCTGGTCGTGATCATCGGTCTCGCAATGGATGGTTCGGGGGCAATCATCAGCAGGGGACTCGTCGTAGCGTATATGGGGAGGTAAGAGCCATGACAAGTACGGCACTTGATAAGACAACGATCGGTTTCGGCCTCTCTGCGGCCGTTATGAGCATCCTCAACGCGCTGCTGGTTATCTTCAAGGAGCTGACGCCGCCTTTCAAGGCGGGCATGGCCAGTGCAATGGGACATCACTGGACGACCCACGGGGTCATGGTCATCGTGCTCTTCATCTTGCTGGGCTTCGTCTTTTCAGGAATGGCGAAGCCTGAGTCCTGGAACGCTGACAGGCTGGGGAAAACGATCCTCTGGTCGGTGATTGTCGGGGGCGGCGCCCTTGCCGCGTTCTATCTGTTGCACTAACCGCTATCGCAATTCTCCCAATGACAGAGCTCGAACGCCGGTGAATGCCGGAATCGGGCTCTTTTTTCTTTTGTCATGACCGTGCCTAATCTGTTATGTCTTTACAAGAACAAGTTCTCCGGAGAAACAGGTCATGAGAAGTCATCACCGAACAACACAAATCTGCATCGTGCTGTTTGCCTTTGCGGCCGCGGGAGTGCTGAGCTGTGCGGCGGGACAGGCTCGAAATCTCAATGCTGTGCCTGACGATGCGGGAGCCCGGAAGGCTTTTCTGGAGGCCTCGGCGGTGTTCTTCCACCCCCGCTGTCAGAATTGCCACCCCGCCGGTGACGCGCCCACGGTAGATGACGAAAAGAAGCCGCACCTGTTCAACGTCAAGCGCGGACCCGAAGGCAAGGGGATCACTCCACTGAATTGCGCGCTCTGCCACCGGGAAACAAATCCAGTCGGCGGCCCGCCCGGGATACCCAACTGGCACATGCCGCCGGAGCACATGCCTATGGTCTTCCAGGAACGCACGCCCGGCACATTGTGCAGCCAGTTGAAGGACCCGAAACAAAACGGCGGCAAGACGGGAGCGCACATCGTCGAGCATATCGCCAAAGACCCTCTCGTTGCGTGGGGATGGAACCCCGGCGGGGGACGGACGATCCCGCAGATGAGCCATAAGGAATTTGCTGCAAAGATGAACGAGTGGCTGGCAAAAGGAGCGGCGTGCCCGGAGTAGCCGCGAAGCGGCAGGAACAAGGTACGAGGTCCGAGGCACGAGGCAAAAGGACAAAGGTCAAGAAAAAAGGACAGATGAAGAAAGAGCGGACGGAGAAACCTCCGCCCGCATGATCAATCGAAATCAATCCCCCCTCCCCCTGTCACAAAGGGGGACACCCTTATGAAATCACCTTCCGCAGCGAGCCCAGGAACCGCTCGACGTTTTCCTTCCGGGCTGTGTGGCCCATGAGGCCGATCCGCCAAATTTTTCCGGCCAGGGGGCCGAGCCCTCCTCCGATCTCAATCTTGTACTCGCTGCGCAGGCAGCGACGGGCAGCGAGTTCGTCGATCCCCTCGGGGCAATAGGCCGTGTTCAGCATGGGCAGCCGCCAGGTCTTCTCGACGACCATCTTGAGGCCCATGTCCTCGAGCCCTTTTACGAGGAGCAAATGGTTGTCCATGTGCCTCCTGAAGACCTTTTCCGGCCCTTCCTCCAAAACAAGAAGCAAGGCCTCATACAGGGCGTAGATCATGTTCACGGGGGCCGTGTGGTGATAGACGCGATTCTGGCTCCAGTAATTGGCGATGAGCGAGATGTCGAGATACCAGTTGGGGACTTTGGTCTTGCGCGCGCCCAGCTTCGCCATGGCCTTCTCGGAGAAGGAAAGCGGCGCCAAGCCCGGGGGACAGGACAGGCACTTCTGTGTGCCGCTGTACAGAGCGTCGACCCCCCAGTCATCCATACGGATCTCGATGCCGCCGAGGCTGGTCACGGTGTCGACGAGATAGATCGTGTCCGAACCTTTGAGAAGCGATCCGATCTCTTCCACGGGGTTGCGCACACCTGTCGAGGTCTCCGCATGGACCACCGCCACGATCCGATAGGGCTTTTCTTTAAGTTTCTTCGCCACTTCATCGACGATCACCGGGGTGCCCCAGGTGAACTCGAGGGCATCTACATCGGCGCCAAGACGTCCGGCAACCTCGCGCATTCGTACGCCGAACACGCCGTTGATCAGAATGAGCACTTTGTCGCCCGGCTCGACGAGGTTTACGAAGCAGGCTTCCATGCCGGCGGAACCGGTACCGGAGATGGGGATCGTCAGATTGTTCTTCGTATTCAGGAGCGTACGAAGATGCCCCTTGAGCTCGTCCATGATGGACAGGAAATAGGGGTCGAGGTGGCCCAGCGTCTTTTTGCCGATGGCCTCATAGACCTGCGGGGGCACGCAGGAGGGCCCCGGTCCCATAAGCAGGACCTCTTCTATCCCTTCGAGCATGTTCTTCATCGCTTTGTCCTCCTTTTCATCGGTCGCAATGCATATTCCGGCAGCTGCGGCGCACTATGGCATATCTCTCTGTAATCTTCAACCCGTGGCCGTCCCGCCGGGCGTGCTCGTGATCCCTTTACCGGAAAAGAATCCTGCGGTTAGTCTTTGGGAGCCAGGACAATCTCTATCCGTCTGTTTTTTGCCCGTCCATCGGGGGTGTCATTCTCCGAAACGGGACGATACTCCCCGTATGCGACGGCAGACAAAAGGGCAGGATCGACCCCAAGCCGCTGGAGATACCGGGCCACATTGGTGGCGCGGGCCGCGGAGAGTTCCCAGTTGGACGGGAACGCCCGAGTCAGCGCGCCTCCGATCTTGACATTGTCCGTGTGACCCTCGACTCGGATCGCCTTATCCTCCACCTCGCTGATGACGTCGGCCACCTTTTGCAGGATCTGCCTGCCCTCGGGCTTGATGTCTGCCTTCCCCGAATCGAAGAGGATGGCATCGACCATGTTCACGGTGAGTTTGCCCTGAAGCTCGGTGATGGTCACTTGCCCCTCGGCGATCTCGGACTTCATCTTCTCGATCATCTGGGAATAGGTCTTGCTGACTTCCTGAACTTGTTCCTCCCGGCTCTTCTCGAGCTGAGTAATCTGCTCCTGCTGGCCCTGGAGCTTTTTCGCCATTTCCTCGTTGAGCTTCCCGAGCCGCTCGGCCTCCGTTTTGCAAGCCGCAAGCTG
>Ga0335071_10009298_pt1 | contig 10055 bp, 10 predicted proteins | sample Lox_Sample_15_FD_206724 | JGI IMG/M metagenome (GOLD analysis project Ga0335071, IMG submission 206724) | Soil microbial communities from Loxahatchee National Wildlife Refuge, Florida, United States - Lox_Sample_1.5 | ecosystem: Environmental > Terrestrial > Soil > Wetlands | place: USA...
CCCGCTCGGTGCCGTTGATGATGAAGGTCCCGTTCTCGGTCATGAGCGGGATCTCGCCGAAGTAGACCTCCTGCTCCTTGACGTCGCGGATCGACTGGGCGCCGGTCTCCTCGTCCTTGTCCCAGACGACCAGGCGCACGACCACCTTGATCGGCGCGGAGTAGGTCATGCCCCGCTGGTGGCACTCGTCGACGTCGTACTTCGGCTTCTCGAGGTGGTAGCTCACGAACTCGAGGGAGCTCGTCTCGTTGAAATCCTTGATGGGAAAGACGGACTTGAAGACGCCCTGAAGGCCGGTGTCGTCGCGCTTCTCGGGCGGCACGTCGGCCTGCAGGAACTTGTCGTAGCTGTGCTTCTGGATGGCGATTAGATTGGGTATCTCCGCAATTTTATTGATCTTTCCGAAGTTCCGCCGGATGCGGAAGCTGTTCTGGATCGTCGTCGCCATCGGAATCGAACCTCTCTCCCCACGAGACGGCACAAAAGGGTCTAGCCGACCTCTCGGCCGGCTATTCAGCCTCGCTGGGCCTCACCACCTGGGTGCACGGAATCGTTGTAGGGATGCAGGTTTGTAACCGCTCCGCCCTCGCCCGTCAAAGAAACCCGACAACGTGTCCACGGCGGGGCGAGCGGCAAGGCCCGCCCCACCGTGGGCCCGAAAGCTGCCCTACTTGAGCTGGACCTTGGCTCCGGCCGCCTCGAGCTTCTTCTTGAGCTCCTCGGCCTCGGCCTTGGGCACGCCCGCCTTCACCTCCTTGGGGGCGCCCTCGACCAGATCCTTCGCCTCCTTCAGGCCCAGGCCGGTGATGGCCCGGACCTCCTTGATCACGTTGATCTTGTTCGGGCCAGCCTCGCCCAGCACCACGGAGAACTCCGTCTTCTCCTCGGCGGCCGGGGCCGCGCCAGCCCCGGCAGCGGCGCCGGCGACGAGCACCGGAGCGGCGGCGGCCGAGACGCCCCACTTCTCCTCGAGCATCTTCACGAGCCCGGCCGCCTCCATCACCGTGAGGCCGGAGAGTTGATCCACGATCGCGTTCAGGTCTGCCATGACGTCGTCTTCCTCTTTCTCTCGGGGCGCCTGGGGCGCCCGCAGCGTTTTGGCCCGCCACCCCCTCGGGGCGCGACGGGCCCATCCACGTACCGTTAACCCTGCTTCTCGAGCTGGTCCTTCCGCGCGGAGAGCACCTGGGCCAGCTTCTGGCCGGGGGTGCTGATCATGCGGACGAGCCGGGTGGCCGGCTGGGCGATGAGCCCCGCCAGCTGGCTGCGCAGCTCGGGCAGGCCGGGCAACTTGGCCAGGGCCTGCACGCCCTGGGCGTCGATGACCTTCCCGTCCACGACCGCGCTGCGGATGACCAGGCTCTCGCGGTCCTTCATGAACTCCGCGAGGAGCTTGGCCGGGGCCACCACGTCGTCGTACGACATGACGATCGCGGTCGGTCCCTTGAACGCACCGGCCACCGGCTCCACCGGCGTGCCCTTGGCGGCGCGCGCGGCGAGGGTGTTCTTCACGACGCGGTAGTCCACCTTGGCCTCGCGCAGCTTCTTGCGCAGCCCGGTGACCACCTCGACCGTGAGCCCCCTGGGCTCCGCCACGATGGCCGTCTTGGCCTTCGCCATCTTGGCGTGGAGCTCGCCGATGACCTGCTCTTTTTCGGTCCGGTTCAAAGTGTACTCACCACCTTTCCGGCCGCCGGCCCGCAGGCCGGTCGGCGACGTTCACTGGGCTTCGGACCATTCCTTCCGGTACGAGACCCCCTGGCCAAGCAGGGGACGCTGCGACATCGCAGGTTCCCGTCTCGGCGGGTCGGAGCGGCTGCCTCCGCTTGGCCACCCTCCCCTACGGCTTCTCGCACTCGGGGAGCGGCGGGCCCGCTGTCTTGGACCAGAAACCCCGGCGGCCCCCTTGGCCGCCGGGAACCTCCCAATCCTCGCTAGGCGTGGCTGGCGGCGAGCTCGGCCAGGTCGAGCCGTATGCCCGGCCCCATGGTCGTGCTCACCGTCACGTTCTTCACGTAGACACCCTTGGCCGTCTGCGGCTTGGCCTTGTAGATGATCTCCATGATGGCGTTGAAGTTGGCCTTCAGCTTGTCCGGGGCGAAGGAGGCCTTGCCGAAGGGAACGTGGACGATGCCGGCCTTCTCCACCCGGAACTCGACCTTGCCGGCCTTCTGCTCCTTGATGGCCCGGCTGAGGTCCATGGTGACCGTGCCGATCTTGGGGTTGGGCATGAGGCCGCGCGGGCCGAGCAGCTTCCCGAGCCGGCCCACGACGCCCATCATGTCCGGGGTGGCGATGACCTTGTCGAACTCCATGAAGCCGCCCTGGATCTTCTCCGCCAGGTCCTCGGCGCCGACGATGTCCGCGCCCGCCTCCTGCGCCTCGCGGGCCTTGTCGCCCTTGGCGAAGACGGCCAGCTTCACCGTCTTGCCCATGCCGTGGGGCAGCACCACCGCTCCCCGGACCACCTGGTCGGCGTGCTTCGGGTCGACCCCCAGGTTGATGGCCGCGTCCACCGTCTCGTCGAACTTCTTGGTGGCGATCTGCTTCACGAGCCCCATGGCCTCGTCGACCTTGTAGCGCTTGCTGCGATCGATCTTGGCGAGGGCCGCCCGGTACTTCTTACCTGCCTGTGCCATGTCCGTTTCTCCCCTCGCCTAGCCGACGATCTCGATGCCCATGGAGCGGGCGGTGCCCTCGATGGTCCGCATGGCCGCCTCCAGGCCGCCCGCGGTCATGTCCGGCATCTTGGTCCTCGCGATCTGCTCCACCTGCTTGCGGGTCACCTTGCCCACCTTCTCCTTGCCGGGCTGGTGCGAGCCGGAGCCCTTCTTCTTCTCGGTGTGGAGGCCGGCCGCCTTCTTGAGGAGGATGGCCGCGGGCGGGGTCTTGAGGACGAAGGAGAAGGTCCGGTCCTGGTAGACGGTGATGATGACCGGGATGATCAGCGCCTCCTTCGCCTGCGCCTGGGTCTGCGCGTTGAACTGCTTGCAGAACTCCATGATGTTGACCCCGTGCTGGCCGAGCGCCGGGCCCACCGGGGGGGCCGGGTTCGCCTTGCCGGCGGGGAGCTGCAGCTTGATCTGCCCTGTGATCTTCTTGGCCATGGCTTCCTTCCGGGCCCCTCGACGGGCCCTGCGTGGTCTAGCGGGCCCGCGGCCCTTCCACGCCCTGGTTCACCCTCAGGTCTTCTCCACCTGCATGAAGTCCAGCTCCACCGGGGTGGCCCGCCCGAAGATCGAGACCAGCACCCGGAGCTTTCCCTTCTCCGGCTTCACCTCTTCCACGGTGCCGTTGAAGTTGGAGAACGGCCCGTCGATGACCCGGACCTGATCGCCCTCCTCGAACTGCACCTTGGGCTTGGGTTTCAGCGAGCCCTCGGAGATCTGGGTGGTGAGCCGCTGCACCTCGACGTCGGAGACGGCCGGCACCTGGTCGGGCGTCTTGGCGTTTCCGACGAAGCCGGTCACCTTGGGCGTGCCCTTCACGAGGTGCCAGGTCTCGAGCGCCATCTCCATGTTCACGAGGATGTAGCCAGGGAAGAACTTGCGCTTGGAGGTCTTCTTCTCCCCCTTCACCATCTCCTGGACCACTTCCATGGGGATGAGGATCTCGCCGAAGCGCTCCTCGACCCCGTGCTGGCGGATGCGCTCCTCCAGGGACTTCTTCACCTTGTTCTCGAAGCCCGAGTAGGTGTGCACCACGTACCACTTCTTCGCCATTGGCCTCTCCCCGGTTCGCGCCGCAGTGGAACCCGCCGCCCGCGAAACCCCCGCCTCGCCCGACGCCGCCGCCAAGACCGCCGTCCCGGAAACGAAGTCAGTGGACCCGGTAGACCCAGTTGGCAAGGTTGTTCCAAATGAGGTCGAACATGCCCAGGATGGCCGCGGCCACGAAGGAGGCGATGATCACGGCCACGGTGGCCGCCCGGGTCTCGCGCAGGCTGGGCCAGGTCACGCGCCGCAGCTCGAGGGCGATGTCCAGCGACACCCGCTGGGTACGCGGGATGCGCCAGACCACCACCGCCGCCACCACCGCCAGCCCGAAGCCGAGCATGGTGGAGAGGGTCCAGTCCCCGAGGACGACGAAGTCGTTCACCCCGGCCGCGGCGAAGGAGATCTCCAGCACCTTCTCCAGGAACATGCCCACGACGACCGCCGCCACGAGGTAGAAGAGGGCGACGATCCGCTTGGGCTGCTCCACACCGCCGACGTTTTCCATGGCTCTCGATCGCTTCCCGTCTGAGGGGCGGGACCGCTTCTCTGGGCGGCGGTCCCGCTCCCCGGTCCAGCTGCAGGCCAGGAGGGATTTGAACCCCCAACCCGCGGTTTTGGAGACCGCTGCTCTACCGTTCGAGCTACTGGCCTAACCCGCCCTTACTTCGCTTCCTTGTGGTCCACGTGCTTGCCGCTCTTTGCAGGTCTTGCACTCGAGCGTGATGATGGTCCGATTGCCTGCCATGGCTGCCCTTCCTCCGACCCCTTCCTAAAGAGAGCCCTCGTCCAGGATTGAACTGGAGACCTCGTCCTTACCAAGGACGCGCTCTACCGACTGAGCTACAAGGGCAAGGTTCCTTTCCTCCCAACCTTCCTTGAGCGGGAAACGGGATTCGAACCCGCGACATTCAGCTTGGAAGGCTGACGCTCTACCAACTGAGCTATTCCCGCAAACCTCCGAGACCGCGTTTAAGCCTCTTGTCCGAGATACCCTCGGGCACTGCTCTGGTGGAGGGAGGTGGATTCGAACCACCGAAGGCGTAAGCCGGCAGATTTACAGTCTGCTCCCTTTGGCCGCTCGGGAATCCCTCCGAATCTCACCTCGTCTCCGGGCCCTCCTCCGTGACCAGCCCCGGCAAGCTGGCGGTGGGACTCGAACCCGCGACCTGCTGCTTACAAGGCAGCTGCTCTACCTGCTGAGCTACGCCAGCGTAATCGTTCCGGTAAGAATGGCCGCCCACCGGGGCAAACCACCGCCGCCCCTAAGTGGAGGGGCGTCTTTAAAACGAGTGGACCGGTCTTGTCAACAAGGGATTCCCACTTCGAAATCCCGCCCCCGGGGCCCCCGGCCGTCTAACCCCCCCGTTGGCGGGACACCTCGTAGAGAGCGATCGCCGCCGAAGCCGACACGGAGAGGCTCTCCAGCTTCCCAGCCATCGGGATCTTCGCCGCGAGGTCGCAGCCCCGCCGCACGAGCGGGCGGATGCCCTCCCCCTCGCTCCCCAGCACGAGCGCGGTCGGACCGCGCAGGTCGAGCTCGGCGAGGGGTCGTTCGGCGTCCTGGGCGAGGGCCACCGTCCAGAGCCCCCTCTCCTTCAGCGACTCGAGCGCCATGGAGACGTTCACGACCCGTGCGATGGGGCAGCGCTCCACGGCCCCGGCCGAGGCCTTGGCCACGGCTGGCGTCACCCCCGCCGCCCGGTCGCGGGGGATGACCACCCCGTGGGCGCCCAGGACATGCGCCGAGCGGACGATGGCCCCGAGGTTTTGCGGGTCCTCGACGCCGTCCAGGACGACGAGCAAGGGCGGTGCGTCGCGGGCGGCGTCCAAGAGCTCCTCGAGCTGCGCGTAGCGGTAGTCGGCCACCACCGCCACGACCCCCTGGTGCCGGTCCGTCCCGGCCAGCCGGTCGAGCCGTTCCCGCGGCGAGGTCCGCACCTTGGCGCCGCGGGCCCGAGCCAGCCGGGCCAGCTCCTCCCAATGGGCGGCGTGCCTTCCGCCCTCCCCGAGCCACAGCTCGGAGAGCCCCTCGCCGCCCGCCCGCAGGAGCTCCCGGACCGGATTGAGGCCGTAGACGACACGCACGGGCGGTGGTCCCTCCCGGGGATCTCACTCCACACGAATGGGCACCGTGAGGTCCCGCACCTGCTTCTCGCACCACTCCTTCGAGCAGACGTAGAACTCGAGCTGGGCCCGGGCCTTTTGGGCTCCGGCGGCGGTGGCCGTGAAGGGCACCTCGAAGCGCGGCCCGTCGGACCCGGGGTCGAGCGCGTCGCCGTGGTCGAGCTGGCGGCGCGAGAGCTTCAGCCCCCTCGTGCCGGAGAGGACGATCTGGAGCGGGGCGGCGGGGTTCACGTGCCGGCCCTTCTGCGGAACGATGGCGAGCACGAGCCGTCCCTCGGCCCCGGGCGAGAGGCGGCGGGTGGTCCCATCCGTCGCGATGCGGTAGCTGCGGGGGGCCTCGGCGGCGGGGTCGCCGCCGCGGGCCGGCGCGGGCAGGGCCAGCCAAAGTGCCCAGGCAAGGGCAGCGACGGTGGCGCGCATCCCGCCCTCTATACCAGGGACCTTGGGGACGGGCCACGCCTCGAGAGCCCGCCCGGGGGGATCAGGGGGAGCGGGCGGTGGGCGTGGCCTCGCGCTGCCCGGCCGGCCGGCGCAGCGAGGTGGGCCGCTCCTGGGCCAGCTGCACAGCTCGATCGACGATCCGCCCGGCCACGTCCACCCCGCAGATCACCTCGGCCTCCCGCACCGAGGGCGAGCTGTTCACCTCGAAGACCCGGGGGCCGCCCCGCACGTCGAGCATGTCCACGGCGCAGACCTCGAGCTGGAGGACCCGGGCGGCCTCCTGGGCCGGGCGGACGTACTCGGGGGCGAGCGTCACCGGCTCGAACTGCGCCCCGCGCCGCAGGTTGGGCGCGAACCGGCCGAGCGCCGGGCTCCGGCGCAGGGCCGCCACCACCTCGCCCCCCACGACGAGGACCCTTAGGTCCCGCCCCCGCGGACCGCGCAGGTACTGCTGCACCACGATGTTCTGCCCGAGCCCGAGGATGGCCTCGAGGGCTGCCTCCAGGGACTGGAGGCTCTCGCAGATCATGACCCCGCTCCGCTCGCTCACCGACAGGAGCTTCACCAGCACCGGGACGCCGCCCACGAGCCTCACGAGGTCCTTGATGCCGGCCGGCTCGCTGGCCATCACCGTGCGGGGGACGGCCACGCCGGCGGCCGAGAGCATCTGCAGCACCCGCATCTTGTTGCGGCTCACGGCGATGCCGTAGGCGCCGTTCATCACCGGGATGCGCATGAGCTCGAGCTGGTTCACCACCGCGAGCCCGTACTGGTGGACGGAGAGGCCGATGCGGGGGACGACGACGTCGGCGGCGGGCAGGCGGCGCCGGCGCCAGTAGGCGGCGGGGCGCTCGCCCAGCCCCAGCTCGATCTCCAACGGGTCGATGACGTGGGTCCGGATCCCGCGAGCCCGGGCCGCCTCGACGAGGCGGCGGGTGGTGTAGATCTCGGCCGAGCGCGAGAGGACGGTCAGGTTCACGCGGCCCGATGGTAAGGCCCGCTCCCGGCAAATGCGAGCGGCGGGGTGTGGGTCTTTGGCCCCTGCCCCGGCCAGGCGGCCGGGGGGCCGTCGAGAAGGCGAAGAGCCCGGCCCAGAGCGGGCCGGGCGCTTCGGCCGGCGGGGAGGCCGGCCTAGACCTGCTTGAACTCGGCGTCGACCACGTTGTCCTTGGGCTTCTCCTCGGCAGGGCGGGGCTGGCCGTCGCCGCCGGGGGTGGGGCCGGGCGCCGACTTGTACAGCTCCTCGGCCGCCTTGTGGCTCGCCCGCTCCAGCCGCTCCATGGCCGCCTTGACCTCCTCGGCGGTCCCCTTCTCGCGGACGCGGTGGACCTCCTGGACGGCCTCCTCGATCTCCTTCACCGCCGCGGCGCCCAGCTTCTCCCGGTTCTCCTTGAGCAGCTTCTCCATCTGGTAGGCCAGGTTCTCGGCCCGGTTCCGCTGCTCCACTTCCTCGCGGCGCTTCTTGTCCTCGCCCTCGTGGTCGCGCGCGTCGGTCACCATCTTCTCCACCTCGGTCTTGTTGAGGCCGGAGGAGTGGGTGATGGTGATCTTCGTCTCCTTGCCGGTGCCCTTGTCCTTGGCGGAGACGTTGAGGATGCCGTTGGCATCGATGTCGAAGGTGACCTCGATCTGCGGCAGGCCGCGGGGGGCCGGGGGGATGCCCTCGAGGTGGAAGCGGCCCAGGGTACGGTTGTCCCGGGCCATCTCCCGCTCGCCCTGGAGCACGTGGATCTCCACCGAGGTCTGGCTGTCGGCGGCGGTGGAGAAGGTCTCCGAGCGCTTGGCGGGGATGGTGGTGTTTCGCTCGATGAGGCGGGTCATGACCCCGCCCAGGGTCTCGACGCCCAAAGACAGGGGGGTGACGTCGAGGAGGAGGATGTCCTTCACCTCGCCGGAGAGGACGCCGGCCTGGACCGCCGCGCCCACCGCCACCACCTCGTCCGGGTTCACCGAGCGGTTCGGCTCCTTGCCGAAGAACTTGCGGACCGTCTCCACGATCTTGGGCATGCGGGTCTGCCCGCCCACGAGCACCACCTCGTCGACCTGCGAGGGCTGCAGCTTGGCGTCGGCGAGGCACTTGCGGGTCGGATCGATCGACCGCTCGACGAGATCCTCGACCATCTGCTCCAGCTTGGCCCGGGAGAGCTTGATGGACAGGTGCTTGGGCCCGGTCTGGTCGGCGGTGAGGAACGGCAGGTTGATCTCGGTCTCGCTCATGGAGGAGAGCTCGATCTTGGCCTTCTCCGCTGCCTCCTTGAGCCGCTGCAGGACCATCTTGTCCCTGGACACGTCGATGCCCGTGTCCTTCTTGAACTCGCTGATGAGCCAGTCCATGATCCGCTGGTCGATGTTGTCTCCGCCGAGGTGCGTGTCGCCGTTCGTGGCGAGCACCTCGACCACGTTCTCGCCCACCTCGAGGATGGAGATGTCGAAGGTCCCGCCGCCGAAGTCGTAGACGGCGATCTTCTCGTTCCTCTTGCGGTCGAGGCCGTAGGCGAGCGCCGCGGCGGTGGGCTCGTTGACGATGCGCCGGACGTTCAGCCCGGCGATCTCGCCCGCGTCCTTGGTGGCCTGGCGCTGCGAGTCGTTGAAGTAGGCGGGCACGGTGATGACCGCATCGGTCACCTTCTCGCCGAGGTAGTTCTCGGCCGCCCGCTTCAGCTTGAGCAGGACCTGGGCGCTGATCTCCGGGGGGGAGTACTGCTTGCCGTCGATCTCGAGCCGGGCGTCGCCGTTCGGCCCTTCGACGACGTGGTAGGGGACGCGCTTCATCTCGTCCTGCACCTCGCCGAACCGCCGGCCCATGAAGCGCTTGATGGAGTAGACGGTCTTCTCGGGGTTCGTGATGGCCTGGCGCTTGGCGACCTGGCCGACCAGCCGCTCTCCCTCCTTGGTGTAGGCGACCACGCTCGGGGTGAGGCGCGATCCCTCCTCGTTGGTGATGACCACGGGGTCCTTCCCCTCCATCACCGCCACGACGGAGTTCGTGGTGCCGAGGTCGATGCCGATGATCTTGGCCATGTCGTCAGGTCCCTCCTGGACGGGGGGCAACGTAAGTCCCGGTGGCCGCCTGTCAAACCGACGCTGTCCCGCCGGGCGCCACCCGCAGCATGCGTAGCGAACTACGCACTGCCACCCACACGACGCGTACCCGGACCCCCTTACCGGGGATAAGGGACAGCGCACGTCTCCGTAATTTAAGCGTTTTGTCACAAGACGCGCCGTGGCATCTCGATTGCTCATGAATCCGGACATTCACGTCATGACCCCGGGGGGGACCGAGGATGCGGATGGCTCGCGCCACAGAGATGGAACGCCACTTCGCCCAGGCGGTCACGGGGAGGGCTGCCCACGTGGCGGTCCTTCTCAACGCTCACGCGAAGCAGGTCAACCCGGGTGTGCGGCGGGCCCTCTCCTCGGTCGTCCCTGACGAGCACCTGTTCTTCTCTCGCAACCCCGCGGACGCGACGGAGATCGCCGAGACGGTCGTCGCCCGGAACTACCGGACGGTGTTCACGGGAGGAGGGGACGGTACGTTCGTCTCCTGGGTGAATCGCATCCTGGAAACGGCGGAGCGGCGGGCCGCCCGCCCGCCCCGCTTCGGGGTCCTCGCCCTCGGGACGGGAAACGCGGTGGCGGAGATGGTAGGAGCCGAGCCGCGCCGCCACCTCCAGGACCTCGCCCGGTACGTCCGGGGCGAGATAAACCGGGTCCGGCGCCTCGACCTCCTCACCTGCGACGGCCGGCGCACTCCGTTCGCCGGGGTGGGCATCG
>Ga0335071_10009300_pt1 | contig 10053 bp, 12 predicted proteins | sample Lox_Sample_15_FD_206724 | JGI IMG/M metagenome (GOLD analysis project Ga0335071, IMG submission 206724) | Soil microbial communities from Loxahatchee National Wildlife Refuge, Florida, United States - Lox_Sample_1.5 | ecosystem: Environmental > Terrestrial > Soil > Wetlands | place: USA...
CGGGCTCTCCTGCTTGCTTCTGACTACCCCTTCCGCCAAATCGTCGGGGTGGAACTCCTGCCCGCTCTGCACGAAATTGCTGTTCAGAATCTGGCGAAGTATCAGAGTGATTGCCAGAAATGCTTTGCTATACAGTCGATCTGCGGGGACGCGACGACCTTCCCGCTTCCGCACGGGCCACTTCTGATCTACCTATTCAATCCGTTCCCCGAGTCGGAACTGCGACGCATGATCAGTAATCTGGAACGATCTCTCGCCACAAATCCGCGGCCGGTTTACGTCGTGTACCACAACCCCCAATTAGAATCGGTTCTCACCGCCAGCTTACAACTGCGGCGAATTGGCGGAACCCATCAATACTCGATCTTTGCGGCCCTTAAGCTGACGGCTTAAAACGCAAACCCGACGCCACCGGAGATCTGGTTGCTCTTCCAGTTATAAAGACCATTGGGATTCTGTGGATCAGCATCGAACTTGAAGTAGCGCGTCTGATAGTTGGCCTTGGCATACCACTTTCCGAAGGTATAGCCAACGCTGCCGCGCACAAAGTAGCCATGATCAAAGTTGGGGTGCGATAGCACGATCAACGACGAGGACCGTTTGAACTTTGGACTAAACTCGGGCGCCCCCTGCACCTCGATGAACGCGCGCTTGGAAGTCAGAAAATTGTATTTAAGGACTACCGGGAGTTCCAGCAGCTCGATCGTGTAACGGTTGAAGTATTGATTGTCGACGAACGCCGTGGGAAGGACGATCTTGCGGACCTGGACATTGAATCCGATGGAAAGATCGTGTACCTGAAAGCGAGGCCCGCCAAAAAGCGCATACTCCTTCACGTGCTCGTTGGTATTGCTCGGTATCCGGATTTCTCCGCCCACAACGAGCGTGGGCCGACCGTTTTTCGGGTTGCTCTGAAGCACTGTCAACTGCCCATCGATGCCAGCGATCAGCCCGTTGACGGACGAAACAGAATCGAACTTGTCCGACGTCTGACCGATATCAATGCCCAAGGTTCCCCTTTGGCACCAGGCTGGAACGGCAAGCAACACAATCAGACACACGCGCACCAGATGCGTTTTCAAGCGCTTCATCCCTTGCATTTCCTCCCTTTTGGGAAAACAAATGCTTCCGCAGGCTTCAGACAGAGAGCCGCCACTTCCGAATGTTCAATTCTATCTGCGAACGTTGATTCTATCTGTGGGATGCATGGAAAGGGGAATCGTTTGTGTATCGGGCGGATGCGGTCGGAACTTCGGCTAGCTCTCTTGCGAACCGCACAAGCGGACTGATGCAGTCCGGTTGCAGAAGAGTGGTTTCGAGCGAAGCTTACGAGCCTTGTTTTTCGAACACGAGGCCGGCTTTTCTGGCGGTCAGCTTCTCCTTGCGGTACGCCCGAGCTACGTCGCCCAGCGGAACCGGCTCCGACACCGGACCGAACTCCCACAACGGACGCTCGCCCTGAGCGTAGGAATAGGTGTCGGCCGCTCCGCCTACAAGCGGGCTTTCGCCAGCCATGTGGGTGTACGACGCATGCTGAGGATGATCGGTGATTTGTATCGGCGACACTTGGCTTGACAGGGCCGCCGCACCGACCTGACCGACCGCGGCGGCTGAGCAAAGGACCAAAGCTGCGATTACTAGAGTTTTCATGGGTTGTTCTTCGACAATCTTCATCGCTCTAGATAGCAACCACGCTGCCAGCACCAAACTATTTATTTACTTTCAGTTACAAGAATTCATTCATCTCACGCGCAAGAGATTGCACATCCTCAAACCCTGAACTTTTCCACAATTTGCCCGAGGAGGGAGCATCCGTGTATGGTTCTGCTGAGTTGCTGGAACTCCATCACATCATGAGCAGCTTGGCGCATCACCCGTTCCGAATTCTCGCAGCTTGCATCCTCGGGCTTGTCGCTTGTGCAGCCGCTCAGACGGACTGTTCTGATGGCAATGGCAGTCTGAACGATGCTCCACCCACAGGCCCAACCACTCAGGATCTCATCCAGAAGGTGGCCGCCCAGGAGACCAAAGTCCGAGACGCAAGATCGCATTACACCTACGCGCAAGACGTGCTCGTTCAGACTCTCGATGGCACCTCCGTGACGGGACAGTTCCACGAGATCACGCGGATCTCGTACGACGATAAGGGCAAGCGCATCGAGAATGTGAGCTTCTCCGAGGTCCCGACCCTGCGGGATGTGCAGATGTCTGATAATGACCTGCAGGACATACGTGAATTCATGCCCTGGATGCTGACTTCCGATCAACTGCCCCAATACAAGATCACTTATTCCGGCCAGCAGCACGTAGATGATCTCGACACTTACGCCTTCCGGGTCGAACCGGCAAAACTGGAGAAGGACAGGCGGTATTTCCAAGGCCAGATCTGGGTCGACAATCGCGACCTGCAGATCGTAAAGCTATGCGGCAAATCCGCCCCCGAACAGATCCGCCGAAAGAAGAAAGATCCGATCGAGGTTCGGCCGACCTTCGTAGGCTACCGTCAGCTGATCGACGGCCTCTGGTTTCCGGCTTACGCCCGCGTCGACGATACGCTTCAGTTTGGGGTTCAGTCCGTGCACTTGCGCGAAATCGTAAAATTCAAGGACTACAAGCGCCAGCAGGGTGCCACCAATACGGTATCAAAACCGTAAAGGTCACGGACGCGTAGCAATAAGAACAGTACTTGAACCACGATTTCATGTATGCTGTACTGCCATTATGGCTGAACAAAAAGAAAAGAACCGCGCCAAAGACATCGTCCTCTGGATCATCACGGTCCTCTTGGTCGCTCTGGCGATTTTCTGGTACCAGAAGCCGAGGTAGCTTTGGCCGTAAGTAATCACCGCTTGTTGCCGGCCATGCGGATCTAAAGCCGCAGTTGTAGTTTTCTGCCTATTCGCGACGTATCCCCTCCAATCCGGTGGCGGGCATCGAGTTGGGCGGCTGGATTTAAGCCGCATTCGACCTACATTTACAAAAACAGAACAAAACAGCGATTTCAAACATTTTGCACATGAAGTGGAGTTCTACTCGGGATAGAAACTGTGCACCGATCCGGCGGGCACTGGATTCTTTCCAGTCCAACTGGGGTCTCACGCCTGCAGCTCGCCTGCTAAGTCTGGAACATCTCCCAAGGAGAAAAGTGAAGTATGACTAGAAGAAGTTCTGTCCGCTGTCGTTTGATCGCGTTGCCGTGCTTGCTGACAGTCCTGGGTCTCACTGCCAGCATGCTTGCCCAGGATGCCCAAGTCGAAAAGCCGCGTGCCATGTACGCGGTAATGCCTGCACACCTGCGTCCCGACGTCGCTCCTCCTGCAGCCTCATTGCAGAGCTGGAACGGTTCCTTCACCTATAACGGGACAAACTACACCTACAACATGGTGGGCGCCGCACCCTCGAGCAACACCACTGCCACGATCACGACCTACATTATCCCGGTCAAGATCACCATCACGAACCGTAACGGCACCAAGACAGCGTTCGATCCCTCCCATGTGCTCTCCAACGGAAATACGGTGACCACCAATACTGTGCAGTCGCCGCTATTCGACTCGACCACAACCTACATTCAGGGTGGAGTCAACGTTGGAACCACGCAGTACATCGATGCGTATCAGCGCGCGAACTTCTGGGGCACGGTGCAGTCGCACACGAACTCGCATCTGCTCCTAAGCCAGAGCGTGCTGGCGGAGCAGAGCCTCAGCCCCTCTCGCACTTACGGAAAGACGGGCAGCCCATTTGGCTTCACTGCCGCCGAAGTCGACATCAATTGGTTCGACGCGCAGATTCCTACCCTCATCAGCAAGCTCGGGATCCAGCCCAATCAGTTCCCAATTTTCCTGCTTTACAACACTTACCTGACGCAGAACGGAAGCTGCTGCATCGGTGGGTATCACAGCTCGGAAGGCAGCGTCAGCAACCCTCAGTCGTACGCGGAAGCGACCTATGTTGATCATGTGGGCGCCTTCTCGCAGGACGTGTCGGCGTTGTCACATGAGATTGGCGAGTGGGCCGACGATCCGTTGACGGTCAACTACAACGGCAACAATACGCCCTGCGGCATTCTCGAAGTCGGCGATCCGGAGGAAGGGCTCTCGAATTACGGAGCCTACCCCTACACGCTACATAACTTCACGTATAACCTGCAGGATCTGGTCACGCTGCCCTACTTCGGAGCGCCGACCAGCACGTCCGTGAATGGCTGGCTGAGCTTCCAGGGGAACCGGTCACTGTCGGTTTGCTCCAACGGCTCATAGCTCTGAAGATACTTCCCCATCGCGCCCGCCTCGGTTGAGGCGGGCTTTTTGTTGAATGTCGTCTCGCAACGCTACTCGGCGTCGGCCACCACATAGACGTAACGGAGCTGAGTCGTACCCGTGTTCTTGACGTTGTGCTCGGTTTCAGGCGGGCAGTAAAGCGCCGTGCGCGCCTTGAGATCCAGTTTCGAGCCGTCGCGGAACAGCATCTCGCCACTGCCCTCTAGAACGACCAGCACCTCCTCGTGGTGCTCCGTACTGTGCTTCCCGACGGAATGACCGGCATTGAGCACGACGAAGCCCGATTTCATACTCACCGTCTCGGGCGGCCCGTTCAGAATAGGCTGGATTCCGTTATCAGACTTTTCGAGTGCGACCACTTTGGGGTGCCGGTCTGGCTGAGCGCTCAACAATCTAACTGTTGCCATGAAGGCCATCGCGAGAAATAGGGGACAAACGATGAGACGAGCTTGCATGTGGGTGTCTCCTCTGAAGCCGAACAGCACGATAACACTTCCATTGCTGTTTGTTAGCCGCGCGGGTGCGGATCAGGTAAGATACTCCGGCGCGAATGGCAACAGGTCGCGCACCGTTCCGCCCTACCCATCTGGATGAACCGCGAATACCACAAAGGTTATAGCCAGGAACTCCATCGTGACATGGAGGCCCTTGTCTTCGGCCATGCTGGTGTGCCGCTGCTGGTCTTTCCCACATCCATGGGAAAGTTCTTCGAATACGAAGACCGCGGCATGATCGGCGCCCTGGCCCCCAAGATCGAGCGCGGCGAGATTCAAGTCTTCTGCCCCGACGGCGTTGATACCGAAAGCTGGTACAACCAAGGAGCGCATCCGCGGGTGCGCGTGCTGAGGCACCTGCAGTACGAGCGCTACATTCTGCACGAGTTCCTGCCGTTCATTCGCTGGAAAAATCAGGCATGGCAGCTTGCCGTAACCGGATGCAGCTTCGGCGGATATCATTGTGTGAATTTCGCCTTCAAGCATCCCGATATCATCACCCACTGCGTCAGCATGAGCGGTGCGTTTGACATCCACCAGTTTTTGGATGGCTACTATGACGACGACTGCTATTTCAACAATCCCCCGGATTACATTCCGAATATGACGGACGACTGGTTCCTGAGCCGCTACCGGCGAATGAAAATTGTGCTCGGTTCGGCAGACTGGGACATGTGCCTGGATCAGAACATAAAGTTTTCGGCAATTCTGAACGGTAAAGCCATTCCCCACTGGCTCGATGTCTGGAATGACAACTCAAAGCATGACTGGCCTCTGTGGCTGCGGATGGCCGGAAAGTACTTCTAAATGCGCAAAATCTCACCACAGAGGTCACAGAGAATACGGAGGGAACTTGAGTCTTCTGTGCTCTCTGTGTCCTCTGTGGTGATGTGTTGAAGGAGTTGATCTCGTGAAAAAGATCGGCATTCTGTTCGGTATGGAAAACACCTTCCCACCGGCCGTAGTGGAGAAGATCAATGCGATGAAGGTCGACGGCATCACCGCCGAGTTCGTCAAAATCGGCGGGATCCGCATGGATGAGCCCAGGAAATACGACGTCGTCATCGACCGCATCTCGCAGGACATTCAGTTCTATCGCGCGTGGCTGAAGCAGGCGGCGCTCGAGGGGACGATTGTCGTCAACAATCCGTTCTGGTGGACGGCTGACGACAAGTTCTTCAACTACGCGCTCGCCCACAAGATGGGCGTAGCGATTCCGCCGACGGTGATTCTGCCGCACAACAAACATCCCGAGGGGACGACCGAGCAGTCGATGCGCAACCTGATCTATCCGCTGAACTGGCAGGAAATTTTCGATTACGTCGGATTCCCTGCCTTCCTCAAGCCGTACTCCGGCGGCGGATGGAAGCACGTCTATAAGGTGCATTCGCCGGAGGAGTTCTTCCATCACTACAACCAAACCGGCGATCTGTGCATGACTCTTCAGCGCGGCGTCGAATTCGAGGAGTACTACCGCTGCTATGTCGTGGGGCAGGAGAAGGTCCACATCATGAAGTATGATCCAAAGGCGCCGCACCACGAGCGGTACGTGAAGGGGAATCCGCCACCATCCTCGCCCGCGTTGCGCGATCGCATTGAGAAAGACGCCCTGACCCTCTGCCGCGCGCTGGGCTATGACCTGAACACGGTGGAGTTCGCGGTGGAAAAAGGTATTCCCTACGCAATCGACTTCCTGAACCCGGCCCCCGATGCCGACGTAAACTCGGTCGGTAAAGATAATTTCGACTGGATCGTGAATGCCGTCGCCGAGATGGCCGTGAAACTGGCGCAGAGCGGGGAGAATCCTGTGAAGGAGACGAGGTGGGCGGGATTCTTGCGGGGATCGACTGGCGAGGCATCGTCCGGAAAGAGGAAAACGAAGGCATAATCCGTGCAGGATATAAACGCGAAACGATTCGTCTGGGCTTTGGCACTGGCGTGGGTTCCGTGGATTCCCACACTGGTCGGCTTTGTTAGAGTGTTTCTGCCGATAACCAACCAAACAGCGACTGGACTGGCGGCAGTCGCTGGCGGAATTGGAGAATTACTCGTCATGTGGGGAGTTGTAAGCATGATCGTCGCGCAAGGCGTGGCGATGGTGTGGATGTTCCGCAGTCTCTCTCGTGATCACTGGGGTCGGAACATCATCTCGCTAGCCTCGATTGGGATGAGCGGACTCATGCTTGTGATGGTCGGCTTGTTTTTGTGGGCGGTATGGTTCCAGGCGCGGCACAGGTGAGCAAGTCTTCGCCTTCTCATCCTGAGAAGCGCTCCAGCGCTCCGAGGGACCGTACGACCACAGACTTTCTCACGGGGCCGAAAAGATCCACCTTACGGCACGCAGATCGGAATTCCCGTTCGCTGCATCGACGGGGTACGCTCTCACACCGTTCTTCGCCCCGCCTAGGAGGACAAAAGTCGTTATGAGAAAAGGAAGGACTTTCAAGACAGTTGACGGTTATCTCGACGCACTTCCCGAACCTGCCCATAGCACGCTGCGCCATGTCCGCGCAGTGATCCAGTCCGTCGTGCCCAAGGAGACGACCGAGGTCATCAGCTACGGCATGCCCATGTTCAAGTTCAACGGCATGCTCATTGGCTATGCCGCATTTAAGAACCATTGCAGTCTCTTCCCGACGGGCTCTGGCGTAATCGAAATGTTTGCCAAAGACCTCAAGGGCTACAAGACTTCAAGAGGCACAATCCAGTTCCCTTCCGACGAACCGCTGCCCGATGCCGTGATCAGGAAGATCGTGAAGCAAAGAGTCAAGGAAAACCGGGAATGGGATTAGCCACAGCCCTACCCTGACAGCATTGCTATAATGTTTCCCGCCTGGTTCTTGCCCTCCGTCACGCTGCGGATCGGGCGCAAACATCCGAATTTCTGGCCAGAGGTCGCGGGCGGGGTGCCCGCGCCACACTTATGTTGCCGACCTTCACCATTGGAATCGAAGAGGAATATCAGACGATAGATCCGGCTTCCCGCGATCTGCGCTCGCATATTCAGGTGGAATTGCTCGAAAAGGGCAAGATGCGCCTGCAGGAGCGCGTCAAGGCCGAGATGCACCAGTCCGTCGTCGAGGTCGGCACCAGCGTCTGCAAGAACATCAAAGAAGCCAAGGACGAAGTGCGCAAGCTGCGGCGGGAAATCATTCACCTGGCGCGCGAGAACGGCCTATGCGTCGCATCCGTGGCTACCCATCCTTTTTCCGATTGGCGCACGCAAGAAATCCATCCCGACGAGCGCTACAAGAACATCGTCGAAGACATGCAGCTGGTCGCGCGTGCCAACCTCATCTTCGGCCTGCACGTGCACATCGGCATCGAGGACCGCGAGACCGCGATTCACATGATGAATCATGCGCGCTACTTCCTGCCGCACATTCTCGCGCTCTCGACCAACTCCCCTTTCTGGCTTGGCATGAATACGGGCCTGAAATCGTACCGCTGCAAAGTGTTCGACAAGTTTCCGCGCACGAACATTCCCGATTATTTTCCCAGCTGGGGCGAGTACGAGAACTTCATCAAGCTGCTGATTAAGACCAACTGCATCGATAACGCGAAAAAGATCTGGTGGGACATCCGCCCGCATCCATTCTTCAACACCATCGAATTCCGCGTCTGCGACATTCCCATGCGCGCCGATGAGACGATCGCGCTCGCCGCGCTGATTCAGGCCACGGTAGCGAAACTATACAAACTTTATACAGCGAATCAGGGATTCCGCCTCTATCGTCGCGCCTTGATTATGGAAAATAAGTGGCGTGCCGCGCGCTACGGGCTCGACGGTAAGCTGATCGATTTCGGCAAGCAAAAAGAAGTCCCGGCGCGCGATCTCATCCACGAATACCTCGATTTCGTTGATGACGTCGTCGACGAACTCGAGTCGCGCGAGGAACTGGAATACATCCACAAGATGCTCGAAACCGGCAGCGGCGCCGACCGCCAATTGCGCGTCTTCCAGGAAACCGGGGATCTCAAGAAAGTCGTGGATTACATCATCGAAGAAACGGAGGCCGGCCTGGCAGAAAGCGCAGAACCGGCCACCGTGACGAAAGTAGGGTAATGAGCACTTCTGTACGCCCAAACCACATCGATCTCAACCATCTTCCCTTCGACCCGGAATTTACTCCTGGCGCCCGCAACGCCGTCAATGTCTGCCTCCGCATTCAGCCGGGCGAGCGCGTTTGCGTCATCACCGACGACGCCACGTTGGAAATAGCAGCTGCCATTGTCGCCGAGCTCGAAAAGCTTGGCGCGCCGTACCACGCGTGGGTTCTGGAAGAACTTGCGGATCGCCCCCTCGTGAATCTTCCCCGCGAGATTCTCGAAGACCTCGAACAAAGTCAGGTTTCCATCTTCGCCGTGCAGGTCCAGCGTAACGAACTGCGCTCGCGCATTCAGATGACCGACGTCGTCAACCGGCGCAAGATCCGCCACGCGCACATGGTCAACATCAACCGGCAGATCATGCTGGAGGGCATGCGTGCCGATTTCCAGCGTGTCGACCGCCTCAGTCAAAAAGTAGTCGAGATGGTCCGCAAGGCGTCGCGAATATGTGCGAAGACCGCTGCCGGAACCGATCTGACCGCCGACCTCAATCCAAATTACAGGTGGCTAAAGACGAGCGGCATTATCTCTCCCGAGAAATGGGGCAATCTGCCAGGCGGAGAGATCTTCACCACACCGGGCGAGGTGAACGGAACGTTTGTGATCGACGGCGTTGTCGGCGATTATCTCTGCGCGAAATTCGGCAGCCTGCAGGCGAATCCGCTGACGATCCGCATGAAAGGCAATCGCCTCACGGAAGCGCACTCGGAGAATCGCGAACTCGAGGACGATTTCTGGAAGTACACCCACACCGACGCCAACAGCGATCGCGTAGGAGAATTTGCTATTGGGACAAACATCGATCTGAAGGACGTAATCGGCGAGATTCTTCAGGACGAAAAATACCCGGGCGTGCACATCGCATTCGGGAACCCCTACGGCGCGCATACCGGCGCCGACTGGGACTCCACCACGCACATTGATGTGGTCGGCCGCAAATTCAACATCTGGGTCGACGACCAGCAGATCATGAGCGAGGGCAAGTTCCTGGTCGAAGCATAGAGGCTACGATAGCAATGTCCCAAGCCGCAACGGACCTGCTCAAGCGCGCCTACGCCGCCTTCAACGCCCGCGACCTGGAAGGCGCACTCGCCACGATGAACTCTGACGTAGTCTGGCCCAACGGCATGGAGGGCGGAGTAGTCCACGGTCTTGACGGCGTTCGCGCC
>Ga0335071_10009301_pt1 | contig 10053 bp, 12 predicted proteins | sample Lox_Sample_15_FD_206724 | JGI IMG/M metagenome (GOLD analysis project Ga0335071, IMG submission 206724) | Soil microbial communities from Loxahatchee National Wildlife Refuge, Florida, United States - Lox_Sample_1.5 | ecosystem: Environmental > Terrestrial > Soil > Wetlands | place: USA...
CGAGCCGCTGTTGCGGCTATCGGATGCGGGCCGCGCCGTTTTCGTGTCGTCGGCGGCAGCCCACAGCGCCCGCGCCTATCTGGGAGCGTATGCGAGCAGCAAGGCGGCCCTCGAGGCCATGGCCCGTAGCTGGGCGGCCGAGCTCGCGAACACCAGGATACGCGTCAACATCGTCGATCCCGGGGCGACGCGCACCGCCATGCGCGCGAGCTTCATGCCCGGCGAAGATCCGATGACCTTGCCCGCCCCCGACGAGATGACCGGCATCTACGTCGACCTCGCGAGCCCCGACTGGACGCGCACCGGCGAGACGCTCAAAGCCTATCGAGCAGCGTGACCGGCCCTACGCTTCGTCGACGTACGGGTTCTCGGTCTGCCGCAGCACGATGCGGATCACCGTGCCCCTAAGCTTGAATGTGTCGCGCAGGCCGTTGGTGAGATAGCGCAGGTAATCGTCGGGCAAGGTCGTCAGCTTGGCGCCGAAGATCGCGAAGGTTGGCGGCCGCGTCGCGACCTGGCGCATGAAGCGCAGCCGCGGCCTCCGGCCGCGGACGAGCGGCGGCGGATGTGATTCGGTCATGCCCCCGAGCCAGCGGTTGAGGGGCGGCGTGGGCAGCCGCGTGTTCCAGGTCTCGAAGCCGTCGACGACGGCGCGCACCAGCGCATCGAGCTTGCGGCCGTGCAGCGCCGACACCATGACCGTGGCGACGCCCGGGACCTGTGACAGCGACCGCTCGACGCGGTCCTTCAGCTTGCGCGCCGCCGCGCCCGGATCGTCCACGAGGTCCCATTTGTTGATCGCGAGCACCAGCACGCGGCCTTCCTCGACCACCAGGCGCGCGATCGCGAGGTCCTGCTTCTCCAGCATCGCGGTGGCGTCGAGCACCAGGATCGCCACCTGCGCCTCGCGCACGGCCTGGATCGTCTCGGCCGTGGACAACCGCTCGATCCGGTCCTCGATGCGCGCCTTCTTGCGCAGGCCGGCCGTATCCACCAGCACGAAGTTGCGTCCCTGCGAGGTCCACGGGATCTCGATCGCATCGCGCGTGATTCCGGGCTCGGCCCCGGTCAGGAGGCGCTCCTCGCCCACCAGGCGATTGACCAGGGTCGACTTGCCGACATTCGGCCGGCCGATGACCGCGACGCGGATCGGCCGTTCGGTCTCCGCGTCCGCCTCACCCGCCGCCTGTTCCGCGCTGCGGTCTTCGCGATGCGGCAGGACCGCGTCCTCCGGCGCGTAGGGCCGCAGGGCCGCGTGCAGATCGGCGAGCCCTTCGCCGTGCTCGGCCGAAATCGCCGTCACCTCGCCGAGCCCGAGGCCAGCGGCCTCACCCGCACCGGCCACCCCGGCACTGCCCTCGCATTTGTTGGCCACGACGACGACCGGGCGGCCGGCCTTGCGCAGCCAGTTCGCGAAATGCCGGTCGGTGCCGGTGACCCCGGCCCGCCCGTCGAGGACGAACAAGATCACGTCAGCGTCCGCGAGAGCGCGGCCGGTCTGCGCGTGCATGCGCGCGGCCAGCGACCGCGCCGGCGCCTCGTCGAGACCGGCGGTGTCGATCGCGGTGAAGCGGAGGTCGCCGAGCTGCGCCTCCGCCTCGCGCCTATCGCGGGTCACGCCGGGCGTGTCGTGGACCAGCGCCTTGCGCCGGCCGACGAGACGGTTGAACAGCGTCGATTTGCCGACGTTCGGCCGGCCCACGATCGCGACGCGGAACATCGGGATTCCAGCTAGCGCAGCGCGACAAGCTCGGCGTCGTCGGTCAGGACGTAGACCGTCCCGCTCGCCACCACCGGCAACACCGATACGCCGCCCGGCAAGTTGATGTTGGACAGGATTTCGCCGCTCTCGGGCGACGCGACGATCGCCTCGCCCGCGGTATTGGCCGCGAACAGGCGGCCCCCGGCGACGATCGGCCCGACCCAGGTGATCACGCCCGTCTTCTTCTTTTCGTCGTCATAATGATGCAGCTGCCGCGTCCAGCGGATGCGGCCGTCGCGCCGGCTCACGCACAGCAAGTTGTCGTCATCGGTGATCATGTAGAGGAAATCGCCCGCCACCCAGGGCGAGTTGAAGCTCCCGAGATCCTGCTCCCAGATACGGGCCCCCGACCTCAAATCGATGTCGACGAGGCGGCTGGCATGTCCCGCCGCGATCACCTGCCCGTGATCCACAACCGGGAAGCCGCGCACGTCGGGCAATGCCGAGACCGCATCGGATTTCTGGATGCCCGCCAGGGAATCGGACCACAGCACGCGCCCGTTGTCGACGCGCAGCGCGAACAGCTCGCCCGACGACAAGCCCGCGATCAGCATGTTGCCGGCCACGACCGGTGCGGCCCCGCCGTAAATCCCGGCCCCTTCGGCCAGGCCGCTATGCGTCCACAGCTTGCGCCCCGTCGCGATATCGAGCGCATGGATCTGGTTGTCGCTGCTGACCGCGAAGACGCGGCCATTGTCGACCGCGGGCCCCGAGCGGAACGGGCCCGTCAGAGTCGTCCGCCAGATCTCCTTGCCGTTCTCCGGATCGACGCAGATCACCTGCGCGTACCCCGTGGCGACGTAGAGCCGGCCCTCGAAATAGGCGGCACCGCCGCCGCTGCCGCCGCCCGAACGGTCGTCGTCCGGCGTCAGGTCCACCCGCCAGATGCTCTTCCCGGTCGCGGCATCGATGGCGCTCAATCGTTCGTCGGCATCGATCGCATAGACCCGGCCCGAGGCGACGATCGGTGCTGCCGAGATGCGTCCGTCCCGGCTGTTCCCGCTTCCGATGCTCGTCCGCCAGGCGATGTCGAAGCCCTTGACCGCCGGATTGGCGATGAACTCGCCGACATAGCCGGCCGGCTGCGGCCAGTCGCGATTATCCGTTTCCGGCGGCAGCTGCACCGAGACGGAGGCGATGCGCGCATCGGCGATGACGCCTTCGTTCTGCGGCAGGACCGGGATGCGTTCGCCCGGGATCGGATCCTTCCTGGCGCTGCCGAACCAGCTTCCCTCACCGCACGCGACCAGCGTCGCTGCAGCGGCGGCGAGCATGAACAACCGGGCCAGCTTCATCGTCGTGTGCCTCAGCCGGCCAGCGCCGCCAGCATTTCCGCAGCGCGCGCGCGTACGGCCGCAGGCGCCTGGGGATCGTCGGAGATCCGGCTGTAGGCCTTGCGTGCGTCGTCGATCTTGCCGGCCTTGACGGCGGCCGCAGCTTCGATCTCCCACGCAAGGTAACGCCACGGGCTCGTCGGCGCTGCCAGCGTGGCGAGGTCTTTCTCGACGTCGCCCGGATTTGGCGTGTCGAGACTGTCGAGTGCCGCCAGCACGGTCGCGGCATCGCGCAGCTCCCGGTCGACGCTCGTGTCGGCCGCCACCTGGCGATAGAGCACGGCAGCACCGGCGAGGTCGCCCGCGTTGGCCTTGATGCCGGCCTCCTCGAGGCGGGCCAGAGCGGTGTAGCCGGCACGGCCGGTCTGCGCGATGCTGGTGAGCGCCTTGCCGGCCTGCGCCGCATTGCCCGATTTCGCTTCGTCCAGGGCTGCGACGTATTGCGCCGCAGCCGCTTCCGCCTGCTTGCGCGAATAATCCTGCCAAGCCACGTAACCCGCGGTGGCGATGACGATCGCCACCGCGGCCGCGATGACGTAGTTGCCGTACTGCTTCCACAGCTTGAGCGCGCGGTCGCGCCTGAGGTCTTCGTCGACTTCGGTGAAGATATCGGACACGCTCTAACTCCCGGACGAATCGCGCGCTACCATAGCCCTGGCCGCCTCGCCGCGCAAAACAAACCAAGCGCCGCAGAGCCGAGGTTTTCCGAGCAAAATAAGGCATTTCGGCGGCGCCGGACGGGACCGGCACGGCGTAGACAGGGCCGCCGAAATCGGCAACACTCGATGCGACGTGGCGGCCACCGACGACATACTGGTCCACCTTGCCGACTACCGGCCGAAATCCGGCCGGGTGTTCTTCGATCGGCAGGAACTGCGCAAGATCTTGAGCCTCTACTCGACGCGCGTGGCGCGCGGCGAATGGCGCGATTACGCGATCGACGTCGGGGCCAACGGCGTGGCTGCGTTCTCGGTGTTCCGCCATGCCCGCGACTGGCCGCTCTACATCATCGCCAAGCTGGGCCCGGCGCGGCACCGCCCCGGCGGCTACGTGGTCTCCGACGGCCGCCGTACGCTGCTGCGCGGACGCACCATCGACGACGTGCTCAAGGCGCTCGAAGAAAAACTCGAACCGGCGTAAGCCCGGTCCCGGGGCCGGTTCACTGCGTGAAGGCGCTCTTCAGCGTCTGCAGGCGCGCATAGGCGTCGGTGACGGCCTGCAGGTTCTGGCGGTTGTCGGTCTTGTTGTAGCCGCCCTGGCGCGTGAGGGCGAGTTCCAAAGCCCGGATCAGCACTTCGGCGACGTCGAAATAGCCCTGGTCGCACGCCTGGTTGAAGGCGAACAGGATCTTGTCGCTCAAGCGCCTCGTGTACTCGGTCATGGCCCGGTCCGCTCCGCGGATTGCTGGATTTACCGCAACCTAGCCGCTTTTGGTTTCGGGTTCCTTAACGCCGGTTGCCGTCAGAGCCGCCGGTCGGCCGGCCCTGGCAGACGGTTGGAGAGCGCCTTCTGCAGCGCCAGCAGGTGGCGCGCCGCGGCGCCGGCGGCCTTCGTCTCGATCTCGCGATAGTGGCGGATGACCAGACGGCCAAACGGCGTCAGGACCGCCCCGCCACCCTGCCCGCCCCCGCGTTCGGTCGCCACCAGGGGCTTGCGGAACCGGCGGTTCAGGCTGTCGACCAAAAGCCACGCGCGGCGATAAGACATGCCCATCGCGCGCCCGGCTGCCGAGATCGACCCGTGACGGTCGATCAGCTCGAGGAGCCGGACCTTGCCCGGACCGATCGCGCCCCAGCCCTGGAACTCGACGCGCAGCGAAAGTCTGGCCATGCGCGCCACTCTATCACCGCCCGGATCAGGCCGCGGGGCGGCGCGGCTTCCGCCGGTCGATTTCGGCGAACACCTCGGCGGCCTTGGGCACGCCCTGCTCCCAGCGATGGCCCGCCAGGGCCTTCACGCACCAGTCGATCCGATTGGCGGTCGCCTCGGCCATCAGCGATTCATGTCCCATGTCGCGCAACGTGCGCGCGACCTCGCGCATCTCGGCCACCCGCCGGGCGCCGTGCTGCGCGGTGCGGCCGACCAGGTAGTCGACGGCCTTCGGCCAGTCCATGCCCGGATAAGTCCCGGCCAGCGATTCAAGCACCCGCTCGGTGACCCCCATCTCGGACGCGGCGTAGAGGGATTCGAGCATCAGCGCCTCCATGCCCTTGATGATGACGCTGCGAAACATCTTGATCGAGGATGCCTGGCCGATCTCCTCGCCCACCGCCTCAACCCGCATGCCGAACGGGCGCAGCAGGTCCGCGAGCGCCCGCGCCGCCGTCCCCGCCAGCAGGATCGGCACCTTGTGGCCGTGCGGCGGGACCGATTCCATCACAGCGGCCTCGACAAACCGCGCACCGCTGGCGGCGAGCGCCTCGGCATTCGCCCGCTTGACCGCGGGCGAGGTCGAATTGATGTCCATGTAGAACTGGCCGGCCTCGAGGCCGGACCCGCTGGCGCGCGCCGCGTCGTTCGAGGAGGCCGCCGTCACCGCCGACAGCACGACGTCGCTTCCCTTCACCGCCTCGGCGTGGCTCTTCGCACAGGTCACGCCGATCTCGACCGCGCGGCGGCGGATGCGCTCGCCGGCATCGCCCGGCTTGTCGAACAGGATATCGTAGGTTCGCATCGGCCCCGCCCCCGCGGCCTTGAGGCCGCGCGAGATATGCTGGGCCGCTTCGCCGAAGCCGATGAACGTGAAACTTGTCGCCATCCTCAACTCTCCTCGCCTGTCACGGATCGTTACGATCAGCCGCACGGCCTTTCCTGTCAATGGCTTACCAGAGCATGGCGGAATCGCTGGTTCCGTCTTATGTTCAAGCCTGAGAGCCTTTTCGGGAGTGAACGACGATGGATGCGGCAGTCTCGCCCAAGCACAATATCGAACCGGTCCGGCAGGAGTTCTACCAGCGGATCGGCAAGTCCAACCTGGCCCCCCTGTGGGAAGTGCTGGGAAAGCTGGTGACCGCCGAGCCCGATACGCTCACCGAGGCGCATCTGTGGAAGTACGATGCGATCCGTCCGTTCCTGATCGAGGCCGGCAAGCTGATCACGGCGAAGGAGGCCGAGCGGCGCGTCCTGATCCTCGAGAACCCCGCGTTTCCGGGTGAGTCGAAAATCACCCGCAGCCTGTTCGGCGGCCTGCAGATCATCTTCCCGGGCGAGATCGCCCCGCCGCACCGCCACTCGCAGGCGGCCTTGCGCTTCATCATCGAAGGCCAGGGCGCCTACACCGCGGTCGACGGCGAGCGCACGATGATGCACCCGGGCGACTTCGTGATCACCCCATCCTGGACGTGGCACGACCACGGCAACATCGGCGACGGGCCGATGGTGTGGCTTGACGGCCTCGACATGCACATGATCAAGCTGTTCGAGGCGAGCTTCCGCGAGGGCCACGAGAGCGAAGACGCGATGCAGCCGGAACGCCCGGAAGGCGATTCCTTCGCCCGCTACGGCACGAACATGCTGCCGGTCGAGGACGAGTACAACCGGCCGAATTCGCCGGTGTTCAATTATCCGTACGATCGCAGCCGCGAAGCGCTGGAGACCATGAAAAAGCGCGACAAGTGGAGCCCATGGCACGGGCTGAAGATGAAGTACATCAACCCGCGCAACGGCGACGCGGCCATGCCGTCGATCTCCACCTTCCTCCAGCTCCTCCCCAAGGGCCTCAAGACGCAGCCCTACCGCTCGACCGACAGCACGGTGTTCGTGTGCACCGAAGGCCGCGGCAAGACCACGATCGGCGACAAGGTGATGCAGTGGGGGCCGCGCGACATCTTCGTCGTGCCGAGCTGGGCGAAGCACGTCCATGAGGCGGGTGAGGAATCGGTCCTGTTCAGCTTCTCCGACCGCGTCGTCCACGAGAAGCTCGGCTTCTGGCGCGAGCAGAAATTCCCCGCAGCCGTCTGACGGCGGCGCAAATTGCGCTTGTCTCCGCCCGAGCAGCGTGCTTCGCTTTTGACGGAATAGTCAAAAGCGGAGACACGTCATGGCCGAGCCGATCTGGAACCAGTTCCTCACCGACCGCGACAAGGCCGTCTTCGCGACGTCGGGTTACGGCACGCGCGCCGGGTTCGGAAAGCGCCCGGCCCTGCTGGTCATCGACGTGAACTATAATTTCTGCGGCGACAGGCCCGAGCCGATCCTTGACTCCATCAAGCGCTGGCGCAATTCCTGCGGCGAAGAGGCGTGGGTGGCGCTCAAGGTCCTCAAGAAGCTCATCGATGCGGCACGGGCCAAGGGCCTGCCGGTGATCTACACGACCGGCATCCGCCGCGACGACAACTGGGACAGCGGCAGCTGGTCCTGGAAGAACAACCGCACGGCCGAGCGCCCGCAGCCGAAATCCAACCTCGACGGCAACGAGATCATGCCGGAGATAGCACCCGGTCCGCGCGACATCGTGATCAAGAAACAGAAACCGAGCGGCTTCTTCGGCACCAACCTCGCGAGCTATCTGGTGCTGCTCGGCGCCGACAGCCTGATCGTCACCGGGACCACGACGAGCGGCTGCGTGCGCGCCACGGTTCTGGACGGCTTCAGTAGCAACTACCGCCAGACCGTGGTCGAGGATTGCTGTTTCGACCGCTCGCAGGCCTCGCACGCGATCAACCTCTGCGACATGAACGCGAAATACGCGGATGTCATGCGCAGCGACGAGGTCATCGAATATTTCAAAGGGCTGCCGGACGGCCTGTTCGACCTGCCGCGCGGCACGCCCGCGAACTCCTAGGCGCTACTGCCGCACGGACGGGGTCTCGATCGGCAGCCCCCGGCCGCGCCAGGCGAGAAACCACTCGAGCGCGATATAGGTCTGGCTGCCGAGCGGCTCGGGCTCGGCGCCGATCGATTCATTGCAGTCCTGGAAGCGCCGGTGGACCGAACCGAGATTCTCCCAGCGCACCCGGTAGGTCGGAAAGCCGTTGGTCTGGCCCTGGCTGACGATCTCGTCGCGCAGCCGCTTGCCCACGTTCTGCTCATGGCAGCTGGCACAGGCGAGATTGAACCGGCCGCGCCGGGCGCGGAAATAGGCCTCGCCCGACGCGATCGCGTCGCGATCTTCGGGAATCGATTGGGGCAGGCCGCGCGACTGGTTGCGGATCGCGGCCGTGAGGGCCAGAAGCGCGTTGGATTCATAACCCAACGCCGGGGCCTGCATGCGCAGGGTGCGGCACTGCTCGATCTGCAGCTCGAGATTGACGAGGCGCCCGTCCGCCGCGCGCTTGGGAAACTGGATGCCCTTCATCGATGAGAGCTCGCCGTGGCACGTGGCGCAGCTCTTCCCCGCCCTACCTTCGACTTTGTTCCACAGATCCTGCCCCTGGCTCACCCACAGCATGCCGGGGTTGGAAAAGTCGTCCGCCTGCATGTCCTTGAGCCCGGGCGTGATGAAGTCGTGGCCGGAGCGCGGCCGCCAGTTCTCCGGCAATCCGCCACGGGCGGCCGACACGAACAGCACCGCAGCACCCGCCAACACCAGCGCCGCCGCCGCGACCGCTACGCGACGAGGATGGGGGCGGAGTGCCGGTAGATCGTGCCGTCGTCGTCGGTCCATTCGAAATCGAACGTACCGCTGTCGGCTGCGACAGCAAAGAAGGACATATAGGGATTGGCCGAGACGGCCGTGCCCCAGTCGCAATCCACCACGATCTCGCCGTTGTAGCGGCAGACGAAGCGGTGGATGATCTTGCGCGGGATCACTTGCCCGTCCTGGTCGTAGCGCAGACCGTTCTCCATCGGGTGGTTGATCAGCGCCTTGATCTCGAACACGTCGCCGCGCTGGGCGCGCACCGGCACGCGGATGAGGATCTTCGGGGTCTCGGGTGTGTCGGGGTGCCGGGCGTCAGTGGGCATCGTAGATCTCGGCGCAGGCGCCGCTCGTGATCGTGATGTCGGCGGCGGTCGACCACAAGGAGCCATCGCCCAGCTCCGCCACCGCCGTCACGGTCTGGCTGCGCGCCAGGCGGATGCGCGTGGAGATCTCGGCCTTGCCCGCCCGCGGCCCGAACCGGTACTCGGCCGCGCGCGGAAACGGATTGCCGGGCGCCAGCAGGACGATCCGCTTCACGTTGGCCGGCGGCTCGGCGACGGACAAGGTGATCGGCACGGCCAGGCCATTCTCGGCGAGCGGCGACAGCTTCATCGCGATCACGCCTGGCCTCGGCCGGCGGTCGGCGAATATCTCGCCGAGCAGATGGTCGAGCGGTTCCTCGGCGCGGACGAAACCGGCGGCCACCAGGGCCGCCGACCCGATCAGGACCTTGCGTCGATCGACGGGAGCCATCGCACCTGCACCGCTTCGCGATAACGAAATAACTTGCTGATGACGAATGGCCAGAATACTGCTGCGAGACCCGCCCCGTCGAGGCGCTCACACCGATGTGAGCGCTCCGCCATGACAAAGGATGACCGGACGTGCAGCCCCCCGCCACATCAGGTATGCGGCTCGAAGAGGTCGATACGCCGGCACTGCTGGTGGACCTCGACGCGTTCGAGCGCAACCTCAGGCGCATGGCGGACGCCACACCTCCAGGCGGCCGCCCGCGGCTGCGGGCGCACGCGAAAACGCACAAGTCGCCGGCGATCGCCCATCAGCAGATCGCCCTGGGTGCTGTCGGCATCTGCTGCCAGAAGGTCAGCGAGGCCGAGATTTTCGTCGGCGACGGCGTGGCCGACGTGCTGGTGTCCAATGAAGTGGCCGGCGCCCCCAAGCTGCGGCGCCTCGCTGCCCTGGCGCGCCGCGCGCGGATCGGCGTGTGCGTCGACGACGCGGGCAACATCGCCGATCTCGAGGCCGCGGCGGCGGAGGTCGACGCCCGTCTGCGCGTCCTGGTCGAGATCGACGTCGGTGCGGCGCGCTGCGGTGCCGCCCCGGGCGAGCCGGCCGTGCGGCTGGCCGAGCTCATC
>Ga0335071_10009302_pt1 | contig 10053 bp, 8 predicted proteins | sample Lox_Sample_15_FD_206724 | JGI IMG/M metagenome (GOLD analysis project Ga0335071, IMG submission 206724) | Soil microbial communities from Loxahatchee National Wildlife Refuge, Florida, United States - Lox_Sample_1.5 | ecosystem: Environmental > Terrestrial > Soil > Wetlands | place: USA: Florida...
GTATACCACGCCCCGCTTGAAGATCAGGTCCACGTCCATCAGCCGGTAACGGAAAATAGCGTATCCGAACGTGAGCGGCAGCAGTCCCAGCGACAGGACTGAAACCTTCATGGCGGTGCCGGGCAAGGTGCCGAGAAGGTAGGGCACGACGTAGAACAGAGTGTAGGGGACAATCGCGAGAATCGTGCCCCGGGTAACCCACTTCAGTTGCTGGCGGAGAATGGTCGTGGTGGCGCGGCGGTAGCTATACCAGAGAATCGAAGCGGCCGCGATGAACAGCAGCGCGCCGTACGCCATCTCCTCGCGGTCCATGTCCCAGCGCAGTTGACCGCTCGCCTGGGCCAGTCGTAGCGCCAACACGTGCCGCGCCAGCAGGAGAAGGCCGGGAAGATACGCCAAGCTCAGCACCCAGGGCCGCTGCCGCACGAATTGCCGTTTCTCCGGGAATGTCAATACAAAGTGCAGGAACAAGGCCGGCTGCAGAAGCCAGGCGACGATGTTGCACCAGTAGATCTCCCAGTCGAACGCATCCAGCTTTCCGGTGTACTTGAAGGAGTAAGCAATAAAGGAAACGAGGCAGAAGATGTAGAAGTGCGTCGATCCCGGCGCGGTCCAGCGCCGCAACAACACGTATACGCCGATCCCCAGGTAAATAAGCGCGATAAGCCGCAGGGAGTTATAGAGCGACCGGTCGGCAGGAATCAGGATGACCTGCGAATCCAGGGAAACCGAATGCCGGACCAGGGTATAGGTCGCCTTGGACCAGATACCGGTGCGATACAGCTGTCGCTCCAGCCCGGCGGTATCCTTTACTTCCTGGCCGTTCACGGCGACGAGTTCGTCACCCGCCTTGACTCCTGCCTTGGCGCCGGAACCACCCGGCTGGATATGCTCGGCGATCAGATGGCCGCCGGTCTCCGCCCAGAGAATGCCGTCATCCGGAGCGGCTACTTTTCGTTCTGCCTGGAAATTGAAGCCGGCGAAGGTGACCGCCACCACGGTCAGCAGGAAAAGGACGATGGCGACAAACCGAAATTGACTTTCCCGATTCATGGGCTTCGGCACTGGCCCCGAGCCCCCAGGGGGCCGGTCTAGCGTGGGAAGAAGACCCCTCCGATCATCAATGAGCAACTTCGCTGCCATCCGGGCCTCGAATCAGGTGGGCTAAATTCAGCGGGTAGAAGAACTTCGGAAATTATAAATACATATTCGAACAGGCGATATGCCTTTTGGAAGGATTCTCCGGGATTTCGTATCTTGCTTCTCCTTAAGATTGTGGCAATTACGTTTTGCAGAAGTACGGCGAAAGACGTAAGTTGTGCCGGGCCATAGGATGACGAAGGCAAGATTGACGTTGCACAAAAGCGCGTAGGGCCAAGTATGGCCGCGGACCCATTGGTCCGCGGTGTACGCAAAGCGCGCATGTGGGGAGGTCGGAATTCAGCTGCGGATCACCTCGCGCTCGGACAGAGATTCTAGCCTCCCCCAGTCGCAGACTGGCACGCGCAGGACTTGCATGCGCGCTTCGTCGCGCACCTCGGACCAATCGGTCCGAGGCTGCACGGGCGAGTTAGGGTGCGCCCTTGCCCTTTGCGCTTTGCGGCACGTCATCCTCATCTTCCCCCCAGTCAAAAGATAAGGCGCGGGCCGTGCTCTCAATCGGTTCCAGCTCGGGGATCTCTTCCACGATCGATGTGCCCAACTCGGCGAACTTGCGGGCAGAAACCATAACCCGGTTTTCCAGAGATCCCACTGCTTTGTTGTAGCAGTCCACGGCACGATCCAGGCCCGCCCCGACGGCGGCGATGTGTCCGCCTAAATTACGCAGGCGATCGTGCAATTCTTTCCCCAGCGCGCTGATTTCCTGCGCGTTGCGCGCCAGCTTCTCCTGATTCCATCCGTACGCCACTGCTTTCAACAATGCGATCAGCGTTGTGGGCGACGCCGGGATGACCTTGTTGAGCACGCCATGTTCGATCAGACCCGTGTCCTGCTCGAGCGCGGCGCTGAAAAACGTTTCTCCGGGGAGGAACATAACAACAAATTCGGGTGTGGCCTCGAATTGTTCCCAGTAGCGTTTCCCGCTCAGCGTGTTCATGTGCTCGCGGACCTGGCGGGCGTGATTGGCGAGCGCGACGCGGCGCGCGTCCTCGTCGGTCGTTTCGAACGCGTCAAGGAAGGCCTGCAACGGAGTTTTGGCATCGACCACAACGCTCTTTCCTCCGGGCAGTTTGACCACCAGGTCGGGACGGAACCTTCCCGCGTCACCCGTGATGGTCTCCTGCTCCGCGAAATCGCAGTACGGAAGCATGCCGGCGATTTCGACGACGCGCCGCAACTGAATTTCTCCCCACCGCCCGCGGACATTGGGCGTGCGCAGCGCACGCACCAGGTTGCTCGTTTCGGATTGCAGTTCCCTTTGTGTGGTGATGAGAGACTGAACTTGCGCGTGAATGGCCCCGTAGGCCTGGCCCCGCTCTTTCTCGATCTGCTGAATTTGTGCATCCACTTTGCTGAGCGATTCACGCACGGGGGCGACCAGATCGGCGACCGCTTGTTGTCGAGCCTTGAGGTCCCCTTGCGCTTCGGTTTGGAAGCGGGACAAAGTTTCCTTGGCGATGTCCAGAAACGAAGATGCGTTGTTCTTGAGGGCTTCTGCGGCCAAAGCCTTGAACGCATTCTGCAAGTCAGCGCCAGCCTGCGTGAGCAATTCCAGCTTTTCGGCGCTCGACTTCCGTTCCGCCTCCAGAGCCGATTCCAGACGGGCGCGTGCCGCGACAAACTGCTTCTGCTCCTCCGTGAGGCGCGCGAGCTCCGCCCTGCCCGCCAGCAACTCCTTCTGTGTCAATGAGAAACGTGCCTCAATCGCAGACGTACGGGGGCGCAGCAACAGCCAGGTCAGCAGGCTGCCAAACAACAGTCCAACTACTGCGGCAATCACAAGTTCCATAGACGCAGGTAACTACTCCGGGCGGTTACTCTCCTCTAGCCTAGCACTGTCACCAAATGGCACGAGTTGGGGAGGGTGTTTTCCACAGCTGGCGTGCATAATCAGTGCGGGTTCTGTTCCGTGTCGAGTTCATGTCCCTGCTCCCAAAACGAATTTCGGCGTACGCGCTAAGCGCTTCCGTTTGGGCGGTGCTCTGTGCCCTTCCGGAACCTGCGCTGGCTGCTGGTGCTCCGCAAGCGCCTTATCCACAGGCGACCGTGAAGCCCGCATCGGCGAGCAGCGCCGATATGGATTTGAAGGATTCCGACCCGCAGGCTGAAGAACAGATCCTCAATCTGGTCAATCAGTCCCGGCGCGAAGCGGGAGCGCCTCCGCTCACGCTTGACTATGGTCTTTCGCAAGCGGCACGCGCGCACGCGCGGGCCATGCTTGAGGCGCGCCAGCTTTCGCATCAACTCGACGGAGAGCCTTCTCTTCCGCAGCGGCTGGCCATCGCTACCCAGCTGCAACTCGATGAGGAGGCGGAGAACGTCGCCGTCGATTTTGGCCCCGAGCAAGGGCACCAGCACCTGATGCAATCACCGCCGCACCGCGCCAACCTGCTGAATCCGGCCTATAACGTGGTTGGACTGGGCGTCGTGCGCAGTGGAGACCGCTTATATATCGTTCAGGATTTCGGGCATTCGCTGCCAGAGTATTCCGCAACCGAATTGAAGGAGCGGATTGCGGGCGCCGTCGTGCAGAGGCGCCATGACTCCAGCCGGCCGGAACTGCAAAGGCGCGATCTGCTGATTGCCGATGAGGTCGCCTGCTCCATGGCGCAAGCCGACAAGATGGGAACGGCCGCGGTACATAAGCTCGCCGAGCGGTTCACCGTGGTCACTTACGCCAGTATGCACCCGGAAACCTTGCCCAACAGCGCCGTCCGCGTCCTTTCTACGAGAGAAGCACACGCCTTCTCGATCGGTGCCTGCTACTCCCGCAGCGCTACGTACCCCATGGGAATGTATTGGGTCGTGCTGTCGCTGGAATAGCGAACTGCTTCACGCAAGCAGAATCCGGCTAGAGAGAGACCGCGCTTGGGGTCTCCGGTTGTCCGCTCTATAGGCGTAGCTACTCTTTGATCGGCACGCTGTAGTGCGAAGAGATCTCCAGCCATTTGCCGTCTTTCTTCATCCACACATCGGTGAAGCGGTCTTGGTAGTCGTACGGCTTGCCCCTGGTTTCTCCGCGTTCGTGGTAAGCGCCGGTGATCACTGCCGTAGTCCCCTGCAGCCGGATCTTCAGATCCGATAGTTCAATCGTGTCCCCGCGCTCCGGGGGCGCGGCCATGAAACTGATGTAGCCGGTTTTTCCGTACGTGCTGCCGTCTTCGAAGGTGATGACGAAATGATTGTCGAGCAGTGAGGCGAGCACGTCCACTGCCGCAGTCTGTAAGCATCGCTGAGTTTGGATTCCAGCGCGCGGAGCTTCGCCGCGTCTGAGTCGTCCTGCGCCGCAGCCAGCAGGGCGGCAGTGCCCAGAACGGCCACAGCCATACTGGAAAACCCGATTTGCCCCGTTTATTTATCTTGCACGAGCGGAAAATGGCGCAAGTTCCTTTTGTGAGGGCCCGGGGCGAACGGCAGGCACCATCTCTCCACACACGTTTCTTGCTCGCGCCGCTCAGCGAAGGCCTTTCCCCCGAGTTCATCGACCGGGGAGATCCCTCGGCGCGCTGATAAAAGCGCGCGCCTTCGGGATGATCCAGCCTCCTGGAGTTCGCATCGCAGACTGCGTTTATGCGGACTATGCTACCCTTGGCCCGTGCCTTTCGTCGCGGTTCCAGCCTATGGAATCCACGGCTCCAGCCCGTCTGCCCGAGACCGCGCCCATGGATATCCGCATCGGTACGGCCGGATGGTCCTATAAAGACTGGGAAGGCATCTTCTATCCCCCGGGAATGAAGCAGCGGCGGATCCATCCGCTCGAATACCTGGCGCGCTTCTTCGATACCGCGGAAATCAACACCTCGTTCTACGGGCCGCTCCGGGCGGAACTGGCCAAGCTGTGGTGTCGCAGGGTGGCCGCCGTGAATCCCCGATTTCTCTTCACTGCGAAGCTTTACCGCGCCTTCACGCACTCGCCAATCGCGGTGATGGAGCCGACTTCGGCGGCCACCATTCGCCCCACCGATCAGGACGAAATGCAAACCCGCGAAGGCCTCGACGCGTTGGCCGGCGAAGGCAGGCTGGGCGCGTTGCTGATCCAGTTCCCGGTCTCGTTCAAGAATACTTCGCTGAATCGCGAGTATCTCGATCGCCTGCTGCGGCAGTTTATCGAGTATCCACGCGTCGTAGAAGTGCGCGACTCGAGCTGGAACAATGCCGAAACGCTGGCCTCATTTGCGCAAAAGAATGTCGCCTTCTGCAATATCGATCAGCCCGTTATGGGACGCTCGCTCGGCGCGACGCAGCACGTGACCGCACCGATCGCGTACGTGCGCCTTCATGGACGCAATTACCAGCAGTGGTTCGACTCGGACAATCGGAACGACCGCTATAACTACCTCTACAAGATGAGCGAACTGGAAGACTGGAGAGCCCGCATCGAGAGCGTAGCGCAGCGCGCGCAGACCACTTACGTGATCACCAACAATCATTTCGAGAGCAAAGCGGGCGTGAACGCGCTGGAGTTGAAAGCAATGATCACCGGCAAGCGCGTGATGGCGCCGCCGACGCTGGTGCAGAAGTATCCGGAGCTGCGTGCCGTAGCCGATGCCGCGGATGACTCCGATGAGCCCGGCGGCCCGCAAATGCGCCTGGTTTAGGCACGGACGCATTCGTCCGTGCCGCGAGCGAAGCGAGCGTGGGAGCGCCAATGGTGTGCGCTTGGCTATGGTCGAGGCATAACGAGAGCCCCGGCTGATTCATGCGCGCTTCGCGCGCACCCCCGGACCAATGGGTCATGGGTCCTGGGCCAGACAAACCCGGAGCTACACGAGCTTACTTTTTTGGGGCGAATTGGAAATCGCGGATTACTACCGACTGCTCCTTCTCCGGCGTCTGCTTGAAGCACCACAGGTTGATTCCCACCGGAACTGCCACTTGCGGAATGTTCGTCTTGTCTGACGTATAGGTTTCCGTCTTGATCACCTCGGCTACCGTTCCGATCGGCTGCGCGCCATTCATCAGCGTAAAGACGATATGATCCGGAAACCATTCTGTTCTAGCAGTGGTCAGAGTTCCGCCGTCCACGTGAAAGTTGTCTTCCCACGCGGAAACGCCCTTCGGCTTCTTGTTCCCCGTCGAAGGATACACAGTGAAGTCGGCATTACAGGGCGCACAGGTCTTGTTCCATTGCGAGAACTCGATATCGATTTCGTCTTCTGCATCCGCGCCGATGTGATGCACCGGACCATAGGTGAACAGGCCGAGCACGGTCACCGGATCCATGTCGTACACCTTTCCCTCGATCACCCATTGATAGGTCCCGAAGCCGTACTCCGCGGTTGTAAACAATTCAGCGGCCGTCCATTTGCCGTCGCGCTGCACGATCTGAAGGTGGACGTACCCTTTACTGTCGATGGAAACATTGGCAGGATCTCCGGGCGCAACACCCGCCATTCCGCCGTGAGTGAGCTTCCACTCGCGCCCCGCCCAGTTGACGGTCTGCGCGTGGCAGCCGCCAAAAGCCGAAAGCAATATGGCGCTATACATCCAAGTCATCCGCATTTTTGGCAAGGGCTTCTCCTTATGAGAAAGAAAATTTCGCAGGAATTATAAGGCGAGCGCTAGCCCACAGGCTCTATCGAAGCTTGCCTGAGCGCAGGGCTGGTTCGTACGGGATTCACCCGAGTACCGGACGTTTCGCTTTCTGCAATAGAATAAATTGCCCGCAGGGCACCGCGGTGCTTCCTTTGCATGCTCACCAAGACGACGAGTCGGATCTTGTTCGGGTCCGCCCTTGTGCTGTTCTGTGTCGGCGGAACCGGCGCAACCATCGCGGTCTTTCACCTGCTCAACGCGGAAGGCTGGGTTATGCACACGCGCGATGTGCAGGTTTCGTTAGAACGGATCAACACCCTCTTTTCTCGAGCGGGCAGGGCGCGAACCGAGTACATCAATTCGCGGGATCCGGCGCGGCTTACAGATTTCCAGGCGGCCGCTGCCCAGATTCCGGAAAGCCTGAGCACCGTCAAGGGATTAACCGTCGACAATCCTGCCCAGCAGGAAACCTTCCACCAGCTTGTCTCTCTCAGCGCTCAGCGGCTGCAACTTCTGAATACGTCTGTAGCGGAAAACGGGACGGGCATCTCTCCCGCCCAGGCAGGCTACACGCAGCAGATCGTGGTCCTCGGTACGCGAATGGATGCCTTGATCCAGACCATGCAGAACGAAGAGCAGCGGCTTCTGGATCTTCGTGTGGGAAGGAAGGAGTCCCTGGAACGGCTCGCCGCCGTCCTGCTCGTGCTGGCCTTTCTGATCGCGGGAGCCTTGTTCATCCTGGACTATCGCCTGCTGAACAAAGAACTGCGGGCCCGGGAAAGTGCCCAAAGCTCGCTGCAGCTGCTCAGTGCCCGGCTGTTGCGCCTGCAGGATGAAGAGCGCCGGAAGTTTTCGCGCGAGCTGCATGACAGCATGGGACAGATTCTGGTCAGCATCAAGATGCAACTCGACCTGCTGGCGCTCTCGCTGGCCGACAACTCCACGATCCTGAACTGCAGCCAACTCCTGGATGAGGCTCTGCGGGAGACGCGGACGATCTCGCACCTCCTGCACCCGCCGTTGCTGGATCAGGCCGGGCTCGAATCAGCCGCGCGCGAGTACGTGGACGGGTTCTCGAAGCGCAGCGGGATTCCCGTAACATTCGAGGCGCAGGGTAAGGTGGAGCGGCTATCGCCGGTGGTCGAGTTGACCCTGTTTCGAGTTCTGCAGGAGAGCCTGACCAACATTCATAAACACGCTGCCGGTTCCCAGGCCAGCGTGGTGATTTCCTTCGATCCCACAGACGTAACGCTTTCTATTCGCGATAACGGAAAAGGTATTCCGGAGAGGATATTAGACAGTTTCGAGAATGATGGCGCGCAATTGGGCGTTGGACTTGCAGGCATGCGAGAGCGCGTGCGTGAACTGGGAGGCCAGATCAAGATCCACTCCGACAGTCGAGGAACTGTAATCACGACAACGCTTGCGCGTGGCAGATACGTGCCACAGCCGGTTGCGGAATTGGAAGACCTACAGCTATCTGCGAAAAGTTGAGTCTCGGGTTAGTCGGACTCCCGCAGAATTGCTTCCCCGGATTCTTTGGGATAGACTCCCTCGGTCCGCTGAGGAGGCCGTTATGGCTCAAAGTCCCTCCGACGTCGTGCGGCAAGTCTCAAGCCTATCCATCCTCTGGGGCGTGTCGCTAATCCTGCTAGGGATACTCGCGATCTCGTCGCCCATGCTGGCAGCAGTCGCCGTTAACCTGCTGATCGCCTGGCTGATTGTCATGGCCGGCATCGTTCACCTGGTTGTTGCCTTCCATACTCGTGAGGCTGGAAGCCTGATCTGGCGACTTCTGGTTGGGCTCGCGTACGTGGGTTTCGGTGTGTACATGATTGCGCGTCCGGCCCTGGGAGTAGCCTCGCTCACCTTGCTACTGGGATCGCTGTTCCTCGTGGAAGGAATATTCAACATAGCCCTGTTTTTCAGGGCGCGCTCTGCCCGGCGGTCCAGCTGGATCCTGCTGGATGGCGTCGTAACGCTCTTGCTGGGACTGATGATCTACCTGCAATGGCCTTCCAGTTCCGCGTGGGCCATCGGCACGCTGGTGGGCGTGAGCCTGATCTTCAGCGGAGTGACCAGGGTCATGCTGGCTTTGGCTGTCCGGCGAGTCGCGTCCGCGGGTCAGCCGCCCGCGTCCATCGCGGCTTAGGCCTGGACGCGAAGCAACGCGTCTCCGGGGCCTTTTTCCCGGCCGCCAGAGGCCTCGTGTGCCTGCGGCCTAACCCGAGAGCTTCGGAGGAGGAGCACGTGGGAGGTCTGATCCCGTTAAGCGATGCGTCCCGGCGCCCGGTGAACATGCCGGTGTGCACGGTGCTGATCATCGTGGCGAACACGCTGGCCTTTCTGCTCGAGTTGGCACGCGGCGACGCATTTGTTCTGCAATGGTCGGTCGTCCCGGCGGACATTGTTTCTGGGCATCACTGGGTCACCATCCTCACCGCCATGTTCCTGCATGGCAGTTGGTCGCACATCATCGGGAACATGGTGTTTCTATGGGCGTTCGGGCCAGAAATGGAAGATGCCATGGGCCGGGGACGCTATCTGGCTTTTTATCTGATCGGCGGATTCATCGCGATGCTGGCCCAGGTGGCGGCCGATCCACACTCGACGGTACCCAATCTCGGTGCCAGCGGAGCCATAGCGGCCGTGATGGGCGGATTTCTGGTGACCTACCCGCGCGACCGTATCAAGTCTGTCTTGTTCCTGTTCGTGTTCTTCCGTGTTACGTTCATTCCCGCTGCTCTGCTGATTGGCTTCTGGTTTCTTACCCAGCTTTTCCATGCCGGCCAAGTTGCCCGGGTGCAGAGTGGAGGCGTTGCCTATCTGGCGCACGTGGGAGGATTTATTTTTGGAGCCGTGACGGCGCGCTGGTTTGAGAGATCACAAGCCCGCCTGCAGAGTGCGGACTAATCCTAAGAGTCAGGCTGGGGCTGCTGCTCCAGCAGTCCCTTGATTGCGTCCAGGGATTTTTCGAGTGAGGAAGCCGTACGCCCTACCGCCACCTTGCGAACCACACCGCCCTTGATCCCAGTCAACCCGGCCTGCTCCGATCCCATCGTCTTCACCAGGTAGAAGCCCGGTTTTTGGGGATGCTCAGGATCGCGAATGCAGAATGTCAGGTCAAGCGCGGTTTCGAAGTAGTGGCTCGAATAAAGTTGCTTCTCCGCGATGGCATACACAGGTTCGCTTTCCGACTTCCCCTGGAAAGTGACAACCTGGATGACGCGGAGCGTGGGTTTCAATCCGAATTTCACCTTCGCCCAATAAAACCTGTCGTCCAGTTCGGGCGTTTTTCCGTTCGGATAATCCAGCAGGTAGCGGTGGAACTTTGGCACATATCGCGGCAAGATCTGG
>Ga0335071_10009303_pt1 | contig 10053 bp, 4 predicted proteins | sample Lox_Sample_15_FD_206724 | JGI IMG/M metagenome (GOLD analysis project Ga0335071, IMG submission 206724) | Soil microbial communities from Loxahatchee National Wildlife Refuge, Florida, United States - Lox_Sample_1.5 | ecosystem: Environmental > Terrestrial > Soil > Wetlands | place: USA: Florida...
CCCCCCTTCCCATCGGCAAGTACGAAGTTAGGGTGGAGGCTAACGGTTTCAAGACGGCAGTCCGCTCCAATTTGGAATTGCAGATTCAGCAGAGGTTGGAAGTGGATTTTGCCCTGGAGTTGGGCCAGATGACCCAAACGGTGGAGGTGAAAACAGCGGCCGCGCCCTTGCAGACGGCGGAAGCTTCGCTGGGGCAAGTCGTCACCGGCGGGGAAATCACGAACTTGCCCCTCAATGGGCGGAACATCTACCAACTGGTGGTGCTGAGCCCGGGATCGTCGATCTCTCCCGACGGCAGGCCGTCCATTAGCGGCCAGCCCAGCCAGCAGCAGAGCTACCTGCTCGACGGCGTGGACAACAACAATTACCAGGGAACGCTCCAGTCGGGCCAGGCGTGGGCTCTGCAACCTTCCCCCGATGCCATTCAGGAATTCAAAGTACAAACCAACAACTACTCCGCCGAATTCGGGCGTGCCGGTGGCGGCATTGTCAATGTGGCGACGAAGAGCGGCACGAATAAGCTGCACGGCGATGTCTATGACTTCGTTCGGAATGCAGCCTTCGATGGAAAGAACTACTTCGCTACGAGTAAGCCCCGGTTCTCCCAAAACCAGTTCGGCGGCAGTATTGGTGGGCCTCTGATTTTGCCCCACATTTACGACGGCCATAACCGAACATTCTTCTTCGGCGACTATGAGGGCTACCGTGCCCGTACCGGCACCACCCAGCAACAGAACGTCCCCCCAGCAGCGTGGCGGCAGGGAAATTTCCAAAGCTACCTGGAGGGCCATACATATACTGACGTGTGCACCGGTGTCTCCTACGACGGGGGACAACTGTTTGATCCCACGTCCACCCAGCAGGTAACTTGCCTCGATGGCAGCACAGGGTTCGCTCGTACGCCGATTTCCTACCAGGGTCAGGCAAACGTGGTTGATCCCTCAAAGATTGTGGGTCCCGCATCCAAAGTTGCGGCGCTTTTTCCGGCCCCCAATATCGGAGCTTCGCTATACAACTGGAGTCCCTCTCTGGCGCAAGATTTCAATCAATTTGACGCGAAGGTCGATCATTACTGGGGCCAGCACGACACGATTTCCGCCCGTTACGCGCTGCGGGATAATCCCGCGTCTGGCATTCCCAACCTGCCGGGGAGACTCGGATCGGGGACCTTTAACGTCTCGCGTCAACAAGGCGGAACGATTTCCGACACCCACATCTTCTCGCCCACCACAGTTAACGAGTTCCGCTATGGCTACACGCGGAATGCCTTCGCCAGCCGGCTATTCAACGACACCTTGAACCCTGGCGATCTGGGCTTCGAAAACGTGCCGTTCCAGTCGGGTCTGCTGGGCGGAGCGCCGGAGCTGAATTTCTCTGACGTGTCAACCGTGGGCGCAGCCGGATGGAGTCCCACGCTGGCTACGGCACGCGACCAGGTCTTCAACGACACCCTGAGCCTGATTCGCAGCAAGCACTCGTTTAAGATCGGCGGCACCTACAACAGCATGTGGTTCACGCAGTACCTCTCGCCTTCGCCCGAGGGGCAATACAATTTCAGCGGCGTCTTTACGAGCGATCTTAATCCAACCGTTGCACCCGATCCCCAGACGCAGGTCATTTCGGGTTCGGGATTCGCCCAATTCCTGTTTGGAACTCCGAATTTCGCCTCGCTCAGCACCAGCCAACTCTCCGATAACGGCTGGCAGTCGGCCGCGGCATTCATCCAGGACGACTGGAAGGTCAACCGCAAACTGACACTGAATCTGGGACTGCGGTGGGAGTTTGGAAACACCGAGCACGAACGCTTCGACCGCGTCACCGGTATTGACTTTGCTACCGGAGCTTTCGAGATTCCCGCCGACCGCAAGAATCTGCAGCCTCAACTCGGCTCACAGTATACGGTCGAGTATACGAACAATCGCAGCCTGCTCTTAGCTTCGAACCTGAATATTGGCCCACGCATCGGCATCGCCTACCATCCTTTATCGGGTACGGTGATACGCGCCGGCGGAGGCATTTTCTATGGTTACCCCTACAACGCCGGCACTTTGGCCATGCCGCTCAACCCACCTTGGGGGCCTATCATCTATCTCCAGCCGCCGAATACCGGGGTATTTGATCCGGTTACCGGCCAGCCCACGACGCCCGTCACGAATATAACTACCGGATTCCCAGCGGACACGCTAGAGAACTACGCGCAGGACTCGCTGCTGTTTCTCTACGATCTGGCTCCGGACAAGTACCGCTGGCCCAGCATCATTAACTGGAACTTTGCGGTGCAGCAGAGCTTGGGGACCAACACGACCTTGCAGGTCGCCTACGCCGGCACCAGCGGTTATCACCTGACCACCGGTGCGGACGACAACCAACCCTACCCGTCGGCGGACCAGAGTAGCGATCCCCAGACGCGCCGCCCTTATCCGAACCTGGGCACGTTCGGCGTGGTGCACACTTATGGGACCTCGAACTACAACGCTCTGCAAGCCACGCTGGAACACAAATACGCTCGAGGGTTCACTTTCCTGGCGGGTTACACGTGGTCGCACTCACTTGACCAGAGCCCCCTTTGCGTCGTGCTCGGTAACACCGGCGGACCCGATTGCTACCGCAACGCGCACTCCCGCAATCAGGATTACGGATCTTCATCCTTCGACATCCGGCAACGCTTCACCTTGAACTGGATGTACGATTTACCGGTGGGACAAGGACGCGCCCTGGGCCGCAACTGGGGTACGGGGATCAACGCCGTGCTGGGTGGCTGGACGCTCGGTGGCATCGAGCAATTACAAACGGGATTTCACTTCGTCCCGTACTCTTATGACGATCCCGCCAATTCACCGACCTATCAGGGCGTCGCGCGCCCCGACGAAGTCGGCAATCCTCGAAGCTTCTCCTACGGAACTGGCGTGCAGGCCTCGCTCGGTTGTCCCACCGGCCGCCAGTCGACTCTCTGCTCGTTCAACCCCGCTGCCTTTGCCGTGCCCGCACCTGGGGACTTCGGCAATGCCGACCGCAACTCGGTGCAAGGCCCGGGGCTCGTAAGCCTCGATTTGGCCCTGCACAAGGAATTCCGTTTCCGCGAGGATAAGTCGATCGAGTTTCGCACGGAGGTTTTCAATTTCGTCAATACGCCCAATTTTGCCAATCCCGATGAGGGCTTGCAGAGTCCGACGTTCACCCGCTATCTCTCGTCGGGCGCGCCACGCGAAATTCAGTTCGCCTTAAAGCTGTTGTTCTAATCCTGGAGTGGCCGTTGATGGGGTGGTTGAAGCTGTAGATCAGTCTGCAAAATGGAGGTGGCAGTGTTCAATCTGACCCGGAATCTGCGAATACTGATGTTGGCCCTGGCGGGGGGCGTTCTGGCGATACCAGCCGGCGCACAGACTCCGCTCAAGACCGTGGTGCCCACAGAAATTGATGCCCCGCTCCCCAACCCCTACATGGGCTGGGGAGCGTGGGCAGGCCGCGTCCAGTTTGGCTACAACGAGAAGCACTTCAGCGTGGCCGACGACACTACGGGCTTCGGCGACGATATTCCCTTGTTCGGCTGGGTGCTGATCGATTGGGACTGGCGCACGCTCGAACCGGAAGAAGGTAAGTTCAACTGGAAGGATTTCGACGCCGTCGTTAGCTATTGGGCCGCCCGGCACAAACAGTTTGTGGTCAGATTTTGGGTGACGGATGATGCGGGCTGGAACGGCCATCCCGGGTCTCCCGTGCTTCCCGACTGGATTTGGAACAAGGGCGTGAAATACCGCGAATACACGGGCAACGGCGGAGTCAAGCAAAAGGAACTGCTGTACGCCGACCCTTCGTACCAACAGATCTACCTGCCCGCCCTCCAGAAACTGCTTAGTGCATTTGCCGCCAAGTACGACCGGCCCGATTCGCCAGTAATTCTGCTGCAAGTGATGGGCTATGGGCATTGGGCGGACTGGGCCTGCTGGTATTCGCACTACAAGTTCCCCAGTCCCGCCGTCAAGCACCAGGTGCTGGCGAAGATCATGATGACGTATATCGACATCTTCAAGCACATTCAGCTTTTCGAATTCTCCGGCCCGGACTGGGACGAGGAGCATGGGACGCTTAAGGACCGGCTGTACCAGAAAGCTCTCGACGTTGCCCTGGATCATGGCTTTGCTCTGATCTGGACCGGCTTCATTGACGGGCTGCGCGGTTGGGATCGCGACCTGATGGAGAAGTATTGGCGCGATCATCCCGTCATCGCGGAGGGCAACTGGAGCTACGACGATATGAAGGACCAGAAGACCCACGGCACCGTGGCCGAGAATCTGGATGTGGCTTTGGAATGGCACTCCAACTGGGAACACTTCTACATTGGTTCGGACGCTTACCCGCGCGCGATGCGGGAAGATCGCGAACCCTGGGAGCGTGGCCTGAAGGCTGGCGGTTTGGGTTACCGCTTGGTCCCCACCTCGCTCGGTTGGCCGGAGAGCGTACCCGCGGGCAATTTGCTAGTGCTTCGTCAGACTTGGGTGAACCGCAATGTGGGCCGGCTTTATGTGCGGCATCCCCTCAAACTTTACTTGACCGATTCCCAAGGTAAGGAAGTCTTCAGCGAAGATGACGACAGCGTGGACGAAAGCGCTTGGGTGCAGGGAGAGCCAGTATCCCTGCTCAGTGTGTTTCACTTAAAGAAGGATCTGGCGCCGGGAACGTATGACGTGCGGATTGCGCTGGTGGACAGGCAGGGCAAACCGCACATCCGTCTTCCGATAGAGGGCGAGGACGACCAGATGCGCTACCGGGTCGGGGAGATCCAGATTGTGCCCCCGGAAGGCAAGACGCCGTGCGATAAGGCGTTCTGCCCGTAAACGGAATCAACGGGTGGGAATACCTACTTGCTTGCGACCATGTGGAGGCGGAGGAAACCGATGGCAAGTGTCACTGGCATTCTGGAGAAGCTACGCGCGCCGGCGCTCGGCTTGCTTCTCTGCTTGGCAGGTGGACTGAACGCCGGGGCTGTGGATACGCCGCAGAACATGAAGACCGTTATCCCGGAAGAGATCCGTGGCCCCATCAATAACCCTTACATGGGTTGGGGGCTTTGGGCGGGACCACGATACTTTGACGGTCGCCCTTTTACCCTGGAGTACAACACCGCGGGCTTCGGCGATGACGCGCCTCTCTACAGTTGGGTGCTGATTGACTGGATGTGGTCCGACCTCGAGCCGCAGGAGGGCCAGTACTATTGGAAGGACCTCGACACCATCATCGATTACTGGGCAGCCCGCGGCAAGCAAGTGGAGTTGCGGATTTGGATTACCGACGATCCCGGTTGGGCCGGCGCCCCCGGGAACAAGGTCTGTCCCGACTGGCTCTGGGAAGATGGCGTGAAGTATCACGCCTACAAGGGGGAAGGCAGCGTCGCCAAGCGCGAGCCCGATTACACCGACCCCACCTACCAGACCATCTACCTGCCCAAGGCGCGGAAATTCCTCTCGGCGCTGGCCGAACGCTATGACAAGCCCGAAGGTCCCGTGGTGTTGTGGGGCTTGTTCGGTTACGGGCAATGGGGTGAGTGGCACACTCTCTGGTCGCATTACCCGTGGCCGGACCGCGAAACGAAACACAAGATTCTCGCCCAGCTAGTGAACATGTACGGCGAGATCTTCAAGGTGAAGCGGCTCTCGATTTCGTACTGCTACGACACGGATTACAAGGAGATCACCAGCCTGGAAGACTATCTGTACCGGCAAGGCCTCGACGTGGCAATTCCCAAGCACTACGCCCTGGCGCGCCACGCTTTCATCGATGGTTTTGCTTACTACGATAAATTGCTGATGGAAACCTATTGGAAGACGAATCCCATGTGGGCGGAGGGCAACTGGGCATACACGGCCGTGAAAGATCAGGGAACGCACGGCACGTTCGATGAAAACGTCGATGTGATGCTCGATTGGCATTCCAACTGGGGGCACTTCTACACCGACGCCGAGAGCTACAAGCGTTCCATTCGAGAAGACCGCGCGGCGCTCGAACGCGGCCTGGAAAGTGGCGGACTGGGATTCAGGCTAGTCCCCACGAAAGTGACTTGGCCTGACGAACTGCGCGCGGGCGATCTCTTCTTGATGCGCGAAACCTGGGTGAACCGTAACGTGGGCCGGCTCTATGAGCGCATGCCGCTGAAGGTTTACCTCACGGACGCGCAGGGGAAGGAGAAATTCAGCGAGATCGACGAAGGGTTTGATGAGACCACCTGGGTGCGCGGCGAGACTTACCCGTGGATCAGCATCTTCCACCTTCCGAAGGAATTGGCTCCCGGTGAATACGACGTGCGCATCGCCCTGGCGGACGCTGCCGGTAAGCCGCAGATCAACTTGGCCATAGCGGGTGGGGATGCGGAGAAGAGATTCAAGCTGGGAACTATTCGGATACTCCCGCCCCGGGTGGATAAAGGCTGCATGGTGGCGCACTGCCCGTAGGAATCATTATGATCACGTCGGACTCCTCATCTATGAAGGCATTGCTCAAAAAGCATGCTCGTTGGCGCGACCAGTGTTGGAATCTGATCGCCAGCGAGAACGTCACAAGCCGGGAGGTGGCTGCGCTCCTTGCCAACGATCTCTCCCATCGCTACGGTGACTACGAAGGCATCGATCTCGATTCCCGAAAATATCTTGGCAACCAGTTCATCGTCGAACTGGAGAAATCCTGTCATGCCGCGGCCCGAACGCTATTCGGGGCCGAGCATGTCGACCTGCGTCCGCTATCTGGTCACATCGCCGGCATCGCACCGCTGCTGGCGTTGGCTTCGCCGGGCGATGCAATTTTGGAATTCAACCAGGAATGCGGCGGCCATCGGCTGGCGGGGAAGATGGTGAATTGCCCCTTGGTGCAAATCCGCAGCCTGCCGGTGCCGTTCGATGCCGAGCAATTCAACGTCGATGTGCCGCAGACGCTCGCGGTCATCGAGAAGGAAAAGCCACGTTTCGTGATCCTCGGTTGCAGTACGTTCCTCTTTCCCCATCCGGTGGCGGAACTACGCCGGGGAATTTCCGCCCTGGGAACCGCGACGTACCTGCAGTACGACGCGTCGCACGTTCTCGGTCTGATTGCCGGCAAACGTTTTCAGGACCCGCTGGCGGAAGGCGCGGACTTGGTCACCAGCAGCACCCACAAAACGTTCGGCGGGCCACAGGGTGGCCTGGTGCTCGCCAACTCTGCGGCCATCGCTGAACCCGTGGGCCGGGCCTTACAACCGGGTTTGCTGTCGAACCACCACTTGCACCGGCTGCCGGCTCTGTATCAAACCTTTCAGGAGTGGTCCACGGAAGGCACGGCCGAGGCGGAGCGGATTATCGCCGCTTCTCGCGCCCTGGGTGCGGCGCTCAACCATTGCGGCGTGCCAGTAGTTGCCTCTCACCTCGGATTTACCGCGTCGCACACCATTCTGATTTCTACGCCACAACTCGGGCCGGCGAAGGAGTTGGCGCGGGAGATGGAGGCTGCGGACATCATCGCCGGTGCCTGCCGCCTGCCGGGTAAATGGGGGCCGGAGGGGCTGCGCCTCGGTACGCAGGAGGCGGTGCGGCGGGGGATGAGCGGGGAGGATATGGAAGAGGTTGCCGTCGTGCTCGCCGGTGTATTGAAGCGGGAAATGGGTTCCGCGTCGGCGCGGAAGCGGGTACATGCCTTGGTGCGTAAAGTCGCTCAGCGTCGCCGTTCGCAGACGAAGCAGGGATGACCCGATTATGCCTCAAGCGGCCATTCTCGTTATCGACGTGGGAACGACGGTCTTGAAGACCGGGCTGTTCGATTTCCGCTGCTGCCCTATGGCGAGGGATTCGTGCGCGCATGGAACGGAGGGTCTGACTCCTGAGGAGGCGGCGTCGAAATTGTGGCATGCCCTGAAGGAGAGCGTGGCTTCGGTGCTTCGCCTGCAACCCCGGTCGCACGTCGCAGCCGTCGGCCTGACCGGATTCATGCACTACGCATTTCCCCTGGACGCTCGGGGTAGAGTTCTCCCTCTCACGGCGAGCAGCCCGGAAGTGCGTCGCGGATTTGACGACCTGTTGGCCCATTTCGGCAAGGAAAGAATCTACGAAGTCACAGGGTCGCGATTGGATGTTACCTCAGTACCTGCTCAGGTGTTGGGATGGCGAGCGTGCGGTCCTGGTCGATTCGACGAAATCGCCCACCTTCTGCCGGTAAAAGACTTGCTGCGGTACCGGCTGACGGGAGAGATTGCCACCGACGAAATCGACGCCTGCGGCATGATGTTTTATGACATCCATCGGCGCCGCTGGGATGCGGATATCGCCGGCTATTGTGGAATCAAGCTGGAAGCGTTGCCGGCGGTCCGGCACTGCACGGAGCGCGCGGGCGTGGTGAACGCCTGGGCCGCGGCGGAATTGGGCATCCCGGCCGGAGTGCCCGTGGCCGTGGGCGGCGGAGACGACATCGAGATTTTGGGCACCGGCGCGCGTTCGCCTCGCCAGGCCTGTGAGCATGTCGGCTCGACGGGTTCCTTTCTCGTTTCCATTCCCCAGCCGGAAGAGGACCCAAAGCGGCGACTGGAGTTATACCCCGCTGTGACGCGCAACGGGTGGGTGCTGGGAGGATCGTGTTCAAACGTCGCGCGAGCCTTGGACTGGTTCCTCGCGGGCTCGCGCTACGAGTCTGGCGGGTCGGTGGCCTGGGACCGCGCCCGAGGCGATTTCGCGGCAGCGATTGGCAAAGATGGCGCTGACCGTCCGTTGTTTCTTCCCTATCTCGACGGCGAGCGCACGCCCCTTTGGGATCCCGATTTGAATGCGGAGTGGGTTGGACTGCGCCGCTCCCACGACGCTTGTGACCTCCTCGCATCTGTCGTCGAGGGGATCTGCTTTTCGCTTCGCCATATTCTCGAGTGCTACGGAGATTTGGGCAGGGAAATCGATCTGGTCTATTCTTCCGGCGGCTTCAACGAATTTGGCGCCCAGCGGCTGCGAGCCTCGGTGTATGGCAAGCCGATTCGACTGGTGCGGGGTGTTGATCCCACCGCCTTTGCCACTTGTGCTATCACCCTGACTTCGATTGGCGAGTTGTCCGATCCCCTTCAGGCCGCTGATTGGCTGGAGTTCGAACCGGATGTCGAACCAGATCTCGCCTGGCAGGTGCGGTTAAACGAGAGATTCGAACGGTTTGTGGAGTGTTCACAGCGCGTGACGGTGCTTCCCGATGAACCTGAAGCCGCCGTTCGATGACCAACAAAAGGAACCACGCGATGCTGACATTTTGGCGTCTTCCCCGCACCCTGCTGGCGCTGCTTGGTGTGTTGTTCTTCGTGGCCTGCCTGATGGTGCATGCTCAGAGTCCCGCTGCGGCCACTACCACGGTGACGCCGCAGGAGATCGCTGAACCATTGCCGAATCCCTATATGGGCTGGGGATTGTGGGCCGGACCGCGCTATCTGGATGGGCGGTCCTTTACTCTGGAGTACAACACCCGGGGTTTCGGCGACGACGCCCCATTGTTTGGCTGGGTGCTGATCGACTGGATGTGGGCGGATCTGGAGCCGGCGGAGGGACAGTACGATTGGAAAGAGTTGGACGCCATCATCAACTATTGGGCTGTGCGCGGGAAACAGATTGACCTGCGCATCTGGATTACCGATGACCCCGGTTGGGACCGCGCTCCGGGAAACAAGGTCTGTCCCGACTGGCTCTGGGCGGATGGGGTGAAATACCACGAATACAAGGGTGAAGCCAATTCCGACAAGCGCGAGCCCGACTACGCCGACCCCAGCTATCTGAGCGTTTATCTCCCCAAAGTGCGAAATTTCTTTACCGCTTTGGCCCAGCGCTACGACAAGCCAGACAGCCCGCTGATGATGTGGGGAGCGCTCGGCTATGGTCAATGGGGCGAGTGGCATACCTACGTGTCGCATTACCCGTGGCCGAGCGTCGAACTGAAGCATAAGGTTCTGACCCAGTTGGTGGATACGTACACGGATATCTTTAAAGAGAAGCAGCTTCGTATCGCCTGTGCTCCGGAAGATAATCCCGTCGGCCTGCACAGCTTGCACGACTATCTTTTCGACCAGGCGGT
>Ga0335071_10009305_pt1 | contig 10052 bp, 10 predicted proteins | sample Lox_Sample_15_FD_206724 | JGI IMG/M metagenome (GOLD analysis project Ga0335071, IMG submission 206724) | Soil microbial communities from Loxahatchee National Wildlife Refuge, Florida, United States - Lox_Sample_1.5 | ecosystem: Environmental > Terrestrial > Soil > Wetlands | place: USA...
CTGCTGGACGTCCACGACACAGCGGCCGTAGGCGAGGCTCTCTCGCTCCAGCCCGATATCGGCGCAAGCCGCGTTCGCCTTCTGGCGCGTGCTCAGATCGGCCGAGTCGGCGCTCGCGACGGCCGATGGAGGATCTACCGGAGGCAGATCGCGGCGGAGGGCCGCGACGCAGTCCTGGTACGGCGCTTCCGAGGGATCGAGACCCAGGACGACCGCACAGGCATGGTGCTCCTGCGCCAGCCGCCCGGCCTGACCGGGGGATTCGGCCAAGGCCTGCGCAGAAGCCAGCAGCAACGAGAACATTGCCGCACCGATCAGCGCCGCCGCGGCCGTCGTAATCCCGCGGCGGCGGTGCCCGGGCCGGCACGGCGGGTATAACAGCTCCGGTCTCGTCTCTCGGATGAGTTCGGTGAGCTCGCGGCTGAGTAGTCCGTGCGAGATGGCAATGCCTTTTGCAGTCTCCATGGAAGTTCTCCGTTTCGAAAGTCGCTCGAAGCTGCTTCTTGATCACACGCCCTCGCCGGCCTTCTCGACCTCGGTGCCGGTGCGCCGGGCCTCGTCCGCCTTCGGATGCGCCGCGCGCCCATGGACCTGCGGTGAGGGCGTGCGATCGATCAAGAGGCTCAGCAGCTCGGGACGACTGTGGTGGCCACGCGGCGGTGGGATACAGGTAAGCCCCTGACGCAGACAGCTCTATTGCACCATGGTGTCGGTGAAGCATTGGCGGCGAGGATCGACACCAAAGTATCGGCGGAATTGTTTCCAGCGATAGCGCATACTCACGCGACGGAGATGTCTGGGGGGAAGGGCCGCGTGAAGACCAAAAATCACTGGCCGAAGCAGTTGGCGATTGGCTCGGCGGCGTTCGCCATCGTTTTGGGCGTCAGCGTGCTGATCGGCTGGGTGACCCACATATTCGTCCTGGTCCAGGTTCTGCCTAATCTGCCGTTCATGGTGAAGAATACGGCCGCCAGTTTCTTGCTGAGCGGCATCGCCTTGCTGGCGCTGGCGCTCAAAGGGCCGCGCTGGCTGATGGTCGCCGCGGCCGGCCTCACCTGCGTCGTCAACGGCCTCACCATCATCGAATATTTGTTCCACGTGAACTTGGGGACCGGCGCATTGTTGGGCCCCACCAATTTCTCGGTGAGAGCGCGTCCCCCGGGCCGCGTCGCACCGCTGGCATCGATCTGCTTCACGCTGGCCTCACTCGTGATCCTACTGGCACCCAGGGTCCTGTCCACGCGGACCGCACTGTTCCTTGGACTGACCGGCTCGATGATCGCCGCGTTCGGGTTAGCGTCGGTCATCGGCACTTTCGGCAACGCTACGATGACGGCGTTCAATTCCGCGGTCGGCTTCCTCGTCTTTGGCTTCGGTATGGTCTCGCTGGCGTGGGACGCGGAGGGTGGCCCAGCGAGCAGCCCACCCTGGTTGCTTGGCGGCGTGGCAATCGCTGCTATCGCCGCTGCCGTGGGCTTATGGCAGGCCGAGGTGGACACGACGCGACGCGTTTTCGATTTCCTGCCTCTGGCGGTATTGATCGGCGGATGCGTCATCGTGGCGGTCTTCGCCTTGACGGTCTACTTGGCGCATCGCGGACATGCGCAAGCCGCCGCGCTGCGACAGAGCGAGGCGCGGCTTCATCGAACCGAGGCTTTCCTTCTCGAAGCCGAGATGCTCAGCGCCACCGGGAGCTTCTCGTTGAACCCCCTGACCGGCGAGCATTGGTGGTCGGCCCAGACCTATCGCATCTTCGATGTAGATCCGAGAATGCCGCCCGACTTCGAGTTCATGCGGGCACGGACCCACCCCGATGACCTGCACTTGGTCGATCGCGTGCTGGAATGCGCCAAGCATGGCGAAGACGTAACGACGGAGTTCCGCCTCCGAATGGCAGACGGCACGGTGAAATATCTGCACGTCGTCGCGCATGCGATCCAGAGTCCGCTCGATGAGCAGTCCGAATTCGTCGGCGCAGTGCGGGACATCACCGAGCGGCGTCTCTCCGAGGAAGTGCTCGGGAAGGTCCGCTCCGAGCTCGCGCGCGTCGCCAGAGCCACGAGCTTTAGCGCTTTGACAGCGTCGATCGCGCACGAAGTCAACCAGCCGCTGTCCGGCATCATCACCAACGCCAGCCTCTGCCACGCGATGCTCGCAAATGATCCACCGGATATAGATGGCGCGCGTGATGCCGCGCGGCGGATGATCCGCGATGGCAACCGTGCGTCCGACGTCATCGCGCGATTGCGCGGCCTGTTCACTAATAAGAGGCCAACCGCTGGGGCATTGGACCTGAACGAAGCGGCGCGGGAAGTCATCGCTTTGTCGCTAAGCGAACTGCAGCGTAATCGAGTCGTCCTTCTCACAGATTTCTGTGGCGAACTGCCTCCCGTCATCGGTGACCGAGTCCAGCTCCAGCAAGTGATCCTGAACCTGCTCCTGAACGCGTCGGACGCCATGCATGGCATCGACGATCGCCCCCGACGCTTGACGATCTGCACGAAGCTTGGCGACAACCATTCCGTCCGGTTGGACGTCCAGGACACCGGGGTCGGCCTCGCGCCCCAGGACGCGGAACGCGTCTTCGAAGCCTTCTACACAACCAAGGACGGCGGCATGGGAATTGGCCTGTCAGTCAGCCGCTCGATCATCGAAACCCACCGCGGGCGCATTTGGGCCACGACGAATGATGGGCCCGGCGCGACCTTTTCGTTTGCGATTCCCTACGAGCCGGCCGGGGCGACGGCGTAAACCAAGCCGCACTGGACTCCTTCTAACCCGGATTGATCGCGATCGGATCGCTGGCTGGAAAAGTCTGCCGCAGGGCTTCGTCCAACAGTTCGTCGGCCCGCCGCTCAGGGGCTGCGGGCTCGACCACGTTCCTTGGTTCTTGAGATGCTGTTCCCCCGCCGCTGGGGGATTTAGCCGTCGTTGCCATTGCGGGCGGCCTCGAAGAGGAACCAGACGCGGCGTTCGGCCTCGTCGATCCAGTTCTCGATCAGGCTGGCCGAGGCGACATCCCCGTGCTCGTCGCACAGGTCGTGCGCTTCGCGCAACCGACCCGTCAGCTCCAAATTGTCTTCGCGAAGCTCCGCCAGCATGTCGCGTGGCGTCACATAGTCCGCATCGTTGTCCTTGATGCGTTGCAGCCGGGCGATATGGCCGATTGAGCGCAGAGTCGTGCCGCCAACTTTTCGGACCCGTTCGGCGATGTCGTCGGTCGCGGAGAAGATCTGTTCGGCCTGTTCGTCCAGCAGCAGGTGATAGTCGCGGAAATGCGGTCCCGAGACATGCCAGTGGAAATTCTTCGTCTTGAGGTACAGCGCGAACAGGTCCGCAGCCAGCGCGGTGAGCGCACCGGAAATATCGCGCGTCGCGTTCGCACCGAGATTGCCGGGCGTCTGGAGCGATGCCGTCCGGCGGGCCCTTGCAGCTTCTTGACTCATGGTTGACTCTCCTTCTTGTCAAAGTCGAACAGTGGGTCGGAAAAAGGCGAAGCGTGTCGCCCTACGCCAAGATAGATACTGAAGCCGCCGATTAGCAGCGCCAGCGTCGTCCCTAGGATCACCCCCGCGCGGACTCCACCTGCCGCTTGCACGTCGTGCTTGTCGAGCAATCGCGCCGTGCGGACGAAGCGGGCAGTGGCAACGACGATCACGGCCAATCCGATCAGGATGAGCGCCATGCCGTCGTAGCGGCCGACGCCTTGGGACAATGTTTCGAGCTGCGCCCGACGCCCCGCGTCGACTCCGCCCATGATCGCTACGCTCAAGACGAACAGATTGAACTTCTCGATGACGAACCCGAACGCGATCACGGCGATTCCTGTGCGAACCCATGCGAGAAATGTTCGCTCGTTGGCCGCATGGTCGCTGTAGCTGGGGATCATGAGAGGTCGGGTCCGTTCGTGAGTGTGACCGGGGGTTACGGCGCGGCGGTGGCCGCTTTCACCAGCACGGCCAGTGCTCCGCTCAGGGCCTTAAGGGGCGCGTCGGCGTCGACCCCGTGGCGCTTCGCGAGCCATGCGGGATCGTTGTAAGAGATCCAGGTCGTACCTTGGACGTCCTGCCACACCAACGCTTTCAGAGGCAGGTCGACGCCGATCGTCTGCACCGACTGCATCAAAGGCGTGCCGCCCTTAGCGTTACCGAAGATCAAAAGATCTGTGGGCCGCAGCGGCATGCCGACCGCATCGGCGCCCGCCGCATGGTCGACATGGGCGAAGACGGTCAGACCCTTCGACGTCACGGCGGCCTCGAGCCGCTTCATTGTCTCCGCGGGTCCGTAGCTGCTTTTCACGCTGATCAGTCCCTCTGCGGCCATGGCAGGCACTCCTGATAGATAGATCGCGCCGGATAGCGCGATGGCAAAAGATCGCGAGCGAACGCTCACCGTGCGGCACTTCGCTTGGCGAGGTAGTCGACGATTGCCGGCACGTCCTCGTCCGCGACCGGGGCCTTGTAGGTGTTGCGCATTTTCTCCACCTCTGCCTGCCACTCCGCCCGCGACAGGTAAGGCTGGTTCAGCACCATGCCGGCGGAATGGCACGAGAGGCAGTTGTTGTTGATGGCGTCGGCCGCAGTGTCGCCCGGAAACATCCGGTCGCCGACGGGCAGATCGACACTCACCGACTTGGGCTGCAAGGGCGCCTGAGCCAGCGCCTGCGACGCAATCGTGGCGCCAAGCAGCAGGCTGAACGTGAGGATCCGGTGCGTCATGACCCTCTCCTTAATTAACAGCGATCGGTGTCGTCTCGATGACGTTGCGCATGAAGCCGGCGGGGTTCCAGTTGGGAATATCGGGCTGGGTGACGCCGGCATTGTTCGTACAGCGGGCCATCAGCGTCTGGCTGCCTTTGCCCGCAAACGTCACCGTCATCTCCCACTGGCGGAAGCTGTATTTGCCGGCATCCGTGCCGAGCTTGGTCGGCAGCCACGTCTTGCCGCCGTCAGTGGACAGGTCGACTTTGCCGACGCCGGTGTCGCCGCCGAACGCGATCCCGCGCACGAGCGTCGGAGCACCGGCCTGCACCGCGGCGCCGGCCGTCAAATTGGTGATGAACGAGCGCGGGACCATGCGGTTGATCGGCACGGTCTTGATGCCGGTCTCGCCGGGCCTGATGCTGGCGTGCGGTGTGTCGGGAATGCGATAGGCCGTCGCCATCCAGTAGGTCTGGTCGGGTACGTCCAGCACCTCGATGTCGCTCAGCATCTTGACCCAGTAGGTCGAGTACCAGCCTGGCACGACCAGGCGCAGAGGGAAGCCGTTGACGAGCGGCAGCTGCTCGCCGTTCATGGCGAACGCGATCATGACCTCGCCATCCAGGGCGTGGTCGATGTCGAGCGACTTCATGAAGTCGGGGGCACCGTCGACGACGGGCTCGTCGAGGCCGTTGAAGCGTACCGCCAGCGCCCCGCCCTTCACGCCGGCGCGGTCGAGCACGTCTTTCAGGCGGACGCCAGTCCATCTGGCATTGCCCATGGCGCCATGGAACCACTCGCCGCCAGGGACGCGCGGCTGAAACAGCCCACGGGAATTCCCCGAACATTGATTCACGGCCGCCAACTCGATTCGCGACATCGCGAGAAGGTCCGCGAGCGACAGGGCCAACGGCCGCTCAACGTGCCCGCGCACGGCGAGCTTGAAGGTCCCCACGTCCACCTCGCCCGGAATGACCGCCCAGTGCCAGCGCACGAAGAACTGGTCGTTCGGCGTGAAGATGCCCCGGTCGAACACCTCCATCGGCGTCTCCAGCAGCGGCGGCCGCGTGCGCTGCAGGATCATCGGCCCTTTCTGCGGAAAGGCGGTCGTGATCGTGCGCTCCTGCGGCCCGCCGGGCAGCGGCAGCTTCAGGATCGTCTCCGCGAACACCGGCGCCGCGCCAAGAACGATCCCGGCACCAGCCTGACCGAGAAAGGCGCGCCGGGAGGGTAGCCGGCGCCATGACAGATCGCGGCCGGTCATGGGAGCTCCTACTTGGCCTTCGGAATGAGCTTCGCGAACTCGGGCTCGGGGATGAACCCGTCGCGATTGGGCATCTGGATCTTCGGCACGCTCGTTTTGTCGAGGGTCGCGTCCGCCGGCACGATGCCGTTCAAATTCAGGATGTAGGCTGCCACCGAATAGGTGTCGTCGGCGCTCAGCGAGCCGGGCGACGGATACGGCATGGCACGGCGGATGTAGTCGAACAGGGTCGTGGCATACGGCCAGTAGCTGCCGACCGTCTTGATCGGGTGGTCCGTGGCGAGCGTCCCCTGCCCTCCGGCCAGGCGGTCCTTTATCCCGCCGACGCCGTTGGTGCCATGACAGACCTCGCAGTTCTCCTGATACACCTGCTTGCCGTGCGCCACCGTGCCGCTGCCGTCCGGCAACCCCGTGCCGTCCGGCAACACGTCGATGTCCCAGGCCTTGATTTCATCAGGGGTCGGCGACCGTCCGAACTGGTAAGCCGGGGCTGGCGCGGCGGCGGAGATGAATCCTGCGGCGAGGATCGCGCCGAGGATAAGAGCTTCAGGCCAACGCATTGCGCACCTTCCCCTCCACGTCGACGCTCCAGGTCTGCTGCGCGTTGTAGTGAAACAGCGCGTTCGTCCCCATCTTCGCGATGAAGGACGCGCGGTCTGGCTGCGCATTGCCGTGATCGTCGGTGGAGCGGCTGACAATCCTGGTCGGCTTGCCATCCCAGGCCCAATCCATCTGGAACCGCGTGTGCGCCCGCGGCAGCACCGGCTGGTTTAGCTGCGCCGCGTTCCAGGTTTTGGCACCGTCGGTGCTGATCTCGACCTTCGCGATCTTGCCGTGGCCGCTCCAGGCCACGCCTGTGATGCGGTTGTATCCCGGCCTGATCTGCATGGTCCCCGAGGGCGAGGTGATGACCGAGTTGGTCTCCATGCGCAGCTGGAACTGCATGGCCTTGCCGTTGGCGAGCAGCTGGGTGTAGCGGTCGGTCTCCCAGCGCGTCATCCACGGCCGGTCACCGAATTTCAAGCGGCGCAGCCACTTGATATTAAGGTTGCCCTCGAAGCCGGGCATGACCAGGCGGACCGGGAAGCCGTTCGTCGGCCGCAAAGGCTCGCCGTTCTGTCCATAGGCGACTATCGCCTCGTCCAGGATCTCGTCGGTGAGCGGGATGCTGCGATCGACGCCGGCGCCGTCGCCGCCCTCGGCCAGCATCCACGTCGACTTCGGGTCCTTCCTCACGAGCTCCACCACGTAGCGCAGCGGAACACCAGTCCATTCGTTGGTGCTCATCAGCCCGTGGGTGTCCCGCACGGTCAGGTTGGGGTCGGCCTTCTTCCAGTTCTCCCAGCCGTTGCCCGTACACTCGATGAAGTGGATGCGCGAGACCGACGGCATGCGCTGCAGGTCGTCGTAGGTCAACACCAGCGGTTGCTTCACCAGGCCGTGCATCAGCAGCCGGTACTGCGCGGGATCGATGTCGGGCGTGCCCGCGTGCGCGCGCTCATAATGCAGATCCGTGGGCGTGATGCCGCCGACCAGCTTGTCCCACGGCGTCTTGGAGTTGATCGCGTCGGCCGGGTCGACCTGACGGGCGCCGGGGCCGGCCGCCGGAAGACGGTCGAGCTTGACGTATTGCGAGCGCTCGCCGTGGCCGCTCAGCGGATCGCCAGGTCCGCGCGGAATGTCGAACGGGTCGCCGGCCAAAGCCCGGCCGGCCCACACGGCGCCGACGGCGCCAAGGCTCGAGGCCGCCGTCCCGCGAATAAACCTTCGCCGCGACGTGGCGGCGATCGGCGAGGAGCTAGTGTCGATATTTTTCATCACCGCCTCGTATCTCCTACTCCGACGCGCGGCGCCGGATTCTCATGGTCGACAGTCTTGTCGCGAACCGCATCATCCTGTCCGCTGCGGTTGCTGTAGAAGACGAGCGTCATCAAGCCGACGCCGAGGCCGATCGCGAGGGTGATGCCGAGAACGGCGGCAAACGTCGCCGTCGCGTCGAGACCGAGCGAACCGAACCCGAACACGACCCAGCACAGGGCGATGATCGCGACGACGGCAGCAGTACAGCCTACCCCGAAGCGCACAGCCCAGGGCGTTTTGAGAATTCGTTGCCACTCGGCGTGGACGAATGCTGCGCCAACCGATCTCTGTTCCATGGATGACTCCTGTCACGACGGCTAGCGCCAGAGATTCGTCCGGGCCAGGTCGATCACCTCGTCGGCGCGGCCGCTCATCACCGCCTTCACCATGTAGAGCGTGAAGCCCTTAGCCATCTCGACCGTGACCGACGGAGGCATGGCCAGCTCCTGCCGGTTGACCACGGCATCGATGAGCACCGGCCCGGGATGAGCGAGTGCGGCCCGGATGCCCGGCTCGACATCGGCGGGGTCCTCGAGCCGCACGCCCTTGATGCCGACGGCCTCGGCCATGGCCGCGAAGTTCGGGTTCTTGAACTCGGTGCCGAAGTCCAGGAACCCGGTTGATTTCTGCTCGAGCTCGATGAAGCCCAGGGCGCCGTTGTTGAACACGACGACCTTCACCGGCAGCTCGAGCTGCACCAGGCTGAGGAGGTCGCCCATCAGCATGGTGAACCCGCCGTCGCCGGAGAGCGAGATCACCTGGCGGCGGCGGAAGGCCGCCTGGACGCCGATCGCCTGGGCCATCGCGTTGGCCATCGAGCCATGCCAGAACGAGCCGACGAGGCGCCGCTTGCCGTTCATGGCGAGGTAGCGCGCCGCCCACACGGTCGGCAGGCCGACGTCGCAGGTGAAGACGGCGTCGTCCGTGGCGAGATCGCTCAGCGATTTAGCGACCTGCTGCGGGTGGATGAGCTTCGTTCCGGCGGAGCCGCTAGCCAGCTCGTCCAAGCCACGGCGCGCTGCCTTGTAGTGCTCGACCGCGCGGTCGAGATGACGGCGATCGGTCTTCGTCCTGAGCAGCGGCAACAGGCCATCGAGCGTGGCCGCGACGTCGCCGACGAGACCGAGCTCGATCGGCGCGCGGCGGCCCAGCTGCTCCGGCCGGATATCGACCTGCGCGATGTGGGCGGTGCCCTGGGGGTAGAACTGGCGGTAAGGAAAATCCGTCCCCAGCATCAACAGCGCGTCGCAATCGTTCATCGCGAAGTAGCCTGAGGCGAAGCCGATCAGCCCGGTCATGCCGACGCTGTAGGGGTTCTCCCACTCCACGTGCTCCTTGCCCTTGAGCGCATGGACCATCGGGCTCTGCAGCTTGTCGCCCAGCGCCAGCAGCTGGCGGTGCGCGCCGGCACAACCCGAGCCGCACAGCACGGTGACGCGATCGGCCCGGCTCAGGAAATCCGCCAGCGCCTTGAGATCGGCCGGCTGCGGCGCGACCGCCGGTTGCGGTGGAAGCAGGGACGCCGATTGCGGCGGCGCCGCCGGCAGAGCAGGCTGCAGCGCCACGTCTCCCGGGATCACGATCACCGATACGCCGCGCTTACCGACTGCCTCGCGGATCGCAATTTCGAGCACCCGCGGCATCTGCCGGGCGCTGGAGACCAGCTCGCAATAGTGGCTGCACTCCTTGAAGAGGTTCTCGGGGTGGGTTTCCTGGAAATATCCAGAGCCGATCTCAGCCGACGGGATGTGGGCGGCGATCGCCAGCACGGGTACGCGCGAGCGGTGGCAATCGAAGAGCCCGTTGATCAGGTGCAGATTGCCGGGTCCGCAGCTTCCGGCGCATACGGCCAGCGTTCCGGTGAGATGCGCCTCGGCGCCGGCCGCGAAGGCCGCGACCTCCTCATGGCGCACATGCAGCCACTCGATCTTGCCCTGCCGGCGGATCGCATCGGTGATCCCGTTCAGGCTGTCGCCGACGATCCCGTAGATGCGCTTGACGCCGGCAGCGGCCAGGGTCTCCGCAAATTGGTCGGCTACGGTTGCCATAGTGTGTTCCTCTAACGGCTCGGTTGCGGCTGAGCTACTTGCGACTTCACGGCAAGGTTGACGACGACCGCGACCACCACGTTGATCGCGAGAGCCACCAGTCCGACATACAGCGACACTTTCGTTCCGCCGAACCCGATGGTATGGAGCGGCTTCAGTCCATCCGACCACGCCATCCAC
>Ga0335071_10009306_pt1 | contig 10052 bp, 11 predicted proteins | sample Lox_Sample_15_FD_206724 | JGI IMG/M metagenome (GOLD analysis project Ga0335071, IMG submission 206724) | Soil microbial communities from Loxahatchee National Wildlife Refuge, Florida, United States - Lox_Sample_1.5 | ecosystem: Environmental > Terrestrial > Soil > Wetlands | place: USA...
AAAGTCCCTTGACCCGCCCGCACATCGACGCGCTCAGGACGAGCGGGAAACACACGGTTGCCGCTGGGCTCGCCCTGAGCCCATCGAAGGACTCTTCGAAGCGGGAACGGCGTCGCGCAAGGCAGTGCGAGTACGCATGATGGAGACGGCATGACGATCTTAGCGGCAGTCGTAGTCCTTGGGGTCCTTATCTTCGTCCACGAACTGGGGCATTTTCTCGTCGCGAAACGTTCGGGCGTCGGCGTCCTGAAGTTCTCTTTGGGATTCGGCCCGAAGCTGGTCGGCGTGAAAAGGGGCGAAACCGAGTACCTCCTGTCTGCGGTCCCGCTCGGCGGCTACGTCAAGATGATCGGCGAAGATCCGGGCGATGAATCGGCCGAGGCGGCGGATCCGGAACGATCCTTCTCCAAGAAGTCGGTCGGCGTCCGGTCCCTCATCATTCTGGCCGGACCGGTTTCGAACCTGCTCCTGCCGGTGGTGATCTTTTGGGGAATCTTCACGTTTGTTGGGCAGCCGTATTTCGTGCCGGTGATCGGCTCGCCGGAAGCCGGCTCGGCCGCTGCGAGTGCGGGTCTGACTGCGGGCGATCGCATCCAGACCGTCAACGGTCAGCCGATCCAGCGCTGGGATGAACTCGAGGCCAAGCTCCTCGACTCGCACGGGCAGGCACTCACGCTTGCAATCGAGCGGAACGGACAAAAACTGGATGTGTCAGTCGAACCCCGGGCGGTGAAGAGCCGGGACGTTTTCGGACAAGAAATCGAAAGCTGGGATATCGGACTGCATCCCTTGATCTCGAGCAAGATCGGACAGGTGCTACCCGGGCAACCGGCCCAGCAGGCCGGACTAAAAGCCGGAGACCGGGTGTTGGCGATCAGCGGTCAGCCGGTCACGGAATGGGATCAGATGGCGAAGGTCATCCACGCGAGCCCGGGCAAACCGATCCAGATCACGATCGATCGGCAGGGCCAGCAGATGACCGTCGAGGTCACGCCCAAGCCGAGCAAGCAATCCGGACCCACGGGCGAGACCGAAGTGGGCCTGATCGGCATTGGGCCGGCCCCGGAATCCGATTATCGCCGGCTCGACCCCGTGTCCGCACTGGGTGCGGGCGTCCGCAAGACGGCCGATCTCTCTGCACTCGTAGTCACCGGCTTTGTCAAGCTGGTCCAGGCCAAGATCTCGCCCAAGACGATCGGCGGCCCCATCCTGATCGCTCAAATGGCGGGTGAGGTGGCGCAGCGCGGGCTGGTGGACCTTCTGTCCTTCACGGCACTCCTCTCGATCAACCTGGCGATCCTGAATCTGCTGCCGATTCCGATCCTGGATGGCGGTCATTTGCTGTTCTCGTGCATCGAATGGTTGCGCGGCCGGCCTGTCAGTCTGCGCAAGCGCGAGATTGCGCAGCAGGTCGGGATGGTGCTGCTGGCCGCGCTGATGGTGTTTGCGTTCTACAACGACATCTTTCGCTGGCTGGGGCAGTGATGATAGAGCCGATAGACTTCGCGCCGTTCACCGAGGTTCCGACGCTCGCGATCGCGGGCCGCCGCTCCTATACTCGCCGGGCGACCCGGCAGATCATGATCGGGAAGGTGCCGGTCGGCGGCAATGCGCCGATCACCGTGCAGTCCATGACCAAAACCAACACCCGTGACGTGCAGGCAACCGTCGAGCAGATCTGGGCCCTTGAAGCCGCCGGCTGCGAGATCGTCCGGGTGGCCGTGCCGGATGCCGATGCGGCCGCCGCCATCGCCAAGATTCGGGAGCAGATTCGCATCCCGCTGATCGTGGACATCCACTTCGATTATCGCCTGGCGCTGCAGTGCCTCGCCGCGGGCGTGGACTGCCTGCGCATCAACCCGGGCAATATTGGCGCCACCTGGCGTGTGCAGGAGGTGACCCGCGCCGCGGCGGAGCGCAAGGTGCCGATCCGCATCGGGGTCAACGCGGGCTCGCTCGAGAAGCACCTGCTCCAGCGCTTCGGCGAACCCACGCCGGAGGCCTTGGTCGAGAGCGCACTCTTTCACATCCGCATTCTGGAAGAATTGAACTATCCCGAGATGAAGGTCTCGCTCAAGTCGTCGGACCCCAAGATGATGATCGAGGCCTATCGGCTGCTCGCGGACAAGGTCCCCTATCCTTTCCACCTCGGCGTGACGGAGGCCGGCACGGCCTTCGCGGGTGCGATCAAGTCGGCCGTCGGGATCGGGACGCTGCTCGCCGAAGGGATCGGCGATACCATTCGGGTCAGCCTGACCGAAGATTCGACCGAAGAGATTCGGGCGGGGTTCGAGATTCTGAAGGCCTTGGGGCTCCGCAAGCGCGGCCTCAACGTGATCGCCTGCCCGTCCTGCGGCCGGGTAGAGATCGACTTGGTCGGCCTGACCAAAGCCGTCGAGAAGCGTCTCGAGGCCCTCAATATCCAGCGCACGCTGAATGTGGCGGTGATGGGCTGCGCCGTCAACGGTCCCGGAGAAGCGCGCGGCGCGGATATCGGCATCGCCGGAGGCAATGGCGTCGGTCTCTTGATCAAGAAGGGCCAGATCGTGCGGAAGGTCAAGGAATCGGAGCTGGCCGACGTCCTCGTCGAGGAGGTCCAGCGCCTCGCCGCTGAACCGGCCTAAGCCCTGCAACCCGAGGGGGAGGATGTGCGTCCTCCTCCTTTCAGTTTAGACGCAGCACCACCTGCCGTTCCTGCCTTTGGAGGTTTCGATGCGCTGGTCCCAATCGCTGGTCCCGACCTTGAAGGAGGACCCGGCTGACGCCGAGGCGGTCAGCCACCGGCTGACGGTTCGGGCCGGCTATGTCCGGCAATTGGCGGCGGGCATCTACGTCTATCTGCCGCTCGGTCAGCGCGTGATGCACAAGGTCATCGCCATCATCCGGGAAGAGATGGACGGGATCGGCGGACAAGAGATCACCATGCCCGTGATTCTCCCGGCAGAGCTCTGGCAACAGTCCGGCCGCTGGGATACGATCGGGGGCGAGATGTTCCGCCTCAAAGACCGCAACCAGCGGGATCTCTGCCTGGGAATGACCCACGAAGAGGTGATCGCGTGGCTGGCCGCGCACGAGATCCGCTCCTACCGCGATCTGCCGCAGATCTGGTATCAGATCCAGACCAAGGAGCGGGACGAGGCGCGGCCCAAGAGCGGCGTCTTGCGCACGCGCGAATTCATCATGAAAGACTCGTACAGCCTGGACCGCGACCCAGCCGGGCTGGAGGAGCGCTACATCCTGCACCGCGACGCGTACTGTCGCATCTTCGAGCGCTGCGGCGTCCGCTACCACGTCGTCGAGAGTGATCCAGGGATGATGGGTGGCGCAGGGTCGCACGAATTCATGGCGCCCAGCGATGCGGGAGAGGATCAAGTCGCGCTCTGCGAAAAATGCGGCTACGCGGCTAATATCGAGTTGGCGAGGTCGCGCGCGGTCCAGCCCGACTTCCCGGCCTGGTCGCTTGAGGACGTGCCGACGCCCGGCGCCCGGACGATCGCAGAAGTGAGCGCGTTCCTCACAATCTCGCCTGCCCTGACCATCAAATCCCTCGTCGTCATGGCTGACGCGGGGCCCGTGCTGGCCCTGGTGAGAGGGGATTACCAGCTGCACGAGAAAAAGCTGCAGCGCGCCATCGGCCCGTTCCGGCCGGCGCACGTGGAGGAAGTGCTGGCGGCCACGGGCGTGGAGCCTGGGTTCGTCGGTCCGGTCGGCGTGTCGGTGCGCATCGTGGCGGACGAGACGCTCCGCACCGGCTGCTACGTGGTCGGCGCCAACAAGCCCGACACGCATCTGCGCGGGGTCGTGCCGGGCCAGCACTTCCAGGCCGAATTCGCCGATCTGCGCGAAGCGGCGGCCGGGGACGCCTGCAGCACCTGCGGCGCGCCGCTTCGCGTGGAGCGCGTGATCGAGATCGGCAACATTTTCAAGCTGGGGACCAAGTACTCGTTGCCGCTCCGGGCGGTGTACCTCGCCGAGAACGGGGAGGAGCGGCCCGTCGTCATGGGCAGCTACGGCATCGGCCCCGCCCGGATCCTGGCCGCCGCCATCGAGCAGGGCCATGACGCGGACGGGATCGTCTGGCCCAAGACCATCGCCCCGTTCCAAGTGCACCTGTTGATCGTGAACGTGCGGGAAGAAGCCCTCGCTGCGATTGCGGACCAGCTCTATCGCGAGCTGACTGCCGCCGGCGTCGAGGTGCTCTACGACGATCGGGACGAACGCCCGGGGGTGAAATTCAAGGATGCCGATCTGCTCGGATTGCCGCTCCGCTTGACGGTCGGTGCGCGGGCGCGCAAGGAAGGTCTGGTGGAAATCCGCACGCGGAAAACGGGCGCCGTCGTGACGGTCACTCCCGTCGAGGTGGTCGGCCGGATTCAGGAACTCCTGGCAGGCCTCTGAGCATGCGGCTTTCGCGCTGGCTCCCACTGGCCATCTGCCTGGTCGCAGTGACCGGTTTTTCCGGCGAGGCGTTTTCGTCGCAGCACAGCGCCCGGCTGATCACGCCCTGGGTTCAGTGGCTGTCTCCGCTGATCGGGGGCGGATCGGTGGCAGCTTGGAACGCCGGACTGCGGAAGACCTTGCACGTCCTCGTCTATGGCGCGCTCGCGCTCTGCTGGTATCGCGCGCTGGCGTGGGATGATGGCGGCCGGCGTTCTTCATCGGTCATGGCAGCGCTCTCTTCCGCTGCGATCGCCATGGCGTTTCTGCTCACCGTCGCGATTGGAGGAATGGACGAGGTCCATCAGCGCTTCGTGCCCAGTCGGACGGGGCAGGTCAGCGATGTGATGCTGGATGGGATGGGGGCGGCGCTGGCTTTGCTCTGCAGGCGGGGGCTGGTTCGCGCAGGAGTTTCCTCGACGCGGCGGCGATCGGAAATGGACGTGTGTCCCGAACGGGGCTAATCTTTCTTGCCGTTCACACTCGTCTTGGATGCCTCGGTGCTCGTCGTGCTGGAGCTCGAACTGCTGTCCGACTTGGCCTCTGATTTGCCTTCGCGCTCGGCCTTCTGGGCGCGCTTCCGGTCTTTGCTGGCGTAGTCGGTCACGTACCAGCCGGTCCCCTTAAAGACCAGGGCAGGAGGCGACAGCACCTTGTGGACCGACTCTCCGCATTTTGGGCAGCGCTTGACTGGCTTGTCGCTGAATTTTTGCATCAGCTCAAACCGGTTGTGGCAGGCATCGCATTCATACTCGTAGATCGGCACGCATGATCCTCCTCTAAGACCCGTATTGACGATAGACGCCCGGCTCCGGGTTTGTCAAGACCTTTGCAATTGACAAGCCGAAACAATTCGGTAATATGTTGTTTTGCCTCGAAAGGAGTGAATGACGGCGGCGACGCGGGCACGGCAAAGCATGACGGGCTTCGGCCGGGGGGAAACGACCGCTCGCAGCCGAACCTACACCGTCGAGGTGCATTCGGTCAACCACCGATTCCTCGAGGTGCGCTGCCGGCTGTCACGGCGGCTCGCCGGCCTCGAGCAGCACGTGTCCCGGGCCGTCGCCGGGCGGTTTGCCCGCGGCCATTTCGAGGTGGCGATCCAGGAAAAAGACCTGGAGGGGCGTCCGCGCAGCTTGACGCTCGACGTCCCGCTGGCACGCCAGTACGTGGAGTTGCTGCGCTCGCTGCAGGCCACCTTGGCGCTGCCGGGCGAGGTCACGCTGGCCCTGGTCGCCGCCCAGAGGGAATTGATCGCCGTCGAAGAGACCGCCGAAAGTCTCGACGACCTGTGGGGAGACCTCGAGCCTGCCGTGGCGCGCGCCCTCGACACGCTCTCCGCGATGCGAGCCGACGAGGGAGCGGCCCTGGTCGCCGCATTGGAACGGCACCTGGACGAGATCGTGGCGATCCTGGGTCGGGTCAAGGCGCGCGCGCCTGAGCTGGTCACCGCCCACCGGGCCCGGTTGCAGGAACGCTTGGCGGATCTCCTGAACGGCCGGCCACTCGATCCTCAGCGGCTGGAACAGGAAGTGGCGATCTTGGCCGATCGCGGCGACGTGACGGAGGAATGCGACCGGCTCGCCAGTCACGTCGGCCAGTTCCGCACCACGCTCGGTGCGGCGGGGCCGCAGGGGCGGCGGCTGGACTTCTTGCTCCAGGAAATGAATCGCGAGGTCAACACGATCGGTTCGAAGTCGGCTGACGTGCTGCTGGCCACCGATGTCGTCGAATTGAAAACCGCCGTCGAGCGACTGCGCGAGCAGGTGCAGAATCTGGAATGAGGATCGGACTCCCGGTCTGCGGCGAACAGGACGGATCGGGCCTATGGCTCTGGCAAATATCGCGGGGACGGCAGTGCAGGGAATCACCCCAGACGCCCAGGGGCGATCTCGGCCGCTCTTGGTCGTCGTCTCGGCGCCTTCGGGGGCGGGCAAGACGTCACTGTGCAATCATGTCGCCAGACACGTCCCGAATGTGGTGCATTCCATCTCGCACACCACGCGCCTTCCCCGCCCCGGCGAGGCGGACGGGACGGACTATTATTTTGTGGACGACGCCACGTTCCGGGCGATGGTGGACCGGAAAGAATTTGCGGAATGGGCCGAGGTGCACGGCCATCGCTACGGCACCTCCCACGCGGCCCTGGCCGCGCATTTCGCGGCCGGGCGGGATGTGCTTCTCGATATCGACACGCAGGGGGCCGCGCAGCTCCACCAGAGCTATCCGGACGGGGTGTTCGTGTTCATCGTGCCGCCGTCCTGGGCGGTGCTCGAGGAGCGGTTGCGGCTGCGGCACAGCGATCCGGATGCAGACATCCGTCGTCGCCTGCAGCGCGCCCGCGAAGAAGTGCGGCATTACACCGAGTACGGGTACGTGCTGGTCAACGACGAATTTGCCCGGACCGCCGAGGCGCTCGCCGCGATCATCGTCGCCGAGCGCCAACGGACCAGCCGGGTTACCTTGGGTTTCCTAAACGCCTGAGTCGCCCCGCGCGGGCGCGAAGGAGTTGCGGTATGGCGCAATTGCCGATCGAAGATTTGATGGAACACGTGGACAGTAAATACCGCCTGGTCATCGTGGCGGCGAAGCGGGCCAAGCAGCTGAACCGGGGCGCGGCGCCGTTGGTCCAGACGCGCAGCCTCAAGCCGACCTACGAGGCACTGGAAGAAATGGCAGCCGGCAAGCTGGCCTATGAGATCGAAAGTCTGCCGGGCGAGCTGGCCGAGGCCGAGGCGAAGCCGACTTGGTACCGCAGCCTGAGTGCCGAAGAGGTCGTGCCGGAGGAAGCCGCCCCCGAAACGACCGAAGCGTTCGAGGAAGAAGAGGTTGCGGTCGAGGCTCCGCTCGCAGCGAGCACCGCGGCCAACGATCTGCTGATGAACGACTTCGAGGAAGAGGGGCTGGAAGAGCTGGGCGATCTCGAAGTCATCGAGCCGGAAGAGACCGAAGAATAACCACCCGCCAGGCCCGGTATGGTCCCCGTCTACTCGGTCGTCGGCCGCTCGAATAGCGGAAAAACGACTCTACTGGAACAACTTCTGCGCGAGCTGATCGGCCGCGGCCGGCGGGTGGGCACGATCAAGCACCACCGGCACGGCCCCGTCGTCGTGGACGTTCCCGGCAAGGATTCCTGGCGGCACAAGACGGCCGGCGCACAAACGGTTGTCCTTGCGTCCGCGGAACGCGCGTTTGCCGTGTGGGACAGTTCCGGCGACACCCCGCTCGAGGCGCTGGCCTTCCGGTACTTCCCCGATGTTGACGTGATCCTCACCGAAGGCTTCAAGACCGGACCGATGCCGAAGATCGAGGTCAATCGGCGGGCGCTCGGCGTGCCGCTGCTCTGCGGCGATGCCGATCGGCTGCTCGCGGTGGTGGCCGATTGGGAGACCGGCGCGGCGGTGCCCCATTTCGGTCTGGACCAGGTCGGTCCCCTCGCCGATTTTTTGGAACGGCAGATGGCCCTGGACCAGGTGCAGACCAATGTCGAGCTGCTGGTCGGCGGCCGCCGGATCGCGCTCGATCCTGCCACCGACGTCGTCCTCGCCCGGGTCATCCGCAGTTTGGTCGGCGACCATCACGATTTGACCCAGGGACCGCCGATCGAACTGCGGATCGCCGGACGGCTCCCGTGACGGGCGGTCCGAGTATCGCCGGGACGAGCGGTGCCATCCTTGCCGGTGGCCACTCCCGGCGGATGGGGCGCGACAAAGCTAGGATCCCGTTCGGCGACCGGCCGCTCATCGCCGTCGTGGTCGACTCGTTGCGCCCGCTGTTCGCCGAATTGGCCGTGATCGCGGCCGACGCAAGTGTTTATATGGATCTCGACGTCCGCGTGCACGCCGATGTCTACCCCGGGAAGGGGCCGCTGGGCGGGATCTATACGGCCCTGCGCGAAAGCCGCGCGGGCCGGACCTTCTGCGTCGGTTGCGATATGCCCTTCGCGGCTCCCGCCCTGATCGCCTATCTGTGTCAGCTCGCCCCCGATGCGGACGTGGTCGTGCCGCGGACCGTCAAAGGGTACGAGCCGCTCCGCGCGGTGTACGGCAAAGGGTGCCTCCCTCGGCTGGAGGGGATGCTTGCCGAAGACCACCTGCGGACGGATGCGTTGTTTGCGGGGGTCCGCGTGCACGAGGTCGGCGAAGCCGAGCTGCGGGAGCGCGATCCGGAATTACTCTCGTTGTGCAACATCAATACGCCGGCGGATCTCGCGGATGCGCTGCGCCGCGTTGGGTCGTCATGCGCCTCTTGATCGCCGGCTGGGTATTCCCCATCAGCCAGCCCCCGATTCCCGACGGTGCCATCGCGATCGAGGCCGGCGCCATCGTCGCGGTGGGCGCGCGCACGGAGCTCCGCCGCAGATTCCCCCAGGCACAGCGGACCGAGTTCCCAGACGCGGCGCTCCTGCCCGGGCTGATCAACTGCCACACGCATCTCGAGCTGCCGGTCGACCCCGACCACGGCCCCGAGCCATTCGTGCCTTGGGTGGTCCGGCTGATCGCGCGCCGCCGTGGCGCCGACCCGGACACCGCAACTCAGACGGCAGATGCCGGGGTGCAGGCGTTGCTCCGATCGGGAACGACGACGGTTGCCGACGTGAGCACGACGGGCTGCAGTGCCGAACCCATTCGTCGAGCCGCACTTCGCGCGATGGTCTTTCGGGAGGTGCTGGGAGTACAAGCCTCACAAGCTGCGGAACGAATCGGTGCGGCGGCGGAGGCGATTCGGAAGCTGCAGGACGCGACACGCGGTAGCCGCGTGACCATCGGGATCTCCCCCCATAGCCCGTACGGTTTGTCCGAACCGCTCCTCGACGCCTGTCGTAGGCTCGTGGTTGACAATGCGCTGCCTACGACTATTCACGCCGCGGAATCGCCAGCCGAGGTTGCTTACGTACGTGACGGGACCGGCCCTATTCCGGACATCCTGTACCCGGCCGTCGGCTGTCCGGAGCCGCTCCCCCGCCGCTCGGCCCGGAGCCCGATTGCGTACCTCGATAGCTTTGGGCTGCTCGAACGGGCGCTCGTCGTGCATGCCGTCCATGTGGATGAGGCCGATGGTCGTCTGCTCGCGGCGCGGGGTGCGCGGGTGGTGCACTGCCCGCGCAGCAACCGGCGACTCTCCGAAGGCGAGGCGCCGGTTGCCATGTTGCAGGCGCACGGCATTCCAGTGGGCCTGGGCACCGATTCCCTGGCGAGCTCGGCCAGCCTTGACCTCTGGGATGAAATGCGCGCGGTGGACCTTCCGGCGGCGCAGGCTCTGGCCCTTGCGACCCTGGGTGGCGCCCGGGCGCTCGGATGGGACCGGCAGATCGGCAGCATCACACCCGGGAAGCGTGCAGACTTGATTGCAGTCTCTGCGGACGCACTGCGGGGCAGCCATCCGGAGGTGGGACTGCTGGAATGCACCCGGAATGTCGAGATGCTCTGGTCCATGGTCGAGGGGGGACTGGTCTTCGCGCAGCCGGGGGTAGCGGCATGCGCCTGAAGCTAGGCCGGATCCGGTACATCAATTGCGAGCCGATCTACTACGCGCTCGAACACGGGATCGTGTCGGCGGACTCCACGCTGCACTATGGCACGCCCTCCGAGCTGAACGCGCAGCTCCGCGCTGGC
>Ga0335071_10009310_pt1 | contig 10051 bp, 10 predicted proteins | sample Lox_Sample_15_FD_206724 | JGI IMG/M metagenome (GOLD analysis project Ga0335071, IMG submission 206724) | Soil microbial communities from Loxahatchee National Wildlife Refuge, Florida, United States - Lox_Sample_1.5 | ecosystem: Environmental > Terrestrial > Soil > Wetlands | place: USA...
AGAAGAAGCAGTTGCTGGAATCTGCATAGGAATGGCGATGAATGGGCTCAAACCGGTTAACTGGAACATTCGAATGGACTTCATGTTGCTGGCCATGAATCAGATTTGCAACATGGCAGCGAAAATCAGTTATATGTATGGTGGTAGAGTGAAAGCACCCGTGATATTTCGAGGAATGGTGGGTCGCTCGTGGGGGCAGGGGCCACAACATTCGCAAGGACTTTATCCACTCTTTTGCCATTTTCCGGGACTAAAGGTTCTTGCTCCCGTTATTCCATTTGATGCTCAAAATGTTTATTACAATGTCTTAATGAACGGGAAAGAGCCCACTATTATTGTCGAGCATCGACTCCTTTACTATCAGAAGGGTGAAGCTTTAAGTGGCGAGGATATTCCAGAGAAAATTCCGGCGGCAAGAGTACTGAAACGAGGGAAAGACATAACTCTTGTTGGAATATCGATGATGGCGATTGAATGCATGAGAGCGGTTGCAATTCTCAAAGAAGTTGGAATTGATGCTGAGGTTATCACTCCAATCATTCTGAATCCTCTAGACATAGAAGAAGTTGAGAAATCAGTAGCAAAGACTGGAAACCTCTTGGTCGTGGAAAACTCTTGGACAAGAGGTGGAATGGGTGTTGATATTGTCGCTAGACTTCACATCAAGGGTTACAAATTCGAATCAAGAATAATCGGTTATGCTGAAACAGTCTGCCCAACAAGCCCCACGATTGAAAAATTGTTCTATCCTTCTCCCGAAAGCATAGCGAAGAAGGCTATTAGGGTATTGGGAGGAAGAGGAGAAATTAAACTGGCAAAGTATGATGTCGAAGAAATTGAATTCAAGGGGCCATTCTAATGAGAATTTTGGTTTTTACGGCAAACGAATTCATGAATCACAAAACTTACCGAGAGATGTCTGAGTTCTGGCGCAAATGGGGACACGAAGTTGAACAATACAATATGGCAGATCATCCGAATGAGGATTATTTGTTCAAAATCCGTCATTACCAAATGTACGAAGGTTTCCTTAATTACGCAGAAAAGGCAGAACCAGACATGGTTTGGTTCGACAACTTGCTTACAGTTCCAGAATATCTTCTCTCAGAGCTTGAAGTGAGACCTAACTTCAAGCCTAAGATCGAATTCATGTTCTCTTATAGGGAGAGCTACAAGTCACTGGCACGGGCAAAGACTCTTGCGAAACTCATCAATGATCCAAGAACACGATTCGCAATCCTTGAATCGTTTATCGGCAAGGAGATGGTTCCTCCCTTGAATTTTCTTCACGTAGGAGCCAACCGCGACAAGATCAAGGTTGTCTATGACAGGGTGAATGAGGAGCCGCATGAACTAAAGAGAGGCAAAACAGAGTCAAGGATCAGATATGGTTTGCCTCTGGACAAATTTATTGTTCTTTACTTCGGAAGAATGACTCACTCCAAGGGAATCGATTTGCTGGTCAGGGCTTTTGACAAGCTTGGACCAGAATACTTCTTGTTCGTGAAGAGCAACCCGGTCTATTTGGACTTTGATTTCGACATTGACAAAGAACTGAAGGGCAAACCTAACATCAAGTTTTTCGAAGAGCTTACTCCACAGTCGGAACTGGGTTACATCTACAGCGCTTGCGATATTTCTGCCATTCCTTATAGGTGGACATACACTTATGGATCGAGCGGAATCCCGATGCAAGCGGCCATGGCTCATCGTCCCATCGTATGCCCCAGCTTCTATCCGTTCAATTACTTTATTGAGAAGTTCAACCTCGGTTACACATGCGAGCTTGAGAACGTGGACTCACTGGTCAAGGCGATAGAGAACATGAAAAAAGACTACGATACCGTAGTTGCTAATGCAAAGTTCGACGAGTATGTGAAATGTACGACAACGATGGAACAAATGGCTCGGGCAATAGTGGAGGATATTTAATGCCGTATTTCAGAGTATCCTATGAGGGGTATATTGAAGGCGAATATGATAACGAAGAAGAAGCCATTAAAGAATTTCTTGAAGGTTTGAACGAAGATTATGTAGATGCATACGGAAGGACTCGTGAACAGATGCTTCGTGTAGAAAAATTCAATGAGGAAAAAGGTGAATGGGAATGACCGCAGATCAAGTAATGGCTCGTTTGGTTGACTGGGTGCAGTTACATGGAAATGGTAGTTTTATTGATGGGGCAACGACACCTTCACTTCCGATGGAAAATTACACAATCGAGGAAGACTACGGAATACAGCAAGTCTATGAAGAGATAAGAGAGTTTGTTGGTGTATTGCTGGAACATCCCCGAACGAATATTCTCGAAGTAGGACTTGGCTACTTTGGCAGCACGCATTTCCTATGGAGACAACTATTTGATAAGACCATTACAATTGAAATGAGATCAGAAAGAATCAGAGAGTTTGGCAAAAACACGAGAGAGTATTATAAAGAATGGGCTCTCTCAGATAAGAGGAGCGCCTTCTTTGTGGGAATGTCGAGCAATCCAATTGTTGTTAAAAGAGTATATAGCTACATTCAGAAGATTGGACGGTTGGATGTGCTGTTCATCGATGGCGACCATTCTTATGAAGGAGTGTTGGCTGACTGGTTATTGTATTCACCTTTAGTCAAGACAGGTGGAATAGTGGCTTTCCATGATTGCTTATTGTCCGAAATTGAAGGTGGGGCTGCTGGATTTGTAAATGACGTAGAGGAAGGAAAAGTTGATGGCATACATAGAGAGATGCACAGGATTGTGCATTCGAAGTATGCGGGGATTGCTTGGTATGAAAAATAATGTATTAGGTGCGGTGGGGCATGGTGCGATTAGGTTAGGCTTGGCAAGGTGAGGATAACATGATTCGTTATCTGGTAACTGGTATCAATGGCTTCGTAGGCTCCCACATGGTAGATTTCCTGAATCTTCAAGAGGATTCAGAAGTCTACGGCATCACACGCTGGCGCAGTAATCGTGAGAACTTCAAGTATGTCAAGGGAAAATACATCTTACTTGATGGCGATTTGATGGATTTGGGCTCCTTGATTCGTTTGCTTGATGCTCTGAAGCCTGATGTGATCTTTCATCTTGCCGCCCAAAGCTATGTGGTTTCAAGTTTTAATTATCCTCACAAAACAATTTCCACGAACACGTTAGGAACACTGAACTTACTTGAAGCTGTACGAATTTTGAAACAAGACCCGATCATTCATATCTGCGGTAGCTCCGAGGTGTATGGAATGGTTGATGAGAAGTACCTCCCAATCAAGGAGGATTGTCCTTTCAACCCTAGCAGCCCATATTCTGTCGGCAAAATTGGCGAAGATATGGTTGCTCTGCAATATTTCAATTCCTACAAAATCAAAACCATTCGTACACGTGCATTCTCTCATACGGGTCCGCGCAGAGGAGAGGTGTTCGCTGCCTCTTCTTTCACGAAACAATTGGCGGCAATCAAGCTTGGCTTGCAAAAGAATGAGATTTATGTAGGAAATCTCGACTCGGTGAGAACTTTCATGGATGTTCGGGATACTGTTAGGGCGTATTGGCTGATAGCCATGAAGGGTGTGCCCGGTGAAGTCTATAACATCGGTGGGCAGGAGACGATGACTATTAGAGAAATGCTTGAGAAAGCCATGAAAATTGCTGACCTGACTCCTGAGATCAAGCAACTCAATCGCTTGATGCGCCCAAGTGACGTAACGTTGCAGATTCCCTGCACCGATAAGTTCGCAAAACAGACTGGCTGGCAACCGGAGTTTACTTTCCAGCAGACTTTGATAGAGCTTTTCAAATACTGGTTGATAGAATTGATGTCAAATCCATGGAAGCACCATCCGCAAATTGCTTTTGAGGGTAATGCATGAAGAAGGACATTATAACCATATTGAAAGAAAAATTTCCCGATCATATATTCGAAGATAGGAATGGTGATCTTCTTCTTGATGGTGTATTTGCTGGATGGACTACTGTAATGAACGAAGACATAAACTCATATTTAGCCCTTGATTCAGAAAAGCTTCTTATAAAAATGATTGGAGAAGAAATTGAGAGGAGAAAGAGGAGAAAGTCTTGAGGATTCTTTACACAAACGGAGGAGCAACTCCGATTCGTGATCTCGCAATTGAAAAACTGAAAGCGGCTGGACATGAGGTGGTGTTTTTCAACCTTGTTGAAACTGAAGATGATATATCAAAGCATACCACCAAACATTTTCAGATGTATCAAAGGATTCTGGATTACGCAGATAACGGGAACTTCGATATTTTGTATTGGGCCACAATAATTTCCGTACCTGAGTATCTGCTTTTTGAATTGAAAGCACGGCCAAATTTCAAGCCCAAGATCATCTTTAATATGTTTCTGCGTGGACTTGACAGGTCGTTGGCACGGTGTATCGCCTTGAAAGAGCTTATTGATATGCCACAGGTTATCAAGGCTGTATCAAGTGCGATGATCGTGAAAGACTTGAAGCTGCCTGAAAATTTCCTCAAGGCTGGTGTTAACCTTGAAAAACTTAGAATTGTGAGTGAACCGTGGACATATGAGGTCGAGGATTTGACTGTTTTGGATAATCCTGAATATGTAGAGCATAGTAGGGCATACTTTGGATTCGAACCGGGAGAGACTGTAGTACTCTTGAGTGGAACATGGGCTTATATAAAGGGCGTTGATATCTTTGTTGAAGCCCTGAAGTATTTGTCTCAAGATATGCTTGTGGTTATTCATAAGCATAATTATGGTCTTGACAGGACTTTGGATGTGAATTTGCTAGACAAGGCGGTGCATAATCACCCCAATATAAGGATTCTTGATAAGTGGTATTCGGCACAGGTTCATCCATTGTTGTTTAGGGCTGCTGATATTGTTGTGTGCGCTCATAGAAGATCATATACCTATGGTGGGAGTGGAGTTCCTGCGCTGGCAAGCAGAGCAAAGAGGCTTATTGTGGCACCTGATTTCTACTTCTTCAATGAAATAATTAAGCGTTATAAAATCGGTGTCACCTATGAACCAGAAAATCCTTTGTCGATGGCAAGAGCCATCGAACATCTTGAGAGATATTACAGCGCTTATGAGGAAGAAGCGAAATTTGAAGAAGTTTACGCTGATTATCAAGAGTCTTCAGACATTCCGGCGATGGTGATGCGGGAACTATGAAGATACTTTTCTTCACGTTCTTCCCAGAAGTGCTGACTCAGGAACCGACACGCCAATTGGATGCGTTGAAGAGCCTTGGTCATGAGGTAATTGTCTACAATATTCACAAAGATAAGAGCGAGGAACAGCGTTTCAAGACTCGTCATTTTCAGATGTATGCGAGTCTACTTGATTACGCTAACGAGATAAGTGCTGACGTTCTTTACTTGCATGATTACTTGAATGTGCCCGAATACTTGCTTTTCGATTTGAAAAGCAGACCGAATTTCAGGTCAAAGATTGTCTTTACAATGATGCTACGTGAAGTAAACAGATCGAGTGCGAGAGCTTTAGCAATTAAGGAGTTGCTCGATTTGCCGCAAGTGGCTCGTGTTGCGGTTTACAGTATGGTAAAAGACTTCCCCTATCCAGAAAGAATGCGTATTCTTGGTACTAACTTCAGCAAGATTGTGAACATAGGTGAGCCCTACAACGAGAACCCAAACTCAATGGTCAGCAAAAAAATAGCTAGGATAAACTTGGGGTTGGGAAGGGATTTCACTATTCTTTGGTCAGGACGATGGATTTATTCCAAGGGAGCCGACATTTTTGTTGAGGCGGCCAAACATATTGGTGAAGAGTTCAAGCTTCTTGTACATGTTAACCCAGAAGGCATGGATTTAGACAGAAAAATCTTGAGCGTTATCAAGAAGAACCATTCGAATACGCAGATCATTGAGCATCATTTTTCCAGTGGTGAGATGAAATACCTGTATTGTGCTTCGGATATTGTTGTTTGCTCTCACAGAAGGAACTACGAGTATTCTCAGAGCGGCATTCCCGGCATGGCTGCGCTGGCAAAAGTTCCTATTGTTGCTCCTAATTTCTGCTATTTTAGTGAAATCGTAAATAGATACAAGGTTGGTACCCTGTATACTCCCGAAAGTCCCTTGGAGCTTGCGAAGGCGATAAATCACACGATTGACTATTACTATGACATTGTAGAGAACGCTCAATTTGAGAAGTCACTTGAGAGTTATTGCCACTTCGAGGATATCCCAAAACTGGCCTTGGAAGGTTTGAAGATATGAAGATCGTTTATTTTAACGGTAACATGATTCCCATTGTAGACCCTGCTGTTGAAAGGCTTAGAAAAGCCAGTCACGAAGTCATCTTCTATGACATTTCATCCAAGGATGAGAGTGAAAGGACTAGATTTCATATCCGTCACTTTCAAATGTATCAAAATCTCATGGACTTGGCTGAGAGCGCTGATCTTCTGTATTTCACTTGTCCCATTGGAAGCCCTGAAATGTTCTTGTACGAGTTGAAAGTAAGACCGAATTTCAAGGCGAAGATTGTTTCTACCATGATGTTCAGAGGTCTTGATAGATCAAAGGCAAGAGCGCAAGCGATCATCGATTTAATTAACCATCCTCAGTTTGAACTTATGGTGTTTGGAACACTGATTCAGGATGGTTTCAAGTGGCCCGAGACGTTAGAGGGCATCAACAAGAGCAAGGTCATGCTTGTCAGTGAACCATTCAATGAAGATACCCGCAATTTTGCCAAGATCAGCAAGCAAAATGCGAGAGCTAAACTGGGCATTGGCGATGGCATGTATCTCCTTTGGTCGGGAAGCTGGAGTCATATCCGTGGGGCAGATTTGTTTATTGATGCGATGAAGTATCTGGATGACGATATCAAGATACTTTTTCACAAAAACGTGCCTGATCCCGTACCTCCTATCAATATAGACCCGACCTTGAGACCTAATCTTCACGATGATTTGCTTGCAAATTCAAAGAATGCAACCATCATGGAAGGATGGGTTCCCGAAGGAGAGATGGTATATTTGTATAAAGCTTGTGACCTTTGCATTCTTTCGCACAGGAAACTATATGCTTATTCGGTATCGGGGATACCAAACATGGCTGCGAGTGCCAGAATTCCAATCGTAGCGCCTGATTTCTACTACTTCAATGAGATAGTCAACAGGCATAAGGTTGGGGTTCTTTATGAACCCGAGAATATTCAGGCTATGGTCGATGCAATACACTTCGCTCGGGATCATTACTGGTGGATAATGAATCAGGCCCGCTTCGAAGACTCGCTGAAAGACTACTATGCATCGGGTTCATGGCGCGAAGGAGATATTCATACACAGATTTTCAAGAGGCTAGGAGTACCAATAGCATGAGAATACTCTTCTATGATGAAGCAACCTGTCTCAATCACGATGAATTGAGCATGTTCTTTACTAATAGGATCATTAAAAGATTCCGAGATTTGGGTCATGAAGTGTATTCATATCCTCCAAGTGTCAAGGCGGCAAATCTGATTCGAAGTAGACACTTTCAAATGTATGAAGAACTATTTGCTTTTGCTGAAGATTGCAAAGCCGATCTTCTTTTTCACAATTATCACATCGCTGTTCCTGAATACTTTCTCTCTGAGCTAAAGGCTGGATCGTATCCGTTCAAGATTGTCTTCCTATTCTCTTTCAGAGAGATTAACAGGTCTCTGGCAAGAACTCTTGTGCTGAAAGAACTAATCGAAAGACCTGAAGTGAAGACAGCTATTGGACTAACGATGCTCGGTGAAGAGAATTTTTTGCCTCCCGACAATTACAAAAGGATTCAAGCCAGTACTAAAGCTTACAAAGTGAAGCTTGTAACTGATCCAATTTGCGAACCGCGCTACGATTCTGTTTTTTCCGATAGGGTATCGAAAAAGAAATTTAGGGTTGGTTATTTTGGCAGATGGACAGACGCAAAGTCTCCACAATTACTGCTTGAAGCCATGAAATACATGGATAAAGATGTTCGGGTCTGCATCAACATGCCATCCAATAAAGATTTAATAAGGACCGTGGCTCTCCTGGGAGTGGAAATTGATGCCAACTTCTACAAGATGGGTGAACTTCGAAATTTTCTGGACAAGATAGATGCTGTTATTTGTCCGCACTCAAGACTCTACGAGTACGGGCAGACTGGTATGCCAGCTACAGCATACATAGCAAAAAAGCCTATTGTTGCTCCTGACTTCTACTACTTCAATAAGATGGTGAAGCTTTACAGAACCGGACTTCTCTATAAACCTGAAGACCCCGTGTCTTTAGGAGTGACTGTGAATTACTTGAAGCACAGGTATCACGAAACAATGATGCATGCGAATTTCGATAAGGCTTTGAAAGAGTTTACTGAGGTTGAAATCTATGCTGATAAAGCAGTGGAGGATTGAGATATTACAAAGATAAGTTGTTTGTAGTAAAGATATTTGTTATGGGAATAATTTACATTTTGGAAAACAAGGTGAATGGTAAGAAATATGTGGGAAAAACTAAACTTGCTTTTGGAAAACGCCTTAAGAGGCATCGTAAGTCGCATTCCTTAATTGGAAATGCTCTTCGAAAATATGGGACAGATAACTTTAAAGTGACCTTGGTTGAAATACCGAACGAAAATCTGAGCGAAAAAGAAATTGAGTCTATAAAAGAGTATAATTCCAAATATCCTTACGGATATAATTTGACGGATGGAGGGGACTCTCCCCCACTATGTTTTGGAAATAAATGGAATTTGGAAAAGACTCTGACCGATGAGCATAAACGAAGTATAAGCGAGGGATTGAAGGGAAAGCGAAAAGGTTTACGGGGAAAGCCGCATACACAAGAGACAAGAAAGAAAATTAGTGATGGCAATAAAGGTAAACTCCTTACGGAAGAAACGAAAAAGAAAATTAGTGAGGCAAGGAAAGGTTGCAAGTTCACTGAGGAACACAAAGCTAATATCAGTATGGCTTTGAAAGGTATGAAGCCCTCACCCAATTGTCACAAAAAAGGAACACATAAGTCTGATGAGTGGAAGAAGAAAATGAGTATTGTTATGAAAGGCCATAAACATTCCGAGGAAACAAAAAGAAAGATTAGTGAGGCTAGTAAGGGAAGGCATCTTTCTGAAGAGACCAGAGCGAAAATGAGCGAAGCTCACAAAAGGAGAGTAACAAATGTTCTATGATGGCAAAAAGATTGTTGTTACAGGTGGCACGGGGATGATTGGTCGTGCGGTAATCACTGAACTGATTAACAGAGGAGCAGAACCTTCGAATATTCGTTCAGTATCGCTCGATGAATTGCGCGATCTTCCTAATGGAGTTCATTATCGGAGGGCTGACCTGACAGAATATAATACGTGCTGGCAAATTACAGAGAATGTTGACTATGTTATCAGCATGGTTGGCATCAAAGGGTCTCCCAAGATGACGAAAGAACAGCCCGCGAGCTTCTTTGTGCCGACAATTCTCTTTAACACGAACCTGATGGAAGCCGCATTCAGAAACAAGGTCAAAAGATTTCTCTACACGTCCTCTGTTGGCGTCTATTTCCCATCTTCTATTCTCTATGAGGATTCTGTGTGGTCTACTTTCCCATCTGAGAATGATAAATTTGCGGGATGGGCGAAGCGCATGGGCGAGCTTCAAACACAAGCATACAGGCAACAGTATGGTACTGATATGTTCAGGATTGTTAGACCAACTAATATCTACGGTCCTAACGATAACTTTGATCCTGACAACGCTATGGTTATCCCCAGTTTGATTGCGCGTGTGCATCGTGGAGAGAATCCTTTGACGGTATGGGGTGATGGATCACAGGTGAGAGACTTCCTTTTCTCGGAAGATTGCGCTCGCGGAGCCCTTGACATCTTCGAAAGCGACTGCATTGAGCCTGTCAACCTTGGCTCAGGCGAAAGAATAACGATTAAGACGATAGCAGAATTGATTGTGAAGCATTCAGACTCGCCTTTTATGACGGGTAAACCTGAAATTGTGTGGGATACGACGAAACCTAGCGGAGACCCAATCAGAGTCATGGATACCAAGCGCGCAAATCATTGGGGAATCTATCCAAAGACCGGGATCGAG
>Ga0335071_10009311_pt1 | contig 10050 bp, 10 predicted proteins | sample Lox_Sample_15_FD_206724 | JGI IMG/M metagenome (GOLD analysis project Ga0335071, IMG submission 206724) | Soil microbial communities from Loxahatchee National Wildlife Refuge, Florida, United States - Lox_Sample_1.5 | ecosystem: Environmental > Terrestrial > Soil > Wetlands | place: USA...
GTCCCCCACCAGTACTATCTCGTGGTCGCGCTTGCGCCTATTCTGGTCGGGGCGGTGCTCACCGCCCGGGGACGGAGCCAATCGGATACGGCGATCGCCGAGCTGGGCGCCAAAGCCTGGCTGCCCTTGCTCGCAGGATCCATTGTCTATCTTGGCGGGGCGACCATGCTGGGCCCCGAGAGTGCGCTTTTCCAGACCGTTTTCGTGCCTCTGTTCTATGCCCTGCTCTTCTCCCTCGGTTTCTTCTACGTGAACATAACCCAGGATCAGCTCATCCGCGCCGTGGACTATTATGAGGAGTCCGTGGACTCCCTCTACGAACTGCTCCTCGCGACGGGTTCGGCCATGAAGGCGGACTTCGCGCTTCAGGACGTCCTTGACAACATGCTCAAGGCCATCGTCGAGCGCACGGGAGCCGAGGGTGGCGTCCTGCTCCTCACCGACGAGTTCGAAGACAGCATCTCCGTCCGCTCCGTTCAGGGCAGCTGCGCCCCGCCCTTCAAGCTGCCGGAAAGCCTCCCCCGGAGCGTGGACCGCGTCTCCGCCTTCCTGAGACACGCGCGCTTCCGCCTCGGGGAGGGCGTGCTCGGCGAGGTCGCGCAGACGGGCAAGCACTTCTTTGCGGCGTCAGGGGATGACCCCCGGCTGCCGGACAACGGCGACGAAGACTGGATCCGGCCGGGCGGCGTCATCGTCGCCCCACTCATTGTGCGCGACCGCGTGATTGGGGCAATCTGCGTCACCACCGCGCGCAGCGCCTCCTTCACCGAGCGGGACTTCGACCGATGCAAGCTGCTCGCCAACTTCGGCTCCATCGCCGTCGCCAACTCCTTCACCTTTCTCGAGGCTGCCGAGCGCTCCGACATCGAGCGAGAGGCGGCCATCGCGGAGGATGTGCAGAAGACCATGGTGCCCAAGAAGCTGCCCGAGCTTCCGGGGCTCAGTTTCGGCGCCTTCACGAGCCCGGCCCGCGGCGTCTGCTCCGACTACTACGACATCATCCAGACGAGACCCGACCGGGCCGTCCTGGTCATCGGCGATGTGGCGGGCAAGGGCGTCGCCGCCAGCCTGGTCATGGTCATGGTGCGCTCCATACTTCACCTCATCACCAATTCGACCAAGGATGCCGCCACGCTGCTGCAGTGGATCAACCGAGGGGTATCCGGAAAGGTCGATCTGGACCATTATGCTACCATCGGTTTGGTGGCGGCGGACGCCTCCACCGGCTCGCTCGAGTTTGCGAACGCCGGACACCCGCCCATCCTTATCTATCGTTCCAATGCGGACGCCATCGAAACCGTGGAGATCAAGAGCGTGCCGGTCGGCGTCGAGCGCACCACGTCGTATTCGGCCAAGCGAATTGCCCTGGGTGCGGGTGACGTCCTGGTGATGTATACTGACGGCATTGTCGAGACTATGAACGTCCAGGGCAAGCAGTACGGGCGGAAGAACCTCGGCAATGTCATTCAGCGGAGCCATTCGCTTCCGGCGCGGGAGATTGCGGAGCGGATCAGGACTGACCTTCTGGATTTTGCGGGAGCATCGCGCCAGCACGACGACCAGACCGTCCTCGTCATGAAAGCGAAGAACTAGGGAGGAGCCAAACCGCATGGAACTGAAGATACGCAAGAACGGGGACAGTTACATCATCGACGTCAACGGCGAGATGGACCTGTACAACTCCTACAAACTCAAGGAACTGGTCATGAAGATGCTCGAGAAGAAGGTCGAGCGCTTCATCATCAACCTGGAAAACGTGGATTACATCGACTCCAGCGGCATCGGCGCCCTCATTTACATCTGCTCGACCATCAAGAAGATGAGCCTCAAGCTCGTCATCACCAACATCCACGGCTCGGTCAAGAAAGTCATCGAGCTCACGAAGCTCATGGGCTATTTCCCCATCACGCAGACCATCGACGAGGCCCTTCAGAGGATGGAGGCCTAGATGAGCGACCAGGTCAACACGATCAAGGTGGACGAGAACTCCCCGCTCTTCGACAAGACGGACATGCTCCACAAGGAGTTCCCCTCGGACTTCCGGCAGATCCGCTATTTCACGCTGCTGATCGTGCAGAGCGCGCCGCCGGACATCAAGGAGATAAACCTCCTCGAGCAGCAGATCAGCGAGATAATCAAGAACGCCGTCAAGCACGGCAACAAATGCGATCTGGAAAAGAAGGTGCGCGTCTGGTACTCATTCAGCCCCGAGCACGCCCATCTTATCGTCGAAGACGAGGGACCGGGTTTCAAGGATCTGGAGAAGTGGAACGACTTCAACCGCAAGCGCCAGAACCTGCTCGAGAGCCAGGATTTCGATGCACTCGCCGACTATGTCTCCTTCCGGGGCCAGGCCGCGGATGAAAACGACGGAGGGAATGCCCTTTTCGCGGCGCTCGAGTACTGGAACGGCGGCTTCGTCTTCAATCAGAAGCGGAACTGCGTGGCCATGCTCAAGCGATTTCCGAAAAAGCGGAGAGGCGTGGCGCTCGAAGGCTGAGCCCCGACCGACCGGCGGCCAGGGCTCCGCGGAAGGCCCATGGCCGGCGCCGGACTTTTCTCGCTCCCGCCCGTGACGCGTCCGTCTCTAGGGCGCCCGCCCGTGTTTTTCCCTAACAAAGGCCTCTGCCAGGAGGTAGCAGCTCACGCAGGTGAAAAGGGCAAGCGCGCCATAGCCGGTGAAGCCCGCCTTGATGCCCCAGGCCTGCGATACCCAGGCCATGACGAAGGGGAAGGCGAAGAGGCCGAGACCCCCGCCCGCTACCGCGAACGAGACCGCCCGCTCCTGCGCATCGGGCGAGCTCGCGCCGACGAGCGAGATGGCCACCGGGTATATCACCGAGCATCCCAGCCCCGCCAAAAAGGTGAGGGCTGGACCGATCCATCGCGGTGTCGCGACGCCCGCGGTGTAGCCCACGACGTTGAGCGCAATCACGGAGAGGACGAGGAGCACCGAGGACAGTCCGAGGAGGGCCTCCTGCCTCGTGCCCTTGTAGAGAGCGGGGGCGCCGAACCTCCCCGCAAGCAATCCGATCCAGAAGACGGACACCATGCCCGCCGCCACCGCCGGCGCCGTCGAAAAGACGCGGACGAAGTACTCTGCGATCCAGTTCGAGATGCCCAGCTCGGTTCCCACGTAGAGCAGGAGACAGATGAACCCGAGCCAGTATGTGGGTCTTCGCGAGATGGAACGCGGACCGCCCGAGCCCGTGGAGGATCTCTCCGTGCTCCCCCTCCCGAGGAGCTCGAAGGGGAGGAGCAGCATGGTCGCCGCCAGAACGGCGAACAGCAGGGCTATCGCACGGTAGAGGATCGTCCAGCCCAGCCCCATGCCGATGATGAGACCCAGCACTATGGGACCCGCGACCGCGCCGATCGAGAAGGCCCCGTGAACCAGGTTCATCGCCCGCCCCGATCCCGCGTCATCCATCCGCAGGACGGACCAGTTTATCGTCGGCTCGATGAGCCCCTGACCGCCTCCGACAAGGGCGTTGAGCAGGAGATTGGCGATCGGCGAGGGCGTGGCCGCGAAGAAGGCGAGTCCGGTCGCGCTTACGGCGAGACCCAGTATGCTCGTCGCCTTGGGGCCGAGTTTCTTGAGCACATAGCCGCCCGCCAGGCTGGTCAGGAAGTACGATGCGGCACCCGATGCGATGACCGCCCCCGCCACGCCGTAGCTCCAGGAGAAGTCGGAGAGGATCTTGGGGAGGGATGCGCCGACTATCGTCATCGAGGTGCCGAACAGGATGAACACGGTGAATAGGGACCCGTACAGTCCCCGAAAGCGGGAAGCGATGAGGGGCATGATATCTCCGATGAGCTCAGTCTAGCTTCAAAGGCATGCGAATGCCGAGCCCCTCGATTCCCGTCGCGTCGGCGTCGGTAAAATCCCGACCGTAGAGGGCTTCGAAGAGGAAGCGGAAGTCCTCGGGGGCGATCTCTTCGTATTCGATGCCGTAATAGACGAGGGCCGCGTCACGATACGCGCGCTTGACGCTGCCGCCGGCCCGCACATTCCTCCCCGAGGCGCGGATGTTGATCTCGATCGAGCTGCCCGGAAGAAGGGATGCCGCCAGCTCCTTCGAGGCATTGGTGAAGAGCAGGCCGCCGGCGCTGATGTCGATGACTTCCGCCGGGAAATCGGAGGCTTTCTTCGGCGCGTTGCGGAAATAGCCGTTGATCTTGAGAGAGTAGACGAGCACCTTGGCGAACTGATGGAAGGATTCGAGGAGGGCGAGATCGAAGGGCGGCTTGCCCACCTGCTTGTTGATCAGGCAGACGTAACCGATGACATACTCCTGGAAGATGAGGGGCACCATGAGCTCGGAAAGTGTGCCCGAGTTGCGTTTGTTGCGCTCGAACCTGATGATCTCGTCGTCCACCAGGTCCTCCCGCACGCCCTGTTCGCGCAGGAAATCCGCGAAGATCTCCTTTGTCACGATGCGCGGCCTCACGTACGGGTCGACGACCGGAAGTCCGCCTATGGCCGTGGGCAGGTAGTAGATCTTGCCCGTGCGCACGATGAGCTTCTCTTCGATGCTCTCCGGCAGCCGATCCTTGAACATGCGTACGGCCCGCTCGCTCGCGTACTCCTGGGCCCGTGTATCGAAGTCGCGCACCAGACCACGAATGTCGTTCGGATCGAAGTGGGCGGAAGGTTCGGGCTCGCTCACGGGGTCGAATTCCTTGGTGACGGGAAAGGCGAGGTCATAGCGGTCTCCTTTGAAGGAAAAGGAAACCGCCATCTGCGCCGGAGGGCGCCGCCGGCTGTAGCGCCGTCCGAGGTTCTTGTACACCACCTGCGGCATCTCGACGACGATGCTCGTCTCCTTGACGTCGAGGACCCGGGAGCGAAAGGCCATGGGCTGCTCGCGATAGACGAAGCGGAACTCGTAGTGCTCGCTTCGGCGCAGGAGCCTGAGCGGCATCGTGTGCGTGAGGGACATTTCCTCGTCGTCGATGCGGGTGACGACGACCGGCCACTCCCCCGCGCCCGCTATGAGGAGGAGGCGGATCTTCTCGTCCATGACCGCTTTGAGGATGAACTCTTTTTCGATACGTTTCAGGCTGGTTGCCATCGCCGGCTCCTCAGGATTGTCGCCGTAGGGCGTCGGGATCGAATCCATCTCCCGAAGCCGAGGATGATGCGGTTGTCATTTCAGGCGCGTATGATTCTATGTACCAGTGGCCTTCGGTGTGCAGCAGATTGACACGGGCGGCGTCGCGCTTTCCGTCCGACAGGGACGGGATGCCGATGCGGAGCGAGGCCACGTCACCTTCCACCTTCAGCGCGCCGATTCTGTAGGCTTCAGGTTTGGATGCCGGGCTGTCCGGGGAGGCCGGCCCGGGTGGGGCCAGCAGCAGCGCCAGTGCGGCCCGAGCCGCGGGATCGAAGAGTTCCTTGTCCAGGTTGCCTGCGGCGAGCCCGGCCACAAAGCGATCGATGACTCTGATGATGTCGGCACGATCCCCGGTGGCGGACCTCGTTTCCTCGAGCGGCCCGATGTCATAGTCTTCAGCCGGGATGTTTCTCTCGATGCCCAGGCCGAAGGCGCGGAGCGAGGCAGCCGGCGGAGGCGCCGCAGGATTCCTTGGCGGAAGATTCAAACCGCCCTGAGGGAGTGCCGGCTGCGAGGTGGCTGCCGCAACCTGGCTCGAGGCAGCCTGGGGCGCGGCTCCTGTCGCGTTCGGGGGCGGAGCCGGAAGCGTCGTCGGCGCCGTCGCGGTGGGCGCAACCGAAAGCGGTCCCGAAGGCGTGGGGCGCTCCGGACCCGGCTTTTTCTGGCAGGAAACCAGGAGCGGGCCCAAGAAGACGAGTCCGAGCGCAAGGCAGACTCGGGCTCCGCCCGCCCTATACTTTTTGATCATGTCATGTAATATGTAGCACATACATCATCCTGGGTCAAACCAAGCGGAGGCCATATCCATGTCGGGCAGCCTGCTCGAGTTTCTCACAACGGCATTCACGGAACCCGTGAGGGATCCGCTCTGGGGCAATATCATGCTCACCCCCGAGCTCGAAGTGCTCGCCTCGTCCGCCCCCTTCGCCAAGTTGGGACGCATCCGCCAGCTCGGTCCGGCGCAGCTCGTCTACCCGGGCGCCACTCACACGCGGCGGGCCCATTCGATCGGGGTGTTCCACATGGCGAGGCGCTTCACCTGGGCCCTCGCGTCGCGGGGAAGTCTCGGCTTCGTCTCGCGCGAGGGGCTCTGCTCGTATCTCGCCGCCGCCCTGTGCCATGATCTGGGACACTTCCCCTTCGCCCATTCACTCAAGGAGCTTCCGCTTGTCGAGCACGAGTCCCTGACCGCCAAGCTCGTCGTTGCGGAACCGCTTCGTTCCCTGGTCGGCGCGACCGGTGCGGACCCGCAGGCGGTGGCGGCCATGATCGACCCGAGCCTTCCGGACCGCGGTGACCGGGAAGTCCGCTTCTTCCGCGGCCTCCTCTCGGGGGTTCTCGACCCCGACAAGATCGACTACCTGACGCGGGACGCGGCGTTCTGCGGCGTGCCCTACGGCATCCAGGATGCGGACTACATCTTCCAGCGCGTCGATGTCGCGCCGGGCGACCAGCTCGCGATCGAAGAGCGCGGCATCATCAGCATCGAGGCGCTGCTTTTCTCCAAATATCTCATGTACCGCTCGGTCTACTGGCACCGGAGCGTCCGGGCCGCGACCGCGATGATCAAGAAGGCGGTGCTGCTGGCCCTCGGAGAGGCAGTGCTTGCGCCCGAAGATCTCTATGGCCTGGATGACGATGGATTCTACGGCAGACTCCGCGGCATACCATTCGCACCCTTCGCACTTGCGGAGTCGGTGTTCGAGGGGCACGTCCATCCAATCCTGCTCGACATAGCCTTCGATGAGGGTGACGAGCGGCATCGCGCCCTGCTGGACCTTGGGGCCCGCCTCAGACTCGAAAGCGAGCTTGCGGAGAAGGCCGAGCGGGAGGGAGCTCATCTCCGGCCGCTGGACGTCGTGATCGACATCCCCGAGCCCGTCTCCTTCGAAACCAATCTGCCCGTGCTGGCCGAGGAGCCCGGGTCGCACGCCCAGGGCAGGGGCGGCAAGGCGGGGTGCATCGCCTTCGGCGACTGCGGCACCGCATTCAGACCCGAGCTGGTCGCCGATTTTGCCCGGACGCTGCGCCGCGTCCGCGTCTTTGTCGCCGAGCCCTCGGAGCAGGCGCGGAAGGTCGCCCTGGAGCTTCTGGCATGAGTCCGGAGCCGGAGCGGGCGAGCGAGACCGGCTCCGCATGGATCACGATCCGACATGCTCTCGAAGGCGACCTGCCGCCCTGGCTCGAGCGCTTCCTCTCCACCGTGGGCCGCGCGATCCATCGGCACCAGATGATCCCGGAGGGGGAGGCGGTCCTGGTCGGCGTGTCGGGCGGCAAGGATTCCCTGGCCTGCGCCGTCGCACTTGCGCTCAGACGCAGGCGACTGCGCAGCCCCTATCGCCTTCATGCCGCACTCGTCGATTGGTCCGATGCGCCCTGCAGGGGCGAGGAGATCGCCGCCCTCGCCGAGCTTTTCGCCCTCCTCTCCGTTCCCTTTTCGGTCATCCCGGGCCGGCATCGCAGTGTGGCCGGCCGGTGGGAGCCGGAAACGGTAGCGCTCTCCATGACGGGCGAGTCCGCCCAAGCTTCGGCAGGCTATGGCTGCTATTCCTGCGCTCGCGAACGCAAGCGCCTGATCTTCCAGGAGGCACGCAGGCTGGGATGCTCACGGGTGGCCTTCGGCCATCATCTGGATGATTTTGTGGGCACCGCCCTCATGAATCTCTGTTTTCGGGGGAGGCTCGAGCCGATGGAGCCCCTGCGCAGTTTCTTCGGCGGGGAGATCAGTCTGATCAGGCCACTGTGCGAGCTGCCCGAATCGAAGATCAGGACCCTTGCCGAGCGCCTCGAACTCCCCGTCGTTCCCTCCCGCTGTCCGCAGGCGGGGCGAAATCTCCGTGACCGCCTCAAACCCCTCGTTGCGGACTTGGCGAAAATGGATAAGCTTGTACGTGAGAAGGTATACCGCGCCTGGTTCGGCGATCCGCGACGTGAGGAGGCAGGATGGACATCCGAAACGTGATGGAGGATCTGGTCAAGGCGGTCGTGGACGAGCTCTTCGACGCCGAGAAGGCCGAGAAACGCCTCGGTTTCTGCACCTGCGACCAATGCCGCCATGATGTGGCCTGCTATGTCCTCAATCGGGTAAAACCCGAGTACATCGTCTCGAGCAGGGGACTTGCCTACAGCGAGCGCGAGGGCCTGGACAAGGTGCAGCGCCAGGCCGATGTCATATCCCTCGTGAAGGAAGGCTGGGGAAAGGTCGCCCACGCCCCGCGGCCCACCTCTTCCCACGGAGGGGAGGAGGCGATCTCCTCGGCGACGGAAGGGCCGGCCTACAATTTCCCCACCATAATGGGCCGGGTCTTCGACGGGAGGAACTTTGCGCCCATCGGAGAGGGGAGGGTGCGTCTGCTCGAGGCGGGGGTCGATGTTCCCATGGTCGATCCCAACTGGCAGAACCCCTTCATCCTGGCCGGGGCGACTGCCGGGACCTTCATCTTCTGGCCCCGGCCCCTGCCCAGTCCGGTCGGCGAGGGGGAGCGAACCTGGACCTTCGAGATCAGAGTCGAGGCTCCCGGCTTCGATCCGCTGTCGCACTTCGCCGAGCTGGAACTGACGCCGGAACGCGTGACCCGTACCGACTTCTCGCTGCAGCGTGTCCAGAAGATCCCCGATCTCTACCTCTTTCCCGAAGGCGAGCCTGAGCAGAACCAGTAGACTCCCCGGGTTTTCGACCGATTACCCCTCCTCAGACGGCGTCCGGCAGCTCTGCAGGGCGGCCCTCGAGTCAGCAGTAGGCGATGAGCTCAGCGGCCGGCACCAGTTCCAGGTCGTGAAACACCGAGTAGATACCGCGCTCCTCGGCATGGCGGATGCGGACAACGCGGTAGGCGATGATACGCGGGGTGGGCAGGGGGAGTGACAGTCTTCGGCCGTTCAGGTCCACAAGTTCGTCGATTCCCAGGGCTTCGTCGATCTCCTGGCTGTCCCCGTCCGGGAAGACGACATGATATTCATATAAAGTCATGACAGGGGCAGTATACGCAGGGAACGCCCCCTGGGCGAGGTGGCAAGCCCCGACCGACAAAGCGCTGCCAGGCGACAGAATCTCCCCCAACCGTGCCCGTGACGGCGACAGAATCCCGGTTATTTCACAGTAACTCAGTGGCCGGGATGGCGGCGCAGCTTCCTTTGGCCTTCTTCCGTCAGGACATCCACGAATACCTACACATCCGTTAGGAGCAGGAGGGAAAAATATAGTTTCTGTCGATTCTTTTCGAATTCGCCTTCGTTGACAGTATGCCGGCAGACGATAAGATAGGATTCGTGGTGGGAAAAAGTGGTAAAACGTAGGAACTAGTGGCATGAACCTGCTGACCGGCGAGTTCAGGAATACCCTGGACGAAAAAGGGCGCCTATCCCTTCCTGCAAAGCTCCGCGGCGAACTCGCCGGGAGCTGTTTCGTTCTCACGCAGGGTGTGGACGCCTGTCTGTGGCTCTTTCCGCCGGAACAGTGGGAATCCCTTTCACGAAAACTGATGGAACAGACCAGCCTGTTCGCGGCCCGGGCGCGACTTGTGCAGCGCCGCATCCTGGCGCCGGCCCAGGAGGTCGAGGTCGACAAGCTCGGACGCATCGCCATCCCGCAGAGCCTCCGGGAGTTCGCGGGCTTGAGCAAAGAGTGCGTGATCCTGGGCATTTCGAAGTACATAGAGATCTGGGATGGCGAAGCCTACCGGAAGTATGTCGAGGAGAACGAGTCGGAATTCCTGGCTGCGGCCGAAGAACTGGGAGGCCTGACGCTTTAGGGCGTCGGGGCGGCCGCCGTGCAGTACGTTCACAGTCCCGTCATGCGTGATGAGCTTCTGGCTCTTCTCGTGCCGGCCCGGCCGGACGCGCTGATGCTGGACTGCACCCTTGGGGAGGGTGGACACGCAGAAGCCTTTCTGTCGCGCTATCCGCAGCTGCGCTATGTCGGTATCGACGC
>Ga0335071_10009312_pt1 | contig 10050 bp, 12 predicted proteins | sample Lox_Sample_15_FD_206724 | JGI IMG/M metagenome (GOLD analysis project Ga0335071, IMG submission 206724) | Soil microbial communities from Loxahatchee National Wildlife Refuge, Florida, United States - Lox_Sample_1.5 | ecosystem: Environmental > Terrestrial > Soil > Wetlands | place: USA...
CTAGGACTTCGGTTGAAGCAGCATGTAGGTGGCGCGGCCGACGGCGACGAGCTTGCCGGCGCCGTCGGTGATACGGGCCTCGCCGAAGGCGATGGTGCGGCCGCGGCGCAGGAGCCGGCCCTCGGCCAGGATATCGCCGTCGCCTGCCGCGGCGAGGAAGCTGACATTCAGATCGAGCGTGGTTTGTCCCACTCCGCCGGCGGCATTGTCGTGGGTGGTGCCGAGGGCGCCGCCGACGGCCATGTCCACGAGGGCGCTGAGCACGCCGCCGTGCACGGGCGCGCCGACGGAGTTTCTGAGCGCGTCCTTGACAGGTACCCGCAGCCGTACCCAGCCCTCGCCAGCCTCGTCGACCTGGACCCCCAGATGGCACCAGAAGAGATTGGTCTGGGCCCGCTCGCGGGCGAGGGTCACGAGGTCTGAGGGCATGGAGGCCTAGTTATACCCAAAACCCGCTCGGGACTCAAACGCGCTCGTCGACGGTGGTAGACTCCTGACCTGGCTCGGGAAGCGCGCGCACATTCACCAGCGGAGGAAGACATGACGACCAGGATCGGCATCATCGGGGCAGGGGCCATCGGCTCCATCGTCGGCGGCATGCTGACGAAAGCCGGCCACGACGTCACGCTCATGGAGCAGTGGCCGGAGCACGTCGAGGCCATGAAGAAAGTTGGCCTCCGGCTCTCGGGCACCTGCGGTGAGCACGTGGTGCCCGTCAAGGCGCTGCACCTCCACGAGATCCAGAGCCTCCGCGAGCCCTTCGACTACGTCTTCATATCGGTGAAGAGCTATGACACCGAGTGGGCCACCGCCCTCGCCGTGGCCAATCTCCGCAAGCCGGATGGTGTCGTCGTGGACTTCCAGAACGGCATCAACGACGAGCGCGTGGCGGCGGTGGCGGGCAAGGAGCGCACGCTCGGCTGCGTCATCACCATCAGCGCGGGCATGTACGAGGCGGGCCACGCCATCCGGACCGACCGGGGCGCCATTGGCTTCAAGATCGGCGAGCACGACGGCAAGGACACGCCGCGGGCGCAGGCGATTGCGCGCATCATGAACGACGTCGCCCCCACCAAGGTCACCACCAATCTCTGGGGCGAGCGCTGGTCCAAGCTGGCCGTCAACTGTATGGTCAACCCGATCTCGGGCCTCTCAGGCTTCGACTCCGCCGAGGCGAGGACGGACACGGTGCCGCGACGCATCGCCGTCTTCACCGCGGCCGAGGTGATCCAGGTCGGGCGCGCCCGCGGCTACGAGGTCGAGCCCATCTACAGCATCGACGCCCAGCGCTTCGTGGACGCGACGCAGGGCAAGGGGCTGGAGGAGGTCGAGGCCGACATGGCGCGCGACGCCAAGAGCCGCGTGGGCGGCCGCCCCTCCATGCTCCAGGACGTGATGAAGGGCCGCCGTACCGAGATCAACTACCTCAACGGCTACGTCTCAGAGCAAGGGCGGCAGGTCGGCGTCAAGACGCCCATCAACGACAAGATCGTCGAGCTGGTCAACGCCCCCGGTGTCGGCCTCCTCAAGCCCGACCGGAAGAATCTCGATCCGCTCTGGGCGATGGTGCCGCACTAGGCGGGATGCGCGCGAGGGCGGACTCTCACCCTCATCCGCCCTCTCATCTCGATCCCTCGTCCCGGTAGGGGAGAAGACAGGACGAAGGAGGCGAACGGCTGCAACATTTCGCAACCGTGCTGAGAAACACAACAGTGGCGTCGGCGAGCGGCTCGAACTCCGGGTCTCCCGTCACCACGACACCCCCGTGATCCTGTGCGGTGAAGACAGCGAAGGCATCGGCATACGATAGAGGGAAGCGTGCTTTGATGTGCCGCCGTCAGCACGGCCGCCCGCGAGACTCCTACGACTGCACGGGGAGCTGTTGACTCCGCCGAAGAGAGGACCGACCAGGTGCCGAGGTGCATCGCCGTCTTCGCTGCGGCCGATGAGATCCGGGTGGGGCGCGCGCGGCCAGGAGGGCGTTACGTCACGTGCTCCCGGGCGAAGCCGGCGATGCGCTTGTACTCGTCCGAGAGCCGCTGGAGCTCGGCGCGGGTGATGTAGCGATCGAGGTCGTCGAACGGCGCATCGCCCACCAGCTCCTCCACGCGGCGGATGAGATAGTCCGGCGGATGGTCCCGGTTGGTGCGCACGACCCGGGCCGTGGGCCCCGAGCGCGCCGCCTCGTAGGCGGAGAGCGCGGCCAGAGGGTCGCCTCCCGCGGCGAGGCCATCGGCGAGCGTGCGCGCGTCGAGGATGGCCTGGGCCGCGCCGTTGGAGCCGCGCGGGTACATCGGGTGCGCGGCGTCGCCCAGCAGGGTGACGCGCCCGAAGGTCCAGCGATCGACCGGCTCCCGGTCGACCATGGGGTACTCGAAGATGACGTCGGAGCGCCGGAGCAGGTCGGGCACGTCGAGCCAGTCGAACCTCCAGCCGGCGAAGATGGGCAGGAAGTCCTCGAGCCGGCCCGGCTTGTTCCAGTCGTTCCGTTCGTAGCCGGGCTGCGCGACCTGTGCGGTCCAGTTGATGAGCTGCTGCGCCTGCCCGTCGACATCGTCCACGATCGGATAGATCACGAGATTGCCGGACTGGATCGACCCGATGCGCACGTAGCTGCGGCCGGTCAGGAAGGGCTTGGCGCGCGTGACCCCGCGCCAGGTATTGATGCCGCCGAAGCAGAGCTCCTCGCCCGGGTAGAACTGGCGGCGCACGGCCGAGTTCACGCCGTCGCACGCGATGACGATGTCCGCGGTGACGGACTCGCGCGTCGCGCCGGTCGCGGTCGATCGGAAGTGGAGCGTCACGTCCCGGGTGCTCTGGTCGAGCCCGACGCACTGGTGATCGGTGAGGACGCGGGCTGCGCCGAGCCGCTCCATCGCGGCGCGCCAGAGAGTCAGGTGCACGCGGCCGCGGTGGATGCCGACCTCGGGGACGGGGTAGCCCGCCGCCCGGCCGCGCGGCTCGGCGTAGATGAGCTGGCCGAAGCGATTGAAGAAGCAGCTCTCGCGGTTCTCGATCCCCTGGGCCGCCAGTGTCTCGCCGAGGCCGAGCGCGGTCAGCTCGCGCATGCCGTGGGGCAGCAGGGTGATGCCCACGCCCAGCTCCTTCACCTCGGGCGCGCTCTCGTACACGCGGCAGGGGAGGCCGCGCTGGTGCAAGGCGAGCGCGAGGGTGAGCCCGCCGATGCCGCCGCCGATGATCGCGATGTCCATATTCTCGTGCCCGCTCCGTGGTGGCGGAGTGTAGCGTGCGCGGGAGGACTCGGCAACGGTCGGACGGATCGGCGGCATGGTGTCAGGGCCACCCGGGCGTTCCTGCGATGAGGCGTCCGAAGTGGGAGGTGACCCATCCGGAGGTCGGCCCCCCTGACCGCCTGGAGTCAGTGGGGTGTGACCGGCCGGCGCTTCGCCCGGTAGCGGAGATTCAGGAGCTCGACGAAGAGCGAGAAGGCCATGGCGAAGTAGATGTAGCCCTTGGGCAGGTGGGAGCCCATCCCCTCGGCCACGAGCATCACGCCGATCAGCAGGAGGAAGGCCAGCGCAAGGATCTTCACGCTCGGATGGCGCTCCACGAAGCCACTCAACGGGCCGGCGGCCCCCAGCATCACCAGCATGGAGAGCACCATGGCGATGACCATGATCGCGAGATCGTTCGCCATGCCGACCGCGGTGATCACGGAGTCCAGCGAGAAGACGATATCCAGGAGCAGGATCTGCAGCAGCACCGCGATGAACGCCCCCCGCCCCTTGCCGGCCGTCCTCTCGACGTGAGTGCCCTCCACCTTGTCGAAGATCTCCCACGTGGCCTTGAAGATCAGGAAGAGTCCGCCACCGAGGAGGATCAGGTCCCGGCCGGAGACGCCGCGGCCCAGCACCGACACGAAGGGGACGGTCAGCCCCATCATCCACGAGATGGCGAAGAGGAGGCCGATCCGAATGATCAGGGCGAGGCAGAGGCCAAGGCGGCGGGCGTGGCCCTGCTGGGTGGCGGGCAGCTTGTCCGCGAGAATTGCGATGAAGACCACGTTGTCGATGCCGAGGACGATCTCCATCGCGGTGAGCGTGACCAGGGCGATGAGACCTTCGGAGGTGAGCAGGGCATCCAGCATCGCGGTCCATCATACGAGCGGGCCGGGCGAGACACAAACCGTGCAGCCGGCCGACGGCCCCCGGCAGCGTGAGATATACTGCCGCCCGGGAGGATCGGCTCATGACGCCTTTGGCGAGAGGTTGCCTTGCGCCACTGCTGACCCCGACCCGGGTCGCGTCCGCTCCGGCGCAGCAGCCTGGCACGCCGGCCTTCTCCACTCTGGACACCGGTCCCGCGTGTTCTGACAGGCTCGGCGCGATATGCCACGGTTCGCCCTCGTGGTGATTGGCGTCCCCAGAGCCGCCGTGGCCTCCGATCCGCTCTGGACCATGGTCCCTGACTAGGCGATGGACAAGATCACGCGCGTGGGGCCGCCCGAGGCCCTGAACGTCTCGGATGGGCTCTATTCCTTCGCCATCAAGCTGAACGAGCCTCCGGCCGGGCATTGGATCTATGCGTTCAGGCTGGTCGCCACTCCCTCAAAGGGCGACATCGACTCGGATCGCGTCGTCTTCGATCGTGAGCGAGGTCTCCTCTTCGCCAGCGAGGAGCAGCTCGTGCCGGAGTGGATTCGGTACATCGACCTCTGGATCGCGGAGACCAATGCGCAGGTGGCCGCAGATGAAGCCGCGGAAGAGAAGCGAAGGGCCGAGGTGGAAGCCCGCGACCAGCGGGACGCCCTGCTCAAGCAGATCAACGAGAAGTACAAGAACCTCTGACTGCGGCCGAGCCGAAGGGGTCACGGCATGACATCGGCGATGGTGCTGACCGAAGACGAGGCGCTCGAGATCCTGGCCTTTCTCGTCACGGCCGCCCGCACCCAGCTCGACGAAGCGGCGGAATACGGGCCCCTGCGCCTGCTCACGGCGGCGGGCCGCCTCGCGGACTTCATGGAGCAGCGCGCGTCGCCGGGAACGCGCGAGCTGCTGGCAGGGCCCCTCAAGGAAATACCTGACGCCGCGCTGCGTTCGGTCGACCCGACGAAGTACGCGGCCGAGCTCGACGCCGTGTGCCGGGCAGTGGCGAATCATCTCGCGAGTCATTTCGGGCTCGGCCGGAGCGCCCCGTGACCAATGCGGTCCTCGAGGCGATCCGCACGCGGCGCGTGGCGCGGGCGCTGACCGATGCCCCGGTTGAGCGAGCGCAGGTCGAGGCGGTGCTCGAGGCGGCGCGCTGGGCTCCGAGCGCGGGCAACCGGCGGCTCCATCGGTTCGTCGCCGTGCAGGATCCTGTGACGCTTCGGCTGCTACGGATGGTCTCGCCGGGGATGTTCCAGCGCCCCCGCGCCGTGATCCTCATCTGCATCGACCGGCAGCGGGCCATCGCGTTCGGACTGTCGCCGAGCGCCAAGGGGCTATACGTCGACGTGGGCACCGCCGCGCAGACGATGCTGCTCGCGGCCCACTCAATGGGCCTGGGCTCGGGCGTGGTCACGTCGTTCAGCCATGCCGCCGTCGGCGCGATCCTCAATCTCCCCGCGGACCTGAGCCCGGAAATGTTCGTGTGCTTGGGCTTCCCCGCTCCCCGTCAGCCTCCGGCGATTCGCCCGCGAACTCCCGTCACCTGGCAGAGCCTGAGCTACTGGGAGCGCTTCCCGTAGAGCTCAGGCCGACCTGGCCGAGTGCGGGCTCAATACGACGGCGCGAGCTCGACCTGGATGTTGTCGGATCCATTCCCTCGAAATCATCAAATCGCTCGAGCCGACACATCACTGAGGAGTCGCCGCCTGTCCGCCCAGGCGACCAGGATACGCGCACGAAGAATTACGAGACGGCGATGGAGGCTCTGTCCAGGAAGTATCCGGATGACATCGAGGCCAAGATCTTCTGGGCGCTGGCGCTGAACGAGACGTTCGATCACAAGAGCATGGATCCCTTGGTGAAGGCGATCCAGATCCTGGAACCGCTCGACCGGAAATACCCGGAGCATCCCGGCATCACGCACTATCTCATCCACAGCTACGACTTCGCGCCGATCGCCAAGCGCGGCGTGCCCGCCGCCAACAAGTACGCGAAGATCGCGCCATCGGCACCGCACGCGCTGCACATGCCCTCGCACATCTACTCGATGGTCGGTATGTGGGAAGCCTCGATCGCCGCGATTGAAGGTCTCACGCAGCGCTGAAGAGGAGGGGAACATGGCACGAGCAAAGCGCTCTTCGGCGGCTGGGTCTCCCGCTGGGCCCGCCGCCCAGAACGGACTGCTTGATAGGCGGATCTTCCTGAGCAGCGGTCTGGCGGTGTTGGGAGCGGCCGGTGGCCGAGCACGGCACCAACGTTGTCTTCCACTACAACGCCATCCAGGCCTGGAGCATCACACCGAACGGTGAGGCGAAGAATGTGTACGCGTAGCCGCCTGATCGTCGGCATCGGCTTCATCGCACTTGCCGGCTGCGCGAGCCAGTGAGCCGGGAGACTCCCAATCTGGGGCGTGCGGCGACCCCTGCTGAAGTCGCTGCCTGGGACGTCAGCATTCCGCCGGATGGCAGCGGATTGCCTCCGGGCCGCGGCACCTCTGCGCAGGGGGCGCGCGTGTTCGAGCAGAAGTGCCAGAGTTGCCATGGCGAAAAAGGCGCGGGACAGCCGAACGACCGGCTGGTCGGTGGTCACGGAACTCTCGCCAGCAAGAGCCCCGTTCGCACGGTCGGAAGCTACTGGCCCTACGCCACGACGCTATTCGATTACGTGCGCCGGGCCATGCCCTACACGCAGTCGCATTCGCTCAGCGATGACGAGGTCTACGCCGTCACCGCGTATCTATTGCACCTCAACGGAATCACCGCGGAGTCCGACGTGATGAACGCCGAGACGCTCCCGAAGGTGAGGATGCCGAATCGTGAAAACTTCATCCTCGCGTATCCGTCCCGGCCGAAGTAAACGCGATGCGAGGACCGGCGGGCGCATCCCGAGCGTCGAGTAGAAGCTGGGTCGGCAACGTGTTGCCCGGTATCGACGCGCTCACTCCACCCCGGCGAGCTGGAGCTCGCGGGCGCGGTGGCAGGCGACGAAGTGCGCGGGTGAGATCTCCTGCCAGACCGGCGTCTGCGTCCGGCACATGTCGATCGCGTGCGGGCAGCGAGGGTGAAAATAGCAGCCCTCCGGGGGGGAGGCGGGGTTTGCCACTTCCCCCTGGAGGATGATGCGCCGCGTGCGAACGCGCGGATCCGGTTCGGACACCGCGGACAGGAGGGCCGCGGTGTAGGGATGCTTGGGTGTCGTGAAGATTGCCTCGGTCTCCGCCAGCTCCACCATGCGCCCGACGTACATCACGGCCACGCGGTCGCTGATGTGCCGCACGACACTGAGATCGTGCGCCACGAAGAGGTAGGTCAGCCGGAACTCGACTTGCAGATCCTGGAGCAGATTCAGGATCTGGGCCTGGACGGAGACGTCGAGGGCCGATACGGGCTCGTCCGCGACCACCAGGCTTGGTTGGAGCGCCAGCGCGCGGGCAATACCGATGCGCTGGCGCTCGCCGCCGCTGAAAGCGTGGGGGAACCGCCGCATGTACTCGGGCCGGAGCCCGACGCGGTGGAGGAGGTCGGCGACGCGCGCCTCGCGCTCCTGCTGGCTCTTCACGCCATGCACCAGCAACGGCTCTCCCACGAGATCGAGCAGCGTCATGCGGGGATTGAGCGAGGAGAAGGGATCCTGGAAGATCATCTGCATCTCCCGGCGCAGCGCCCGCAGCTCCGTCCGGCCCAGCTTGCCCACGTCGACCACCGCGCCGCCGGTGACACGCATGAGGATCTCTCCGCTGGTGGGCTCGATGGCCCGCACGATGCAGCGCGCGGTGGTCGTCTTCCCACAGCCGCTTTCCCCGACGAGGCCCAGGGTCTCTCCTTCGTCGATGTGAAAGTCGACGCCGTCCACCGCGCGGACATGGGCCACCGTGCGCTTCCAAAAGCCCTTCCGGATCGGGAAGAGCTTCTGGAGTCCGGTGACCTTCAGCAGGACCTTGGGGGGAAGGGCGCTCACGGATAGAGGAAGCAGCTCACCGTGTGTTTGTCCCCGACCGGCTGGAGGGTCGGCTCCTCCGCATCACAGCGCCCCGGCATGAACTGCGGGCAGCGCGGGTGGAAGGGGCAGCCGGTGGGCCGGTCATAGGGGTGCGGCACCACGCCCGCGATGGGGTTGAGCCGCTCCCGCGAGCGCGAGCGCATGCGGGGAATGGAGCGCAGGAGGCCCTGGGTGTACGGGTGCCGCGGCGCATGGAAGATCTCGTCGACCGGCGCCTGCTCGACCACGCGGCCGAGATACATCACCGCCACGTCGGTGGCCATCTCGGCGACCACCCCCAGGTCGTGGGTGATGAGCATGATGGCCATCCCGTTTTCGCGCTGCAGCTGGCGCATGAGGTCGAGGATCTGCGATTGCGTGGTCACGTCGAGTGCCGTGGTGGGCTCGTCCGCGATGAGCAGGGTCGGATGGCAGGACAGCGCCATCGCGATCATCGCCCGCTGGCGCAGGCCCCCGCTCAGCTGGTTGGAGAGCTGATCGACCCGCTGCTCGGGCGAGGACACCCCGACCCTCCGAAGCATCTCGATCGTCTTCTTGCGCGCCCGGCGCCGGTCGACCTGCTGGTGGAGCATGATCGCCTCGTCGATCTGGCTGCCTATCGTGTGCACGGGACTGAACGAGGACATCGGCTCCTGGAAGATGAGGGCGATCTCCGCGCCGCGGATCGCCCGTATGTCGGGACCGTTCGGCGGCAGTTTTGCCAGGTCGACGACCCGGTTGGCGTCCCCCACGCGCGTGACCGCTTGCCGGCGGAATCGGATCTCGCCGTCGACGATCCGGCCCGGGCGGTCCACGATCCCGAGGATCGAGCGGGCGGTGACGCTCTTGCCGCAGCCGCTTTCTCCCACGACGCCGAGCGTGCCCCCCGGATAAAGGTCGAAGCTCACGCCGTCGACCGCCTTGACCAGGCCCTCGTCCTGATGGAAATAGGTCCGGAGATCCCGGACGGACAGGAGCGTCGGCCGGAGCTCAGCGGCCATACGGGTCCGCGGCATCCCGGAGGCCGTCGCCGAGGAAGTTGAAGGCCATGACCGCGATGATCACGGGCACCGCAGGAAGCATGAGCCACGGCGAGATGGCCACCGTCTGGACGTTCTGGGCCTGCTGCAGCAGGACGCCCCAGCTCATGGCCGGCGGGCGCAGGCCGAGGCCGAGAAAGCTGAGCGCGGTCTCGCTGACGATCATCGCGGGCAGCGCCAGCGTCGTCGCCGCGATGATATGGCTCATGAACGACGGGACCATGTGGACGAAGATCGTGCGCATCTGGCTGCACCCGACCAAGCGCGCGGACACGACGAAGTCCTCCTCGCGCAGAGAGAGGAAGCGTCCCCGGACGACCCGGGCCAGCTCGGTCCAGGCGAGCAGGGAGATGATGATGGTGATGGCGAAATACACCTGGAGGATCGACCAGTCCCGGGGGAGCGCCGCCGCCAGCCCCATCCAGAGCGGGATGGTGGGGATCGAGCGAAGGATCTCGATGATCCGCTGGATGATGGTGTCGGCGAACCCGCCGTAGAAGCCCGAGAGCCCGCCGAGGACCACGCCCAAGACCAGGCTCATCGTCACGCCGACGAGGCCGATGGTGAGCGAGATGCGCGTGGCGAACATGAGTCGCGACCAGAGGTCCCGCCCCTGCACGTCCGTGCCCAGCAGGAAAATCGTCTTGGAAGCGTCGCGCCCCCCGTCGACGCCGATCAGGTGCCGCGTGGTCGGGATCAGGCCGAGGAACCGGTACTCGAAGCCCTGGGCGAAGAACCGGATGGGGATCTTCTCGCTGGGATCCGGGCGATAGACGCGCTTGAAGCTCTGGAGGTCGCGGGCCCCCTTGACCGCGTAGACGTGTGGGGCGAAGCGGCCGCCGTCCAACCAGTGGATGCCCTGTGGGGGCATGAGCGAGCGCTGCGCCTCGGACGCGTTGGGGTCGGCATAGGCGAGGAAATCC
>Ga0335071_10009313_pt1 | contig 10049 bp, 7 predicted proteins | sample Lox_Sample_15_FD_206724 | JGI IMG/M metagenome (GOLD analysis project Ga0335071, IMG submission 206724) | Soil microbial communities from Loxahatchee National Wildlife Refuge, Florida, United States - Lox_Sample_1.5 | ecosystem: Environmental > Terrestrial > Soil > Wetlands | place: USA: Florida...
GCGTGGAGGCCGAGATCGGCCGGGAGGGCGTCCGCCGCGTGGTCGAGCGCGACCTGACCGAATCCGAGCTGGCCGCCCTGCGCACCGCCGCCGAGGCCGTCCGGGCCAAGCAAGCCGACGTGGCCAGCCTGTAACCTGCCCGCATGGGCGGGGAGATCACGGCGCCGTACCTCGAAGGGTTGCCGCCTGCGCAGGCGGCCGAACTAGCCCGGGTGAACAAGCCCGGTCTAACGGTGCTGGGCGACTACCTGGCCACGGGTCAGGCGGTGGCGTTCCTGGGCGCCGGGGTGTCGGCGCCGCTCTACCCGCTGTGGACCGAGCTGATCGGCGAGCTGGTCGACGCGGCCGCCGCGCGGCTGGACGATCGCCAGGCGGAAAGTCTCCGGGTTCTGGCCTCGCAGAGCCCGGAAGAGGTCGTGGAGATCGTCCGCACCACCCTCGGCACGGCGGCTTACCGGGAGGCCCTGCGCCGGGTGCTGCGGGTACGGACCGATCCGGAAACCGGACGGTCCTGGACGCCGGTGCAGGAGTTGGTCTGCCGCTGCGCGTTCCAGGCCGTGGTGACCACCAACTACGACCCCGGCATCGTGAACGCGCGGATGCGGGTGCGCCCGGATGCGTCTGCCACCGGCTTCACCACCTGGGAAGACGAGCTGGGCCTGGACCAGTGGCGGACCGGGGACGTGTTCGGCGAGGCCGAACTGCCGGTGCTGTTCGCGCACGGGCTGCACAGCCGGCCGGACAGCATCGTGCTGGCCACCACCGAGTACCGCCGGGCCTACGCGGGCAAGCTGCCGCAGGTCCTGGCCCGGCTGCTGGACGGGCACCTGGTCTGGCTCGGGTTCAGCTTCGCCGACCAACGGATCGCCGCCGTGCTGCGCGAGGTCGCCGACCGGACCGGCACCCGGATCGATCCGGGCGCCGCGCCGCGGCACCTCGCGGTCATGGCGTGGGATCCGGACGCCGCGGGCAACGACCCGGCGACGCTGGCCCGTCGCGCCGAGATCGCCTACGGCGCGCAGCTGATCCTGTATCCGGCCCCCAAGAACGACCATTCCGCACTGGCCCGGCTGCTAGCCGGGATAACCGACGACCGGTATCCCACGGTCGCGGCCGTGCCCGCCAAGGTCGCGGCGTCGCCTGGCCCGCCGCCCAGCGTCCCGGTGCGGTGGGTTCCCGAGGCCGAGCGAATCGAGCACTTCACCGGGCGGGCCGAGGAACTGGCCCGGCTCGACCGGTGGGCCGCCGACCCCCAGGTCCGTCTGGCCGCGGTGACCGCCTGGGGCGGCGCCGGCAAGACCGCGCTGGTCACCCGCTGGATACAGGAAGGCGGTGCGGCTAGGCGACCCGAGATTCGAGGGGTGTTCGGGTGGAGCTTCTACGCCGACCCATCCGCCGAGCACTGGGCCGAAGGCCTGCTGGGCTGGGCCCGCGAAGAGCTGGGGATCGCCGTAGCCGGCGCTCGCCGGCCGGCCGAGGCGGTGCTGGGTCTGCTGCGGGCGGTGCCGCTGGTGCTGGTGCTGGACGGGCTGGAGGTGGTGCAGGAGGGCCCGGCCGGCGGCGGGTTCGGCCGCCTGCTCGACGGCACCCTGCGCGAGGTACTCGCCGGAGCCTGTCAACTGAAGCATGACGGGCTCGTGCTGCTGACATCTCGGTTCCCGTTCGCCGACCTGGAGAGCTTCGACGGTAGTAGCGCCCGGATGCTGGAGGTGCCGGCGTTCACCCCGGCCGAGGGGGCCGACTTGCTGGCTGCGGCCGGCGGCGGCTGGCTGCCCGAGGAGCAGCGGCAGGACCTGGTCCGGGCGGTGGACGGGCATGCCCTGGCTACGGGCGTACTGGCCGGGCTCCTCGCCGACCATCTCCCCGCCGACGATCTGGCCGCACTGCGCACCGGACTCGGCGAGGCCACTCGCACCGACGCGCGGGTCAGCAGCGTCCTCGGGTTCTACGCCGACCGCCTGGCCGAGGCGGACCGCTACCTGCTCGCCGCAGTGTCGCTGTTCGCCCGCCCGGTCGACGTCGGCGCGGTGCTGGCTGTCGCCGACCACAAGGCGTTCGGTTCCCGGCTGGCCGGGTGGACCCCGGCGATAGTGCAGGCCGCTGTACGCGGTCGGCTGGCCGGGTTGGCGTCCTGGCATCCAGACGAAACGATCTCTGCCCACCCACTGGTCCGCGACGCCTTCCGGCCGCTGGTCATGGCGGCCGCCGGGATCGCCGCCGACACCGCCCTGGCCGAGATGCCGACCGGGAAGGTGACCAGCCGGGCGGACGGGCTGCGGGTGGTCGAGGTCATCGAGCTGCTGCTCGACGCCGGCCAGTGGCGGGCCGCCGACGACATCTACACGAATCGCTGCAGCGAGGGGGTGTGGAAGAATCTGCCGGCGGCCCGCCTCGGGCAGCGGGTCGCCACCGCCTTCGTGGCCACCCCTGGCCGCCGTGCCGCTTGCGCCAACCAGCTCAGCGCCAGCCGATTCGGCTACTACGCAAACCAGATCGGCCTCTACGCGATGTACGCAGGTGACCTGGCCACGGCCGAGGAATACCAGTCCCTGGCCATCCGCCATTACCGGGCCGACGGTGACACGAAGGAGCTGTCGGTCAACTTGCGAAACCTGGCTGAGTGCCTCGGCCTTCTCGGTCAGACCGGGCCGGGCTTGGACGCCGCGGCCGAAGCGCTTACTTGTGCCGAGACCGTCGGCAACCCGAGCACCATCGCGGCTACGCATTCATACATGGGACGGCTCGCGACCTTGGGTGGCGACACGGTAGAGGCCGAGCGGCAGTTCCTCGCCGCCGACCGAATCCAGGTTAGCGAGGGCTATGAGGGCAGCTATCATCTGTACTCGCTCCATGGAATCTGGTGGGCAGACTTCTTGGCCCTCACTGGGCGGCAGAACCCGGCCCGGATGCTGACCCTCCGCAACAGTGAGATCGGCCAGAGGTACAGCTGGAACGAGGATGTGGCCCGGTGTGACCGGGTCCTGGGTCGCCTGGCCCTGGCCGCCGGGGATACAGCGGCAGCCGACGGGCGCCTGACCGCGGCAGCCGCGATGTTCCGGGACGGTGACTTCCTGACCGATCTCGCCGCTACCCTGCCCGACCTGGCCGAGCACGCCAGAGTCAGCGGGGACCTGGACGGTGCCGAACGGCACGCGACCGAGGCGATCGCCATCGCCGCGCCCCGCAGAATGGTGCCCGCCCACTGCGCCGCGCTAACCGTCCGTGCCCGCATCCGCGCGACCCGGGCCACCGCCGGTGACCCAGACATGCTGCACTCCGGCCGGGACGCCGCCGACGCCGCGAACCGACTCGCTACCCGCCACCAGCTCGCCTGGTGTGAACTCGACGCGCTACGCGCTCACGCCCAGCTCGACCAGGCCGAGGGGACCGACCGGGACTGGGCGGCGAAAGCCGATGCCTTGCAGGCTCGGCTGGTGCCGCCCGGCCTGGATCCCGACCCGCTAGGCACCGTCGAGCGGCTCGTCGCCGAGCAGAAAGCCGCTGAGGAAAGCGAGGACTGATGGCCGATTCGTGGAGCAGCCTGCAGATCGCCACGCTGGCCGTGAGCGCGCTGACTCCGATAGCCGTGGCCGGACTCGGCGTGTTCCTGGCACGCGCCAGCCGCCGCCTGGAGCAGGTCCAGTGGGCCAACCAGACCGTGGTCACCCGCCGCCTGGAACTCTTCGCCGAGATCGCGCCCGACCTGAACAAGCTGCTGTGTTTCGGCACCTTCGTCGGCAGCTGGAAAGAGCTCCAGCCCGGCGACGTCATCGCCATCAAGCGCCGCCTGGACGAAACCATGTACGCCAACCGGGTCCTGTTCTCCGACCAGTTGTTCGAGGCCTACCACCACTTCATGACCACGCTGTTCGCCATGTGGAAGACCACCGACGCGGACGCCCTGTTGCGCGCTCCGATCGAGTCGAAGTGGGGGAACCGGCGCAATATGCGCTGGTGGAACGATGCCATGACCCACGTGTTCAGCACCGCCGATTCGGTCGGCATCGATGCCATCCAGGCCGCCTACGACCAGCTGGCCGAACGGTTCCGCGCCGACCTGTACGTCACCCACCAAAACCAGCCGCTCCTGACGGCCGGCTCCTCGGGTACGAGCTAGGACTTGACGGGCGTCAGCTGCCTGGCCTTCTTGGACGCGCGCTGGGAAGCGTCCGTCACGGTCGAGTCGGCCTGGCGCAGCGCCTTGGCCGCCGGCTTGATCACCGCGTGGCGGAGAACGGCGCGGGCCAGGTAACGGGCGAACACCAGGGTCAGCGGCACCGCGATGGCCATCACTATCCTGAGCAGCACTTTCCTGAACAGGAATCCCAGCATGTTAAGCATCCTTCCTCGGCCGGATCGGCAATCCGGATTACCAGGCGCTACCCGGGGCTCGTCGCGGTATTCACGCTGTCGGAGCGTAACGGTCTCGTCACCTGGCAGGACAGCTCGATCTCGTACTCGAGCGTGCCGAAATCGCGGCCTACCAGCTCGCCCCCGACGCTCCGCAGCAGCCCTTCGTCCGCGGGGCGGACCGGCCGGATCAGCACCGCCGACCCGTCGCGCCGCCAGACTTTCCGGCCCCTGGCCGGCCGGCGCGCCTGTCGGGCCAGCCGGTCGGCCTCGGCCTGGGCCAGGAACGTGCTCATCCGCTCGCGCGCCAGCGCGGCGTGAATGCCGTGATGGATCATCGTCAGCCTCTCCGTGGGGTACCCGTCCACGGTGCGGCACGCGGGCCCGCGAAGGCATCGGTGGCCACCACGGATTCCGCCGATTCCGTGCCGGCCACGGATGCCTCCTCTGCTCCCGGGCGCGCAGGCTTGCCTGCAAGTCCGACAGACGGGAGACAGGAAATTGACTACGACAGAAACCAGCCCGATCGACGAGGCGCGGCTCGAGGCCTTCGTCGGGCAGGCGGTCACCGACATGGGCGCGGCCATCTCGGGGCTGCTGCTGCACATCGGCGACCGGCTCGGCCTGTATAAGGCGATGGCGCGCGCCGGCCCGGTCACCCCGGCCGCGCTGGCCGCCCGCACTGGTACCGCCGAACGGTACGTCCGTGAGTGGCTCGGCAACCAGGCGGCCGGCGGCTACGTGACCTACGACCCGGCCGACGGCACCTTCGAGCTGCCGGCCGAGCAGGCCATGGTGGTCGCCAACGAGGACAGCCCGGTCTTCCTGGCGGGCGCGTTCGAGGTCATCGCGTCCTGCTACGCCGACCACGGCCGGTTCACGGACGCGTTCCGCACCGGCGCCGGGGTCGGCTGGCACGAGCACGACGACCGGCTGTTCTCCGGCGTGCTGCGGCTCTTCCGCCCCGGCTACGCCGCTCACCTGGTGAGCGAGTGGCTGCCCGCCCTGGACGGCGTGGTGGGCAAGCTGCAGGCCGGGGCGAGCGTGGCCGACGTCGGGTGCGGGCTCGGCGCTTCCACGATCATCATGGCGCAGGCCTTCGGTCGGTCGACCTTCCTCGGCGTGGACAACCACGAGGCCTCGATCACGGCCGCGCGCAAGGCGGCGGCCGAGGCGGGCGTGGCCCAGCGGACCAGGTTCGAGACCGCGTCCGCCCAGGAACTCCCCGGCGCCGGCTACGACCTGGTGTGCATGTTCGACTGCCTGCACGACATGGGCGACCCGGTCGGGGCGGCCCGGCGCGTCCGCCAGGCACTGGCACCGGACGGCACGCTGCTGCTGGTGGAGCCGATAGCCGGTGACGGGCTCGAGGAGAACCTGAACCCGGTGGGACGGACCTTCTACGGCCTGTCCACGGTGATCTGCACACCCGGGTCACTGGACCAGGAGGTCGGCCTGGGGCTCGGCGCGCAGGCCGGCCAGCGGCGGCTGGAGGCGGTGCTCCGCGAGGCGGGCTTCGGCCGCGTGCGCCGGGCGACCCAGACCCCGTTCAACCTCATCCTGGAGGCCAGGCCATGACGGTCGCGCCCATCGCGGCCAGCTCGGCTTCCCCGCGCGCCCGTTCGGTCCCGCCGATGGCCACGAGCGTGCGGGCCCACTGATAGCGGCACCCGGCGGCCTCCAGGGCGGCGGCCGCCGGGTGCAGTGCCTCCGGGTGCTGGCCGTCCCGGTCGCCGGCCGGCGCTCCGGCGCGCTCCCCGATCAGCGCCCCGGCGCGGGCCACGATGGCCGTGGCGACCGGGTTGCCCCACGCGGCCAGCCGCGCGCGGCGGATCCGGTCGGCGGCGTCCGGGTGCCCCGTGACCACGGCCGCCTCGGCCCACAGCGCCGCGTACCACGGCCGCCACATCCCGCTGGCCCAGGCCTTGAACTGCTCCGGGGGCTCGGGCATCCGGCCGATCGCGGCCTCGCCCTGGCCCCGGTGCAGCCACAGCAGCGCGTCGAAGAACTCGTTGAAGTGCATGGTGGAGAGCGTTCGGCCCGGCGTGGCCAGCGCGTCCACGATGTCCAGCCAGGCTGCCCGGGCATCGTCGTCCCCGCGCAAGCCATACACCGTTGCCACGGCGTAGGCGCCGCGGGTGAGGTTCCCGGCGCGCGGCCGACCGGCCTGCTCCCAGCCTTCGCGGAACTGCGCGGCCAGGGCGAGCGCCTCGTCCCAGTCACCGGCCAGGCTGGCCACCACGATCAGCCGCGCCGTGGCCAGGTGGCCCTCCTCGCGGTGGAACGGCAGGTCGCGGACCTGTTCGGCCAGCGCCCTGGCGGTCCGCAGGTCCCCGGCGGCGGTGGCACACTCGGTCGCCATGCAGAGGGCGTCCGACAGCTCGAGACCGGATTCGGCGGTAGCCCGCACGGTGGCGACGAGCTCCGCGCGCCGCAGCGCGCTGGCCAGTGCGGCGCGGATCTCGCCGCGGGCCAGCTGGACCGAGGTGAGCTCGTCCAGCGCCGCGCTTTCGGTGAGCGGATCGTCGGCCCGGCGGGCTAGCGCGATGGCCCGCTCGGTGAGCTCGGCGGTGATCGGATCGGTGTCGTCGCCGTTGAACGCCTCCGCGGTCAGCAGCCGAGCCTCCGCCGCGACGTTCCCCTCGGCAAGCGCCCATCCGCGGGCGAGCAATTCGTCCGCTTGGCCCTTCGGCGGCGCCGTGGCCATCATCCCCGGCGTTCGGTTGCACATCTCGGCGGCCTGGGCAAGGTCCATGGCCGCGCTGGCCCGGTCGCCTGCTTCGATCGCGGCGTCGGCCGCGGCCAGGTGCAGCTGGAGCGCGTCGTCGCCGAAGTGCCGGGACGTGGCCGCGCCCGCGGCGTAGCGCAGCGCGGTGGCGGCGTGGCTGGCATCCGGCGCGAGCCCCGCGGCCTGCTCGTACCGCCGCTGAGACTCACCGGGGAAACCGCGGGAGAAGGACAGCTCGGCCAGCCCGATCGCTAGCCGGTACGCTTCCGGCCGGCACTGGGTGCGGTTCGCGGCCCAGCGCAGCGCGGCGCGCAGCTCGTCGGCCAGCTGATCGAACGCGGACCGCCAGGCCCGGTCCTCGCGCGGGGACCGCGTGAGGGCGGCCGCGGCGTCCAGGCACCAGGCCACGTGGCGGGCGGCGGCCTGATCCGCCTCGCCGGTTCGTGCTAGCTGGCCCGCACCGTACTGGCGGACGGTCTCCAGGGCGCGGTAGCGGGTCCCGGACACATCCGCGCTGGCGACCAGGAGGCTCTGGTCGGCGAGCCGGGCCAGCGCGGCCGAGACGGCGTCACCGCTAGCGGGCGGCCATCCGGCGCACACGGTCTGCGCCGCGGCCGCGGTGAACGGCGACGCGAACACCGAGATCCGGCGCAGCACCGCCCGGTCATCCTCGGCCAGCAGGGCGTAGCTCCAGTCCAGCGCGGACTGCAGCGACCGGTGCCGGTCGTCGGCCCGGCGGCCGCCGGTCAGCAGGTTCATCCGGTCGGCCAGCCCGGCTTCGATCCCGTCCAGGCCCAGCGACGGGACGCGCGCCGCGGTCAGCTCGATCGCCAGCGCCATGCCGTCCAGGCCGCGGCAGATGGCGGCGACCCGGCCGGCATCGCCCGGGGCGAGCGGGCTCCCGGCCGCGGCCGCGCGGGTGCCGAACAGTTCCACCGCGTCACCCGGGCCGCCGTCGCCGGCCTCGATCGAGAGCCCGAGCACCGGGAACACCCACTCGAACGGCACCAGCAGCCGCGCGCGGCTGGTGACCAGGACCGATAGCCGCGGGCTGCCCGCCAGCAGCCGCTCCAGCAGGCCGGGCAGCCCGTCGAGCAGATGCTCGCAGTTGTCCAGGACCAGCAGCATCTCCCGCGGCGCCAGCCAGCCGAGCACGATGTCCTCGCTGGACCAGCCCTGGCGCTCGCCGAGGCCAAGCGCCGCCGCGATCGCCGGCCCGACCATGGCCGGGTCGGTGACCGGCACCAGGTCCACGTACCACGCGCCGCCGGCGTACCGCCCGGCCACGTCGGTGACCACGCTCAGCGCCAGCCGCGTCTTGCCCACTCCGCCCGGGCCCACGGCGGTCACCAGGCGGTTCGCCGCGATCGCCGCGGCCAGTTCGGCGCGTTCGGCCACCCGGCCGACGAACGAGGTCAGCGGCGAGGGCAGCGGCAGGGCCAGCTCGGACGGTTCGGACTCCGCCGGGCGCAGGGTCGCCGCCGCGGCCGCCAGCGCCCGGCGGTCGTTCACGCCGAGCTTGCGCAGCAGCGACGAAACGTGGCTCTCCACCGTGCGGACCGAGATGAACAGCCGGGCGGCGATCTCCGCATTGGTCAGGTGCTCCCCGAGCGCGGCCAGCACCTCAGCCTCGCGGGCGGACACACCCGCCCCGGACGCAACCGAGCCAGCACTCACACTCAGATTCTGCCCGAACTCTCCGCCCTCTGCGTCCCGCCGAGCAGGCGCGCCCTCAGCTGGCCGAACGCGGTCGGCGGCTGCCCCCGGTCCAGGAACGCCTTGATCCGCAGCGCGCAGTCGCGGGCGCTGGCCCGCGTGGTGTCGCACTCGACGTCGTAGAGACCGTGCGCGTGCACCTGCCGCTGCTGGGCCCGGGCCTGGCCGGGCTCCCGGTCGCCCCGGGCGCGTTCCCGCCGGTCGAGCTCGGCAGGGGAGCAGTGCACGCCGACGAACACGACGCGGTAGCCGGCCATGACGGTCAGGCAGTCGAGCAGCCGCCACGGCTCGCTGAGCACGTGATCCACGATGACGTCGTTGCCCACCTCGGCCATGCCCGCGACGGCGCGGTGGAAGCCGGCCCGGGTGCGGGTGAGCACGCAGCCAGTTCGGCCGGTCCGAGCTCCAGCGTCTTCTGCCGGGCCCGCATGCCGTTGATGGCATCGACGGACATGTGGAAGTGGGGCGGGTCGAGCCGCAGCAGGAGCTGCCCGGCGATGCTGGACTTCCCCGAGCTCGAGGTGCCGTTCAGCAGGATGATCTGGCCCCGCCGGGCGGCGGCGGACATGCCGCGGTTACCGCCCGCGGTCCAGCCGGCCCTGTGCTAGCCGGCGGAGGGCCAGTTCGGCGTACAGGGCGGTGCCCTCGGCCAGCACGGAGTCGTCGAACAGCGCGACGGCCGAGTGGTTGGTCGGGGCGGTCTCCGGGTCCTGGTCCGGCGGGCAGGCGCCGAGGAAGACGAACGCGCCGGGGACCTCCTCGAGCACGAAGGAGAAGTCCTCCGCGCCGGTGATGGGGTGCTTGGCCGTCTCGCCCCGGTCCGGGCCGAACACCTCGGTGATCACCTGCCCGGCGAACGCGGCCTCGGCCGCGTCGTTGACGGTGACCGGGTACTCGGCCGCGTACTCGGCGTCGGCGGTCAGCCCGTGCGCGCCGGCGATGTCGGTGATCAGCCGGGGCACCAGGTCGGCCAGCGCGGTCCGGGACGCGGCGCTGTAGGAGCGCGCGGTGGCCAGGAACCTGACCTGGTCGGGGATCACGTTGTCGGTGGTGCCGGCGTGGAAGCTGCCGACCGTGATGACGACCGGGTCGAACACGTCGAACTTCCTGGTCACCATGGTCTGCAGCGCGATCACCATCTCGCACGCGACCGGGATCGGGTCCGCGGCCCGGTGCGGCTGGGAGGCGTGCCCGCCGCGCCCGTGCACGGTGACCGTGATCTGGTCGGCGGCGGCCAGCATAGGGCCCGGCCGGG
>Ga0335071_10009314_pt1 | contig 10049 bp, 8 predicted proteins | sample Lox_Sample_15_FD_206724 | JGI IMG/M metagenome (GOLD analysis project Ga0335071, IMG submission 206724) | Soil microbial communities from Loxahatchee National Wildlife Refuge, Florida, United States - Lox_Sample_1.5 | ecosystem: Environmental > Terrestrial > Soil > Wetlands | place: USA: Florida...
GAGGTACTGCCATAGAATCTCAGGGTAACCGAAAGGAAAAAGGCGGCTGATGTTTCACAGCCGCCGGAGAAGAAAGAAGGGACTTAACGGGACGCAGACATACTTGTTAAATGGCCGCGCGCTGCAGAGGCCGCAGTGAATCCACGGAGACCATCTTCCGGCCCCGGCGCGTCTGGCACATCTGTTCGGTCGCCATGGCGATGGCTTCCGGCAACCGTTGCATGTGGACGTCGGCGCTACCCCAACTGAATAGGAGCGACCAGGTGCTGACGCCACGGAGCTGATAATCCCAGAGCTGCTCGGCCACTCGATTCAGGCGGCTCTGCGCGGCCCCGCCGTCAAGGCCGGGGCACAGGATCAGAAATTCGTTTTCGTTGACGCGGCAAGCGAATTCCGTGCCTTCCAGCAGGCCGCGAAGAAAGAAAGTGACCGACTGCATCAGATCGCCGTTGCGCGACATGCGTCCTTCAACGTCGTTCACTCCCACCGAGATTACGAGGCCGGTAAAAGGCTTGCCCGTGGAGAGTGCGCGCTCCAGCACGACGTGATCGTGAAGACCGGCGGGCAGCGCCACTTCCAGCGAATGACCGGTATTTCCCGCGCCCTCAATCACTTCAAAGCGCGGAGCGGCAGCGTGAGTAACCACTGTTTCCTGCGGCGGAGGGATGGGCGCCGCGGGCGCGGGCGCTATCGACGCCTCGCTCGGCGGAGCGACAGGCTCAAAGGGAGCATCGATCTTACGGGTGCTCAGGAAGACGCTCAGCCTTCGTGGAGGTTGTTCGGCAACTGGAACCGGAGCCACCCCGATCTCGGCTATCTGCGGCGTGGACGCCTGCGGAACTTCCTCCTCGACAACGGGAGCGGCGACGGCCGGCGCGTAAAGCGGCTCCGGAGCAACCATCGCAACTGCCGTGGTCTCCTCGACCGGTTGAGGGTTCGAAGCGAGAGTCTGCTGGCTCCGTTTGGCGAGTGCGCGGCGGATGATCAGGCGGAGTTCGTCCTTCTCCCTGGCACACCCGGTTTTGGCCACGGGCTCCGGAACCGGGGCGGCTGCGGGAACGCACTCCGCGACACAGGGTTCAGCGGCGACTGCACTCTCTTCGAAAGGAAGCTCGGTGATCGCCTCTGGCTCGATCGATATTTCTTGTTGCGCTTCAGGTGCGGCTTCGATTTCGGCAGCCCATGCGGGCGCTTCGATGGCCTCGTGGATCACGAGGGTTTCGAGCGCGGGTTCAGCGGGCTGCACGGGGGCTTCGATCGCGCGGGCTTCGGTCGCGGGCGCCTCGTTCACTTGTTCGGGGCGCCTCGCGGGAGCTTTTGCCGCCCGCTGGTCAAGCCAGTTGGAAAGTGCCTGACGAGGGTTCATATCGTCCAGTTTTGGCAAGGGAACATCGGGTGGCGGCATGGCACGCCGGCGTGCACGGCCGTTGCCCCGCAGCGAGGTCATCTCCGCGGCGCTGGCCAGGGCAGGGCGAACGATTTCGGCGGAATGGCGCTCAGGCCGTTCCGGTTGAGCCGCGTTCGACAAAGCCTGGATTTCACCGTGCAGAATCGCGGGAGAATAGTCGACAACGGGTTTTTCCTCTTCCCTCGCGGCGGAAAGGCGGCCCACACGCGCCGCTGCGATACTGGCTGCTGAGGGTGAGCCCGCGGACGGAACTGCCGTCATTTCCTTGCGAACATCAAGCTCCAGCGCCAGTTCCCGCAGTTGCTGCGACCGATTGCGGAGATAATCGCAAACCAGGGCGACTGCCCCTGCCGCGACCATGAGAGCGATGGTGGTGACAATTTGTATCGCGCTCGGTTCCATTACGCTGCGATTGTAGGAAGCGGCGGGCGAAGGACCAATAGTCCGCAGTTCTCAAAAACGGCCGGTACTCTTTGGCGGTACGGGGCGGGTTACGAAAGTACCGAAGCCTGAGGCGAATACCCGAAGGCTTCGCCTCAGGCTTCGGCCTACTTTTTCTTGCCCTGCGCGGCTACGGCTTCCATCGCGGCCTGGATGGCCGCGGGATCGCCGAGATAGTAGTGTTTGATCGGCTTCAGATCGTCATCCAGCTCATACACAAGCGGCACGCCGGTGGGGATGTTCAGTCCGACAATCTCGTCGTCCGAAATCCTGTCCAGGTATTTCACGAGCGCGCGAAGACTGTTGCCATGAGCTGCAATCAGGACGCGCTGCCCGCTCCTGACCGCGGGCGCGGCGGTCTCATGCCACCAGGGCAAAAATCGCGCCACGGTATCTTTCAGGCACTCCGTCAGCGGCAGTTCCTCTTTGGTCAGGCTCTTGTAGCGCGCTTCATGCCCCGGGTACCGCGGATCCGCCGGTTCCAGCGCGGGCGGTGGAACGTCGTAGCTGCGACGCCAGATCTTCACCTGCGCCTCGCCGAACTTCTCCGCCGTCTCCGCTTTGTTCAGGCCCTGCAGTGCCCCGTAATGACGCTCGTTCAGGCGCCACGTGCGATAGACGGGAATCCACATCAGGTCCATTTCGTCCAGCACGATCCACAGGGTGCGGATGGCGCGCTTGAGCACCGAAGTATAAGCGACGTCGAACGTGTAGCCTTCGGCTTTCAGGATGCGGCCGCCTTCATGCGCCTCCGCGAGACCTTTCTCGGAAAGATCAACATCGGTCCAGCCGGTAAAGCGATTTTCGCGATTCCAGTCACTTTCCCCGTGTCGAATCAGAACGAGCTTGTGCATGGTTCGCTCCTACCGGCGAAACGCGTTCCGGCCCGCGTATTGCGCGGCGGCGCCGAGTTCCTGCTCGATACGCAGAAGCTGGTTGTACTTGCAGATGCGATCGGTGCGGCTGGCGGAGCCGGTCTTGATCTGCCCGGCGCGCGTGGCCACGGCGAAATCGGCGATGAAAGCGTCTTCGGTTTCTCCCGAGCGGTGCGAAATAACGTTGGTGTAGCCAGCGTTGCTGGCCATCTGCACGGCTCCCAGCGTTTCGGTGACGGAACCGATCTGATTCAGCTTGATCAGGATGGAATTGGCCACGCCCTTTGCGATGCCCATGCCGAGCCGGTTCGTATTCGTGACGAAGATGTCGTCACCCACGAGTTGGATCTTCCCGCCCAGCTTGTCGGTCATGAGTTTCCAACCATCCCAGTCGTCCTCGGCCATGCCGTCCTCGATGGAGATGATCGGATATTTGTTCACCCACGCGGCCCAGAAATCCACCATTTCCGCGGAGCTGCGCTCGCTTTTATCTGATTTCTTGAAAACGTACTTCTTTTTCTCCGTGTCGTAAAACTCGCTGGCCGCGGGATCGAGCGCAATGGAGATCTGCTCTCCCGCCTTGTAGCCGGCCTTTCCAATGGCATCCAGCACCACCTCCAGCGCCTCTTCGTTCGATTTCAGATTCGGCGCGAAGCCGCCTTCATCGCCCACCGAAGTCGAGTAGCCACGCTTCTTGAGTACGCCCTTCAGCGTGTGGAACACTTCCGCGCCCCAGCGAAGCGCTTCGGCAAAGGTCGGAGCGCCGAACGGGACGATCATGAACTCCTGGGGATCAACCGAATTATCGGCGTGCGCGCCGCCGTTGAGAATGTTCATCATCGGCACCGGAAGCAGGTTGCCGCCCACCCCGCCGAGATAGCGATAGAGCGGTGTCATCTGCGAAATCGCCGCGGCCCGCGCCGTGGCCATGGATACCGCCAGAATCGCGTTCGCGCCCAGCTTGCCTTTGTTCGCCGTTCCGTCCAGCTCGATCATCTTCCGATCGATGGCCGCCTGCTGTTCCGCCTCCATGCCCTGAATGGCCGGGGCGATCTTATCGTTGATGTGGGCGACGGCCTTCGTGGTGCCTTTGCCCAGGTAACGCGACTTGTCGCCGTCGCGCAGTTCCACCGCTTCGTGTTCGCCAGTAGACGCTCCAGAGGGCACCGCCGCCCGGCCGATGCTGCCATCCGCCAGATGAACGTCCGCCTCTACAGTAGGATTGCCGCGGGAGTCGAGGATCTCCCGCCCGATGGTTTTTATGATTTCCATAAGCCACCATTGTATCGATTAGGGTGGTTCCCGCGCAGTCGCTCAGCCCCTCTCCCGCTTTCCGAGACATCTGCGAAGGGGCGATCCCGAGCGTTCTTAGAGCCTTCGCGCCCGCCGGGATATCATGAAGACGGATTCATGCCCGAGCCGTCCCGCCGCGGAGTCGCCACCAACTTCCTGTTTGTTGCCACGAACGTGGTGGCCCTGGTCTGCCTTGCGTGGGTGTTGATTGGCACCGACTGGGCCGAGCTGGGACACAATCTCCGCCATTTGCATTGGTGGTGGATTGCCGTGTCGGTGGTGACGAACCTTCTTGTGTACCTTCTGCAAGCCTGGCGCTGGTGTTTGGTGCTGGCGCCGGTGACCGAGGTGGGCTTCTGGCAGTCCGTGCGGGCCGTCTATATCGGACTTTTCGCCAATGAAGTTCTGCCGCTGAAAGCGGGAGAGATAATCCGCTGTTTCCTGATCGGCCGCTGGAACGACCTGCCTATCTCGGTGACTCTCGCGTCGGCTCTGATCGAACGGATCTTCGACGGCATCTGGCTCATTAGCAGTCTGCTGCTCGCAATCCACTTCACTCCGCACGTCCACCCGTTCATCATGCGCGCCGGTGCGTTCCTGACCGTCCTGGTGGTGGTTTGTGCGGTGTTCATCGGCATTGCCATGTTCTGGAAGCAGCAGGCGCTGGATGCCGTGGTTAACACCCCGTGGCTGGGCTGGGCGCACGTGCTCATTCAGGATTTGCACCAGATCGGCCACTCGCGCTTTCTCTACTATGCGTTGGCGGTGAGCCTGCCCTATCTGGTGCTGGAGACGCTGCCCATCTATGCGCTTTTCCGCGCGTTCGGACCGCTCTCCGCGATGCCGATGAAAGTCGCCTTCGTCCTGATGGTCTACATCCGGCTCGGTTCGGCCGCCCCGCAGGCCCCCGGCAACATCGGCCTGTTCCACTTCGCCGCCGCGCGCACGCTGGAAATGTTCGCCGTGGCTCGCGGCATGGCCTACGGCTTTTCGGTGTTGTTGTTCGCCGTCATCACCCTGCCGTTGCTGCTGGCCGGGCTGGTTGCGGTGGCGGTGTCGGAGGTAAAGATGGGCGAAGTGCACCGCGAGGCGCGGCAAGAGGCCAATAATCGCCGCCGATGATAAGCTGGCGGAGTCGATATGCGTTGGTTTGGATTCTTCTGGTTCGTCGCGATTATTCCATCGAGCGCGGCTGAACAGTGGCTGCGGCTCACCACACCGCACTTTGAGCTGCTTACCACCGCCGGCGAGAGGAAGGGCCGCGAGGGCATTCAGTACTTTGAGACGGTCCGGCAGTTCTTTGTCGATGCCCGGCTTGCGGGGGATACGCCGGGAAAACGTATCCGCATCGTCGCTTTTCGCGGCGAGAAGGATTTTCGCCCCTACGCCCCTAACGAAGTAGCGGCAGCGTTCTACGCCGGCGGCGCCGATAACGACTACATCGTGATGAGCCAGATCGGCTTTGAATATTATCCGGTGGCCGTCCACGAGTACACGCACCTGGTTCTCCGCCACGCCTTCCGCGAATTTCCACCCTGGTTCAATGAAGGACTTGCCGAGTTATTCTCGACCCTGCGGCCGGACGGAAAGAGGGTCGCGGTTGGCGATATCATTCCCGGACACCTCAGAGAAGCCCGCGAGAATCGTTTGATCGACCTCGATACCCTGCTGGCGGTGAACCACGAATCGAAACTCTATAACGAACGCAGCCACGCCGGAATGTTTTATTCAGAAAGCTGGTTGCTGGTCCACATGTTGTTCCTGCAGCCGGACTACCGCCCGCATTTTCTGGCCTTCCTGAAGGCGATGACTTCCGGACAGGCCTCCGCGCCCGCTCTGCAGGAGGCCTTCGGAAAAAGTCTGCCGGAGATTCAGAAGGACCTTTCCCGCTACATTGCCGAAGGACCAAAGCACAACCTGCTGGCTTCGGTGCAACTCGACAGGCACGCCGAGAATCCCGATGTTCAGCAGGTGGATACCTGGGATGCCGATCTCGCTTTGGCCGAGATCATGTCCACGTCGCAGCGCCAGGCTCCAAAGGCCAGGGAAATGCTTGCGCAGCTCATGGCCCAGCAGCCGAAGCGCCCCGAACCGGCCGGTATTCTTGCCGAGATCGCGCTGCGCGAAGGCCGCCGTCAGGAGGCTGTTGATTTGTACGCGAAAGCGGTGGAGCTGGGCAGCACGAATCCGGAACTCTATTTCCGCTACGCCATGCTGATCTGGAACCGCTCGAATGGCCGCGATGAAGCCATACTCCGGGCCCTGCGCAAGGCCGTGGAACTTCAGCCGGACTACGCGGAAGCGCGCCTGCGTCTCGGCTTCGCACTGATGGATCACTCGAACTATAAAGAGGCCCTGCTGCAGTTCGGGCAGGTCAGGAATCTCAAACCCGAGGATGCCTTTTCGTTTTTTCGTGCGATCGCCTACGCCGAGTATCGGCTCGGTGAAAAGGACGCCGCCCGGCTCGCGCTGGCCAAGGCAAGCCAATACGCAAAGTCGCCGACAGACCGGATGGAGGTGGAGCAGTTGAGCCGAGCGCTTGAACCTTCGAAGGCGGCAGCCGCACCCGCGCCCGCTGTTGCGCAGACCGAGACCGTAGAAACGGTGGCGCCGCCGTCTCATTTGCCAACGATGGCGGGCACACTCGACGAGCTGGAATGCAGCGAAACTCACGCGCGCCTGGCGATCCTTGCCAACGGCCACCAGGTGTGGTTTCTGATTCACGATCCCGGTTCGGTGCGCATGACCAACACTGGCGCCGGGTCGGGCGCCATGGATTTCACCTGCGGCAAGCAAAAACCCCGCCCGGTGGAGATTGAATATGTCGACCGGCCGGACAGCGAGACGAAAACCGTGGGGCTGGTAAAAGGGATTGAGTTCAAATAGTGCTTGATCAACCGCCCCGAAGACAAATGCTCGATTACGGACCGCATTCCTCCCGCTGAGCGGCGGTGGATGATCTGTGACGGCTGGCCTTTGCTACTCCACCACCCGCAGCGCTTGCCCACGCACGCGCTCCAGCATTTCCGCTACCGATTCCCGCGTCACTGGATGCCGCAGACAGGGCGCCAGTTCCGCCAGCGGCTCCAGCACGAATCGCCGTACCGCCATGCGCGGATGGGGAATCTGCAACTCCTCAGCTTCCATCACCGACGCGCCGAACAGCAAAATATCGATGTCGATTGTCCGTGGCCCCTTCGGCATCACGCGTTTGCGCCCCAGCCGCCGCTCCACTCTCTGAATCTCATGCAGCAACTGGATCGGGAATAACCGCGTCTCCGCTTCCACCACCATATTGAGAAACCACGGTTGCTCCTGCACGTCCTGAGGCTCGGTCTCATACACGCGTGAGGCCCGCGCGATCTCAACGCCGCGCTCGCGCAGCAAACGGATGGCCGCGTCCAAGTTCCACTGCCGGTCCCCTAAGTTCGAGCCGATTGACAAATAGACTGTGTGCACTTCAGAAAAACGACGATTGCAGGCTGCCGCGCCCGCGCCGTGCGATGCCGAAATACTCGAATGCGCGTTCGGTGCCAACCCGCCCGCGCGGTGTGCGGTCGATGAATCCGAGCTGAATCAGGTACGGCTCGTACACTTCTTCAATGGTCGCCGCTTCCTCATCGATGGACGCAGCGATCGTGTTCACGCCCACAGGGCCGCCACTGTATTTTTCCAGAAGCGTGAGCATGATTTTCTGGTCGATCTCGTCCAGTCCGAAGCGGTCCACCTCCAGCAGATTCAGCGCCGTTTCCGCTACTTCTTTATCGATATGCCCGTCGGCCCGCACCTGGGCGTAATCGCGAACGCGCCGCAGCAGCCGGTTGGCAATGCGCGGCGTTCCCCGGCTGCGCCGCGCCACTTCCTCCGATCCGCCTTCGTCGATGGTCACATCCAGCAGCCGCGCCGAGCGCAGCACGATGCGCGTCAGTTCGGCAACGTCGTAGTGATTCAGGCGCAATACCAGTCCAAACCGCCCGCGCAGCGGCGCGCTTACCAGACCCTGTCGGGTGGTCGCCCCGATGGCGGTGAAACGGGGCAGGGAAAGCGAGTGTGTGCGCGCGCCAGGCCCGCTGCCGATGAGAATGTCCATGCGGAAATCCTCAATGGCCGAGTACAGAATCTCCTCCACATCGGGCAGCAGACGATGGATCTCGTCGATGAAGAAAACCTGGCGCTCACGCACGTTGGTGAGCACACCCGTCAGGTCCAGCTTCTTCTGCAGCACCGGCCCGGCAGTCGCCTCGAACCCCACGCCGAGCTCGGCCGCGATGATGGTGGCCAGCGTCGTCTTGCCCAGCCCCGGCGGTCCGTAGAGCAGCACGTGGTCCATCGCCTCGCCGCGCCGCTTCGCTGCTTCAATCGCGATCGACAGGTTCTCCTTCAGCTTCGGCTGTCCCGTGAAATCGGCCAGCCGCGTCGGCCGGAGAGTGAGTTCAAACTGGCGTTCGTCCTCGCGGGGAGCGGCGGAGACGATTCCGTGATCGCGCATGCGAGCTACTGGCTCCAGTCTATCGTTTCAGTGATGCTGTCGCGCTCGTGCGGGAACACGCGCACCTGGAAATGCACCGACCGGCCTGTCACCGAGTACACCACGCTACCGGTTTGCAGATCCGACGCGCTGAGATCGCGCGTCATTCGGACGTTGCCGTCTTCGATCACCACTACGCCGCGCTGAGCTGCGCGCATGGCGGGTGCGCTCCGGTCCCAATGGAGCGTCAGGGCGTTGCCATTCCGGCTGAGCGAAAGCTTCAGATCGTACGGGTCGGCTAACGCGCCCCGGAAGGTGAACGTGGCTTCGATGCCCAGCAGAATGCCGACTGCAAGAAAGATCGACGATAGTGGCACCCATCGCCAACGGACGCGTGGCCGGATTGGAGAAACTCGGGGTACGGGTGCGGGGGCGGGAATCGCTATCCTCGGTTGCGCGACACCCGGCGCGGGTGCCGGCGTTGTCGCAGAGGCTGAGCCCGGCGCTGCCTCACGATGTGGTACGGGTGAGGGCACGGCAAAGGGCCGATATGGCACCCTCGGGCCGGCGGGCGCCGTCTGCGCCTCCAGAGTCTCCTCCATCTCTCGTCGCCGGAAGACAAACTCGCTTTCCGGAGAAGCGCCCACAGAGAACCTTCCGTCCCGCGGGAGCACGAAACCCGCCATGCTCGGCTTCGTCGTGAACGGACGAATCAGCAGCGCGACGGAATTCGCATCGGAGAAGTGCTGTTCCAGCGTCCGTACATCCTCCTCCGTCAGCTCCATCTCGTCGCGTGTGTTGGCCCGGAAGAAACCAACCGGATGAGGAAAGCCTGCGCTGTTCAACCGCGCCATGCTTTCGCGAAACAACTCGGCATCGCCTTCCGAAAACACATAGGACGGTCCATGTTTGTACTCAATGGGAACGCTCTCGAACGTTTCCACCGTCACCAGACGCCTCGATCCAACGTGCGCGACGGTGCCCAGCAACACTCCGCCCACCTCCGCGCCGCGCCTGGGGACGGCGCCCATGCCGCGCATGCACTCGTGCAGAATGCCATCCACCGCGTCAAAGCCGAGGTGAACCTCGGTCTCTCCGTCCGGCGAATGCCAGATGAACTCAGTTGCCATGGGGCAGGTCCTATCGTATTACGCCGTACAATGGTCGTGCCGGTATGCCTGGGACGCTCTTCATCATCGGCACGCCGATCGGGAATCTTGAGGACATTTCCTTCCGCGCTGTTCGTGTGCTGCGCGAAGCGGGGCGCATTGCCTGCGAGGACACCCGCCACACGCGCCGCCTGCTGGAACACTACGGCATCGATACGTCTCTGGTGAGTTATCACGAGCATAACGAAAAGGAGCGCACTGGGGAACTGCTGCGCGAGCTTGAGGAAGGGGTAAACATCGCACTGGTTTCCGATGCTGGAACACCGCTCATTGCCGATCCCGGCTATCGCATCGTGCACGCGGCGCGCGAGCGCGGTATTCCCGTGTCGCCAATCCCGGGACCATCGGCAATCATGGCCGCTCTGAGCGCCTCAGGCCTCGCCACCGACGCGTTT
>Ga0335071_10009315_pt1 | contig 10048 bp, 6 predicted proteins | sample Lox_Sample_15_FD_206724 | JGI IMG/M metagenome (GOLD analysis project Ga0335071, IMG submission 206724) | Soil microbial communities from Loxahatchee National Wildlife Refuge, Florida, United States - Lox_Sample_1.5 | ecosystem: Environmental > Terrestrial > Soil > Wetlands | place: USA: Florida...
TGCCCATGGCGCCCCTGCAGATCCTGACCAACAACCTGCTCTACGACTTCTCCCAGGTCCCCATCCCCACGGACAACGTCGACCCCGAGCAGATCGCCAAGCCCCGGCCCTGGTCGATGAAGGAGATCACCAAGTTCATCGTCTTCATCGGGCCGTGCAGCTCCGTCTTCGACTACACCACCTACGCCATGATGTGGTTCGCCTTCAAGGCGGTCGACGCCTCCCACGCCTCGCTCTTCCAGACGGGCTGGTTCGTCGAGTCCCTGCTCACCCAGACCCTCATCATCCACATCATCCGCACGAACAAGATCCCCTTCGTCCAGAGCCGGGCCAGCATGCCCCTCACCCTGACGAGCCTCGCCATCATGGTGGTCGGCATCTGGCTGCCCTTCTCTCCCTTCGCGGCGGCGCTCGGCCTCGCCGGGCTGCCCCATCTCTACTGGCCACTGCTCCTCGCCACCTTGTTCCTCTACGTCCTGCTCACCCAGGCGGTGAAGATGTGGCTGCTCCACCGCGCCTGGATCTGAGGGTCTCGTGCGACGGGCGCCCCCGGGCCCCGAGCAGGTGGAGGCGCCGCCTTTCTCCGCCCTCGTGACGGCCCGTCTTCGGGCGGAGGTCGACCGGGGCCGATGGGCAGAGCCAGTGGAATGGGGGAGCGGGGGCGAGTGGGGACGGAAGCGCCCTGCGGGCCGGCTCTACGGCCGGGAAGAGCCGCCCGGCCCCGACCGCCGGCACAGGTCGGCGAGCACCTTCAAGAGAACGTCCACGTCGAAGGGCTTGCCGATGGTGGCGTCGGCGACGGAGGGGTCGACGAGCTTCAACGCGCCGATGTCGCCGCTCACCAGGGCGATGGGCGTGCGGGAGTAGAGGGGGTCGGCGCGCAGGAGCCGAGCGAAGTCCTGCCCCCGCTCGCCTTCGCCGAGGCGGAGGTCGAGGACGATGACGCTCGGGGAGAACCCACTCGCCAGGATGCCGAGCGCCTCGGCGGAACCCTTGGCCGTCTCGACCACGGCACCGGCGAACTCCAGGACGTCGCGCATGGAGGAGAGCATGTCGCGGTTGTCGTTCACGACGAGCACCCGCTCGCATGGGTGGATGGAACCGCCCATGAAGGAAAGGTGCGCAAGGTCGGCCAGGCGACACCGGTCGGGCCCTGCCAAGTCCGCCGATCGGGCAAGGGCGCGCCGGCGGCCCCGGGCAGCGTGGACGGGCAAGGGGGATCGGGATCCGGTGAGAGAGGAGCCGAGGAGTGGATTGCCCCACCCTCAGATCTCGCCAGGACGGGAGAGGGGCGTCGGGAGAGGGGGCAACCAGGGGGGGGATCCGCCATCCTCCTGGCCTCGGGATGGGGGTCGGCGGTACGGTGAGGCGCTCGAGTGGCCACGAACCGGCGGCAGGCCTGCCGGCGCCTCGAGTGGCCTGGGGAGGGATAGGACACCCGTAGCACGAGCGAGGCGAGGATGGCGCGTTGTGCCTTGAGGCGTGGCCGGCCGCCCTTGCGGCACGACCCTGCCGCCACTTTCCCCGGGGAAGGGTAGGCATGGCCGCCTCGTCCCGGGCCCTGGCGCGCGCCGAGATGTGCCTCTCCGGGGTCTGTTTCGGCCTCATGGCGGTGCTGGCGCGGCGCCTCACGCTCGCTCCGGGGCTCTTCACCGCTGGTCATCTCTCCGTGCTGCGTTTCGTGGTCGGGGCGTTCATCTCGCTGGCCCTGTTCCAGCTGCGTCCCGGCACGTACCGTCCGCACAACTACCGGCTGCTCGTCTCGCGAGGCCTGTCGGGCGGTCTGGTCGTGGTCCTGTACTTCTGGGCGCTGGCCCGGATCCCCGCTGGCGAGGCCGGCCTTCTCTACAACCTGTTTCCGGTGATCGCCACGGCCATGTCCTTCTTCACCTTTGGCGAGCGTCCGACGATGCACCTCATCGCCGCGCTCGTCGTCGCGACGAGCGGGGTGGCGCTCGTCCTGGGCATGGGGCGCGGGGGCGTCTCGTTCGGGCTGGGGCTGGGCGAGGTCTCGGCGCTCGCCGCCGCCGTCTTCGCTGCCTCGAGCGCGAACATCATCCGGGCCATGCGCGGCACCGACAACGCGCCGACCATCTTCTTCTTCTTCTGCCTGGCGGGCCTGCCGGTGGTCGTGCCGTTCGCGCTCGATCCCTGGCCGGCGGTGCCTTCCGCCTGGGGACTGGCGCTGGTGGTGGGGGTGGCCGCGTTCGCCGCCCAGGTGCTCATGACCGAGGCCTACGGCGCGCTGTCGGTGCCGGAGGCGGCCGTGTGGCTGCAGCTCACCCCCATCGCCCAGTATCTGCTGGCCTGGCCGGTCTTAGGTGAGCGGCCGAGCCTTTCGGGGCTCTCGGGCGTGGTGCTCGCCATGGCCGGCGTCGCCTACGGGACGGTGCTCGGGCACCGGGCCTCGGCCCGGGGTCGGGCGCCGCCCCCCCCGCAGGCCACCGAGCCGCGCGCCTGAGGCGAGGGGCACGTCCCGCGGGGCTCAGGGAGCGGGGCGGCGTCCCGTGGCGCGCCGCCGTGGTGCGGGGCCCGGCGCGTGCCGGACGGGCGTTATGGGCAAGGCGGTCTGGTACTTCACCTGCTTCAGCGCGAAGCTCGAGCGGATGTTGGCGACGCCCTCGATGCGGGCCAGGGAGTCCACGATGAACCGTTCCAGGGCGGGGATGTCCGGCACCACCACCCGGATGAGGTAGTCGGAGTCGCCGGTCATGAGGTAGCACTCCATGACCTCCGGGTGCTCGTTCATGGCGGCCTCGAAGACCTCCAGGGCTCGCTCCACCTGCTGTTCCAGCCGGACCTGTATGAAGACGCTGACCGAGAGGCCGACCCGCAGCGGGTCGAGCAGGGTCACGTAGCGGCTGATGAGTCCGGAGCGCTCCAGGCGACGCACGCGGGCGAGGCAGGGCGAGGGGGAGAGGTGGACGCGGGCGGCGAGCTCGACGTTGGTCAGCTTGGCGTCGCGCTGCAGCTCGTCCAGGATGCGGGCGTCCACCTCGTCGAGGCTCTCCTTCAGCATGGCGTGCTCCCGTTCGACCATCTGGCAGCATGATATGCCGAATCGATGGCGGCGGGTCGACGACTTCGGCTGCACCTGCGGTGGGGGCTCGGGTACGGTCTCGAGTCCGGAGGCGGCATGGACCGATCCGCCGGCGACGGGAGCGGGACCGGGGCGGCTCGTCCGCTCGACCTCGATCCGGAGGAGACGCGCGAGTGGCTCGAGGCACTCGCCGGGGTGGTCCGGGTGGAGGGCGGCTCGCGGGCCGCATACCTTCTGGAGAAGCTCGAGGAGGAGGGCCGGGAGCTCGGGCTTTCCCCGCGCATCGCGCCGGGCTCGGCATACCGGAACACGATCCTGCCGGAGCAGGAGCCGCCCTATCCGGGCGACCTGAAGCTCGAGCGACGCATCACCGCGATGCTCCGGTGGAACGCGTTCGTGCTGGTCGCCCGCACGAACGAGGCCCACCCGGAGCTGGGCGGCCACATCGCCACCTACGCATCGGCGGCCGAGATCTTCGAGACCGGCTTCAACCACTTCTTCCGGGGGGCGGGGGATGGCAAGGGCGGCGACCTGGTCTTCTTCCAGCCGCACTCTGCCCCCGGCATCTACGCACGAGCCTTCCTGGAGGGGCGGCTCTCGGAGGCGCAGCTCATGCGCTACCGGCGCGAGGTGGGCGGCGGGGGGCTGTCCTCGTACCCGCACCCCTGGCTCATGCCCGAGTTCTGGCAATTCTCGACCGGGTCCATGGGCGTGGGGCCGATCCAGGCCATCTACCAGGCCCGCTTCATGCGCTACCTCTTTAACCGCGGGCTGGCCAGGACCGAGGGCCGGCACGTCTGGGGAGTCTTCGGCGACGGGGAGATGGACGAGCCAGAGGCGATCGGGGCCCTCACCCTGGCCGCCCGCGAGGGGCTCGACAACCTGACCTTCGTCGTGAACTGCAACCTGCAGCGGCTCGACGGGCCGGTGCGGGGCAACGGCCAGATCGTACAGGAGCTGGAGGCTCTCTTCGCCGGCGCCGGCTGGAACGTCATCAAGGTGCTGTGGGGCTCGGACTGGGACGGCCTTTTGGCGCGCGATCGGGGGCGTGCGCTCCTCCGGCGGTTCGCGGCCACGGTGGACGGCGAGTACCAGACGCTCGGGGCCAAGGACGGGGCCTACAACGTGGCCCATTTCTTCGACCGGGATCCGGAGGTGCGAGCGCTGGTGGCCGGCCTTTCCGAGGAAGCGGTGGACGCCCTGCATCGGGGTGGACACGACCTGGGCAAGCTCCACGCCGCCTTCGCGGCCGCGCTCTCGCACGAGGGAGGTCCCTCGGTCATCCTGGCCAAGACCAAGAAGGGGTTCGGGATGGGGCCGGCCGGCGAGTCGCGCATGACCGCGCACGGCACGAAGAAGCTCGACCTGGCCGATCGGCTGGCCTTTCGCGATCGGCTCGGCTTGGGGCTCGACGACGCGGAGGTGGAGGCGTTGCGGCTCTATCGGCCGCCGGCCGACGGTCCGGAGCTCTCCTACCTGCGGGAGCGGCGGGCAGCGCTCGGCGGCTGCCTTCCCGAGCGGCGGACCGCGGCTTCGGCGGTGCCGGTGCCCCCCTTCGAGAAGTGGGCCCGGGTTGCCCTCGAGGCAGGCGGGCGGGAGATGTCGACGACGATGGCCTTCGTGCGGCTCCTCACCGCTCTGTTGCGCGATCCCATCCTCGGCCGGCGGATCGTGCCCATCGTCGCGGATGAGGCACGCACCTTCGGCATGGCTCCCCTGTTCCGGGAGCATGGGATCTACTCGCCGCTCGGGCAGCGGTACGAGCCGGAGGACGCGGGATCGCTCCTCGCCTATCGCGAGGCGCGCGATGGGCAGATCCTGGAGGAGGGCATCACCGAGGCCGGGGCCATCTCCTCCTGGACCGCCGCCGCGACCGCCTACAGCGTGCACGGCCTGGCCATGCTCCCCTTCTACGTCTACTACGCGATGTTCGGGTTCCAGCGGGTCGGCGACCTCATCTGGGCGGCGGCGGACCAGCGGGCGCGAGGGTTTTTGGTCGGGGCCACGGCCGGCCGGACCACCCTCGCCGGCGAGGGGCTGCAGCACCAGGATGGGAGCAGCCACGTGGCCGCGGCGGCGGTCCCCACCTGCCGTGCCTACGACCCGGCCTTCGCCTGCGAGCTGGCGGTCATCCTCGAGCACGGGATGCGGCAGATCCTGGAGCGCCAGGTCGACGAGTTCTACTACCTGACCGTCACCAACGAGCCGTACGGGCAGCCGGCCCTTCCCGAAGGGGCGGCGGCAGACGTCATCCGGGGCATGTACCGGGTGGCGGTCCGCGATCCGGGGGGTGGCAGGGGCATGGTCCGGCTCCTCGGGTCGGGCGCGATCCTGCTCGAGGTGCTCGCCGCGGCCGACCTGCTGGCCGAGCAGTGGGCCATCGGCAGCGAGGTGTGGAGCGTGACGAGCTTTGCCGAGCTCGCCCGGGAGGCCCGCCTTTGCGAGCGTGCGGGGAGGCTTCATCCGGAGGAGCCCCTTTTGTCGAGCCACCTCGAGACCTGCCTCGCGGGATCGGCGCCGGTCATTGCCGCGACCGACTACGTCCGGGCCTACCCCCAGCTCGTGGCGCCCTTCGTGAGGGGGCGCTTCGTGGCCCTGGGAACCGACGGGTTCGGGCGGAGCGACACCCGCGAGGCGCTCCGGGACTACTTCGAGGTCGACCGGCGGCACGTGGCGCTGGCGGCTCTCGACGCTCTGGCGCGCGAGGGGTTGGTAAGCCGGGCGACGGTGGCCGAGGCCGTCCGTCGCCTGGAGATCGACACTGAGCGCCCGGCGCCGTTCTGAGGCACTTCCCGGGTCCGCCGTGGCGCGCTCGCCGGGCTCGCCTTTTCACCGCCCGCCGAGCGCCTTCACGATGGCATCGGCCACGGCGAGCGGGCTCGACTCGACCGCGTCGGCGCTGAGGGTGATGACCTCGCTGGCGTCGTTCGGGAGGGTTGGGCTCCCCGAGACGATGAGGAGTGCGGCTGGCAAGAGGTACCGGATCCAGCGCAGGAGCGCTGCCGGCCGGGGATCGCTCGGGCTGGATGTCAAAACGACCACGACGACCCGCGGCTCGTCGCTCATGTCGGGGGAACAAGGAAGGGGGTCATTCGATTCGTGCTCACTCGGGGGGACCCGGGAAGCGCCGCGGACCCTGGCACTTCCGGCCGGGGGGCCACCGAGCCTCTCGATCTCGCTCGCTTTTCGAGCGGGAACTAGTGGAGCTGGGAGCTCAGGCCGAGGTCTTGGCCTTCCGCTCGGCCCTCGGCGGCGGGGACCTCCACGTAGAACGTGGTCCCTTCTCCGAGCGCCGTCTTCACCCAGATACGGCCCCCGTGCGCCTCCACCAGCAGGCGGGTGATGTAGAGACCGAGCCCGAGCCCCTGCTGCGCTCGCGCGTCGCTGGCGCGGTAGTACTTCTCGAAGATGTGCGGCAGATCACTCTCGGCGATGCCCGGGCCCTGGTCGGAGACCGACACGATGACGTGGCCGTCGTCGGGGGCGGCACCGAGGACGACCGGGGTCGAGGCGGGGGCGTACTTGAGCGCGTTGGTGAGGAGGTTCTCGATCACGCGCTCGAAGAGCGGCGGGTCCACCTGGACCGGCGGCAGCCCGTCGGGGACGGTCACCTGGATGCGCTCCGTGCCGGCGGTCTCCGCGAACCGTTCCTGGAGGTCCGTGGTCAAGGCAGCCAGGTCGACCGGCTTGGGCTGGAGTGGCAGGTGCCCGGATTCCGCCTGCACGGTGTCGACCAGATCCCGGAGCATGTCCGCTGCATGCTTGGCGCTGCGGGAGATGACGCGGGCGCGGCGGAGCACCTCCGGCCCCTGCTCGTGGCGGGAGAGCATGCCGGAATGGGCCAGGATGACCGAGAGGGCCGAGCGGAGGTCATGGGTCATCGTCCGGATGAAGTCCTCCCGCTGCTCGTAGAGCATGTGGAGCTGTTGATTCTGGGCGTCGAGGCGGGTGTGGGCGGCTCGCAGGGACCCTCCCACCAAGGCCACCACCACTCCGGCGAGGGAGTAGGCGACTACGTCCGCCAGGGTCCGAGCTCCGCCGGCCTGGAAGAGGAAGGCGTATCCGGCGGGCAAGATCGCGGTGGCGAGGACTGCGTACCGCGTTCCGGCCACGGCGGCGACGACGAGGATCGATGCGAGCGCCGGGAAATAGTAGGCCCGCCCCAGCAAGGGCTCGAGCATCTTGACGAGGAGAAGGCTGATGGCCGCGCAGATCAGCGCGAACGACACCCGCAGGAGCACGCGCAGTGGAGTGCGCGCCTCGTTGAAGAGCGAGAAGGCTCGATCGAAGTCGACGGCCACTCGACGATTCTTGCGAAGGAAGACGCGGTCGAGCAACCTCACGAGGGCCGTCCGAAGGGCTGTCCCCGCGGGGCGGGCGCGGCCCTTTGTCCGATGGTCGAATGAAGGGAGCCCGATCCGCCCCGACCGGTGATGCGCCGCCCGCTTGGGCTCACGCGATCAGCCCATCTCGGGGGCCGCTCCTGGGGGGGGGGCGAAGCATCATCCACCCGTGATGTGCAAAGGCGCTGCGACGTCGGCTCTCGAGGCTCGAGAGGCCTCGGCGAGGCCAGTGGGTTCTTACCGAAGGGCAGCTCTTCTCGTCGCGGCGGCGCTCGTCGCGGCCCCTCTGGCGGAGGCCGCCCCCTCTGCGCCTGCAGCGTCCGGCCGAGAAGGCGCAAGGCCGGACGTCACGGCAGGTGCCGGCCAGGTGTTACGGGCCACGCTCAGAAACGGCCTGCGGCTCGTGGTCGTACCCGATCCCCTGGCCCCGGTGGTCACGACCGAGATCAACTACCTGGTCGGCTCCGACGAGGCGCCGGAGGGATTCCCGGGGACCGCCCATGCCCTCGAGCACCTCATGTTCCGGGGCAGCCCGGGGCTCTCGGCGGATCAGCTCGCCTACGTGAGTGCGGCCATGGGGGGCGAGTTCAACGCCGACACCCAGCAAGCGCTGACCCAGTTCTTCTTCACCGTGCCCTCCGAGGATCTCGAGGTGGCGCTCCGGATCGAGGCGATCCGGATGCGGGGCCTCCTCCCCGACGACGCCCTCTGGAACGCGGAGCGGGGTGCCATCGAGCAGGAGGTTTCCCGCGACCTCTCCAGCCCGCAGTACCGGCTCTACACCGACCTCCTCGCCCGGATCTTCCGGGGCACTGCCTACGCCCACGACGCCCTGGGCACGAAGGAGTCGTTCGATCGAACCACCGGCGAAGCGCTGCGGCGCTTCCACGCCACCTGGTATGCGCCCAACGACGCGATCCTGGTGGTGGCGGGCGACGTGCAGCCAGCCGAGGTGCTCGAGAAGGTGAAGTCGCTCTTCGGAGACATCCCGGCGAGGCCGCTGCCGCCCCGTCCCTCGATCGAGCTCGGCCCGGTCGAGCCGGAGGCTCTCCGGTCGAGCACGGATCTTCCGTACGGTCTGGCGGTGGTGGGCCTGCGCTTCCCGGGCAACGCCGGGCCGGACTGGGCGACGGCGCGGGTGGCCGCCCACGTGCTCTCGAACCCCCGGGGGGAGCTGTACGGGCTCGTTCCCGCGGGGAAGGCGCTCTCTGCAGGGTTCGAGCTCGAGGGGCTGCCGGCGGCGAGCTTGGGGATGGCGGTCGCCTCCTTCCCGGCGAACTCGGATGGCGACGCCGTCCTGAAGCAGGTCGAGGAGGTCCTTCTCGAGGCGCGCACCAAGGGTGTCCCGGCGGACCTCGTGGAAGCGGCGAAGCGCGTGGCGCTTACCCGCTACGAATCTCGGCGCAACTCGGTGCCCGGGCTGGCCGAGCTCTGGTCGCAGGCGCTGGCCGAGGAAGGCCGAACGTCTCCGGACGACGACGCGGGGGCCATCGCGCGGGTGACCCCGGCGGAGGTGAACGCGTTTCTGCGGCGCGAACTCGATCTCGACCACGCGGTGACGGCCATCCTCACCCCGGCGGCGGCCCGTTCGCCGGTCGCCAGCGCCGGGTTCGGCGGTGCGGAGTCGTTCAGCCCCGGGATCACGCGGCCGGTGGCGCTACCCCCCTGGGCGAGCCGGGCGGTCGGTCGCCTGGTGGTCCCGCCCTCCACCATTCACCCGGAAGAGTCCCGGTTGCCGAACGGCCTGCGCCTCATCGTGCAGCGCGAGCCGCTCAGCCGGACGGTGAGCGTGTTCGGCCTCGTGGAGAACGAGCCGCGGGTCGAGGAAGCGGCGGGGAAGGAGGGCGAGGCGGAGGTTCTCGACGAGCTCTTCGACTACGGAACCCGCTCCCTCGACCGGCTCGCCTTCCAGAAGGCGCTCGACGACATCGGTGCCACGGCCTCGATCGGCCCGGAGTTCTCCCTGGAGGTCTTGCCCGGAGAGCTCGGACGCGGCCTGGAGCTTCTGGCCGAGAACCTCGTCGATCCGGCCCTTCCTCCGCAGGCGTTCGCGGTGGTGCGGGATGAGACCGAGCAGTCGTTGTCTGGTCTCCTATCGAGCCCCGACTGGCTCACGCATCAGTCGATCCTGGGCGCGCTCTACCCGCCGGGCGACCCCTCCCTCCGCCACGCCACGCCGGAGAGCGTCGGGGGGCTCACGCTCGAGGACATCCGTGCCTACCACGCCAAGGCGTTCCGCCCCGATCTCACCACCATCGTGCTCATCGGCGACGTCGGGCCGAAGGAGGCCCGGTCGCTCGTCGAGTCGGCCTTCGGAGGGTGGCGGGTGCAGGGGCCCAGGCCGGCGACGAGGCTGCCATCGGTCGGCGGGAACCGTCCGAGCGCGGTCACGGTATCCGACGAGAGCAAGGTTCAGGCTTCGGTGACGCTCACCGAGACGGTGGGCCTCACCCGGTCGAGCCCCGACTACTACCCGCTGGCGCTCGGCAACCAGGTGCTCGGGGGGGGATTCTACGCAACCCGCTTCTACCGCGATCTGCGCGAGGAGCGTGGGCTCGTGTACACGGTTGGTTCGAGGCTCGCCCTCACCACCACCCGCGGGACCTACTCGGTCACCTTCGGGGCCGATCCCGACAAGGTGGCGACCGCCAGGGAGGTCGTCGTC
>Ga0335071_10009316_pt1 | contig 10047 bp, 8 predicted proteins | sample Lox_Sample_15_FD_206724 | JGI IMG/M metagenome (GOLD analysis project Ga0335071, IMG submission 206724) | Soil microbial communities from Loxahatchee National Wildlife Refuge, Florida, United States - Lox_Sample_1.5 | ecosystem: Environmental > Terrestrial > Soil > Wetlands | place: USA: Florida...
ATCTTTGTCGAATTCTCCTTCGGGAAGGAGGAACTTCCGGTTCGCCGATGCGAGATCGCATGCCGTGAAATCGAACAGGTCGAAGCCGGTATAGCAGAGGATATGCGCGTTGGAAGGAAGTGCGGCTGCCGGTGCATACCATACCGTGTCGGGAGGCACATGGGACTTGAGCTGGTTCAGCCATAATAGGTAATTTTTGGGATTCCGAAGCGCCGTGTGCCAACCCGGGACCATCACGATATCGCCGGAACATGCCCCCTCGGTGTGGAGAGGATGCACACTAACGAGGGGGGCCGGGTCTTCCGGCCAGTATCGCGCCGTGAATCGCTCTTCGGCGGAAAGGGGAATATTTGCAAACTTAACCGCCTTCAACGCCGGAAAGAGATTCGTCGTCTCAACCGCCGACGGGAACCGTATGACACACTCCGCGGTGGTGCAGGTCCCGGACCGTGCCAGCCCGTCTCTTTTTTTGATATCAACTATCGTCAATGCGGACCCCCGGAAGTTCCTGTGCTACAAGGGAAGCCCATTCAGGCCCGCAACGGACAGTCACATCACATTCAGGGTTGGCAATAAGGAGGGCGCGGATCCCCTTACATCCCGACCTGACCATCTCCTCATCCCAGTCAGGCAGTTCGGACTGGCCTATCGGGAAGGTCTCTCTGAGTTCGGGGGGATATGGCCCGAACGGGGGACGGAACCAGAACACCGTTTCGAAATGCCCCCCCAAATCGCCTGTCGTCCGGTCGAACGATACCAGTGCCCGCTGACCGGCCTGGAACCGGGGTATCATCGAGTGGTACCTGGAAACCTCGGTCCTCAGGCAGCTCTCTGACCCGCGGTAGAAGAACCGTCTTTTCGATACGCGGTCGCGGCCGGCGAGCTGTTCCCCGTGACCGAGCAGGGTCCGGTATCCGCGCAGCAATTCCGGGTGCCCGCGGCACCGTTCGTCGACCAGTTCCCAGAGGGTTCCATCGATGATTGCCTGTCGGATCCGGGCAATTTCCGTGAGCGTGACGATCAGGTTATGGCGGGCCAGCAGGCGTGTCCTGTTAGGGGATTTCCTCATCTCTTCTGGCGTGGTATGCCTGCAAACCTCGCAACTGCAGGGGAGCTCGGCGAGTTCGTCGATCTTCATACTCCCGTGCGTTGTCAGGTACCTGCCTTCCTTTGCATATAGGGCATACGCGGCCGAGTCGAACAGGTCGCAACCCATTGCGACCGCGAGGGCAAACATCGCCGGGTGGCCTGCGCCAAACAGGTGGATACAGGACGAAGAGGGTACACCCCGTTTGGCGGCGAGAACAACCTCGACCAGCTCGCGGTACCGGTATGATTCCATCAGCGGGACGACGGCACCGACAGGAGTGAAGGTAAAACCCATCTCTCCAAGGGCCCTGCCGGCCGACTCTCTGAGGTCAGGGAAAAGGCCTCCCTGCAAAGGACCCGCAAGGTTGGCGCCGGGGCCGATGATCTCCCGTGCTTCCCTGATCCTGTCCATTGTTATCCCCAGTTCGCGGACAACAGTATCCCTGTCAGAATCGGGATGCGTGGGGATATCGAGAGGCACGAGGATGTCGCTCCCAATCGACCGCTGGAAGAGTAATGTCTCTTTATTGGTGACTTCGACATCGCCATATACCGAGAGCTGGAACGACCCCGAGTCAGTCATGATGATGCCGTCGAAACCGAGGAGGTCGTGGAGTCCCCTCGCAAGCACTTGTTCACGGAATTCGCTGCTCCGGAAAAAAATGTAGGCATTGGTGATAATGGCCCCCGCACCCATGGCCTGGATTTCCCCTGGCGGGATGACCGGCAGGTGGGGGTTGACGACCGGCAGGAGAGCCGGTGTCTTCAGCACTTTATCGCCTACGGTGAGCCGGCCGCACCGGCCATTAATATCCTCGTCGAGGATTTCGAACGAAATGGTCATTCGGTACCCTGTTCGCTGAAAATCTGCCCCTCGAATGTGAGGACTTCAGTAGCAGGGTTCTTCCAGCAGTCACCGGTAAGACCTGCCTTCATGCACGTATGGTGGAGGAATTCAACGGCATTCCAGTTGTATTCGGTCGCCACCTGAGGCAACAGCAATCCACTCCGCCCGGAAGAGCGGACAATAAGTCCGTGTTTCCCTGGTACTACCTTAGATGGTCTCTCACCAGGCGGCACCGTCAAAGGTTCCGGGGGTGTCAGTATAGTCACATCGATCGACAACCCGGGCAACTCCTGCGGTCTGACCGGCGGGAACCTCGGGTCTTCCAGTGCAGCCGATGCAGCGGCGCCTGAAAGGGCATCTTTTAAGGGGATCACCGGGTAAGGGAACCCGATACAGCCTCTCAATTCCCCGCATTTGGTAATAGTTACGAAAACACCGCGTTTTTTTTGGAAGATGGCCGGAAGACTGGGAAGACATGCAGGTCTGCAGCCTACCGCAGCCTCGATCGTTTCCCTGGCAATTCCCACGGCCAGTTCACCTTCCTCTGGGGTGAGTACATCCATTAAGAGTAAATAATGCGCTCTCACCATTATAATATGAGAGGGAGAGTGCGGCTGACGGTGGCGAAACCCGCCGCTGAGGAAAGTCCCCCCACCTACTGGGCACGCAGCCATATGCAAGTATGGGTGGCGAGAGTCACGGCAATGGCACAGAAACGGCACGGCCTGCCTTTAGCAATGATGCGACCGAGCAAGGGGTTTAATACCCCCGTGCGAGAAGTGCGTCCCGCACGAGATAACTCGCAGAGCGCAGGGGCAGGATACGATGAAACGGTGAATCCCTGCGGGTGCAAGCCGGAACAGGACGATGGGCAGCTCAGTGCCTGTCCGGGTATGGCGCGAAGCTGAATGCCGCAAAAACAGAAGGGGGCTTACTCCTCCCACTCACTAATGTTCAGGACCCGTTTTTCTGTCGGAATAAGATTGTTAGTTTTCATGCAAGGTTAATGGCTTATTGAAAATAACCAGGCCGTAGTCCCAGACCGAAGCAAATCCAGGCGATTCATAGCATCGGATGGCTGCAGTCATCTCAGTCCCTGTAAACAGGATCGCACGTACGACACCGTTTTGATCGGAGGAAAACCGAGCTTTCCGCGTGATCTTTTAGAGAACATTCGAGGACAGGTGAGGGCCGGTCTGAAAGGATTTTCAGTCTGGTCATGTTGTCTCCTCCTTGTCTCGCAAAAAGCAAAAGAGGGCTACATGCCCGGATTATTGCCCTGAACCGACGGTTTTGTCAGGTCAGAGCAATGAAACGAGATTTCTGAGTACTGCCTCCGGGTCTTCAGCTTTAACAACGCTTGATGCGAGGAGCACGCCATCGGTGCCGAGTTCCAGGGCCGTTTTAACGCATTCACCGCACTGGATCCCCGCGCCCGTGAGGACTTTAACCTTCGGGTTCACGTTATGGACGACTTCGACACTCCTCCGGATAATATCAGGATTTGCCTTTGCAACGGAAATCCCGCTTCCGATCAGTTCGGGTGGTTCGATCGCCACGTAGTCTGGAAAAAGAGCTGCCCCGGCTGCACTGGTGGCTTCATTATTGGTGCACAATACCGAAATCAGTTTTACCGATTTGAGGGCGGAAATGGATGCCTCGATGTCGGCAAGGGTAAGCCTCCGCTCCGAATGGTTGACGAGCGAACCTGTGGCACCTGCCTGCATGAGGGCTTCGGCACTGATTGCGCCGGTGTGAGCACCGGGCGCCGCCCCGTCGACATGCTGGGCATATACGGGGAGTTCGTAGTGCCGGGCGAGCGGATGGATGTCAATATATGAAGGAGCGATGCCGATTACGACGCCGCTGTCGGAGGCTACAGCCTGTGCTGCAGAAGCAATCCGGTGGGCATGTTGTCCCATACCTTCCCGGTATGTCTTTAAGTTGATCAGGATAAATGGCGATACCATACGTATTCAACGAGAATAGGCACGTCCACCTAAAAGAACTGTATGGTCGGTGGTCTTCACTCTTCGGGCACGGGAACGAGCAGGCTTCCCCTGAAGTGAGCGGCGGTGATGCCCCCGAGCGATAGTTCTTTTATACGGCCGAGAATACCCGGATTTTTTTTCAATCTCCCATCTACCCGGGGACCAGCCATCACCTCCCGGTACAGGCGGACCATCTCTTCTGAATAGCGGGGGGGTTTACGCCGGGCATCGATGGCAACCGAGGCGACACCTGCGCTCTCAATCCATGGGATCTCATCCGCCAGGCATGTCTCCGATGAGTTCAGGAGATGCGTCCGGCAGCTCCAGTCGGTCCATATGGGGAAGGCCCTTCCGGTCCTGTCCAGGATTCCAAGAAACATCGGGAGGTCGCCTGGAGTACATCCCGGGCTGCCTTTTCTGGTCCCCGTAATGAGGCAGTCCCGACTGACAAGGACATCCGCGTTTCCCTGGACGATAACCTCAAATCTCATGGTGCGGCAACGAGGTCTGCCCGTTGCAACCAGCGTCCTGATATCGTCCCTGGAGAGTTCTGGTGAGAGGGTCAGCATATCAAACAGGTACTGGTGGAACATGGCTGAACGGTGGTTAAAAATATTGAGGCCCTGGCTGCCGTAGATCGAAATTTCCGGCAGTTCGTTGCGGATTATTTCTGCGATACCCGGGCTGTCGGTCATGATCCCCGCCAATCCCTGGATCGCGTTTTTCCTGAGGCTGGAAATTGCAACGTCGATAAATCCGGAATCGGTAATTAACGGCCATTTCCAGACGACCTTTCCCGGGAACCGGTTGCATAGCCGGGCAATCTCAAAAATGATTGCCTGAACAATCTCTTCAAATGGGATCGCCATGTCCTTCCGGTCCGAACACCATCCGGCGGTAAATCCGTCGACAGGATCGGGTTCGAAGTAAACCCTGTCGCAACCGGCGGCAAGGGCAGCGCCCGCTTCCTGGTGTCCGGATACATAAACGGCGAGTGACATGGGGTTGAATCGCGGCTCCTGACCGTCAACCGGTGGGCTCATCGTTACGGTTTTGAATCCGGACAATCGTTCCCTGGCAATGGTCAGATCTTCGGGAGAAGGTTCCCATGACGTAACTATCGCCCTTGTTAAAGCCGAAAACAGTCCCCGTCTCAACCGGTTGAGGTCACCGACAGGAGAAAAAAGGCCGCCTGGGTAAGCGATTGCCAATTCTTCGATCCTGAATGGCGTTCCCCCGGTCTTTGAGAGTTGTAAGCGGATCGTGTCGGTGGTCAAAGGCCTGGTCAGCGCTTCACTCATCGGGGTTCCGGAAAAAACGCCGGATACTTCCCGACCCTGCTTCCCGAAGGCTCGCCCTGAAATGACCGGGCGTTTCTGATCGTCCCAGGAAACGGCTACGTCGACCGGGATCCAGGGAGGTTCCTGTCCTCCGCCGGCAGCTTCCAGAGAAGACACCCCGGCCGGGTCCGATATTCTCGTAACATAGAGTTGCGTTCCAGGGGAGACCCTCTCTCCCAGGGCTATCAGGATACCCTTGTCGGTCGCAACGACTGCGTGCTGGATCGTCAGACCGATCTCTGTCTCTGTACGAGGTTCACGGAATACGACTCCATCGCCGGTCTTCGGTGTTATGGTCGATCGAAGGGAGACCAGGGCCAGGTGCCGTGCCTGATCGTAGGAAGTAACGATGCCGGCGAACAAGCCCCGGTGATCGGGGCGATCTCTGCCCATGATTTCGTCGTGCCGGGCACCTCCCCCATAGCCCCTGGTAAACCCCCTGTTGAATGCGAGGGCGAGGTCATGCTCGTCTTCATCGGTTGGTTTCCAGTCTCCTGCCCTGATCCGGTCGAGGGCCTCCCGGTAAATCCTGATAACGGTCCCCACATAACGGGGCGACCGCATCCTTCCTTCGATTTTCAGGCTCTCCACAGGCAGGTCCACCACCCGATCGAGGATTGGATAGAGGGATAAGTCCCTGGTGGAGAGCAGGTATTCCCCTTTGGTCCTGACCTGCGAGAACGAGACTGGGCGCCCATACGCATCCATGGGTCCGGAGACGAGCGTGTATGGTTTTCTGCACGGTTGGGCACACAGCCCCCGGTTTCCGCTCCGGCCCCCTATAAACGAAGACATCAGGCACTGGCCGGAATAGGAGTAACAGAGGGCTCCGTGGACAAACATCTCGAGGCCGATCCCCCTGCACTCCGGGGATTTGCCGATATCGGATATCGTCGCGAAGGATAATTCCCTTGCCAGTACCACCCGGGAAAAACCTGCTTTTTTTGCAAATTCGACACCTTCACGGTTGAAAATGGTCATCTGTGTCGATGCATGGAGCGGCAGGTCGGGAACGATCTCCCGTGCAACCGATGCCACGCCATAGTCCTGGATAAGGACTGCATCGGCACCCGATTCATAGAGAAAGAAGAGAAATTCCGCAGCGTCGTTCATCTCCCGGTCGAGGACGAGGGTGTTGACCGTGACATAGACACGGACGTCCCTTAAGTGGGCATATGCGATCGCTTCGAGAAGACCGGGCCGGTCGAAGTTTTTGGCATAACCCCGTGCACCAAATGTTGGCCCGCCGAGATAAACTGCATCGGCACCTGACCGTACTGCCGCGACCAATGACTCGGTGGAGCCTGCAGGGGCAAGCAATTCAGGTATCTTCATCGTAAGCTCCGGCGGCGAAACATAGCCGGGTAATTGCTGTCAGTTGGGATTATCGGACCGTAACCTTGGACGCCCGACCAGATTCTGCTTGTCTGGTGGTTCAGCGGATAATCATAGGGTCGTCGAGGTCATATAATCTGGTTTTATACTGGCTGGCTGGTCACGGAAAAAAACGGGTATCAGCCGGGGATCCAGCTGATGATGCCAAGTCCTGCCATGAGCACTCCGGTTGCAGCAGCGCTGTAGACCGCTATCATGATGAGAAACGAGATTTTCCGGTCCCATCCGAAAAGCCATGAGACCGCCGGGCAGATATAAAAGCCTACCGTCAGGATCCCTGGTGCGAGTGCCAGTACCCCGTAGCGTCGTACCAGCGGTGAATTCGTATACTTCTTCTGGATCCAATCGAGAAAGCCCCTTACCCTTCCGGAACGGCAGCACATGGCATCGAAAACCGGGTACTGAATGCCAATCGCCCCACACCCTACCAGTACTACGGTAATTACTGTGTACCCGGGATTAAGGCCTGCCGCAAGACCGGCGATTGGTGCACTGTACTCGATCACGAGCGTTGCAAGGATAAGGCCTGCAGTCGATGCAGGGGAGACAGTTGTAACGACGCCAAGGACGAATGGAAGGATGATGATGAGGGACAGAGAGGCAATTACCTGCAGGACTGCTTCGGACCGGGACCAGTGCGAACCTGACATTTCAGTACAGTATTCTTGGCCGGAAAACAGATAACCCGATGCCCGGGTGATCAATGACAAAAATCCGGGGATTGTGGATTGTTATAACGACAGTTCATATAATTCACGTTGAAAAACCGGAGAGAATTCGATATCGGATCATAAGGGAAACAATGCAGTCTGGTGCCTTAGTATTGCGATAGACTCCGCCGCCCGCAAAGATACCCCGGCGGGGGTTCGAAATAATAGATAAAAACACGGTCCAGGAAGAATTTATCATTTTAACAGTCAGAATCACGAGAATTACCATGCAGGGAACACGGGCATAGTATGACATCCGAAAAAAAATCAGTGGCTGACTCTGCACTATGCCAGAATTATTCCGGGGACGTCCGGTTCACCCGGTAGAATACAATCTCGTTGTATACGCTCACCAGGGAGAGGCTGATCAGGTTTAACGTGGTGGCAAAAAACCACAGGTACGATTCAAAGAGTGAGAGCCTCGTTATCCAGAAGGACCAGAGCATATAACAGACAATCATGAACGTAAGAAGCGTATCAATGGCGAGGAAAAGCATCGGGTTTTTTATATAATGTCCCAACTGGGCGATAATGCAGCATTCAAAGGGAAGGGGACGGTGCAGGAGATCGAGGATCCCCCTGCTGACGTTGATCGACAGGTCCGCTATCGCCCAGACAACAATGATCCACCCGAATATAACGAGAAAAATATTGTTTTCCGCTCCGATCCGTGCTGCCGTCAGGCCGAACAATAATTTGAATATGCAAAACGGGACACCGATTGTGAAACTCAGGAAGAACGGACGACGAAAACCCTTCTGGAGGGTATCGAGTTCTTTTTCGCTTTCATCAGAAACAGCCGTCGACATGATACAGGATCCTGATATTCGTTTTATTCTGCATTTTCATTTCCATCCGCAAGGAACTTTCCGCTAACCACGTCCAACAGATGGAAGAGAGCGTCCTGATAATAGAAACCTGTGCCGATATTAAAAGTGAGTCGTGATGATTATTTTGCCCAATCATTCCGAATCACGCATCCTGTCATGTATGCAGTATAAATTACCCAAAGAGTAATAGTTGTTTGAACATCCGTGGTGAACATTGTCGCATCCACCTGCGGCGATCCTTCGGAAATCGATTTAAGAAGGGACCATCCCGACCTTATCGAACTCCGGATTGATCTGATGAATGGTGACTCCCGGGCCATTGCCGAACGATGGCATAACGAGATCGATATTCCACTCGTGATCACGCTCAGGAGCAGTGCCGAGGGCGGGCTGTTTTCCGGGACTGCCAGGGAATGGTGGGAAATAACGAGTCCATTGCTTCCATTTGCATCGTACGTCGATATAGAGCAGGAATTTTCTTCGTTCGCCGTTAAGGTAAAAAAACAAGGGCCTATAGTCGTGGGTTCTTACCATACGACATCGATGCCGTCCCCGAACGGACTCAGGGAGATCGAGAAGACCCTCCGTTCGTACGGCGACATCCCAAAAATTGTCGTATCGCCCGGGACCTGCGAACAGGTGCTGGACCTGCTTGCATTCACCTGTAGCGCAGAAACACCGGTGATCACGAGCATTATGGGCGAAAAGTTCAGACATATCCGGGCAGTCCTCCCTCTGTTCGGCTCATCGTGGGCATTCGGCTATGCAGGTTCACCGACATCGCCCGGGCAATACAGCGTTGAGGAACTGAAGTCCCTTTTTACCATTCTCAAGGCTTAACCCCGAGGGATAATACTCCGGCGCAATGGTATCAGAATATAGGTAATACTGTCATCAGTCCGTACTATTGCCTGACTAACTGATGTTCGCAAGAGCGTCCATCTTCCCTGGACCAGCGAAACATATATCAGGCTCAACGAGCAAAGCCGGGATCACCTCAAAATACCGCAGGAAGATCCTTCGGAAGGGGAAAGGAGAACATTCAGCATGCCAGAAACCTATCCGTATCCCCCTGGAGAGGGGATTGTAAAATGGGTCTCCACCGGATGGCTTGAAGATCATCTCGGTGACAAGGGCCTCACCATCATTGACTGCCAGCCGAACATACACGAGTATATCCAGGACCACATTCCGGGAGCACGGTACGTCCACGAGGGGATTTTCCGACTCCACGGCGAGCACCTCCCTTCCGAGTGGGTCGTGCCCGAGATCGGGCAGGCCATTATCCGGACACTGGGGCTTGAAGCCGGGTCTCCTGTGGTAGTATATTCCAGCGGAGGCCCGTTGACCGGATGCGGAGCGTTCATCGGCGATGGCCTGGAACAGACGATGGTCACGTACAGCCTGATCAGGTACGGGCTCCGCAACGTATGCCTCCTCGACGGCGGGTTCGAGAAATGGCGGGACGAGGGAAGGCCCCTGACCCGGGTTTTCCCTCAGCCGGTTAAGCCTTCGGTGTTCATGGCCGAATTAAAAATGGAATTCTTTGCCGGCTATAAACAGGTTTTGGCGATAAAAGACCGCTCCGATGCCGTCCTTCTCGACGCCAGGCCGCCCGCATTTTACGAGGGCCAGGGGCCGTGGATAAAGGCGGGGCATATCCCCGGTGCCGTCAGCCTGCCCTGGAAGACTCTGATGGATGACAAGAACAAAAAACTTCTGAGAGCCGAAGCAGAGATTAAGAAAATGGTCGTTGAAAAGGGCGTTACCCCCGATAAAACCGTAATCTGCTCCTGCGGGACCGGTAGGGAAGCAACGAACGAATTTATCCTGTTCAAATATTTC
>Ga0335071_10009317_pt1 | contig 10047 bp, 11 predicted proteins | sample Lox_Sample_15_FD_206724 | JGI IMG/M metagenome (GOLD analysis project Ga0335071, IMG submission 206724) | Soil microbial communities from Loxahatchee National Wildlife Refuge, Florida, United States - Lox_Sample_1.5 | ecosystem: Environmental > Terrestrial > Soil > Wetlands | place: USA...
AAATTCGAATATGCGTCGGTAGGTGTATCGCGATCGATAATTCCCTGGTTGCTGAGATCGATCATGGCGTTCAAGTTTGAATTGCTGCCGGTAGTACCGTCGGCGCTGGCGGCAATTTGAGAGGCGCTGGTGATGTTGACCGCAAACGAGGCGGCCGCTCCCGTTCCACCCGCGGGAGCGGGAACAAAGAAATTGACGTCGGTGTTCCCATTCAGGTCGTAACCCTGTTGGTGGGCTGCGTTGAAGCTGGTGATCAGGTTGGAGGCCAGCGAGTCGAGGCTGGAAAGATACGATGGAATCTGCTGGTCGCGCGCTTGCAAGAGTCCGCTGATGCTTCCACCCGACAGCGTGTTGGTGATGTCGTGTCCTCCAATACTGAGTTGCAGATTGCTGTTCGCGTCGGTCATGACATCCAATGTCTGAGATTGCGGTCCTACTACCAAGGCTGTGCCATCCGGCGCTGTAATCGTCAAACCGTTATCGGCGGTGACAACTTGGTTCCCAATCAACGAAGACAAGTTTTCCAGGAGAAGATTGCGTTGATCGACATAGGTCCCAAGTTGATCTTGGGGCAGGCCACTACTGGAGATCTTCTGGTTCAGTTGTGCGATCTGCGCGGTGGTTTGATTTACCTGCGCGACCGCCTGCTGCACCTGCAAACCCAAACTGAATCGCTGCTGGGTCAGCGTGTTGCTGGTGGATTGGAATTGGCTGGCCAGGTTCTGCGCGCTGACCAACACGGACTGGCGCAGCGAAGGATCGCTCGGGTTGGGAGCAAGATTCGAAAGACTATTAAAGAAGCTGTTGATGGCACTCCCGACATTGGCGTTTTGCGTCGAGAATTCGAGGTTCACATCGCTGAGGGCGTTTACCTGTGCCTGCAATGAGCCTTGTTGTTGCATTTCGTTCTGCAGCCGCAGTTCGAGCACATTGTCACGTACGCTGGTAATGTTCTGGAGGACCACGCCGGTGGGAACCATTACGGATCCGTTGAAATACGAGTCGCCTTCCTGCAGATTGGCCTGCTGCCGACTGCAGCCAGGTGTATTTAGGTTGCTGACGTTATTCGCCGTAACGCCAATCCCCGCCTGGTCAGCCAGCAAGGCCCCGCTGGCAATCGACATGCTTCCGAAAAGACTCGACATCAGCGCGGCTCCGTAACGACCGGGGAGAGCGAAGGAGAGTAAGAGCGGTACACGGCCATCAGGGCATAGATCGTTCGGCGCGCGCTCTGGAGCAAGGAGAATGTACAACGAGCCCCGGAATGGAGCAGATGGATTTCTTCCCGGAAATCTTTCGAGGGGTTATGGGTAACCAATTGAAGTCGATCGAGTTGCTCTCCAATTGCCGCCGTGTGACGCTTCACGCCAGCCAGATTGGCGGCCAGAATGGCTGCGCGCAAGGCTTGCAGTTCGACGTCGATCTGCTGAAACACAATCTGGTGTCCGTCAGCCATGGATGTTCATTGTTGCAGCAGATCGCGCATCATGGCCCCTGCCAGGGCTTCATTGCTCACGGAATAAGTTCCCGATGCGATCGCCTGGCGGAGTTCGGCTACGCGATCCTGCCGAATATCCGGTGCCGACGATGCCTGCGTTCCCAATGCCGACACATGGACATCGATGGATGGATCGGTGCTGACCGGCTCCCGCTGGATCAGTGGCGCGGATTTGGTGTCGGTTTTTTGTGATTCGCTAAGCGCGAGATAGGAACTCTGTAAATCGACTCTCATGTCCAGCACTCCTGTTTGAATCCACCTGCAATTGAGGTATCGGCAATAAATGAGAGGACTTTAATGTTGTTTCCTTGCCGCCACGTGCTCTCGCAACATGCGGCCAATTCCAATCCCGCCGTTGCTCGCCATGGCTGTTGCAACCGCCTGATTGCGAAGATCTTGATAATTTTCGTCAGCTCCGTCCAGTTCCCCTTGCGGCGGATCGTCGCTCTTACTCATCTTGAGAAGTTCGGCAATCAGCATGGCCTCAAAGTCTTCCGTTGCTTTCTGCAATCGCGGGTCCACCGTACCGCCGCTGGTGACGATGGCGCTCGCCGCCGTCGATCCGACCATCAGATCACCTCGAGTTCTGCGCGCAGCGCTCCCGCCGCCTTGATCGCCTGCAAGATGGAGATTACGTCGCGCGTGGTGGCGCCAATCGCCTGCAATCCGGTAACAAGATCGTCCACGGTCGCCCCCTCACGAAGTTCCACCCGACGAGCTTTGGACTCCTCGGCGTGCACCGTGGACTGCTCGATCAGCCTGGTCTGTCCCTGAGAGAATGGCGCGGGTTGCGAGACGCCCACTTCGGTGGAGATTTGGACAGAAAGATTCCCTTGCAAGACTGACACGGCGCCCAGTTTCACCTGTCTTCCGATCACCACGGTCCCGGTGCGCTCGTTGACCACTACTTTCGCTCTAGGATGGATCGTCAATGGGAGGGTTTCGATGCGCGCCAGCAGCACGGGCAGACTCTGGGCCGGAATGGCCTTGGTCAGGATTTCCACTCTCCCCGCATCGAGGGCCGATGCAACCGGATCGTTCAACTCGGTGTTGATCGCTGCTGCGATCTCCTGTGCCACAGAGAAGTCTTCGCTCGCCAAAAGCAGGCGCTGGGTAGGCAGCTTATCGATGTTGTTGGGGGCGTCGCGCTCAACAATGGCGCCGGCAGGAATTCTGGCCACAGTGGGATGATTGACCTGCTTCACGTTGCCGGTCGCAGAGGCGGCGAAACCACCAATCGTGAGGGGGCCCTGGGCGGTTGCGTACACCTGCCCATCGGGTCCGCGAAGTGTAGTCAGCAGCAACATGCCCCCTTCCAGGCTCTTGGCGTCGCCCACCGACGAGACGGTCACATCGAGGCGAGTGCCGGATCGGGCAAAGGGTGGCAACGAAGCCGTTACAAACACGGCCGCCACGTTGTTGACCCGAACGGCCGGTCCGGTCACCTGAATTCCCATACGAAGCAGCACATTTGCCAATGTTTGGTTGGTGAAGACAGTCTGCTGGCTGTCGCCGGTATTCTTCAGCCCGGCGACGAGGCCGTAGCCGATCAGCGAATTCTCGCGTACGCCTTCGAAGCTGGCGATGTCGCGAATGAGCACCCGAACCCCTTCCTGAGCAACCGCGGGCAGGACCAAGAATCCGGCGAAGATCAGGCACCAAACGCGTCTCATTAGAATCCCGTTAACCAGAGCAGCGCTCGCACCAAGCGGTTGGAGGGACGAGTCGCGTCACTGACCACGCCTTTCCCTTTCAGTTCGATTTCCAAATTCGCTAGCGACGTGGAGAACACAGAGTTATCGGCCAGCACATCGCCAGGACGCACCATTCCGCGCAGAACCACCGTCTGGGTTTCGTTATTCATGTGCACGCGGCGCTCTGCTTCGACGACCATGAGTCCATTCGGCAGGACGGCAACCACTCGCCCGGCCAGGCTGGTCTGAAGTTTGGTTTGAGTGTCCGCCTGCCCTTTCCCGGTGAGTTGATGATTGGAGCTAAGAGTCAGCAATGGATTAAGCACGTCGAAGCTCTGGCCCCCAATAGAGGGAATTGCCGACGTGGCTTGCACCTGCCGCTGAGCGGTGACATCGGCACTGTTCTGCGCGACCGTCTGCTCGACAATACGGATGATAAGCAGATCGTTCAACCGCTGCGCGCGATAATCGGTGCTCATTGCGGCAAACCCGTTGTCCTGGCTATATAGACTTCCGTTCGCAGCCGGCACTCTTTCGGTGGCCACCGAGCCATATTGGTGAAGGTACTGTTCGAGCGGCGACAACGTGTCTTTCCTCGGATGCTTGCCGGAAGCTATCGCATTCACGGCAAACAAAACGCAGAAGAAGATAAGAGATGGCTTCATCATTCGGCTCTCAATTCTGCTTGTCCCAGTACGCGCGCCCGATAGAGCCTACCGGTTTGTTCGTCGCGAACCTGAATCACCTTATCCAGTCCCCCCGATTGCAGACAGCGAACCCGGATTTCGACTGTGATTTTGTCGGAGACAAATATGGTCAGTTTGGCCAGCGACCCAGCATGGATCACGATTGGACCGGAGTGAGTGGGAGACGGCGGACTATCACTGCCGGCAATACGGCGTGCCACTGTGCTTGCTTCGGCGGCCGAGGCGAACCGTAGCAGCACGAAAAACGGCAGGCAATCGACTTTGTGGACACATCCGATGCGCAGGCGCAAAGAGCAGCTATCGAGGTCCTCGCCGACCAGGTACAGTTGCGGCGCAGGCACACGGCTGAGAGCATCAGGCATCGTCAACACGGGCCCCTTACCTCTCAATTGCAAAAAGACGAACACTTGCTCGCGCCGGATAACGAAGCGATCAGCGGCGGCCAGGTCGGCGGCAGCCGCGAGCGACGATAGAAGTAAAACGAATTGGAACCACTTCTGCATGGCTATCGCGTCAAGTTATTCAAGTCCTGGTACATTTCGTCGGAGGCTCGCACGACGCGCGAATTCGCCTCATAAGAGCGTTGCGCCAGAATCATCTGGATGAACTCGTCCACCACGTTCACGTTCGATTGCTCCAAATAACCCTGCTGCAGCGTCCCCAATCCCTCCGAGCCACCGGGAGTGCCGATAATCGGATCGCCAGAGGATGTCGTCGCCAGCAGAATGTTCTGCCCGACGCTGTTCAGGCCGCCGGGATTGGTGAAGTACGCGAGCTGTATATTTCCGATTTGCTGCGACTTGGTCTGGCCGGCCAGCGTGACCGAAATCGTCCCATCACTGCCGATGCTGAGGTTGGTGGCGCCTTGCGGAACCGTGATCGCCGGAGTCAAAGGGTTGCCGTCCGCTGTAACAACATTGCCTTGAGAGTCGAGATGGAACGCGCCGCTCCGGGTGTATCCGATTTGTCCATTCGGCAACGTAATCTGGAAGAAGCCTTGCCCGTTGATCATGAGGTCGAGCGGGTTGTTGGTCTGGATGGGATCGCCCTGTGTCTGCAGGACTTCCGATGCGGAGGCGCGTGAACCGAGCCCGATCTGGAGCCCCGCGGCGACCGTGGTTTGTTGGGTGGCCGCCGCTCCTGGCATCACCATGTTCTGATAAAGCGTGTCCTGAAACTGTAGTCTGCGACCGCGAAAACCAGCGGTGCTGGCGTTCGATAGGTTGTTGGCCACATTGTCGAGATTGAGCTGCTGCGCGCTCATGCCGCTGGCGGCGGTATACAAAGATCGAAACATAGGCTCCTCACACGCGCGCCAATTCCGACGTGGCCACGCGATTCATTTCTCCATGGAAAAGGCTCAAGGCACGCTGCAGCATTTCGGCTTCGCGCTGGATGGCAATCAAATCCACAGTGCTCTCCACGGGATTGACGTTCGCCGATTCAAGAGCTCCCTGGCGAACCGTCGAGCTCGCGACAGGTTCTGGAGTGGAAGCCGAAACAAAGAGTCCGGGCGCGGTTTCTTGCAATTGTGCTTGCTTGTCGAACTCAACCAGCTTGAGATTGGCTGCAATCGCTCCATTTACTGAGATCACTCCGCTGGAACTGATCGAGACGGTTCCAGGCGGCAACGTAATCGGCCCCTGATCGCCAATGATGGGACTGCCGTCTGCGGTCTCCAGTTGACCAGTACTGGACATTTGAAGGTGACCGTTACGGGTGTACGCGACACCGTTATCGGTCTTTACCGACAGAAAACCGGGGCCTTCAATCGCCACGTCGAGCGGATTGCCGGTACGCTCGATCGAGCCTTGGGAAAGGTCGATCGATGGATCGCCGGTAACTCCGAATTCGTTGATTGCCTGATTTACTTGCGAGAGTCCGGAGAGGTTCGACGGGGAGAGGAGCGCTTGAAAATCGACTCGCTGCCGCTTAAACGCGGTTGTGCTGACATTTGCCAAATTGTGCGCGACGCTGTCCAGTGCCCGCGTCTTGGCTACCAAACCTGCACACGCCGCGTAGAATCCACTGTCCACGGTTCGTCTCCACAGACCAAGTCCGCAGGAGTTGTACCGCAGGAGATAAGTAAGTTCTAACCAGCCGCTAATCCGAAAGCACCGGCAAGACATGCTCCTTCACTTCTTCGGCGGTGAAGGGCTTGCGGATGTATCCCCTCGCTCCGCAAGAGAGCGCCTTCAAGACGTGCGACTCGCTCGCCTCGGTCGTGATCATGACAACCGGAACTCCCTTGGCTTCCGGAAGCTCCTGCAGCTTTTCGACGAACTGCAATCCGTCCATGATCGGCATATTGATGTCGCTCAGGATCAAATTCACCGGCTTTTGCCGAATAATGTCCAGTGCATCACTTCCATTGCCGGCCTCCAGCACGGTTGTGAGTTCCACCCCTGCCTGACGTAACGAGCGTTCCACGATTTTTCGCATTACAGAGGAATCATCCACGATCAGGGCGGTGATTGGTTTCATCGCAGCTCCAAGCCGGTACTTATCCAGAAATCGGCGAAAGTGATGCTTCCTTTAGCCCCGGAGACTCGCTCGCGGCGCGGCGGACAGAGTAGGATGTTCTGATCTTAAGAATTCCACGGAGCTTTCATGGCATCTCCCCTCACCGACCTGCAACCCAAAGAGGTCTGGAAACATTTCGACGCGCTCACGACAATTCCCCGTCCGTCAACCAAGGAGGCCGCCGCACGCGACTACGTACTAGGTATAGCCAAGCGCCTGGGCCTTCAGACTTCGACCGATCACGTCGGCAACATCGTAGTGCGCAAGCCGGCGCATAAAGGCCGCGAGAATGTACCCATGGCGTTGTTGCAGGGCCATCTGGACATGGTCTGCGAGAAGAACGAAGGCACGCCCTTCAATTTCGATACCGACGCGATCAAGACGATTCGAGATGGGGATTGGATCAAGGCCGACGCTACGACTCTCGGGGCCGACAATGGCATTGGCGTGTCGGCAGCGCTCGCCGTGATGGAAAGCACCGACATTGCGCATGGCCCGCTGGAATTTGTGTTCACGATTGACGAGGAAACGGGCCTCACAGGTGCGGCAGAGTTCCCCGGCGGATTACTGAAATCGAAGTACTTCCTCAACCTTGATAACGAGGAGACCGGAACGCTTTGCATCGGCTGCGCCGGCGGCGTCACCCAGAAGCACCGCCGCAAGGTGGCCTTGAAGCCACCCAGCGGCAATGCCGCATACCGGGTGAAAATTTCGGGGCTGAAGGGCGGCCATTCAGGTGTGGACATCCACCAGGGCCGCGGCAACGCGCTGCGCATCCTTGGCCGGCTGGTGCAAAACCTGCTGGAGCAATTGCCGATCGAAGTTGCCGAACTCAAAGGAGGTAGCGCTCAAAACGCGATTCCGCGCGAGGCCGCGACCATTGTGGTCCTCGATTCGGGGAAGGAAAGCGAGCTGAAATCGCTGGTAGTCGCCGCCGAGATCGACGGACGTGCCGACCTCGGCAACTTCGATCCGGGGCTGCAGATCGCGGTTGAGAAGCATACGATGCCTGCGAAAGTCATCGAGAAATCGGATGCTCAGCGGACCGCTGACCTGCTGGCGGGCATTCCACACGGCGTGTTGGCAATGAGCCCCGACATCCCTGGCTTGGTACAGACTTCAACCAATCTGGCGATCATCAGCGCCACCGGTGACACTATCGAGATCGTCACCAGCCAGCGAAGTGCCATTGCCTCCAGCAAGAATGCTGCTGCAGATATGGTCGCCACGGTGTGCAGTCTCGCGGGATTTGAAAGCGAACAGAACACTGGTTACCCGGGATGGAAACCCGATCCGCACAGCGAAATCGTGCAGGTTCTCCAGCGCGCGCATCAGAAAGTTTTCGGCCATGAAGGCAAATTGATTGCCATGCATGCCGGTCTGGAGTGCGGTGTCATCGGGGAGAAGTATCCGGGCATGCAGATGATTTCTTTCGGCCCGACGATTGTCGATCCACACAGCCCGCACGAGCGTGTGCAGATTTCAACCGTTGAGACGTTTTGGCAACTGCTGCGCACCGCGTTGGAAGAAGTCTAAGTGGCGCTCCCGTACAACCTGGCCCTGGTCGGATTCGGTAACGTCGGTAGAACCCTGGTCGCCGTGCTCGAACGCAAGCGGGACGAACTGCGCACCAAGTATGACATCGAATATTGCTTCACGGGCGTAGCTTCACGAGGGCTGGGATGGCAAGCGAATCCAGATGGATTCGCGACCCAAGAGCTGTTGTCTTCGAGCCCGAGGGGACAGAATTGTTGCGATGTTCGCGATTGGCTCGCGGCGGCGAGAGCCGACGTACTGTTTGAAGCTTCTTCACTAAATTTCGAGACAGGCCAGCCTGCGATCGATCACATTCGCGCCGCCCTGCAGCACGGAGCCCATGCAATCAGCGCCAATAAGGGTCCGGTGGTGCACGCTTATCGCGAACTCAGCGTTCTGGCGGCTCAAAAGGGTCGCCGCTTCCTGTTTGAATCTTCGGTCATGGACGGTATTCCAATCTTTTCGTTGTTCCGGCGAACCCTCCCCACGATCGAATTGCGAGGTTTTAACGGCATTCTGAATTCGACGACCAATGTGATTCTCGGAGAAATGGAAGCGGGACGGAGCTTTGACGACGCCGTACGTAAGGCGCAGGAACTCGGCGTAGCGGAATCCGATCCGAGTGCCGACATTGATGGTTGGGACGCCGCGGTGAAAATCAGCGCTCTAGTTACAGTGTTAATGGACGAGCCGCTTCCGCCCCAGCGCGTCTCGCGAAAAGGTATTCGCGATCTCAGTGCTGAGATGGTAACCGCAGCCACGAGTAACGGCCTGCGCTACAAACTAATTTGCCGCGCGAGACGTGAACAAGGCGCCATGATGGCCAGTGTTGCGCCCGAACTTGTGCCGCTTTCCAATCCCTTTGCCCAGGTTGCCGGTGTGTCTTCTATCATCAGCTTCGAGACCGACATCTTCCCAGCGCTGACGATCACGGAGGAAAACCCGGGACTCGACGCAACCGCATTCGGAATGCTGACCGATTTCATCGCTGTGATAAACCCCGAGGACCTACGATGAGCACTCCCAGCAGTTTGCAATCTACCTTCGACATTGCCTGGATTAGAGAGCACTTTCCTGCCTTCAACCGCGTTGTGAATGGTTATCCCGCGGCCTTCTTCGATGGACCCGGTGGCACGCAAGTACCGCAGCGCGTCATAGATGCCATCTCCGACTATCTCATTCGCTGCAATGCCAATACGCACGGTCAGTACGCGACCAGCCGTGAGTCAGACGGCGTCATTGCCGAGGCCCATAGAGCGATGGCGGAATTTCTGAACGGCGATGCCGATGAAGTCGTCTTTGGGCCGAACATGACGACGTTGACATTGGCACTGAGTAGAGCGATCGGAAGAACGCTGAAGGCAGGTGATGAAATCATCGTTACCCGGCTGGATCACAGCGCAAACGTGTCACCTTGGGTCGCTCTCGAGGAATTGGGCGTGAGAATCCAACGCGTTGACATCAACGCTGATTGCACACTCAACCTCGACGATTTGAAGTCAAAGCTCAATCAGCACACCAAGCTAGTCGCGGTCGGCTATGCCTCGAACGCGGTTGGAACGATCAATCCCGTCGCCGAGATCACGAAACTTGCCCATCAATCAGGTGCCTGGACGTTTGTTGACGCCGTGCACTACGCTCCGCATGGGCTAATCGACGTTCGCGCGATTGGCTGCGATTTCCTCGCCTGCTCGCCGTACAAGTTTTTCGGCCCACACTCGGGCGTACTATACGGCAAGCGCGAACACCTGAAGTCTCTTCACCCGTATAAAGTCCGCCCGGCTTCCAGCGAATTGCCTGATGCCTGGGAAACAGGAACACAGAATCACGAATGCCTGGCAGGCGTTATTGCCGCCATCGACTATATCGCCTCCATTGGGCAACGACCATCGACCCAAAAGCTCGACCGCCGCTCCGCACTGGTTCGGGCTTATGCCGAAATCCACAACCATGAGCGCGAACTCACGATGAAGCTCATCGCTGAGTTGGAGCAGATTCCCGGAGTGACCCTGTTCGGCGTCCGTGATCCGAAGCAATTCGACCAGCGCGTGGGCACGGTGTCGGTTCGGATGAAGGGAGTTTCACCGCA